>Ga0187892_10000627_pt1 | contig 89995 bp, 74 predicted proteins | sample MA1701073metaG_FD_139345 | JGI IMG/M metagenome (GOLD analysis project Ga0187892, IMG submission 139345) | Bio-ooze microbial communities from a basaltic lava cave in the Kipuka Kanohina Cave System on the Island of Hawaii, USA - MA170107-3 metaG ... | reverse complement strand
GTCCGTCACCCAATAAAACTGCTCCGCCTTCTTCTGCCTGGGCCACACTTCATCGAGCGTCTCACCTTCATACAACCGCCCGTTCTTCATCACGTAGCGGATCGAGTTTGTATTGCGCAGGTTCTCCAACGGACTGCGGTCGAGCACGACCAGATCCGCCTGCTTTCCGGCCTCGAGTGATCCAACTTCTTTGCCGAGGCCGATGACCTCCGCGCCCATGATGGTCGCGACACGCAGCGCGTCGTGATTCGACATCCCACCTGACGCGATCGACCACAACTCCCAGTGGTAACCGAGTCCCTGCAATTGTCCGTGGCTGCCGATTCCAGCGCGCCCGCCCGCGGCCAGGAGATCGCGAATCGATTGACTGATCAGCTTGAAGCCGTGCTGGCTCGGGTGGAACCATCCCGCCTGTCCACCGTTAGGCTGCGCGCCCTGCCCACCGCCGCGCCTGAAGATCTTCCCTTCGAGATCACCCCAGGGCGTGAAGTGACGCAGCTTCTTGTCGTTCACGAGATCCTCAGTCGCGTAGTAATAGTTCTCAGCCCAGGGTGCGCCGTACGCCACGAGGATCGTCGGCGTGTAGGCGATCTGCGATTCCGCGAGCAGCCGAATGAGGTCGCTCTGCAATGGGAACGTGGGGATCGTGTGCTCGTGTCCCGAGTAGCCGTCGATCGCCTCGGTGACATTCATCTTGATGTCGAGCGAGCCTTCGGTTGTCGGCATCAGCTTCTGTTCACGAGCGGCTTGAATGATCCACTGCCGCTGCTCGCGGTTGCCGGCGACATACTGCTTGATCGTCTTCGTGTCGTAATAGTCGCTGTAGCGTCGCAGGATTCTGCGGGCGTGATCGAGATCGCGGATGTCCTGACCCGTTGGACTGCCGGCGCTGAAAACGCCGGGGCCGGTGGAGTAGAGCCGCGGCCCTAACAAGCTGCCGGCGGTCACCTGATCTTCGTACGTGAGGATGTCGGTGGTCGCCGTCTGCGGATCGCGGATCGCGGTGACGCCGTACGCGAGGTTCGCCGCGTAGGACCAGACCTGATCGCGATGGATATCGAACGTGGCGCGCACGTGCGCGTGCGTGTCGACGAAGCCCGGCGTGATCGTCTTGCCTGTCACGTCGATCACACGCGCGTCGTTAGGTACCTGCACCGAGCCGCGCGCACCGACGCCGACGATGCGATTGTCGCGCACGACGACGTCGGCGTTTTCGATCACCTCGGAGCCGCGCATCGTGATGGCGCGCGCACCGCGCAGCACGACGGTCCCCTTGGGGATATCGCGCGTTGCTGTGATGCGGATGCGGACTTCTTGCGGTTCGTACGTCGGTACGCGGCGCGAAGCTGGGCGTGCGCTCGAGTCGCGCGGCGCTGAGTCGCTGCGCGCGCGCTGGGCACGACGCACGGAGTCGTCGAAGGCCTGGGCGCGATCCAGGTCGTACACCACGTGCGCGTTACCGATGGACCAGTGCACGCGCTTGCCGTCGCTGCTCCACGCCGGAAACTGGCCGCCGATGTCGGTGAGGCGCCTAACGGGGAAGTTGGCGCTCTCGGGGGCGGCACCGACCTGAATCGTCGGCTCCGTCCCCCCCACGATCGGCACCGTCACGATGAAAATGTCGTTGGACACCTGGGCCAGTACGCGATCTCCCGAGGGACCTATCTGCAGCGAAAGCGCCGGCGGTCCCTGGTTTCCGCCTGGACCGCCACCTCCGCCTCCTGGGGGCGGGGCACCGGTCACCCGAACGTGCGTCTTTTGCTCTGTGCCGTCCCAGCGCATGGACACGAGACCGCGCCCGCCGCTATAGGCGAAGATGCGCATGGAGTCGGCGCTGAAGTGTGGGTTTCCTAAACCGCCGGCGGGTGCTATCAACGTGGCCTCTCCGCCTGCCGACGGAATCCACACCAGATCTTCGGCGCCGCCCTGGACGCCACCGGCAATTGATTCGACATATGCACGGGCGGGGCCGCGCAAGCTGACGATGCGCTGCCCGTTTGGCGACCACACGGGTTGCTGATACAGCGCAGAGCCGCTCGTTAGGCGTTGCGGCTTGGACTTGCCGTCGAGGCGGATCTTGTACAGCGCGCCGCCGTCGGCGGTGGACCACGTCGTGTACGCCAGCCACTGCCCGTCGGGGCTATACGCTGGCTGATACTCGCCCAGGTTCGCGTCCGTGACGCGCTTCGGGGTTCCGGACGGCCAATCCATCGTGTACAGTCGGTCCAGCGCGACAAACGCGATGCGCTTACCGTCCGGAGACGGCACGGCGTCGCGGATCTGCTTGATCACGAATGCCGTCGAATCGGTGATACTCGATTCGAACTGCACGCGCGGCGCCATCGCCTGCACGACATTGGCCGTGAAGGGGATCTCCACCGGGCTGCCGCTCTCGATCGGCACCCGCCAGATCTTGCCGTTCCAGGACGCGATGAGCGACTTGGAATCGGGTGTGAAGGACATTCCAGGATACACGTCGAGCGATGCGCGTGATTCCTGGTCGTCGCGCTGCACGTTCATGACGAGCCAGCGTTCGTCGCCCGTCGTTAGGTCGCGGACCCTGAGGCCGGTCTGATCGATGTGGCGCGAGCCGTACACGAGCCACTTGCCGTCCGGCGAAAGCACGGGGCGGAAGGCCGAGCCCCAGCGTTGCGCGCGATTGGCGGACTGTCCCGTCTCGCGATCGTACACGGCGAGCTGGTAGTCGCCTAACGGGGTGTTGTAGAGCCACTGGCCGAAGCGTCGCGCGTACCAGATGTAACGCGGATCCTTTCCGAACGCCGGCCCGGCGGTGCGCAGGTTCTGCGGCTCGCGAATGAGTTGCTGTCCGGCGCCGCCATCCTTATGAAACAGGTGTAGCTTCGTGTTGCGCGTAACGACTATATAGTTGCCGTCCGGCGTCCACTCCGGCGACTCGTACTGATTCTGTTTACCGCGCGAGATCTGTACGGTGTCGGACTTGTCGGTCGCGATCGTCCAAAGGTTCCAGCCGCCGTCACGATCCGAAACGAACGCGACGCGCTTGCCGTCGGGCGAGAATCGCGGCTGACCATCGAAGGCCATGCCGCGCGTGAGCGACGTGGCCGTGCCGCCCGCGATCGGCACTGTATAGATGTCGCCTAACAAGTCGAACAGGATCGTCGAGCCGTCCGGGCTCACATCCAGCGACATCCAATGCCCTGAGCTTGTCGCGAATGTGACGGTTCGGTCCGGGGCGAGAGGCAGTCCCTCCTGCATCGGGTCCTTCCGTCCCGCGGCGTTAGGCGCCGCCGGTTGGGCAGCGAGCTCGGCAGTGTGTGGCGTCAGGAGTAGCATTGCCGCCAGCACGGCCGACATGCGAGAACGGGCGAGCATAGACATGCCTCGAAGTACGTTGGATGGGTGGCAACAATTGGGCGCGAGCGCACCCAGCGCAATAGGACGGTTCCGCCACAGCTGCCTTCATGCGTTTGTGGCGCATGTCCTGGCCGCTGCAGGACGGGCGTCCGGCCACGGCGTCGTCGTGGCCAACTTTTTGTGCCGCCTAACGTGCGGGCAATCGAAGCGTGGTGTTGCCGCCGCCTCGTTGGTCCGGCGGCGATCGGGACTAAGCCTCGGGCAGGTCTATTTCAAACTCGAAGCGCGACCCCAGGTCGGCCGATGACTCGACCTTTAGTTCGCCGGCGAGAGATGCGACCAGGCGATGGCAGATCGCCAGCCCCAAGCCCGAGCTTGAAAAAGCCTTGTCCGATCTTTTGGCGACGGGTCGAAACGCTTCGAAGAGGTGAGGAAGAAGCTCTTTCGGAATTGTCCGACCACTGTCGCAGACCGCAAATCGAACGCGACCGGGTCCCGCATCGCGAGCGCTTATCAACACAGCACCGCGACCGGCATAGCGGATCGCGTTAGAGGTGAGGTTCAAGAGGACGCGGCTTATGAAGGACGGTCGGCCTCGGCGAATATCGTGGTGGGCGGTAAGATGCTCGACCGAAATTCCCTTCTCCTCGGCCATGGGCTGCACGATGTCGGACACGTCGTTCAACAGCCCAGAAATTGAGAACGCGATTTCACCGTCATCGGCGAATCGCTCCGTGCCGCGAAAGTAGTCAATCAGATCGCAAACGAGCTGATTGAGCCCTAGTACCGAGCTGTGAATGAGCCGCAGCTGCTGCTCCTGAACCTTCGTCACGGGGCCGCTACGACCGGATCGCAGGGTCGCGATGAGGAAAAGGACAGCAGACATCGGGGATCGCATGTCGTGAGCAACTTCAATCGCAGGGGCGAGCGCATCCTCGATTGTTTTGCGCTCCGTTTGCTCAGCGGTTGCCGCACGGTCGTAGAGCGCCTGCACTCGCGCGATGGCGCTGAGGCCGCGGATGCCGTCCCACGGCGACAGCGAAACGCGCTCCTGCATGTCTCGCAGGAATTCTTGCCTAACGAGTTGCAGGATGTCGTCGACAGGGACGCCCGGCGGCACTGGCGTGAGTGCGGGGGGGCGACCGTTGATAGCGTCGACGAGCGAGCGACGCAGGTCCACCAGCCACGATTTCAGTTCGGCTACTTCGTGACCAGCGGCAAGTTCGACAGCAGCCCGGCTGACGGCACGGTCAACAGCCGACTCGAGGTTCGAGCGTTTCGGGGGCCCCGGCTCGTATCGCACGTTACCCACCGCAGATCCTTCAACAGGATGGCGAGCTTTCGGCGACATATGTTATTCCAGAAACTCGTCGTCGAGCGGACGTTCGGTTATGCGGTGCCGGTCGACGAGGCGGTACAGCGTCGTCCGGTCCATGCTGGCGATGCGAGCGGCTTTCGACATGTTGCCGCCGGCTCTGCCGACCAATCGCGAGAGGTACGCTTTCTCAAAGCAGGCGACGAGACGATCGCGCGCCGAGTAGTAGCCATCGTCGAGGAGCGATAGCGGCAGTGGAATCTCACCACCTTCCGTCTCGTCATCGTAAAACGGAATGTCGTCCGGTCGGACCGTTGCACCCGGTTCAACGAGCGCCGCGAGATTCTCGAGCACGTTTTGAAGCTCACGCACATTGCCGTGCCAAGGTCGCGCCTTGAGGACTTCGATTGCCGAACCCGATAGCTTGGGCATCGGCTCATCAGGACGACGATAACGGTCCCACGCTGTTCGGAAAAAGTGAGCTGCCAGTATTTCGATGTCCTCAACTCTTTCGCGCAGCGGTGGCAATTGGATGAGGACAACACGGAGGCGGTAGAAGAGATCTTTGCGTAACGAGCCGCTGTTTAACGCCTCACGTAAGTCGCGGTTCGTGGCAGAGACGAAGCGAACGCTCACCTTCGCGTTCTCGTGTTCGCTGCCCACTCGGCGGAGAACCCCATCCTGCAGGACGCGAAGTAGCTTGGCCTGAAGACGCGGTGTCATTTCCGTCAACTCATCGAGGAATAACGTCCCGCCGTCGGCCACCTCGAGCAGACCTGGCTTGTCGCGATCGGCACCTGTAAACGCGCCTCGCCGGTGTCCGAACATTTCGGATTCCAGCAGCGGTTCGGGAAGCGCCGCGCAGTTGATTGCCACCCACGGCTTCGATGCGCGAGGGCTGTGACTGTGAATTATTTGCGCGATGACTTCCTTTCCGCTGCCGCTGGGACCTGACAGCATCACGGAAGCGCTGGTTCGTGCGACCTGCTGAGCCGTTTCTACCGCTCGGCGAAACGAGGGCGAAACGCCGAGACACGTGACGAGATCGCTCCGGCTGCTGGCGCGCTCCAGATTTTCGAGTCGTCGCCGCTTTTCCCGCGTTAGCTCGATCGCGTGCGTAGCGCGCGCAATCAGTACTTCGAGATGCGAAGGGCCAAACGGCTTAACTAAGTACTCCCATGCGCCTGCTTGCAGTGCACGAACGCTCGAGCTGCGGCACGGATTCCCAGTCATTACTGCGACCAAAGTGCGGCGATTTTCTCGGACGGCGGCCGAAAGGATGTCCATGCCCGACACCGGCGTCATGTACAGATCGAGCAAGATCAGATCAAAACGCTCTCGCTTGACGATCTCCAACGCTTCGACTCCGTCACCTGTTGCCTTGACGGAATGCCCTTCAATCTTGAAATAGCTGAGGCTCGCCTCACGCAAGCCGCGATCGTCGTCAACGACAAGAATTGAAAGTGGCGGGCGCTCGTTAGGCGCTTGCTTGCTACCCGACGGCGCGTCCGCATTCCTTGCGGGCCGGATTGGTCGGTCTGTTTCTGCCGTACTCAGCACGATGATCCTCCACCCTGCGACAGACGCGATTGAGCCGCCTCGGTACCCCTCACATCCTCACTACCGCGCCCACATTTCACTCGCAGCCGCATGGACGTCTCGCGGACGTACGGGTGGCTGTCTGCACGCGCGCTGGGAAAGAAATCAGCTCGGCTGACTGCACCATCGCACTGAAACCTGCACGGCCGTCGGAAACGGGGGACGGGCTTGTCGCGCTTGGAGCAAGGAGGGAACAGCGTACTCAAGCATATACAGTGCCATAGAGCACAAAAGTCAAGGACTGATGATGAGCGAAACGAGCATCAGAGAGGACAAAAAGTCCCAACTGACACAGTTCATCGGGTGACCGGCATAGCTCCACTTTTTTCGCTTGAGGAGATGGCGAGAGTGAATTGACTAGACGGAGCGACCGTTACTTCCGCGTAAAGCTCACACGGCAGTTCATACCGACTCTCCAATTGCTTGCCCTGGTTGTGAGTTCGCCGCCAACTCGACTGCACGAAAGAGCATTTCCACCGCGCCGATTTCCGACATGCCGATGCTCGCTGTGGCGCAAAACGCGGCCTTGAATAACGCGCCACCTCCCGAAGCACCGGCGAAGTGTCGGTTGAGACCCATGTGTAGTCGGTCCACTAGTGAACGCGCACCACGCGGATCAGCGTCGGGAGCGATGCAACAAATGCGATTCTCTGCTACACGTCCGAGCGAGTCTGTTGCGCGCGTGCTATTGCGACACCACACGCTTGTGTTGGATAACAGAGCGTTGTTCTCGAAATCATCGTCGATAACATCGACAGCAGAAGTCTCGATCGCAACCATCGCGAACGGTTGCTTGCGTCGCAGCGACAGCGCGGCGACTTCATTGGACCTTCGGATCATTCCCTCGAGATTGTATAAGCCCGTGGACGCGTCTATCAGGCAGTGCTTCGAGAGCTTTCCTACGGCTCGCCGCATTCTCATGAAGGGCTGCAGTTTGAGGAGTAGCAGCTCACCATCGAGAGGTTCTGGACTAGTCTCCCACGCTCCAGCGCTCAAAACCTCGAGGCGTTCCGAGCGCGTGCAATCGCCCGACGTTACAACAAGAAGTGGAGTGGTCGCGTCGAATTCCGGGTCACCATAAAGCCGACGACAGAAATCGACAGATGACATTTCGGGCGCGCGACTCATCAGAATGAGCGCGTCCGCTCTGCCTCTGCATACGAGATCGCGCGATTCCTGAAAGGTCGATGTGTGACGAACTGCGTAGCCGTTGCTTTCTAGTACGCTACCTAACGACTTGGCGGCGACATCGAATTCGCTGACGACTACGACTTCGCACGGCTCGCGCTGCTCGAAGCTGTCCTGCATCGTACGGAACACTCCGATCGCCGCCAAGGTTGTCTGATCGCGATGCACTCGAACCTGTGCGCACTGCACGAGTCATGCGGAGAGCTTCTCACTTCAAACGCTCTTAGCAGAATGACTTAACGTGAGCGGGAACAACTTCGCGTGCGCGCTCATTGTATCGAGGGCGCCACATCTTCGACGCGCATCGCTTAATCGCGTCGCACGAACGAAGGAACCATTGCGATTCCCGACCGCAGCTCGCGTGTTCACGGCTGATGCGGGCTGTGTAAGCGCGCTGACACAATCGTTTCTCCGGACGAGGAACTCAATCGATCCGAGAGCAGCGCGAAATCGAAAGCCACGATGGGTTTAGGGCGACGCGCGATGGCAACGCGGCGAGGCACAAGCACTGCCAATCCTACACGGGCCCAACGAGAGGATGCTTCGCTGTCTGACGATGGCGAGCGCCGTGTCTGGAGCTCGTCACAGTGGGTGATATCCCGGGGGCGCGTTGAAATTGCTTTCGCCGCACATTCCGACTGCGTTGCGTGGTCCAGTGGTCGTGGCGCTTCATGCGGGCGCCGCCGTTGGCTCGTACGCGATCGCGTTTGTTCTGCGGTTCGATGGCGCGATACCGTCCGCGGAGTCGCACACGTTCCTCGTCACCTTACCGGCGCTCGTAGCGATCCGCCTCGCATCACTGGCAATCTTTGGCGTGTTCGCGGCGTCGTGGCGCCACGTGAGCGTGAGTGATCTCCTTCAGCTGCTGCGTGGCGCGTTCACCGGGACACTGTTCTTTGTCGTCTTTCAAATGCTTTGGGACATTGAGCCGCGAGTTCCTCGTTCGATATACGGAATCGAGTGTCTGCTTTTTATTCTCGCTGCGGGAGGCCTTCGTTTTGTGGTTCGCTGCGCGCACGAAGGACGTTTCTCGCTGCGCGCGCCGAGTGGCCGACGCACTCTTGTGATTGGAGCCGGCGCTGCGGCCGAGCGCTTTGTTCGTGAGAGTGGGAGAGATCGCACAAAACGGCTGCACCTCATCGGACTAGTTGACGATGACGCGCGTGTGCGCAGAATCGCGCTGCACGGACTCAAAGTTCTCGGTACGATCGATGACGTGCGCAACATCGTCAGGCGCGAGGTGGTCGAACTCGTCGTGATTGCCATTCCATCGGCGAGCGGCGAGCAGATGCGTCGAATCGTCCGTCTGTGCAGCGAAGCTGCCGTCGACTACAAGACCGTTCCGTCCCTTCGCGACATGGCTGACGGTCGATCCGACGTTGAGCAGCTGCGGGACGTTCGGATCGAAGACCTTCTGGGTCGGGCTCCTGTACAACTCGCGCTCGACCGTGTGGAGCGCGACTTAGCTGGTCGCACAGTGGTTATTACGGGAGGAGCTGGTTCGATCGGATCCGAGCTCGCGCGCCAAGTCGCAGGTTTTTCTCCAAACAAACTTATCCTAATCGATCAAGCTGAGAGCGCGCTCTATTTCGTGCATCTCGAGCTATCGAAGGCGTATCCAGCTCTCGACGTCGTGCCGATCGTTGCCGACATCACCAACCGTCGACGCATGAGAGACGCGTTCGCGCAGCACCAACCGGACGTTGTGTTTCACGCCGCAGCGTACAAACACGTACCGCTCTGCGAGGACAATATTCTCGAAGCGGTGCGCAACAATGTTTTTGGAACGCTCAATCTCGCATCGCTCGCGACGAGATTCCGCGCACGAAAGTTCATTCTTATCTCGTCAGACAAAGCGGTCAATCCAACGAGCGTGATGGGCACGACAAAGCGCGTGGCAGAACGGATTACACTCGGGTGGCCGCGCTTTCGCAAATCATCCACAGATTTTCGTGCGGTGCGTTTCGGAAATGTTCTCGGCTCGGATGGAAGCGTCGTGCCGCTATTCAAAAAACAGATCGCCGAGGGCGGTCCGATCACGGTGACTCATCCGGATGTGCGCCGCTATTTCATGAGCATACCAGAGGCAGTTGAGCTCGTGCTTCAAGCGTCCGCACTGCCAGATGCGAGTCGGCGCATTCTCATGCTGGAAATGGGCGAACCAGTTCGCATCGTGGATCTGGCTGAACAACTCGTCAGGTTTTCGGGTCTCGTCCCGCACAAAGACATCCGAATTGTGTTCACCGGTTTACGACCGGGCGAGAAACTGGACGAGGAACTCGTCTCTGAGAGCGAGTCGCACGAACGCACAGACGTCGAAAAAGTCCACTTCGTGCACTCGAGCGAGCCACACACTGACGAATTGGAAAGCAGCACTCGACGCTTGAAGCAAGCGCTGAATCATTCCAGTGCATCGAGAGCGCTCGCGGAGCTGAAGCGACTTGTGCCGGAGTACAAGCCCAATACCGCGAATGGCCGACGCATTTCTCACCCACACGTTTGGGAGCTTCCGCGCTCCGTAGAAACATTTGTCGACGAACAGCAAACCCGGATTCCCGGGATCTCCGCGATGCCAAAGGCCAGAGCGGATCGTACTCAACTTCGCCGAACCAAAGCCTCGCCGAAGCCGCGCTAGTCGCGTTCAGCCTGTAAGCGGAGTGCGCACACACTGTTAGTCGTCCGTAGCATCTCGGATTCCCGGGCTACATGCGGTGGGTCGTCCGGACTGCAGTGTGGATCGGCATCCGCATGTGAGAACGCCGCTTACAAAAGGATGTAGCGACCTCGCGGTCACGGTGGATTTGGCATGGCTGCTGCCTTGATGTGGTCGGTCACAATCGATCGTCCCCGCTCAACACACCCCCAATGTCGAGCCCTCCCGCAGGTGCCATAGAAGCAGCTGCGCCTGCGACCGTCATCGACGACCTCGCTCCGACGCCTCGTGCTGCCGTGGTTTTTACTGCGATGCCCGATGGCGCCGTTCTATACACCACGGAGACCGAGAACTACTTCGGCCTGAACAAGACCGGCACTTTCGTTTGGCAGCACCTCTATCCGACATGTGAAACCATCACCGAGATCTGCGCAGCGCTCGCAGCTGAATTTCAAGGCACGGAAGCGAAGCAGATCAGACGCGATGTTGACCGACTGCTCACGCGGTTGGCGGAACAGCGGTTAATCGACCGGCGTAGCGCAAGTTAGCGCGATGCAGTCGCGCTGCGCTCGAGCTTCCCCAAGGACGGCGCGATGACTGCAATCCTCGGAATTGTCGACGCTGGCCGCTTAGACGGCGCAGAACTCGCGCGGCGGATCCTAACGAGTATGGCGCTGCGCGGATGCGATCGGGGCGGCATGTGGACGGATGACGGCGTCACGCTGGCCGCTTCGCGACATCAATGGGAGTGTCGCGCCGGTTTCGCCGGTCCCGTGCTCGTAGTGCAGGATGCGCATGTTTTGGTCGCGGCGGACGCAACTCTCTATTACCGAGACGACCTTCGTCGGCGCCTCAGCGAGCGTCGCATTCGAGTTTCCGGTCAGACTCCGAGTCATTTGATCGCGGCAGCGTATCGAGCGTGGGGGGATCGGTGCGCCGAGTACTTGGAAGGGGACTTTGCATTTGTTCTTTGGGATCAGCGCGCGAAACAGATGATCGCGGCACGTGATCTCGCCGGCTCACGCCCGCTGTATTACACGCAGCACGGTAGCACCGGAGTTGCGTTCGCGTCATCCGCGCGTGCGCTGCTGCGCCATCCGTCCTGCGATTCATCGCTGAACCTGGACGTGCTCGCCGACCGAATGGCCGGATTGGCGAATGCGGATGGTACGACCTGCTATGCCGGCGTTGCTCGGCTGGAAGCTGGCGAGACAGCATCATTCGTTCTGGGCCGTGGTGTGCACATTACAAGGAACTCCCACGCCTTGGCAGCGCACGGGGAATCGCAGGTGCGTGACGGCGATGCGTCCGAGGAGCTCTGCCGACTGCTGTGTCGAGCGACTGACGAGCGAAAGGTGGCGAGTCAGCGGACAGCGATTTGGCTCCTTGATGATTTCGGTTCGACCTCCGTGTTCGCCGCCGCGATGTCGCAGCGGCAGAGGGATCGAACGGCCGACGTGCTTCCAATTGCGGTCCGCGGAGAGCTGAATGAGAACGAATGCAACAGTCAGTGGCTCGAGCACCTCTCGACTACGTGGCGGCTTCCGATGCGATGGGCTGTGCCTAACGCGGAAGGGGTGGAGCAGTCGGCGCATGATCTCATTGAGTATGACGGCGTAGCGACGGCCCTGCGGGGCGGAGCTTGGAACGCCGTTTCGAGCACCGCGGCACGACTGGGCGCTAGGGTGCTCCTCGATGGCACTGGCAGCGTTCGCCTCTTCTCCCCATCGCGCGCTCGGGACGTGGAGCTGCCGGACACGAATTCTGAGCCGGTTCTCGATCGCCGGCCGCATGAAGCGGTGCCACGGCGGGCGAATTTCACTGGCGCTCTTAAGCATCTTTTCCGGCGATTGCCGAACACGATCGAGCGTGCATCGAGTTCGTTATTCGACACGCGCGCCCTGCACGACACGAAACGTTCGCTCTTTCCCGAGTGGATTGAGCCTGCCTTCGCGCGGCGAGCGGGAATAGGTAACGGCGCAGGCTCGCTGTCACAGCGCAATGGGGAGAGTCGTGGCGTGAATCATGTCAGCGTCCGATTGGACGAGCCCCTCGCCAGCAATGCGATGGCTGCTCGCGCCGCTCGTGCACTGGCGCAAGGCGTCGAGCTACGGTCGCCATACTGCGACAAGCGCGTCGTCGCATTCGCGACCTCACGGTTGCAAGCGGGGAGTGTGACGGCAGATGATGACATGCGGAGTCGTGTGATCACGATGCTCTTCTCGGAATCCGCCGTGGACGCGCAAAGCTGGCATCAGGTCGAGACTGGAAACGCCGGCTACACTCGACGACTCTTGCTGGAGCGCCTAACGGTTAATGCGGACCCATCGTTCTTGACGCAGCTTGGGCTGATCGACTTGCGAGCTTTTCGTGCGGCGTGCGACCGATATCGGCAGACGCTCGATCCAGACATCGCGATTGGACTATCCCGTGTGCTCGAGACCGAGCAGTGGCTGCAGTGCGAGGAACAGGCGATCGCGGCCAACGCAGGCACCGAGCATATCGCGTCGGCGACGAAGCTCGCGTCGGCCGGGTAGCGAGCGCAGCTCGCTATAGCGAAGGATGAGCGCGATTCTCGGGGTCCTTGATTTCAGCCGTGCGCCCGCTGCGCAGAGCCTAACGCCGCGCATGTTCGCCGGCCTTGCGCGCCGCGGGATCGACGAGACTTGCACGTGGTCCGAGGGCCCGGTTTTGCTCGGCGCGTCGCGTCACTGGTGGGAAGCCGATAGTCAGGGGGATAGGGCACCGCTCATCGCTTCTCGCGGACATTTGGCCGTCGTCGCTGAAGCAAGCCTGCATTACCGCGCAGACTTGTGCCGCCGACTCGGCCTCGGGATCAGCGATCCTCGCTGCGTCGGAGCAAGTCAACTGATCCTCACAGCGTACGAGAAGTGGGGAGAGCGATGTGTGGAGTTTCTCGAAGGTGACTTCGCCTGCGTCGTTTGGGATGCACGTGCGCGGCGTCTATTCCTGACGCGTGACTTTTCCGGGCAACGCCCGCTGTTCTATGCGCGGCGCGGTACGACGGTAGTTGTTGCGTCGACGCTTGGCGGCGTGGTCGCGCACCCGGTTGTGCGTTCCGATCTAGACCTGGCATCGATCGGCATCGACGCGTCCGCGTTGTTCTACAGTGGCGACGCGTCCACTTGCTATCGTGACATCTCCGCCGTTCCTGCGGGGTGCAGCGTGACCGTGTTGCAGGGGCGAAGCACGGCGGTGACGCAATGGTGGAATCCGACATCGCCTTCATCGAGCCGTCAGCAGACGCCCGCAGAAGCAGCGGAGGAACTCAAGACCGTTTTGGGCGAAGCGGTATTGCAGCGTGTTCCCCAGCAGGCTGCGGCAAGCGTGTGGCTTAGTGGGGGACTCGACTCGACAGCAGTCTTTGCAGCAGGGCAACATGCCATCAGGACTCGGGGGCTGAGCGAGCGCTTGAAGCCAGTCTCTTTGCGCTTGGCGGCTGACGATCCTTTCAACGAGACCGCGTTCATCGAGGCCGTTGCGGATCACTGGCAAACGCGGCCGCGTTGGCTCGACGTCGGGGAAATTGGACCAATCGTTCCGATGGAGGGCGCGGGCGACAGGGACGAACCGCACCGGCACTTCTACGACGGCCTGTTTCGACGGCTCTCGGCGGTCAGCCTAACGAGCGGTACGCGCGTGGCTCTCGTCGGTCACGGTGGCGACTTTCTGTTCCAGGTGTCTCCAGTTGTCTTGGCCGATTCCTTGGTCAGGCTGCGTATCCCGTCACTGTTTCGTGAGTGGAGCGCGTTAGGTACTCCGCGGAGCATTCGCACGCTCGCCTATTGGTCCGCGCTTCCGCTGCTGCCTCATGCGCTGCGGCGCGTGATTGGCGCCATGCGCGGTTCCCCTTTGCACGGATACTTCGAGCGGCCGGTTCCTGAGTGGTTATCAGCGTCGTTTGTGAAAGAGCACGCGATCGAGCAACGCGGCCGGATGGGCACTCCACAGCCAGCCATAGGGCATGGCGCGAGAGGAGAGTTCCACTGGTTTCTGACTCAACCGTACTTCGCACGCACCGCGGCGCTTTGTGCGGAGTACGCACTGGAGCGCGGCGTACACCTTCGGGCGCCACTGCTCGATGTGCGCGTCGTGCGTTTCGCCGCGTCGCGTCCGGCATCCGACCGCCGGCTGGCAGGCGAGAGCAAGGTACTCGTCCGACGCGGCATGAAAGGCCTCCTGCCCGAGGTCGTCCTCGCGCCACGGGCGATGAAGACTGGGACGCTCGCCACGTACTTCGCGCAATCGTTCGCGCAGATGGTGCCGCTCATGCGCGAGACGTTTCGTGATCCGCTTCTGGCGCAGCTCGGGATTGCGGCTCCGGCGGCGCTGCCGCGCGTGTGCGAGCAATACCTAACGCGCGGCGGCACGCCATATGTCGCCGAACAACTCATCAGTGCGTTGCAATGCGAGCTGTGGTTGAAGGCGAGACTCGACAGCGCGCGTGAAACAAACGACGTGTCGCTCGAAGAGAGCGCGCCAATCTGCGCGTCCATTCGGGACGCACATGCGTCGGGCACTTCCCGACAACTTTCAGAAGGAGGGGTGTGATGTACGAAACTCCCGAGCTTGAATGCTACGGGACCTTCCGAGAGCTGACCAAGGGAGGCGGCACGTTCAACGTCGACTTCTTTGGCCCTGACAGCACTGGTGGGACTGGCTGTGTCCAGAACCCGCCAGGGGCGCAGTGCTTAAACAGTTAGGCTCTCGCGCCGGGAGACCGCATGCGGTCTCCCGGCAACATGGTTCTTCGCGCCGATCGCTGCAGTCCTTCACAGTGTTCGGCGGGACCTTTCGCTCGGCCATTTTCTTTCCGGAACTTGCCGCCACGGACGATGTCGACTCTGCGTGGGACCTGGAGCTCGTCGCGGCCGAGCAAATGCCGCCTAACGGCGAATTCTTGGGAGTTCTCCCGGATCAGCCGTGCCGCGTCGCGCTCCATCGTGCGGGCACGGACGGTTTCGTCCTCACGCACGGCTGCACGGGCACGTTTCATGTCAGTGAGGGAGGGCGCGCGATTCGATATGCGCCCAAGGCCGATGCGTCGCTGGACCTCGTGCGCGGTGACGTCCTCGGCCGCGTGCTGCCACTCGCGATGCACATGCAGGGACAGCTCTCGCTACACGCGAGTGCCGCGGCGCTCCCTGAAGGCGCCGTCGGCTTTCTGGCAGCGAAGGGCTTTGGCAAGTCCACGATAGCGTTAGGCCTCGCACAGCGCAGTGCGCGATTCGTAACCGACGACGTCCTGCCGATAATGCCTAACGCGCCGATCGGGGTGAATCCCGGTGTACAGAGCGTACGACTTCACGCTGACAGCGCGCGGCGTCTGATCGATCGAGTAGCCGTCACGCGGGCGGGCATCGACGGCAAGCGTATTCTCGATACTCTACCGCGAGCTATGGTGACCACGACGCCCGTTCGACTAGCCGCGCTGTACGTGCTCACTCCGGTACGAGCACGCGACAACGGGCTGCTGGTTAGGCGGACACCGCTGCCGCCACGACAAGCTGCGCTCGAGCTCGTGCGCCACGCCAAGATCGGTGCGCTGCTCGGCGGCAGCGTGGCCGGAGAGCTACTGCTGCAGGCGAGCCGGATTGCTCGCGATGTCCCGCTGTATGCCCTGCACATCGCGCGCGATCTCGATCGCTTGTCCGACGCGGTTTCCACGATTGCCTCCTGGCACGGTGGAGTCGCCCCCGCCGCGCCATGACTTTGCCTCCGGCCGGCACATCGGCCCAAGCGGTGTCCGAACTCGCACAAGCGCCGCTGACGTCGGCGCCGATCGTTTCGGTCGACGGTATCGGCAAGCGGTTCCGCTTGCAGCGCGAGTGGCGCGATCTGCTGCGCGCGCCATTCGGGAGCGCAACATCCATAACCGCGCTTGACGACGTCACGTTCGACGTGACCCGAAACGAGTGCTTCGGCGTTTTGGGCCCCAATGGAGCAGGAAAGACGACGCTCTTTCGCATAATCGCCGGCACACTGCCACCTGATCAAGGGACCGCACACATTGCAGGAAGCGCCCTAACGAGTCGACGCGGTGCACGTGCAGTGAGTGGCCAGGTGACGTCGGTCATGGCGAGCGATCGTACGCTGTACTGGCGGCTCTCAGCATCCGAGAATCTTCGCCTGTATGCCTCGCTTCACGGTATTCCGCGAAGCGCTGCCCGCGCTCGCGTCGACGAAGTACTCGGCGTGGTGGCGTTGCACGATCAGCGCAACCGCATAGTGGGAGAGCTGTCGACGGGCATGAGGCAGCGTCTACTCATCGCGAGAGCACTCATTCCGAAGCCGAGCGTGCTCCTGCTCGACGAGCCAACGCGTAGCTTGGATCCCATCGCGGCGCGTGAGTTCCGCGACTTCATCCGCAACCACATCATCGCAGCGACAGCGTGTGCCGTACTCGTCGCGACTCACAGTGATCAGGAGGCGTTCACGCTCTGCGATCGCGTGGCCTTTCTCGACCACGGTCGCGTGGTCGCGCTGGGACCGATTCAGCAACTCGCCGCGCAGTTCGCTGAGTGGACGTACGCGCTGTGGACTCGGACCCCTGAGCATCCGGTCTTCACGTGGCTAACGGCCAATGGCAGAGTCAGCAACCTTCGTCAGCTGGAAACCGACAGCGACCGATGGACTCACCTAACAATGACGATCACGGGTGGCAGCGATGCCGCGTCTGAAGTGCTTAACCTCGTCACGGCGGCCGGAGTCCGCGTCGCGCACTTTACTTCAATCGCTCCGACGCTCGCCGAGCTGATGCAGCGCGTGCGCCACGACAGCCGGTCCCCGCGCACGTGTTAGGCATTCTCGGACTCTTCCGCGCCGGTTGGCTCACCGCCGCCAGCTATCGCGTGCGCATGATCGTCTCCGTACTGGGAATGATGCTGGCCGTCGTTCCACTCTTTTTCGTATCACGGGCGATGCAGCCGCTCATGCAGCAAACGATCAGGAACGAGAGCCCTCAGTACTTTGGTTTTCTGTTGATCGGCATGACGTGCATGACGTTCCTGCCGCTAGCGGTCGCCTCCGTGCCTAACGCAGTAAATTCCGCCATTAATACGGGCACTTTCGAATCGCTGCTGGAAACCCCGATGGGCATTGGAGCGGCACTGGCGGGCCTTGTGTCGTATGAAGTCGTGTTCGTTGTGTTGCGCTCGCTCTTCCTCATGCTGGCGGGCGCTGTGCTGGGTGCGGCCATTGTGTGGACTCGTGTCCCGTTAGCGTTCGTCATTTTATGTCTGATCGTGGCGGCGCACATTCCCTTCGGGCTGATTGCCGCGGCGGGCGTGCTCGCATTTAGAACTGCGGGTCCCCTCCCACAAGGTGTGCTCGTGTTGTCAGGATTACTCGGAGGCGTCTACTATCCGACGCACGTTATCCCTGGGTGGCTCGAGACCGTGGCGAACTTTGTTCCGCTGTCCTATGGTCTTCGTGCCCTACGCCAAGTACTGACACTTGCGCAGGTCGACACTCAGCCCTGGAGGGATGTGGGTGTTATGATGCTGGCCTCGATTCCGCTTTGGGTGATCGGTGGCGGAGCATTTGCGATCGCGCTACGACGCGCGCAACAAAACGGCAACCTGAGCCGATACTAAGAGGCCAGTCGTGCTGTCGCGCCTACTGAACCCTGAAGCGCGACTGCTCTTTGCCTGCCTCGAGCCTAACGAGGATGCGCTTCGGAGTCTGCTGTCCGCCCCGGTCGACTGGCGCGCGCTGTGTGAGATGCTCGATCGTGAGGGTGCCGCCATCCACGTGTGGCGAGCGATCGCACCTTACGCAGCCGGTATCCCCGCGGCATACGCCTTGAGACTTCGTGGGCTCGCCCGCGTCACGCACGTCAGAATGCTGCACCTCGAGCAAAGGACTCGAGATGCCGTCACAGCGCTGCATGACGCCGGCATCGACTGCGTATTGCTCAAAGGCGCCGGCTTGGCTGTATCGGTCTATCGCTCGTTCGTTGAGCGTCCCATGCGTGACGTCGACATCCTTGTGCACCGGGAGGTCATTGAGAGCGCGCAGCAGGCGCTGCTTGCTTCCGGTTGGGTCGCCCCGATGCAACCTCCGGCCGCCGTGCGTGATGACCAGTCACATCATCTTCCGCCACTTGTCGACTCGCGCAGTCTAGGGGTCGTCCTCGAGCTGCATCGCGCTCTCCTCACCCAAGGTCATCCCTTTCGATTAAGCAGCGACCTGCTGTTCGAAAATTCAGAACCGTTAGGCGATAACTTTCCCGGTGCTCGCGTGTTTACACCGACCTTCCTCCTGCTGCACACGTGCATCCACTTTGCGTATATCCACATGTTTCGCCAGGGGGCGTGGCGGACGTTCCGCGACCTCGCTCGCATAACATCGCTTCACAGTTTTTCGTGGCCGGCCTTTGTAGAGCAGGCTGTAGCGGTTCGCGCCGGATCGTGCGCGTATTGGGTGCTCCGTTTAGCCCATGAGCTGACCGACGTTGCTATCCCGGCCGACGTGATGGAGCAGCTGAAGCCTTCCGCGTCGGAACGCATCCAAGCGATGCTCGCTCGACATTTGGCACTAATTCTCTCTCCTGGAGCGCAAGACTGCCCGTCCATCGGTCTTCGACGTGTCCTTTGGAGTTCAGCGATACGTCCCAGGTCGAGTGGGCATGGCGCGGCAAGACCATGGACTCTTTTCGCCGGTCCAATCGGTCCGGCGGCCGGCGCACAGGAAAGCGAAAACGCCTCCGACGCGCGCACGAGTCCTCGCGCGTGGGGTCGCTACGTTGCCCGAGTTCTCACCGGCCGCTGATTCAATCATCGATGGGTCGAGGCGTAGCGGACACCTATGCGGCGCCCGTTCGTCCTGCCGCGAGGCCTATGTGGCTAGGCCATCACTAGACTGTGAGCATGGTGTGACGACGCGACTGTCGCCGTCTCCCAGCCGTGGGCGGCTGGGCTTCCTAAAGGGAAGAGCCGCAAGCAGTTAGCTAACTGCCTCTCCCAGCCGGAGTAGCACGTCCGCTGCATGACGCGCTACACGTGAGAGAAAGACCGAGGGGCGCCATGTGTCGCAAGTCTCAGGTGCGACGGGAATGACCGACTCGTTGCCTGCAAGGGCCCCCGACGCGCCCGGCCATCCGCTGCGATGGACATACCCGGCAGCGCAGCGGCGTGGGGATGGTGACGCTGGCAGTGTGATCGACCTTCGCCGTCTCGCACTTGCGCTCTGGCGGTACTGGTGGGTGCTCGTTCTCACCACATCCGCCGCAGGCGCAATCGCTTGGATCTGGGCGCGCTCTCAGCCTGTGCTTTACAGCGCAGTCGCCACAGTTCGGCTGACGGACGCACGAAATTCTTTGACAAGCGGTCTTGTGGAGTCACGAGGCGTGACGCCAGCCAGCTCGTCGCCGTTACGCACGGAAGTGCAGATCCTGAGAAGCCGCGGCGTTGCGGCGAAGGTTGTCGACAAGGATCCGTTGAGGCTGCGGTTCGTTCTGCGTGGAATCGACGTGTCGAGATTGGAGCGCGTCGAGATCGCTGACAGCTTGACGACGGACTTCCTCCCGCTTGCCTCGACTGCGAGCGGCACGATCGTCAAGCTCGACACAAACAGCATCGTGCCATACGGTGCACAATACGAACGTGGTGGGATCAAGTTCGCGATTGCGGATGGACCTCAGCTAACGGCCGATGCAAGCATCACCGTCATCTCTCGGGAGCAAGCTGTCGATCGCCTCTTGCGAGGGCTGCGCGCCGATGAGCGGACCGGAACAGACCTCATCGACATCACGTTCGCAGCGTCCAATCCTGATGTAGCGCAACTCGCGGTCAATAGTCTGGCTCTCGTTTATCAGGCCGAAGACGCGAGCGCGTCGCAGCAGCAATCGCGGCGTCGTCGCCTGTTCATTGAGGAGCAACTCCGCAGGAGCGACGCTCAGCTGCTGGATGCTGAACATGCGCTTGGCGCATTTCGCGCCGTGCATCAGGCGTATAGTGCGCAACAGAAGTTCGATGCCGAGCAGAAAAACCTGACTGGTCTGCGCCTTCAGCTCCGCGAGGCTCAGTCGGACTACCGGTACGCCGCGTCGCTGACCGGTGGGCTGCAGAGCGCGAACGAGTCGGCGCGGAGGCATTCCGAGCGAATGCTTGGTTCGTCGCCTGGCATTGTCGCTAACGCGACAATTGCGAGACTCATCGCGCAGCTGGACGAGTCGTTGCAGCATCGCGCGGAGTTGACGGTCGGCCGCTCTGGCAAGTTGTCAGCCCACCCGCAGGTCGAGCAGCAAGATTCGCTCATCGCCAGCACGGAAGCTGAGCTCATCACGGCTGTGAGGGCGCATGTCGCGGTGTTAGGCGCCCGCGTTCAGAGTTTGAATGAATTGGTCGCAGGTAGCGAGGGTGCCCTGCGCGGACTCCCGAGTGCGGAGGTCCAAGAAGCACGCCTAACGCAGAATGCTCAGGTGTTGCGTGAGCAGAGCGCTCTTCTTCGGACCGAGTTCCAACGGGCGCGAATCGCCGAAGCAGCGGCAGTGGGACGCGTCGAGATAATCGATCTTGCGACGCGGGCACGTTCGCTTCCCACTCCAGTGACGCGCGTAGTGGTATTTGCCGTTTTCCTCGGAGTGCTCGCCGGCGCTGCTCTCGCGCTGGCACTTGAAGCGATGGACGGCGCGATCAAGCGCCGCGAAGACGTCGAAGAGAAGCTGAATATGCCGGTGCTCGTCACGGTTCCTCAGATGCTTCGGCCCGGGATTCCAGCGAAGCGCAACTTGCTCCAGCGGGTGTACAGACCGCTGTCGCATGCCGCAGAAGTGAGCAATCAACGAGCTGGCGCGGCGGAAGCATTTCGGCAGCTCGCCGCTTCGCTCTTTCTTGGCCGGAACGGCGACACCCCGCGTGCGTTGCTTGTGACAAGCGCGCTTCAACGAGAAGGGAAGACAACCGTTGCGGTAAATCTCGCGGTGGCGCTCGCCCAGCAGGGGCAGCGCGTGCTGATCATCGATTGCGACTTCTACAATCCGCGTGTCCACAGCGTTTTCTCATTGCCCCAATCACCTGGAGTGAGCGAAGCGATAATCGGAAAGTCGACCGAAGCCGCGATCGTCCATGAGATGGGCGTGAACGGGTTGTTCGTGATGACTGCGGGAGACGGGGAAAAAGCGGCGGGCCAGTTAGCGGGCGATCCCCGCTTCGAGCAACTGATCACCGACGTCTTGCACGAATTCCCGATCGTCATCCTCGATGCCCCGCCGGTTCTTGCGGTCGCCGCACCCACGGTTTTGACACTGGCTGCGGATGCAGTCTTAATGGTTGTCCGCGCGGGTCTCGTGGCGCCCGAGATGGTCGGTGAAGCACTGCGCATTCTCGCCTCCGTTGAGGCGCCAGTCGCTGGCGCGGTGCTCAACGACCCTGAAGGAAAGGTGCGGCAGTACGGCGGCTATTCGTACGGATACCCGTACAGCGCTTACGCAAGATGACTCCGCGCGCCCTGGTCACTGGTGGCGCTGGGTTTGTCGGAAGTCACCTCGTCGATGCGCTACTGAGCGAAGGATGGCGGGTCACGGTCGTCGACAACTTTGATCCGTTCTATGCGCGCGACATCAAGACCGCGAACATTGCAGCGCACTTTAACAACGCCCAGTTCGAGGTCGTCGAACTCGACATCGCGCAGACCAACAGCCTTCACAACGCACTACCAGACGGATTCGACGTCGTCGTGCACTTGGCGGCGAAAGCAGGCGTTCGCCCGTCTATAGAAGATCCGATCGCGTACCAGGAAGTGAACGTCAAGGGGACACAAAACGTGCTCGAGTTCTGCCGTGCGCGCGGCATCGGCCACCTTGTCTTCGCTAGCTCGAGCTCAGCATATGGTGTAAACCCCAACATCCCGTGGCGTGAGGACGATCACGTACTGCTACCAATTAGTCCGTACGCGAGCACGAAGGTCAGCGCGGAGCTACTGGGGCATGTGTACAGTCGCTTGTACGGCATCAGGTTCATCGCATTGCGGCTGTTCACCGTCTATGGGCCGCGACAGCGCCCCGACTTGGCGATTCACAAGTTCGCTCGCTCCATGCTTCAAGGAAAAGCGATCCCGCTCTTCGGAGACGGCACTTCACGCCGCGACTACACATATGTTGACGATGTCGTAAAGGGCATTCGTGCAGCGATGGACTACAGCGCGACACCTTACGAAATCATCAACGTTGGGAACAGCAGCACGGTGAGTTTGACTGAATTGGTCGAGGCGCTGCAGGATGTATTGGGTGTCCGTGCGCTGACACAGCGGTTCCCAAATCAAGCGGGTGATGTTCCAGCGACCTGGGCGGACTGCTCCAAAGCCGACCGTTTTCTCGGCTTTCGTCCGAACACCCAACTGCGGGATGGGCTGGAACGCTTTGCGGCATGGCTGCACAGCAGCACGGCCTGGTCTCAGGCCGAGGTGGCGTTAGGCGTGCCGCTCAGCCGCGAGGACACGTCGGAGCGACAATCAGTTCCAGCGCTAGGCAGCGCTCCGGCGTCGGCCGTAGTCTGACATGAGCGTGCGGATTGTTCGTAGCACGATGCCTATATCGGAGCGCCAAGTGGCGCCCGCGGCATAGCTGAGGTTGATGCGAATCTTTTCCGGCATGATCCGCTCGGCATAGAAGCGCTCGGGGTCGGAGACACCGGCGAGAAGCTGCCCTTCGTCGCGGAACTCGATGGCGGCCGGATCGGTGATACCCGGGATGAGCTCGAGGACCCTCCGCTCGCACTCATTATATAGTGCAACATACTGCGGGACTTCTGGACGCGGGCCCACGAGACTCATGTCGCCCATGATGACGTTGAAGAGTTGCGGGAGCTCGTCGAGGCGATAGCGGCGCAGCCAGGCGCCAACGCGAGTAATGCGGCTGTCGTTAGCCAGCGTAACCTTTGGGCCGCGCGATTCTGCATCTGGCACCATCGTGCGGAACTTCCACATGCGAAAGGGCCGACTATGGCGCCCCACACGAAGTTGGCGGAAGAACGCCGGACCGCCGTCGCGCTTGACGACGACAGCAAGCACTAACAAGGCGGGAGAGAGGAGAAGGAGACCGAGCGCGGCGGCGACGAGATCGAGCAGCCGCTTCATGCGGGTGCCTAACGCGCGTGGGACATGACGATATCGAGAACTGCTTCGATCACATCGTCAACGTCCTCGTCGGTCATACGCGGATTGAGCGGGAGGCTGAGCATACGGCTAAAGTTGTCGTATGCGATTGGAAACGATCGCGGACTAAAGCCGTACTTGGACGAGTAATACGGATGCAGGTGCACGGGAATGAAATGGACCGACGTGCCGATGTTGCGGCTCGTGAGCTCCTCGATAAAGCGGTCACGGTCGATGCGCAGCGCTTCAGGGACGAGTCGCAGCACGTAGAGATGCCAGGCGTGATGGATGTGGCTTCGCTCAGCTGGCGTGTCGACTTGGTCGAGGGTCCGGAACGCATTGGAATAACGCCTAACGATGTTGCGACGGCGCTGCTGACGTGCCTCGAGTCGCTCCAGCTGACAGAGACCGAGTGCAGCCTGAATGTCACTCATGTTGTACTTGAAGCCGGGTAGCAATATGTCGTAACGCCAACTTCCGCCCTTATCATACCGCCGCCATGCGTCGCGGCTCATACCGTGCAGACTTACGACACGGGCACGCTCGATGAAATCCGGGGTGCCAGTCAGCATCCCTCCTTCTCCGGTTGTCAGGTTCTTCGTTGCATAGAAGCTGAAGGCCGCTGGATTCGCCGCCGCGCCGACCATCTCTCCGCGATAGCGCGCCGCCACCGCATGAGCGGCGTCTTCGATGAGTGTCAGCGAGTGCGCAGTCGCGATCGATCGCAACGCATCCAGCTCCGCCGGGTGGCCGGCAAAATGAACTGCGATGACTGCTCGCGTAAGCCGCGATACCGCGCGCTCGACCGCGTCCGGATCAATGTTGAGCGTATCGGGTTCGACATCCACTAACACTGGTCTGGCGCCGACGTGCTCGATGACATTCACCGATGCGGCGAATGTCATTGGTGTAGTGATCACCTCATCGCCCGGGCCGATTCCTAACGTAACAAGCGCCGTGTGGAGCGCCGCGGTGCACGAATTGAGCGGGAGTGCCGCCGGCGAGCCGACGTAATCGCAGAATGCTCGCGCGAACTGCTGGGTCTGTGGTCCTGTGCTGATCCAATCCGAGCGCAGCACATCAACGACGGCATCGATCTCCTCTTCCTCTATGAGAGGGGGGGAGAACGCCAGGAAGGACGCGCGCTTCCAAGTAGTTTGGCTCAGCTCGGGCGTTTCCAGGTCTTGTCGAAGGCGCCGTACAGCCATCGTTGTCGTTTTATTGGTCGTGTGGGTGCAGGCACTCGGCCAGGCTGCGATTCAACTCTCTGCACCGTGCGTGCTGTCTCGCGGACCGGGCTGGGAAATCCCATGACGTTGTCCCGCAATGAGATGCAGCCTTCTCCCAAGATCGCGGCGCGGCTGAGGACTGCGGCGCTGTCGCGTTCTTATTGCAGGTGTGTAAGCGCGCACGGACCCGGAGCACTGCGTCTCCTGCTATCCGGCGGTCGGCGTCACACCATGCCGGATTGCAGGAGCCAGTCGGAGAATATGAGGGAAGCCTGCAACTTGGCCGCAATCCGTGGAGAGGACTCCTGCGAGATTCGGATGTGCGTTCGTATGTGATCGGTTACTTCGCTGCACGAATGTCCCATCGCGAAAAGGCGACCGAACACTTCGACCGAAGCGAGTTTTGCGACGAAGTAGGCTGGCTGCGTCCGAATCATGTAATCCTCGCGCCTATGGCCCAATCCCACGACATCGTTGAGGTATCCGCCACGGAAGAACCCCGGGAGCACCTTCACCTGCGCGTGGCCTTGCATTGGGAAACCCAGCTTCGGGCGCCGAGCGTGCGAATCCGGCAGCACCTGTCGAGCAACCGCGCGCACGATTGACTTGTCTTCCAGAAAGGGGTGCCTGTAGTTGGCGAAGCGCCACGTACGTCGGATCTTGTGACGCGCCGGGAGGTTGAATCCAAACGCCACAACCGACTCGTCGAGGAATGGAAAGCGAGCCTCGACACTTGCGCTCATGCCCATGCGATCATTGCGGTGCAGCAGCGTGAGAAGGTGCTGACCGAACATCTCCATCGTTAGGTACTGTTCGTCGCCAGCGGCCCTCGGGAGAAAGTCCCATGCGGCCCGACCTGACTCACGCAGAATTTGCCTTTCGAATCCCCTGGCGAGATGTCCCAGAAAGATCTCTCGGCTGTTACCTCCCAGGACGTGCTTTTTGAGCCTTGGCGCTACACCGTAAAGAAACTCGGCAACGCGGATTGGGAAGCGTACGAAACCATCGAAGCGTCGCAACAGCAGCGATGGATACCCCAGAAAAAGTTCGTCCGATCCTTCCCCACTGAGGATGACCTTCACCTTCGCGTCATGAGCGGCTCGCGCGACGGCCGCGAACGGGATGGCGTTTGTGTGCGTGACTATGGGCAGCTCGTAATGCCATGTCGCCGTGGCCCAGTCCTCGATCATCTGGTCGGGCTCAAACCGGCTGGCGTGAAGCTGCCGCTGGAGCTGCGTCGCGAGCGCAGTCGCTCCGGGAAGCTCGGACTGCCCGACTACATCCGCGGTGAAGAGCGAAAAATCCCTTTGATGCTTGGCAGCCAGCGTGGCGATCAGACCGGAATCAATTCCGCCGCTCACGAAGGCGCCCATCGGTACATCGCCCATGAGCATGCCGCGCGTACTTTGCTCGAGAAGATCGCGGAAGTGCCGGGCCACACTGGGGCGCGGCATTTTATCCAACTCGGAGTAGTACGAACGATCGACAAGCTGCTTGGTGCTGAAGTACTCGCGCAGCTGCCAGGCTTCGCCCACGCGGTACGTCAAGAAATGACCTGGTGGAAATTGCCTAACGCCGCGGAAGGCGGTCTGTTCGAGCGAGCGATCCGCGGCTCCAATCAGGCCGAAGAGCGCCTGAACAGGATCGACCTCGAGCTGCATAATGGGCCCAAGCGCCTTTGCCTCGGAGGCCCAGAATATCCCGGCGTTGCTTGGCGCCCAGACCAGGGGCTTGATGCCGAATCGATCGCGGCAGAGCCACAGCCGCTTCTCCGCCATGTCATACCAGGCGAAAGCGAACATCCCATGGATGCGGCGCAGCGTCTCTTCAACTCCGAGATGCTTCAGAAGAGCGAACAGCGTTGCCGTATCTGAACTTCCTCGCGGCGGCGGACAAATGTCCTTGAGCTCGGCCCGAAGTTCGAGGTGGTTGTAGATCTCGCCGTTGTATGCGAGCACATAGCGCTCGTCGACAAACGGCTGCTTTCCGGCTGGCGACAAGTCGACGATGCTAAGCCGAGTGTGTACGCAGGCGAAAGAGCCGGCGACATGCGTGCCGCACGTGTCCGGGCCGCGATGCCGGAGCAACGCCGCCATCGAGGTCAGATGCGGGGCGAGCGTGGCTGCGTCGCGTGTCAGCAAGAAGCCTGCAATTCCGCACACCTTGCGTTCCCTCCCTCGGATCGAACGCTAATGGCAGGGGCGGTGCCAGCCTTTTTCGCCTCCTAGGTCGAAAGAGCTCCACTGGCAATGAATCTCAGGGGGCATATGGCATTGTCCAGCAACACGTTACGTTTGGGCTCGTTCCACTCCAAATACGCCACACTCCATCTATAAGGAGGAGTGTCAGCGATCTGCATCAATAATCGTCCTTGAGCGACGTGAAATGTTGCGTCGCTCAGCGTAGCAAGCGCACGCCGCCGATCCGATATGCGTTTCAGGGGAAGTCCCACCATGTCTCTCAGTAAGGCTCTGAACGACTATCTGCACATCGATTTCGACGAAATGCGACCTCCCGGGTTCCTCAGTAAGGAGGCGAACCAAATCGAAGCCACCGTGACGAACGTGGACCGCGGCCACGGATGGATCGCGAATGCCGTTTGTCCTCTGTGCGCGTCGGATCAGCGCGTAGTCCGGTTTCAGCGATTCGCGAGGAAGATCCTCCAGTGCGTCTCCTGCGAGGTCGGTTACAGCGAAGCCTTTCCGGCAACGACGACCGACGTCTATAGCGACACCGGATATCTCGATACGCAGGATGCTAACTATCTCCAAAACGCCGAATACCGGAAGCGGCGCTTTGCGTCAGAGCGGCTCGCGATTATCGCACGTCACCTCCAGAGAGATCCGATTGGTGCCCGCTTGCTCGATGTGGGCTGCGGCACGGGCTGGTTCTTGGAAGTCGCGCAGCAGGCGGGTTATGCCGTTGTCGGTTTGGAGGTCGGAGCCGAATTGGCTCGCTTCACTTCGGAGAAACTCGGCGTGCAAGTGTTCACGCACCCACTCCCGGAGCTCGCAGCGAGCCAACGATTTGACGTCATTACGCTGTTCGACGTCATAGAGCACGTTCCTGACCCGGGCGGACTTCTAAAAGCCGTGCGCAGTCACCTGAATCCTGGTGGGATTGCGATTGTGTTCACGCCAAATCTCGATTCGTTAGGGCTCGCCGTCTTGGGAGCGCACTCGAGCCTGATCATGCCGGCTGAACATCTATACTACTTCACGCCAGCGTCACTGCGTCGATTGATCGAGCAAGCCAACCTGGAGGCAATCAGTTTCTCGACGAAGGGGATGGACATCGCCGATATGTACTCGTACTACCGGGATGTGAGCAGGATCAATCCGATCGCAGATTTCCTACGTGACCGAGGCTCGCTCCTGCAGGCGGTTTTAATGCCGCAGGCTGTGCAAACCACATGCGGTTAGTGGTAGCTGCCTAACAACTCGCTGCCTGCACTATTACGGGCCGCCGTCCGAGAGGACGCGCCTGCGACGATAGTTGCGAGCGACGCTGTTCATGCGCCGACGTTAAATCGCTCGCTCCTGCGGTAGCTGGGCTACGCTCCAGTCGTGCGCTGCCTGATGTGCTTTTGCCCTTCGCATACTTCCAAAGGAAGACGAACTGGCGGTTGAGCATCGACAGAGGAAAGTGAGTGAAGCGACTGAAGAGTGGCAGCACCCGCTTTTGACGATGGGTAATGCCGGTATAAGACACCAATTGGAAGCGATGGGCAGACAATAGCCGCATGGTTTGCGGAATCGACGTGAAGTTGTAATGCGGATCCACATAAGTCGGGTGTTCACCGCGCACCATGGCCGGAATTGATCGAAAGTGCTGTCTGTTCGTGTATGAGAGAATCAGATGTCCACCAATGGTCGCCTTACGTTCGAGGAGCTCAACGAAACGGTGCGGATCGCGCACGTACTCGAAGATTCCGGAACAGATTAGTACGTCGAACGTCTTCGTGTCGAAACAGCTGGGATTGACGTTGAAATCGGCCACTTCGAAGTGAGCTGGGTCGGCGAACGCCTCGACAATCGCTGCTGCGAAGTCGACTCCGAAATACTCGACATGCGGAGGCAAGACTTGGCGCATCGTCGCCGGGCCACACCCAAGGTCGAGGACAGTGGTGACCGGCCCTGGGATCCTGTCGAACATCTCTCGGATGATGCGAAGTCGATGATGGACCTTCTGAAACGCGAGTCCACGTTCATCCCAGTACCTGGCGCCGCCGATCATGGAGGCCTCCGTTCAAAGCGTTAGGCAGACAAAGGGGTGCCGTCGTGAGTCTTTCTCAAGAGGCTCACGCAGGCGTTGTTTGTTTCAGGCTTGGTGGTCCGTGCACAGTCGTTAGGCGTTGTCGGTACATGAAAATCGCCTCGGCCAGTTGCAAGTCGGCAAATTCGTCGATGTCGACCGCTGACATCCAGTCCATCGGCCGAAAGCGCACATCTTCAGCGTAGAACGTTCCTGTCGTCTTGAAGGCGGGAACGCGGGCTATCCATACGGCGCCTGAGGGACAATAGAGCTCGCCCAGATCTTGGGACCGGGCTCGCAGCGCCTCGGGAAACAGAGCGACGCCACGCTGCTCGGTACTCAGCTGGAGTGCCCACCATGGGTTTGTCCAACCAAAGCGAGACACCGAGATCTGAAAGGCACAGTTGTTCGCCTCGAAGTCTGCAACGGCGTCGGTAATGTCACTGCTCGTACGTAGCGGGCAATTCGGCATCAACTGCACGATTTGGTCGAAGTTCGACTGCCAGTGCTGCTCGGCCATCGCAAGAGACACTGCGATTGCGGCGCTCACCGTTGATTGAGCATCAAAGCAGCTGGGCCGACGGAATGGCACGTCGGCGCCGTGTCGCTGAGCGACACAGGCGATTTCATCGTCCTCCGTGCTGACCAGGACGTGGTCGAAGCATTGGCTCTCGAGAGCTGCCTCGATGGTCCATGCAATCATCGGCTTCCCGAAGAACTGCCTAACGTTCTTGTGCGGGATTCTTTTGGATCCCCCGCGTGCAGGTATGACCGCGATGCGTCGGGTCATCTAGTTAGGCGCTCGTTCGAGCGAGCTCAAGCTGCCGGCGGTATTCAAGCAGGGCACCGGTGCGAGGTCTGTATAGGCACTGCTCACCATGGCCGGCGTGATATCAACTTCGGCAACGAACAGGCCGAAGTTCCCGCGGCCTTCGCTGTCCAGCAGTTGCCTCCAAATCCGAAGCGAGCGCTCCCTGGGAATGCCGACAGCGTCCTTGATGCGATTCGGAAGGCGAATGTCGTCAGCGTGAACGGCATCAGCGTGCGCTTTGGTCGCGAGCCTTCGCATGAGCGCGTGGTCCGAATCTGGGTGGGCCGGCGGACTCACGGTTCGTGCAATCAACTCCGCGCAACGGAAAGCCGCCTGCCCATCGATCTTGAAACAGAACTTCTCGAGGAAGTCCGCCCTGGCCCCTTGCAAGTCATCTGCTATGGATGATCCATCCAGGTAACCTTGCAGCGCGCGATCCACCTCATCGGTCGAACGTACAACGTGGCTGCCAGCGACGAGATCGTGCCTAACGGGCCGTTCGTAGCTGCCGATCGATAGCTCGAGCACTGGCTTGCCCAGCATCCATGCTTCAGTCGCGGTTGTACAGCCTCGTTGCAATAGGACATCCGAGTGCGCGAGGAACCCGCGTATTGGAGCGTTGTAGGCGAGAAACACATTGGATCTTTGCTTCGTCAATTCCACATACGGGTCGATCCACTCGGCCGGGTGCACTTTAACGACGAAGTTGAAATCTGGGTGGCGGTTCGCCAACTCAATGATGAGCTGCGAGTGCAGCCTGAGCTGCGTCTGACCGTCGCGCAGCATCGCCTGACATTCCGCCTCGGGCACTCCTCCCCGAGTCACCTGACGGCGCACCATTTTCTGCTGATCTCGTGCCGCGTACGAAGAGCTCGTGCACCAGAGCACGACAGGCGCTGCCGCGTTCTTGATCCCTAGCCCGTGCAGGAACGTTTCACGATCCGGCATGAGGGATCGAAATGCGTCACTGTAGTAATCGAACCGCGGACAACCCACTGTGTGCACTCGATCCGCGGGGCTAAGGTGAGCAGCGACGATGGCATCGCGCACCGAGTCCCCCCACGTGAAGTGGCAGTCGATCAAGTGAGTTGAGGCACTCACCTTTCCCGCGATACGCAGGCCTTCCTCGAGATCAACGTGAAGGCCCTCAGTTGGCAGCAGGATCACTTTCATACCGAGACTGCGCGCCAACATCGCCTGCCGAACCTTGAAATCCCACACGAGGTGGTCAAAGACGACAGCATCGGGTTTGTGCTCTAGAAGCTTCCGTTCGATGCCGTATCCATTCGTGTAGACGACTTCGAGCCCGTAGAATCTCTCGAGGATGTAGCCAACAAGGGCCAATCCATCAAAGTCCCGGTTCTTATACGGAACGATGAGCAATGCGCGCCGCTGCGCTGTGTGATTTGTCGACGTCATTGGAGAGCAGTCGCGGTTCTGTCGGGCCGCGCAGGCGCCGCTTCCACGAGCGAACGAATCCGACGATACGCTCTCTGTCCCGCTTCGATCTGATTTTGGGCGGCGGACAGAAGCGTCGGTCTGATCGCGCTTGCATTTTCCCACGCATACGCAAGCGCTTGGCTCAAGGTCTCTGCAGCCTGAGGTGACTCAAGAGAGACGATCTGGCACCCGGCGCCAAACATGTCTTGAAGCCCACGAAACTTCTCGAAGAAGTAGCGTGAGTTACTGACGCACACGGCGGGAATGCCTTGCGAGAGAGCGAATACCGCCGCGTGATAGGCGCCTGTTAATACCACGCGGCAGGCAGCCGTGCGACGAATGACCGACATAGGCGTCGCCTTTGGCTCAACTGGAACGATCAGACCTCGAGCGACCTGCTGTATAGCCAAGGCGTCCACCTGCTTTCTGCACGCGATAGGCAGCGCTACAACTTCGCAACCTCGCTCGCTAACAAAACTTTCGATGACGTTCGCAAGCACAGCGAGTTGGGCCTGACCAACGTGCGCGGGTTCCATAGTCCTGACATTGACGCCGAGAGCAGTTCCGGTACTCATCGATCGCTGTGAGTAGCTCAATTCGACAGCATCGTCTCCCGTAACGACGACGCGATCGGCGTTGACACCGACGGAAGCAAGCAGCGGCGCACCGATCAACTTCTCTCGAAGCGATATGAGGTCGACCTTTGGCAAGATCGATCCGGCTAGTCGGCCTAACGCCGGATCGTTGATCGGTCCGATCGCGCTGCCCATGACGACGCACGGTTTGCGCATCCCAATAGCGCGCTGCAAGAGAGCGAACAGTGCTCGCGCAAACCCTGGGAATGTGTCATTCGGCCCGCTGGCACCAGATACCAAGAACAGATCAGCACTCTGCAGCGCTGATAACAGCGCGCGATAGCGTTGATTTGCCCCTGGATGTCTCAGCAGCCGGGCGGCAATGGCGGCGTCTTCCAGCGCTGGAATGGAGGCCCGGATGGCATGCTTCAGCGCGATGACACGCTGCGAAAGCGTCCTGGGAAGACGGTCATGAACCGAGCCTAACAGGAAATGATCCGCGAACCAGCTATCGAAAAAAACAGCGCGCGCATCGGGACAATGCTCATGCAGTGCTTGAGCGTCGCGCGTCACGATGTCGAACGATGCGTTAGGCCATGTTTCTTTCACACGCGAGATAGCCATCTGCAACATTGCGATGTCGCCGACGTTCGCGCAGTCGTATGTCGATGGAAAAACGAAAACCCGCAACGGTCGCGCGCCTACGGCGTCGCGTCCGGTGGCGCGACTTCGCGACCGTGGCATTTCCTCCGCTGCGTGAAGCTCATGCCGCTGCGCGAGCGCGCTCATGTTTGGCTGCTCGCTGCCAAGATGTCCTGAGGGTTTGAAACGGGGGACGCCCCACGCCGCGCCCGCTCCCTTGGCCAGTCTACCAAGCCGACAGCAGCCAACTGCTCGACGACCTCTCTGACCGTTTGGAATGAAATGCCAGACCGCATCGCGATTTCCGCCAGGGACATCGTTCCGTCTACGAAATCCAGAACGGCGAAGAGCGCGCGACGTCGTTCGGGATCGGTCCTCTCATCGACGTGCAGCCCAAAGCGCGACAAGAACACCTCACCCTTGAAGCGGTTTCGGGGCGTCGAGTTTCTGTCGATTGTGTCCAGCATCTGCAATACGAGCTCGCGCGACCTCGCAAGCGCGCCGCTCGGGACAGCGGCGGGCGTGTCATCGCTCGAGTGGTACTCCGGACAGAACTGTATTCCGGACGAAGCTGGCAGCACGCGCGAGAGCGAGAGCATTGGCACACGGACGCCGGGCGCATTGAACTGCCGTTCGTCATTGCCAACCACACTGCGAAACTTCCCCGTCCACGCGCTAACGTCGGACGCGCGCAGCGCCAACGAGAAGCACATGTCTACTTCGGCATCGCCCGCATAAGAAAGCTGCAGCGCGTGCGGGTAATCGCGGCCCAGCATCTCGAGAAATAGGCCGCCGCGCATGCTCGGGATCAGCCGCTCATGGTGACTGAGCCAAGCAATCGACCCGATTGTCTCGGGGACTATCAGCAAGCGATACGTATAGTGCAGGTCGGCGCACTGCATCAGATGCCGCATGACATCGATGCCGACGACTACTCCCGTTAGGTCGTCGTTCACCTGGCGGGGATGGCAGAGATGCGCGCACAGAACGATGCTGTCCGCGCTACGACCTGGGACAACCACTTCACCAACCTTGAGCGTGCCTGGAGAAAAACTCGTGCGGATCACGACGCGGTACTGTTCATCAGTCAGTGAGTCCTTGAGTCGCTGGGTGCAACACAGTCCCCAGTCGCGCTCGTAATACTTGAAGACAAATGGGACTGCTTCGGGCAGTGTGGGATGCACGTGCAGGTGCTTGAACAACTGGTCCCTCGTTACGAGGCCCTCGAAAGGAAGAGAATACGAGACGACGTGCAGCGGGTGATCCGCATAGGAGAACAGCCGGTTGCCGTCGGCCGTCTCGAGCCACGCTTCATTGCACGTCCACTTTTCCGGGACTATCCACGTCCAGCACTCCGTGCCGCTGGCGTACTCGTGGATCTGCATCGGCACCTGAGTCGCCAGCGCGTAAAGCGCAGCATCGTAACCGTCTGACACAATGTCGCGCGGCAGCCGCCACAAAGCGGCAATCATCTCTTCCATGGTGGCACCCTGCGCGAGCTCAATCGCAGGAGGCGCGTCTACTACCGTTTGATCGAACGGCGCGTACGCAGTGTCTGACGGCATGCCGACGCTCACACGCGCTCCGCGCACCTAACGCCGGAAGCGAGCAACGCTTGCGTCTCCTCGATCACTCTCGCTTGCTCTGCATCGCTCAACCCAACAGAGCAGGGAAGGCTCAGCGCTCGTTCGCTCAAGCACTCCGCAATCGGGCACGGTGCGGAATGCACGGCACGATACGCAGGGGACTGGTGAATCGGCTGCCAGAGCGGCCGGGTTTGAATCTTCCTGGCGGCTAATGCTCGTAGCAGCTCGCGAGAAGTGATTCCGGCTTCAGCGCCATCGACAAGCATTGTGTACATCCAAAAGCTGCTCGTGGCCCAGGGAGCCTCTCGCATCGGTGTGATGCCGGGGATGTCCTGCAGAGCCGCTTGGTAGTGACGAGCGATCTGACGCTTCTTCTGCACGTACGCGGCGAGTTGCTCCATTTGGCCACATCCGATCGCGGCTTGCACATTAGTTAGGCGGTAGTTGAATCCGATCTCACCGTGCACGTACTCCACGGGATCATCCTTGGCCTGCGTCGTTAGGTATTTGGCGCGCTCAGCCCAGTCCGACCGGTTGGTGACGAGCATGCCCCCACCGCCCGTGGTAATGATCTTGTTGCCATTGAAGCTGAAACAAGCGACGTCTCCCAACTGGCCTAACGAGCGTCCCTTGTACTGCGCGCCAAGCCCCTCCGTCGCATCCTCGATCACGGGCAATTCGAACTGGCGCGAGAGGGCAAGGATTGGGTCCATGTCCACGGGGTGGCCGAGCACGTGTACAGGCAAAATGGCGGACACTCGTCGGCCCGATGTCTTGTTCCGGAACTGCCCGGACACGCGCACGCACTCCCTCGTTAGGAATTCCTCCACGCGCGCGGGGCCCATCTGCCAGTAGTCGCGTTCGGCATCGATGAAGACCGGCCAGGCGCCGACGTACCGAATCGCGTTCACTGGAGCGATGAAAGTCAGCGTCGAAACGAGTACTTCGTCATCGGGCTGCACTCCAGCCACGAGTAACGCCACATGCAATGCGGCCGTCCCATTCACCGTGGCTACTGCGTGTTTCGTTTCGGTGGCCTCAGCGATAAGGCGCTCGAATTGCTCTACATAAGATCCAACCGACGAAACCCACGCCGTGTCCAGGCATTCCTTTGCATAACGCCACTCGTTGCCGCGGATCTCGGGGACGATGAGTGGAATGAACCCATCAGGTGGCGGCGCGCCGGGCGCGAGTGCTTCCGTGGACATCAATTCTTGAAGTTTGGGTCAGCGAAGTCGGTAATGATCCGACTGCGCACCAGGCGCACGATTTCGGCGATTCCCGCCGGCACGGTTGTCGTGATTCGAAAGTCCAGCTCATTCTCGATGCGGCCGAACGAGACTCGATAGTCGCGAGGATCTTCCTGCCTCGTCACGTATTCTACCGACGCATCGGGCACGTGCTTGAGAATCAGCTCCACGAGTTGCTGCTTCTGAAAGTTCTGGGACGTGTCGCCGACGTTGAAAACGCGCTGTGATACCTTGGACGGCGGTGCCTCCAGCACGCATGCAATCGCGCGCGCCGCGTCGCGCACGTGGATGTACGGTCGCCAGAACTGCTCACCGAATACCTTGAGCCTTTTCCTCGTTAGGAGCTCCAGCGTGAACTCGTTCACCGTGAGATCGAAGCGCATACGCGGGGAGACGCCGTACACGGTTGAGAAGCGCAGTGGCGTGGGACACCAACTCGGACCGTCTGTGCTCGCGAGGAGCGCTCGCTCGACGGCGACCTTCGTCTCGGCATATAGCGAGATAGGCGCCAGCGTGGAGTCTTCATCAACGTACCGCGTTGGATCAGACATCCGACCATAGTTGCTGCACGTGGAGGCAAAGACGAAACGAGCAACACCAGCTCGCTGACTTTCTGCGATGAGGCCTAACGAGGCGCGGCAATTAACGGACTGCGCCAACTCAGGCTGCCGCGCACACGCGGGATCGCCAACCAGAGCTGCCAGATGTACCACGGCATGCATTCCGGTCACGGCTGTTTTCACGGCCGCGGTGTCGCGCACATCTCCCAGGAGAAACTCGAAATCCGGATGCGACCATACGCCGAGCATTGGCGCTCCACCGTGTGCCAGATTATCCAACACGCGAACAGAGTGCCCCCCGCTCAGGAGCATCGGAACGAGTGTCGAGCCGACATAGCCCGCGCCGCCAGTTACCAGGATCTTCATACGATCCTTCCACTGAGCACGTCTTCCTGTGCCCGCTGATAGTCCTCTTGGCGACCGATGTCGAGCCAATACTCCACGATCGGGTAGCTCACGACAGTGCGCCCGTTGTCCAACAGTTTTTGAATGAGATCGGTCATGTCGAAGCGGCGCCCCTCAGGAATGAGATCGAGTGTGTGTGGCTCGAGTAGATATGCGCCCGCGTTAATGAAAAAGTTGAGCGATGGCTTTTCGCGGATATGAGTTACTCGCACGTCGTCGCATTCAACGACGCCAAAGGGGACCTGCAGTTCGTACTTTCTCACGCCCACGGTCAGATCGGCGCGCAGCTGTCGGTGATACGCCAACATCGCCGGAAAGGGCGCTCCAGTGAGAACGTCGCCATTGATCACGAGCATGGTGCCCTCGGCGTTCTTGAGGAGACCGAGCCCACCGGCAGTGCCTAACGGGTGCTCCTCGTGCAGGTACTTCAGGCGAACGCCAAACGACTCTCCATTGCCAAAGTGTCTCGAAATAGTCTCCGGCAGGTAATGCGTCGCCAGACTGACGTCCTTGATGCCGGCACGCCGCAACTGTGCAATAGTCAGCTCTAACAGCGGGCGGTCGCCAACCGGGAGCATTGGCTTGGGCAACGCTTCAGTGAGCGGGCGAAGTCGCATGCCATAGCCACCAGCCATCACGACGGCCGAGAGATCGGCGTCGGCGTTTTGCACGACGAGGTCGCGCCGGAGCAATAGCGATTGGACTCTTCCGACGCAGTCAAGGACTGGCAGCTGGTCGACATCGTGCTCGTCCATAATGCGAAGAGCGGCCTCGCTTCCCAGAGGCCCAACGGCGGTTACGGCGCTGTGACTCGCGATTGTATCGCACGCGTCGCTCAACAGCGTGCCCCGAAGGATTGCTCGACGGATATCGCCGTCGGTCAGCACTCCAGCGAGGCGGCCATCAACATCGCTCAGCAGCAGTACGCCGTAACCGGTGCGGTCGAGGTGCGCCATCGCCTCCGCAACCGAAACCGAGGGCGAGACGCTGCACTCACGCACTCGACGACCGGGTAGCTCGGCCTCACGATCTGCGCGCAAGTCGCTGCGAAGGAGAAACTGCACGACACGCCCGTCCGCACTCAGCACGGGCAACTGATTGATGTCTCGCTCGTTGAAAAGCTGCAGCGCCTGCGCTGCTGTTATGGGCGCTTGGGCGGTAACGGGCCGTGGGCTGGCGAGACTCGCGCACGACTCTGACAGCGCCTTCCCTCGAAGGATTCCTCGCCTAACGTCTCCATTCGTTAGTACGCCTAACAGGCGATCGCTGTCGTCGCAGAGCATGAGCGCGCCGGTGCCGGCGTGGTCGAGCTGCGCCAAGGCGTCAGCAAGCGACGCCGAGGGGGCGACTATGGAGGCTCTGAGTCGCTGCTCCATGACCTGCTCGGTCACGACGGTCGGCGGAGTTATCATCGGTGCCCAACCAGTTGCGAGTCGGCCGTTAGGCGCTCGCTTCCGACGACTCGCTCGTCGAACGAGGAGTCGCAGGTCTGCGGCTCGTTCCAGACCTTGCGCCGGACCTTCCCCGTCGCCGGGTCGAACAGACATACCGTTGTAATGCCGATGGCATTGTTCGCGGCGATGCCCACGTCGGAAAGCGCCGACAAGGGGAAGGTCTCGGCATCGAAGACGTACTGCCAGCGATGGAATGGCCGATCGATGTCGAAGTTGTCGTAGTGATAAGTGCCCGCGGCCGTCTTGAGCGCGAGCCATGGTTGCGGGCCGAAGGTCGGAGTTTGAGTCTGCACCGTCATCACGTGCGTCGCATCCGCAACGCGCTCGACGGTGACGTCCAGCTCACATGCTGCCTGACTTGCAAGCCCGAGCGCTTTGCGCATCGCCGCAATGGCTTCAGAAAAGCGGAACACAACGTCAGGGAACTCCGCCGCCACGCGCGTCACGATCTCTCGCACGGACTCGACATCGGGGCGCAGATCCCTGAAGTCGTGATTCGTTAGGCCGAGGACAACGGGCCTGTCGTCCCGCGCTTCTGTGAATGCCTGTCGCACATCCTGTTCCGTGAGCAATCGGTAGCGCGTGCCCACGTTGAGGCAGCGCGCGACCCAGCGGCGGCAGCTGCCCGGCATCTGATAGTCGTCGTGCGCGGGGTGATACGGTTCCCAGCTGCACGGGGCGCGGCGCCAGTCGCCGAAGCGACCACTCTGGAGGCCGAACTGGGCGGTGTCGTTGCCTAACGACACGACGGCCTGATTCGAGAAGTCGAACGGTATGTGCTGTTCGAGGAACCAGTGGCTGTCGGGACGGATGACGTGAAAGCCGGGCCGATGCGCTGCCGGAAACCACTGTCTGTCAATGATCCGCCGCGTCAGGATCTGGTGCAGGCTGTCCGACGCGGCCCACCAATGCGTTGCACAGCGATGCGCCTGACGACTGAACGCGTGCGGATGATAGTGGAAATGCACGCCGTCTTTGCTCGACCCGCTCTCACGCAGCACGCTGGCGTAGTGGTCGAATACGTTGTGGTACCCGATGTCACGGCGGCGCGGATTAGCGTCGTAGTCGATGTGATCCACGCAGAACCAGTTGTAACTCCATCCGTCGCCGTTTGAGTCGAGGAGCCGCCGCCGGAAACGCTGCGACAACGCGTCCGTCAGCATCGCGTCGACTCTTTCCCACGTGTCGTTATAGGCCAGGAGGTGCGGATCGACGACTTTCTGCACCGCGGCTTCCACGCCATCGAGGTCGACCGTCCCCTTTTGCAGGCGCCGCAGCAACTCGGCGCTGGGCTCGAGATCGAGCTGGAATATGGACCGCAGTCGCTCAAAGGTCGCCTCGACGGATTCGTGCAGAGGACCCTCGGTGTCGACGCAATGCACCACGTAAACGGTGCTAGCCACCGGCGGACCTCCGGCTGATCGTTAGGCGCGACGCTCGCAATGGCTTAGCAGGAACTCCAGCAACGGTGATGCCAGGTGCAACATCTTCGATGACAACAGCGCCAGCGCCAACGACGGCGCCAGCACCAATGGTGATAGCCTGCCTAACGGTTGCGCCGCAACCGATGTGAGCGCGCTCGCCGACTTGAACGCCGCCGGAAAGAACAACACCAGGTGCTACGTGCACGTGTGCGCCGATGTCGCAGTCGTGGTCGACAGACGCGCGTGTGTTGACGATCACGTTAGGCCCAATCAGGCTTCCAGCCTGGACGACGGCACCGGCCATGATTTGCGCGCCTTCGCTGACCGTCGCGTTCGGACTCACGCTCGCGGCGGGATGGACGATCGCTGGGAACGTGTATCCCAACCGCTGAAAGCCTTCGAAGACGCCGGCGCGCGCGTCGGGCAAACGCACAGAGCCCACGCCGTTCACCAGATCGACCTCGTCGGGGCACCACCGCTTTGCGACGACGTCATCGCGGCCCACGTACGACACGCCGAGTAGCTCGCGGGAATCAGGATTGAGATCCGTGTATCCCACCACGTTCCATCGCAACAGAAGCAGGAGATCGACGAGCACTTTGGCGTGCCCGCCGCCACCGACGACGACAACCGCGCGCGGCGCCCTCATGCGAGATCGTTCCAGCGCAGCACATGGTCGGCTGCAACGTCCGCTGCGAGCCGTCGCCCCAGCACGAAATCCAGCTCGTCGGGGGCAATGCCAGTACCGGGCCGTTTGGCGGTCAGGTCTTCTTCGCTGAGCGAGTGGCCGCGTGGGAGACTGCGTCTGGCGACCAGACTGCGCCGGAACTTGGCTCGCTTATCGAGCTCCTCCTGGCTCACGACGCGCTGCGTTGTCCCCAGGGACGTGAAGACTTCGTTGCCCTTCTCCACGATCACACGCAGCTCAGCTGGATCGGCCGAGATGGCGTGATCCCAGCCCGGCATGTCTTTATCCAGCGTGAAGTGCTTTTCAATCACGCTCGCGCCTAACGCGATCGCCGCCAAGGGAACGGCAACGCCTAACGTATGATCGCTGAAGCCGACGGGCACATCGAACGCATGCTGCAGCATCGCGATGTTCCGCAGGTTCACGATACGTGGATCCGGCGGGTAAATCGAGACGCAATGCAGCAGCACCAGCTGGTCGTTCCCCTCGCGGCGGGCGACACTGACCGCCCGATCGATCTCCGACAGTGTGGCCATGCCCGTCGAGATGACCAACGGACGCCGTTGCGCCGCGAGGTAGCGCAGGAACGGGACATAGCCGACGTCCATCGACGCGACTTTGAAAAACGGCACGTCGAGCGAGACGAGCAGGTCGACTTCGTCGACTGAAAAAGGCGTGGAACAGAATGCGACCCCTCGCTGGCGACAGTGCGCATGCGCTATGCGATGTTGTTCGGGGGTCAGCTGATAGGCGCGCACCATGTCCCGCAAAGAGCCGAAGTGCCGCTTCGTATCGGCATACGTCGTGTTGCGGGTGTACTCCTCGTTGGCGATGAGCGAGGACTCGCTCCACGACTGGAACTTGACGGCGTCGGCGCCGGCGTCGTCGGCGGCATCGATCAGCTGGCGACAGAGATCCATGTCGCCGTTATGGTTGGAGCCAATCTCCGCGATGATGTACGGAGGCTCGCCGGGACCGACGAGACGATCACCCAGCCTAACTAGCTCCATAAATGACGCAGCTGAGGATTGGCGACGGCCCACCACCACACATAACGAGTCGGTAGGCAATTGAGCGCCCGCGTGTAAGCCGCGAGTTTCGCGGGCGCGTCACGCACGGCGGAGGCGAACGTCGCGACTTCCCGCTGCGCCGCCCGCATCGCCTCAGTGTGCGCGGGATTGGTGCCGTGCGCGAGCGGGAGCACCAAATCGTAATGCCCCAATACCCGCTGCGTCGCATTGGAGACTTCTTGCGCCGTGAAGGGCGGTATGATGCGTGCGATGTTCAGCCCGTACTGGCGATAGCGCATGCGCGGCGTGGCATCGAACCACAGGTCGGCGCCGCCTAACCATGCTCGCGTAGCCAAAAACCAGTCGACGAGAACACATTCCGACGGGAAAGGCAGACAGCGGCGCAGCACATCGCTGCGATACGCGCTGTTCGACAAACCGAACACGTTGTAGCGAGCCAGGTCCTCGTCCGGCCGCGCTTCCGGAGCGGGCCCAAAAATCACGCCAGTATCAGCACCAGATTCATCGACGACTCGTAAGGCACAACCAACGACGTCGTGACGCTGCAGTTGCTTGCGGTCCTCCGCGATGCGCGTCGGACTCAGGAGGTCGTCGCTGTCGACGAACACCACCGCGTCGTAGCGATCAACTATTCGCTGCATTGCACGCAGCCGCACTGACGTGCCCGTGTCGCCATGCTCGGCGACCACCCAGTGTGCGGTCGGCTCCGTCCCGAGGCAGGCGACGACGTCCGCCTTCGTCATAGCATCGACACCGAGCCAGAGGTCGAAGCCGTCGTCGACTTGGTCCTGGACGGAGCGATACCACGCCGGGAGGAAGCGTCGGACTGCCGGATACACGGTGGCGTAGAGCGCGAGCTTTGGACGGTTCAAGGTTCGGCCGAGTCAAACGAGCTTCGCCCCGTACTGGGCGTCGCCTGACCGAACAGGCAAGAGCGCGGCCCCTGTGGGTCCGCATTAGTTGTTGCGGCGCTGTGATTTACAGCAGAGCGATGAGCACGACGAAATCAATCTGTTCCAACGTTGGAACACCTTTGTGCGCCTTTCCTTCAGCGAGTCAGCCGATCACGGCGTTGGCGCTGGTCCGGTGGGCCGTCGCGCGAAAACCGCCCTGACCGCGCCACGCGATCGACTCGAACCACATCTCATTTTTCGTCGCGATGGCAGTTACGGAAAAGCGCGCTTCCGCCTCCGCGCGCGCGCACTGCCCCAGTCTGTGCCGCAACTCGCGATTGCGCAGGAGGCGGGAGACTTGATCGGCCAGGGTGCTGGCATCACGCGGGTCGCATAGGAGGCCTGTGACGCCATCGCGTACGACTTCAGGCCCGGGTCCCAGGGAGCTGGCAACGAGCGCGCGCCCCGTTGCCATCACTTCCGCCCAGGCGATTCCCTGCGACTCCATCAGCGAAGGGCAGGCACAGACTTCGGCAGACGCGAGGAGCGCGGGCACCGCGTCGTGGTCGACGGCACCGACAAACTTGACGCCGACAAGTGCCTCCGGGTTGCAGGTGCGGAGCAGGTGCCGTGTGTACGAATCGCCGGAGTCAGCGTCGAACCACTCGGGCCCGGCGACGATCAGGTGTGCGTTAGGCACTTCTCGGCGAATTCGCGGCAGTGCCTCGATCAGATGACGGATGCCTTTCTTTTCGCAGACGGTACCGAGAAAGACGATCCGCCCTGGCACCGCTTGCACGTCCGGACGCGGTCTGAACCGGCGAGTGTCCACAGGGTTGTGAAGAATCTCAATGGGCCGCGCGGAATAGCCTAACAAGTCGAGCGTCCGGGTTGCGACGAAGTTCGTCACAGCGCACAGGTGCTCAGCGCGTTTGAACGAGCGCTGCTCCAGACGCGCGCGAAGGGGCCGTGTCCGGCGCCCCTCGGCTGCGGAAAAGAAGTGATGTCCGCCGTTCATCCGCAGCGAACACGGCGCGCCGATGGATCGTGGCGCGTTCCAAAAAGACATTTCGGGGCCATCGATCACGTCAACGCCTTCCGTTTTGACCAGCGCGTCGACGACCTGCCACAATGTGTGATTATCGACGATGGCTCGGATTCCCGCCGGTCCGCGCGAGGCGATCCGGAGGACCCTCACGCCTTCGTCGTTCTCTTCGCGCGTGCACGAGTTGCGGTAGACGCCGACAACCGAGACTCGATGACCATGGGCCACGAGCTGACGTGCCAGCGTTTGCGTAAAGGCACCGATACCGCCTCTTACCGGTGCCGGATACTCGTTGCACAGGAAGACGATATGCACGTTCTACCGTGCCCGCCTAACGATTTCCGTGGGTGGCGGCACGCTCATCGCGTCAACTGCAGTTCCGGTCGGTCGCGCCGCGGCCCGCGCGAGCGCCGTCGCACGACATGAGTCCACACGCCGGCGAGGTACCCTGCGCCATAACAGAAATGGATCACAGCGATCACGCTTGGCAGTCGCACGGCAACGGTGACTGCTCCTTTGCGCGCTTCGCGAATGGCGCCGACGAGTAGCATAGCGACGTACAGACCTACACCCGTCAACCACAGCCAGCTCGCGACGCTCCACCATGGCGCGAGCAGCAGCAACGTTGTCATACCGGCGACGAACACCGGTGGCACGAGTTGTCGCACAGTAGACACGCGTCCCAGCTTTCGCGCGGCGAGTGGCTTGAAGTAGCCGTACTGAAACATCATGCGGGCCACTTTGGCGATCGAGCTGCGTCCGTAATAGTCGATCACCACGGAAGGCACGAGCAAGATGCGGCCGCCGTGCTTGAGAAGCCGATGGTTGAATTCGTCATCTTGATTGCGAACGAGCTCCTCATCAAACAGCCCGACGCGACTGAACACGCTTCGGCGATAGCAGCCAAAGGGTACTGTATCGACCCAACGCGCCGCGCTCGCGCCCGTGCGAAAGTGGGCGTTGCCCACAGCGAAGGGATGAGCCAGCGCTGCGGCGATCGTGCGTGCCATCGGTCCCTGATTGGCCGGCAGCGTGCGGCAGACACCGCCCACGTTGTCCGCACCGGACGCGTGCAGTTTGCTCAACAGCGCGGCGATGTAGTCGTTAGGATATTTGCAATGCGCATCCATGCGGCAGACGATCTCACCTAACGACTGGCAAATGCCGATGTTCAGGGCCGTTGGAGTCGTCCGCCGGGTGTTATCGATGAGCCGAATCCACGGGTAGGCGGCCGTAAAGCCGGCGATGATCGCTCGCGTTCCGTCGTCGCTTATGCCGTCGACCACGAGCACTTCCAGGTGCTCCTTGGGCCACGTCTGGGTCACAAGCGACTCGAGGCAGGACCGGATATGCGCGCTCTCGTTGCGACAGGGAACGACGACGGACACCAGCGGGAGTTCCGCGGTGGGAGAGGACACATGAACGTCGTCAGTCACGGCGTTAGGCATGTGCGTGCACGTGGGGTCGTTCGTCAGGCGGCACGGCACAGACGACGGCTCTGAATTTCCCGTTGCTGCTCCGCGGGAGGCTGACGCACTCTTCGAGAATGACTTCGACAGGTCCCAGTCGCTCGCGGATGCGGTCGACAAGTGACGCGCCTGCATGCGCATCATAATTCGCGGCCGGGACGTAGCGCACGCGGATGCGACTGAGCTGCTCCTGAATGATCTGTGCCTCGCGAATTGGAAGCGCTGACTTGAAGACAGGGTCCATTCGGCCGATCTCGCGGCCGTCGATGCCGAGTAACACATCATCCGTGCGCCCTTCGATCGCGCCGAGTACTGGCATGTGACGACCACAACTGCAACGTGCATCCGCCGAGCCTAACGCGCCGCGATCGCCAACTCGGTAGCGGATAAGCGGCATGTCGGCGTTGAACAGTCCGGTCGCGACGAGTTCTCCCGTGCATCCGATGGGAGCAGGGGCACCCTCGTGATGTACCTCGATCCATCCGGCTTCGGGCCAGACATGCATGGCGCCGTGTTCGCACTCGCTCGCCGCGGCCGCGATCTCGGACATGCCATATGTTTCGCGCACGGGGCACGAAAACGCGTCTTCGATTGCCCTGCGTTGGTGGGCGAGCAGTGGCTCGGCGTTGGTAATAGCAACGGCAATGGAGGGTAACGTTAGGTGACGCTCGAGCGCCTCTCGCGCGATCGCGTAGAGCGCTGACGGGTAGGCCAGCACGTAGCGCACCTTGTAGCGCCACAACGCGCCGACGTAGGCCGGGATGTTACGCGGTGCGAGGTGGTATGCGGACATGTAAAGCTGTTTCAGCGCCGCGTTCCAAACCCAGAACGGGGGTGCTGTTTGCGCCGCCGCCGTCACGAGTTGGCCGCCGAGAATCGCCCAGCGGTCACGACGGTCCACGCCGTACCACATTCGGCAACGGACTTCATGCAACGCGTACCATGCGCGCACCGTCCGTCGCGTGAACCAGATGTCGAGCGATGTACCAGTGGTACCGCTCGTATGATCGCGTAACATCCGCGATGGCGAGCAATCATCGGCGACAAACGACTGCGGGTTTGACCTAACGGGTTCCTTTTCGAGAATGGGCCAGTTCTCGATATAGTCCCAACTGGCCGTATCGCCGACGCGCCGCCGCCGGCTCCACAGTTCGCGATAGTAGGGAACCCGCGTCGCTGCCCGATGGAGCACCATCGCCAATCGTTCTTCTTGCCAGCTCTTCCACCGCTCGACGCTCCAGCGATCGCGTGCGAGGACGTCATCCCGCATCGCGTCGAAGCCCGGACCGTAACGCCAGGCGCGGAGCTGAGCGCCGCGAGCTGTAGCTATGGCGGAGCGCAATACCGGGGGAAGCAAGTGATAGCCTCGCAGCAACGCGCTATTCAACGACAGCTCCGCTGGGTACGACGTTGGTGAGCAATTCTTCCCAGAGCGGCAGGACATGCTGCCACGCGTGCTTGTCAGCGGTCACCCGCGCGTTGCGCGATAGAACGGCGCCCAGTCCCGGCTCACGCAGCACTCGACGAACAGCGGCAGCCATCGCGTCAGCATCGCCCGGGGGCACGAGGAGAGCATTGTGTTCGTGAGTCAGCAGGTGTGTGAGGCCACCCACCTTGGTCGAGACGATCGCAAGCCCCGCTGCCATTGCCTCGAGGACGCTGACTGGCGAGTTGTCTATCGTGGCCGTGTTGAGAAAAATGTCCGCTGACTCGAGCATGCGCGGCACAGCTTCCTTGGGGATCGCAGCAAATAGCCTAACGTGGCCTTCAAGACTATGTGCCTGCACGCCGGTCCGGATTTGAGCGAGCGAGCCGTCTTTATCCGGCCCAACCATCGTTAGGTGCAACTCCGGTACGTCTTCGGCGAGCCGCCTGACGACTGCTAGCGCGGTGCTCGGGTCGTAGATTGTGTGGAACGCACGTAGCCAGAGCAACCGCGGCGCGGGCTGCGCGCGATGAGTGTACCGGTACTTCGTTATTTCGAGCGGGTTCGGAATCACCGTGCGGCGCGGATGATCGCGACACAGCGCATCGAGGAGATACGCGGATGGAGCGGTGATTCGGGCGGCACCAGCCAACAGTCGCGCGACACGTCCGGGCTGTGCCGCGGCGAAAGCCGGCAAGTTCCCGCCATGCAGTGTGAGAACAAACGGTTTCCCGATTCTTTTCAACAGCGTTGTCGCGCCCTCCGCCCAACGAAACGCCGAACCGCTGAACACGTCGACGTGCGCCACGTCATACTTCGCCCGCAACCGCCAAACCGTGGCGTGCAGGTCGAGGACACGAAGTGCACGCAGACGCTGCCGAGAAGTGAGATTCACGCTCCACCCGCTCGACCGCAGACGTTCGGCGATGCATTCGCTGACCGCCCGTGTGCCTATCGACAAAGGGGGATATGCGCCGACGAACAGAAGCCGTGGGCGCCGCGCTCGAAGCGCAATGGTCGCGGATGGCGAGGCGACCGATGTACTGACTGTTGCCGAATGCATGACGCTTTGTAGCGCCTGGCTCACACGCTACAGGGCGGACCGGGGCAGTCGGCCTCGCATCGTAGCTGCTGCGCGGTCTGGAGGTCAGTGCAGTACATGGCGTTGCCGACTCGGATGGGGGGACGCAGCCTGAAGTGGCCGCTGTACCTGGGCTATTTGAGCGTGGCACTCGGCGTGCCGCTCGGGGTCTTGTGCCCGGTCTTCTCCTCACGAGTCCTCGCAATCGTACAATCGCGGCCCTTGCCGGCCTCTCGCTGTACGTGGCTATCTACTCGTTCGTCTGGCCATCCGCGCCTCTCCTCAGTGCGCGCGACTCGCAGGAATACATCGACTACGCCGCACGGCTCCTGTACGGCAGCTTCTCGGAGCCGCACTACCGGCTGCCGGGCTACCCACTCCTTCTGGCGTTATTAGGCGGCTCCGACGTTATCGCAAGCAGGAGCCTTTTCTTCTTTCAGCTGATCACCCATGTCGTTGGCATCGGACTCCTGGCGTCCGTGCTTAAGCGACTTGGTGTGCGGCGTCCGCTGCGAGCGCTCTTCGCTGGTTTGATGCTCTTGCCGCCATTCGTCGACTCGGCGGCCTTCATCCTTACTGAGAGCTTCACGGGCTTCTTGCTAGCCGGCTTTTTCTACTGCCTGGTTCGCTGGCTCCTCGATCGGGCACCGAAAGATGCGTGGATCGCCGGGTGCTTCGCAGCGGCCGTTTTTCTGGTGCGTCCCGTCTACTTGCTACTGGCGGCTTTTCTCGTTGGCATCCTTTACCTAACGAGAGGGCGCAGACCATCCCTTCATGCGGCAATCGGCCTCGCCACGCCGAGTATTCTGGCCTGCGCCGTGATAATCGGGATCAACTATGCGGCCTTCGGCTATGGTGGTCTGACACCCAAAACCGGCTTCATGCTGTTCACACGCACATTGACCTTCCTCGAGCGCATTCCGGATTCGGAGGCAGATGTGCGCGAGGTACTGATTCGCAGTCGAGACCGAAGCCTAACGGTGCGCGGTAGCTCTCACACTGGAACGCAGTTCCTATGGGAAGGCGGAATGGCTGAGCTCGTCGCAACAACAGGCAAATCAAGAACGGCGCTGTCCCGCGATATGCTACGCCTCAACGTCAAGCTCATCGCCGGCGAGCCGTTGCAATATGCCGCCGTCGTGGCCCGCAGCGTCTCAGACTTATGGTTTCCGTCGGCCACTCGGCTTTCCTTTTTTGGCAACCCCTATCTCCAACTTGGCTGGGCGATCCTGCACCTAATTCTGGTGGCGCTCTATTTCTTCGCTCTCGCAGGCGCCGCAGCGAGAATGTTCGTGCTGACCGCTCGAGGAACTGAGGTCCTCCCCGTCGCGTCGCCCTCACTTCATCTGAGTAGCGGTGCCGTCGAGGCGCTACTGCACGCGACTATCTGGTACACATGCCTCGTATCGGCCGCCGTCGAGGTTGGAGAGCCACGCTATATGCGGCCGGTTTTGCCCCTGGCTGCCGCAACAGTCGCGTTGTTCCTCGTTAGGTGGCAGGACCTTCGACAACGCAGACGTTTTCAGGTATCCGAATCGGGAGAGCAACACACCCCTTTGCTCGAGCGCTCAACAGCTTAGCTGTCTCTTGCCGCGACGCAGCGCGGCCGCACATCCAGTAATGTGAGCTAAATCATATCCCTTTCGTGCGTGCCAGGCCGTTTTAGGCCGGATCAATTAGGAGAATGGCGCGAACGGTTGCCTCGGCGTTGCCATGACCGTCCACCCTCGAAACGACCGGTCGCCGATGTCTTGGCCGATCGCGCGCGTTCAGTGCGTGGGTGGGGTGCGTGGTGGAGGGACCGGGGTCTCTCGTTCCCTGGGGTGCAGCATCTCGGCGCAACGGCCGGCGACCGTTGCCAGCCGGGCGAGGCTATGTGGCACTTCGCTGTCACGCTCCGCTACTTAGGAGGCAGAATGCAGCCCGACGTCTTGGCGCTCAAGGGCAAGAGCGGTTGGTATAACCAGAGAAATGGTGGTCGCTTAATCGCAATCTCGCGTGGCGTCACCCCTCAGTTGGCAAGCCGCGAAGCGTGGCACTCAGTGCGCCGCGACGGCGAAGGGTGTCTTATTGATCCGTCCGAACTTCGTCTATCAAAACGGCGTGGCTACTCAACGTCTTCCAGTCAGACCGCTAAACAGGCCGTGACCCTTGCCTCGTTGTGTCTGTTGGCCGGCCTCGTGCTCGGCTGTGACACGAAAGATGATGGTGTGACCGCGCCGCTCTCGAACCGAACGTTGCCGCCGCGCTCACTGTATGTGGCGCCTAACGGAAGCGCGTCAGGGAACGGTTCGATAACGTCCCCGTGGGACCTCGTTACGGCACTCAACCAACCGCGTGGGGTCTTTCCTAACGACACGATCTGGCTGCGTGGAGGAACGTATCGCGCGGATTTCGTCAGCAACCTAACGGGTCAATCTGGGAAGCCAATCGTGCTGCGGCAGTATCCCGGTGAGCGCGCGACCATCGACGGCAAGTTCAGCATCATGGGGAACTACGCGACCTACTGGGGATTCGAAGTGATGTACTCGGATCCTGCCCGGATAACGTCTCAGATTGGGCCAGATCCGACAAACGTCCCTCGCAATGACAAAGCCGTAACGCTTATCGGGAAGTTCAACAAGCTCATCAACCTCGTCGTGCATGACATGGGTGATGGCATCTTCGCGACGAGCAACTCCGAAGGCGCGGAGATCTATGGGTGCGTGGTCTATAACAGCGGATGGCAGGGTGGGGATGGCGGCTACGGCAACAACTTGTACATGCAAAACCAAGGGGCCCAGAAACGGGTCCTCGACAACGTGCTCTTTAATTCGTTCCTGTTCGGGATCCAGATCTATGGCTCAGACCAAGCGTCGATCAGGAATTTCTATATTCAGGGGAACTCGATTTTCGGAGGTGGCGAACCCGTTGCTTCGACATATGGGAATGCCCGGAACATCGTGGAGTGGGGCGGCGGTGCTGGAATGCACGGCGACATCACATACGATCAGAACTCGATCTTTCATCGTCAGGGCACGGACGGTGCAATGCAACTGAACGCCGCTGGTGCGCTTCCGGGAAATAACCTGACGTTCAGCAACAACATCGTGCACGGGCAGTCGTTCTTTGCCGAGTGGCAGAACTATACGGTGACGAATAACCTCTTCACATCCGGCACAACCCCGCTGTCGGGCCAGGACGTCTTGATTTCTCTGCGGCTATTGTCTGGGCAGTCGCCGTCGGCCCACACGTGGAACAACAACACCTACATGGCACCAGCAGCGTCCACGCAGCTGCCATTCTACCTAGTCTCCAGCTGCGCGCCTAACTGCAACGGTCTACTCTTTTCCGCATGGCGAAGTGCGACCGGCTACGATGCCAATAGCTCGTACATCTCGGGAGCCCCGACTTCTAACATGGTCATTGTACGGCCTAACCAGTATGAGAGCGGCCGCGGGCTGATCACTGTATGGAACTGGACCGGCGCGCCGACAGTGAGCGTGAACGTCTCCGGCGTTTTGACGGCGGGTCAGACATTCGCCATTCGGCATGTCTACAATTTATTCGGTGCTCCTGTCGCATCTGGGGTGTACAACGGAACGGCCATCTCGATTCCGCTGACTGGGTACACGCCGCCTCGTCCAATCGGTATGCCTAACACGCCCGCGTCCACGGGTGTGCTGTTTAACGTTTTCTTACTGAGCACAACCTAAGCGAACCCACAGCGGCCAGCCTAACGTGTTGGTGAGACAATTCCGCTGGCAATCGCGCTGAGCCCGAGGCGTGCGCGTTCCCATTGATCGTATAATCGAATGGGACGTGAGGAACTGGGCGCGATGCTTGCCTTTCTGGACACCGATGGTGGAGCAGTTCGATCCAATGTCGTCGAAGGTTCTCGCCCTGGGGGAGCGCAACGGTGGGATCGCTCTTTGGTTCGCCATGCGCGGGTTCCGCGTCATTTGCTCCGACTTGGGAGGGCCGACCGCGCTGGCCAAGCTGCTGCACACTGAGTTTGGGGTGGCCTCTCGCGTGACATACGCGGACGTAGACGTCTTTTCCATACCGTTTCCGGATGAGTCTTTCGACATCGTTGCATGCAAATCCGTGATCGGCGGGCTGAAGAAAGAGCATAAGAAGGCGTCGACACGGACACTCGACAACCAGGCCGCTGCAGTACGCGAGATTCTTCGGGTACTCAAGCCAGGTGGATGCTTTCTCGGTGCAGAAAACCTAACGGGAAGCCGAGCTCATAGAGTCATGCGGAGCGCAACCAAAGGACCCGTTTTGGGTTGGCGCTATCCTAGCCGAGGCGAACTTGAGGATTTGTTCAGCGGGTTCGCCTCCATCGACATCGAGGCGTTCGGGTTTTTCGGAACGCGCACGACGACATTCGGAATCGACGTCGTGACGGCGTTTCTTGACAGAGTCTTGTCGCCTCTCGTCCCCAGAAACTGGCTTTACATCGCTTTCCTACGTGCGCAGAAATCCAAGGGGTTTTAGGGTTAGCTGCACTAGCCGCCACGACTGCTCGCTTGCGGGGCATCTTCCTGTAAGAATGCGAGCCCGAAAAAGAAGCTGATCGCCGCGATGCGCATGGCAACGTGGAGCATCGAGAGCAGACTCCAGGCGAGCATTGATGCGCGTATGCCGCGAGTGAATGTCGCTTCCCGTCGGCTCACAGCGCGCCACGCCATCGTTAGGAGCAAAACGACAGACACAGCGCCGAAAATGCCGTGCTCACCGAGCATTCTCGTGAACTCGGTGTGACCCATCCCATATGGGATGAGGGCTCGGTGTGCTCGCGCTTGACCCGGCCCGACGCCGAGGACTGGATCGGCGAGGAACATCCGAACATCGTCCAACACGAGCGTACCTCGGCTAGTGGGTTCGATGTCGGAGAAACGGGCGCTAATGCTGCCGCCGGTGAAGGTGTTCAACCGCGGCCAAACAAAAAATGCGCCGCCAGCTGACACGGCAGTCAGAACAAGGATGAACGTTAAGCGTACTCGACGTATTCGGACGAGATAGAACGAGGCGACGAGTATAGCCCCTGCTGCGCCGTATAGGCCACCTCTCGAAAACGTCATCGCTGCGGCGACGGAAAGCGCGAAAATCAAGGTCAGCGCCATCCAACGAACCGAGAGAGTGAAGCCGCGATTCATCGTGATTAACAGACATGCGACGACTCCCAGCCCCAGTGACGTAGAGACCTGGTTTGGGCCAAATCCTCCGGACGTTATGAAATTGGATTCAGTTGAGAAGACGAGATCCGTGGCCGTCGCGGTCGCGTACCCAGTAGCCGCCGCCATCGCAGCACAAGGTAGCGCGATAGCAAGCAGCACTTCGCGCATCCGACGTTCTTTGAGCCGGATCTGGGATAGGAGCCACACACTCATGCATAACGCTAGCGGTCCTGACAGGTAAAATCGGACGTTGTCTGACACGCTACTTGCTGATATCTCGGGATTGATAAGCGAAGCTAATGTGGAGGGCAGCAGAGTCCCGAAGTACAGGATGGGTAACCATCGTATCCGCGCTTGTTTTCCGAGCCGCAACAGCCCCGCCCCGCACAGGAGTGTGATCGCGTACTTTCCGAACTCATAGGGAAGGGGTGCCTGCGCCATTCGCCATAGCACCTCGGACGAACTGACATAGGCACACACCGCAACAAGACTCTCGACTCTACGTGTCAGCGCAACGATTCCGAGGCCGACCACGACCAGGCCATGCAGAGCGGCGAGGGATGGTGAGCGCAATAGAAGCACGCCTAACGGGACATGACCTACGAGCAGCCACAGTGCGTTCCGTTCCCAAAGACCCGGTGCCGCGTCAACGCGCGCGTCGGTCGCGGCACGTGCCATGGGCCAGGGGGCAAATTGAAGCCGGCTAGCGGGCGAGGCGGTCATAGATGTCGCATACCATGGAAATGACACGTTCGGCTGAGAAGTGCGTTCGAACGCGCTGCTGAAGACGGCAACCCAACCGTTTCCGCTCATCGGGATCGCGCAGTAAAGCCATGATCGCCGAGGCGAGCGCTGCAGGGGCGCGTGGCGGAACCACGATGCCGCATCGCCCCCCGTCGACGACGTCGGTGCACTGGCCCACGGCGGTCGTTACCGCCGGCAGCGCGGCATGACCGTACTCCAAGAGTGCCAACGGGAGCCCCTCCGAAAACGAACTGATCACTCCAATGTCGCACCCGCGCAGGATGGCCTCGATATCGCTCCGCTGTCCGCAGAAACTCACGCACTGCGTTAGTCCGGCATTCTCCACCGACTCACGAACGACGCGCGCGGCTCCGCGTTCATCACCCGCACCAACGAGTAGCAGGTGCGCATTCGGAATGGCTGGGGCAACCTTCGCCATTGCCCTAACGAGCGTCGTATGGTCTTTCTCTCGAACGAGGTTCGCGACAGATACAATGCGATAGCCGGGCACGCCCGGCAGCGCCACGGTGCTCGACTGCGCCGGCGGGAGGCACGAGAAGTTCGGTATGTAGCGAACGCGATCGGAAGTCCATCCGAGGGCCGATTGGGCCCATTCTGCCAGCGGCTCGCTCGCAGCGATTACGGTCTGGATCCGTCCACGAATGGATCGATATGGCAATCCGCTCCGCCGCTCTGTGGCGAGCGTGCCGTAGTGAAGGTGCCAGACAAGCGAGACGCCACGAGCGAACTGCGCGGCCGCCGCGGCGGTGAAGATCGTGCTCCCGTGCGCGTGCACAATGGAGATATCGTTGTCGCGGATATACCTAACGAGATCCCGTACGGCGAGAAGGTCGAGCCGATAGCGGCGTTCGAGCCGAAGTCTCCCGACGTGTGCGGACACCATCGCGTCAAGCGGTCCTGATCGCCGCGTCGTGCACAGGTGCGCAGCGTACAGTTCACGGGGAACACCGTTGACAAGATTGGTCGCCATGCGTTCCGCGCCACCCACGCTAAGCGTGTCGATCAAGTGCAACACGCCGATCGGCCGGCCCGTCTGACGTGGGCTAGACACGGAGCACAGCCGGTCGAGTCGAGTCGACCGGGTACCAGTGGGAACCGAGCACTTGTCGCAGTGTCGACCCAAAGCGCTCGATCGTAAACTGCTGCGCCCAATCCGCCGCCGCGGCGCGCATGGCGGACAGCTCATCGCCAGCTGTAGCGAGCGACCGTATCGCAGTCGCCAGTTCGTCAACGAGTCCGGGCGTCACCACGACGCCGCGCCCTTCACCCAACATCCAAGGGATGATTCCCCGATTCGGCCCAATGCAACAGAGACCGAACGCCATCGCCTCGGCGAGCGCCTTGGGCCAACCTTCACTTTCGGAGGGGAGCACCAGCGCGTCGGCCCACTCGTATCGCGCCAAGACCGCGTCCTGATCGCACGCGCCATCAAACCGCACCTGGTCGCCAACACCTAACGACTGCACTTCGGAGAGGAGTGCGCTTCGTTCCGGCCCATCGCCAACGACAACGCACTCCACTGCGACCCCTTCGTGTCGCAGCATGGCAAGGGCGCGGATCAGGATGGCGACGTTCTTTTGTTCCGTGAGCCGACCGACGTAGAGGATGCGTGAGATGGCACGACGCCGCCGTTGCGCGGCGGTACGCGCGCGCGCGATGTGCGCCGAATTGAGAACCGAAGCGAAGAACGGCACGACATGCGCGGTCGCGCTCGGCGCTGAGTCATACACGAGCACCGGCGCGGCCCACCAACGCGAGCGCAGGATCCAGCGCTGCAACTGAACCGACCACGGTTCGTTCGGAAACGCACTCCATTGTCCAGCGTATTTGGCCACTCGGCGACGACATGCGATGGGCGCGAGTAGCGCGCCAAGCAAGCCGATGTTGCCGGGGCAGCGCACATGAACAGCGTCGACAGTGCGCATCGCGCGAGCCAGTGCAAGGACGGACCATGGAAGCAGCGCCACTTGTCGCAGCTTGGCTCGCAGGGAATGACCACCCGTCTCCGGCTGCCTAACGAGCACGATGTTATCAGCTTTGATGACAGCACAGTCGGCGGGTGGCGCCGCGCGCCTCATCGGCGAGGCAATCACAACCTGGCGCGCCAACGCTGCCCATTCGGCTATCTCGATCGCGTAGGGTGAGTAAGCCGACACGCGGCCGTGCCACGCAAAGTGCGGAACGTGCGTCACGACGAGTAGTCGTTCACAAATCCAAGGTCGAGCCGGAGATTGGCGCACCTCAGTGCCTCCACCGGGGGTTCAGTACCTTTTCGTAAAGACCTTCGAGGGAATCGGCTAGGCGCGTAAGGCCATGCTGCGTCTCCACTAGCCGCCGCCCGGCCGCGCCATACTGCTCGCGCAGTCGTGAATTGCATGTCAATCCCAACGTGGCGCGCGCCAAACCCTCCTCGTCGTCAGGATCGACGAGGATTCCCGTTTCATTGTCCTTGACGATCTCCGGTAGTCCTCCGACGCGCGTGGCGATGACTGGCAGGCCACTCGCCATCGCCTCAATAACGACGTTAGGTGTGCCTTCGTGGTCCGACGTCAGCACGAGGATGTCGGCACTCGCATAACGAGGGGCCATGTCATCGATGCTGCCGTCGAATCGACAAACGTCCTCGTCGAGGCGCAGTCGCTCTGCTTCGCGTCGCAACTCTTCTCGAGTCGGACCGTCGCCTACGATCGAGCCGACGACGCGCAGCGACGTTCGTTCGCGGAGGTTGGACAGCAGTCGCACGAAGCGGTCGAATCGCTTCACGCGACCAAGTCGTCCGACAGCAAGCAGTCGAATTGTCCCTTCTGCGCGTTGCCGGTGGCAGCAAAACGCATCCACGTCCACGACGTTCGGTAGGAAATGCAGTCGTTCGCGCTTGGCCCCGAGTGCGACTGCGTTCTCGATTGCGTTGGTAGAGTTCACGGCGATGGCTTTGGGCGCTCGGAGCATCATCCAGCCCGTAGGCCCAGAGTTGGCCGCCAGTTCATTCGCGACATCGCTCCGAATTGCCCCGACTTCACGAATACCGAGTGCGCGAGCCGCAGAAAGCGAATACAGATTGGTGTAGAAATGCTGGCTTTGCACGATTACAGCTCTGCTGGCGCGCACCGCCCCGGTGATGCGCAACAGTCGTGCAAGTGTCGAACGGCTCCCCCCGACCGACAGCACCGGCACGCCGAGCGCTGTGATGCGAGATTCCCAGTACTCACTCCGCGTTAGGCACAGTACGATCGGCTTAGCCCCACGTTCGACGAGCACGCGAAGCGTGTAGTACAGCTGCCGTTCGGCGCCGCCCTGACCGAGCGTGCCGGCTATGAAACAGATCCGCAGCCCTTTGAGCTCAGGCATGCGCTTGCAGCGCTCCCCAGCCAGCGCTGAGCCGGTCACGGATCATGCGGGTCCAGCGTTCCAGCGAGTACTGTCGCGCGGTCTCGATTGCCGCGGCCGACATCTCGACATAACGCCGTTCGTCCGCAAGCACCCAGCGAACCGCTTGCGCAACGAGTTCTGGACTGGCTTCGGTGATGAGCCTTCCGCCACCCTGCGCAAGCAACGTCTGAAGTACTGCCAATGAGGTGGTGACGACCGGAACACCGCACGCAAGGGCCTCGACCACCGCCTTCGGGAAACCCTCTGAGGCCTGCGTGGGAAAGCAGAACACATCTGACGTCTGCAGGTGCGAGATCACAGAGTCGTGGCTCACGTTGCCAGCGAAGCGCACGCGTTCGTACACGCCGAGCGTTTTTGCCTGGGACCGAAAGACATCCAGATCCGGACCATCGCCGAGGACGGTGAGTGTGACCCCAGGAAACTCTGCCGCGAGCAGCGGCAAAGCAGCGATCACCGTTCCGGTTCCCTTCTTTCGATCCTGGCGGCACGCGATGACCAGGTTCGGTGAGCTGCCGGGCAGCCTAACGCGTCGCCGCGCGTATGCACCCAGTTGCGCTTCGGATAGACTGGTGGAGAATATCCACTCGATGTGCGGATTGATCACTGACGGTGGGCGCTGGTCGCCACCGGTGGCGAGGACAACCGCATGCCTCCCCGCGATCCGCTCGAGCAGCCGGCGCCAGAAGTGCTCGGCGCTCGTTCTTGCCGCATGCCAGTTGCCGCAGTGCCGAATGTAGAGCGGTTTACCGAACACGAGCGCCAAAAGGATTCCCACGGTGCCGACATCACCAGGAATGGCTGCGTGCACCGCATCGGCTTGCCTAACGTTCCGCAGCAGCGACGGGGTGTTTGCCATGAGCCACGGAAGCAAGCGGAGTTTTCTCGTTAGGCCGCGGCCCTTCGGTACCGAAAGCGGCACGACCTGCAGCTCATGGCCAACCACCGGAATCTCACCAGCGCCTTGAGCGCGTGGGTCTACGGGGACGAGAAGTCGAGTTGCGTCGAAGAGGCCAGCGATCGCCGCCATCTGCATGGGGAAGCCGCCATCGGTCGCGTAGCCGGACGGGCTGCCGCGTGAAGGCCAGCAGACTTTGTGTGACACGACGACGAGTCTCATGCCGCGCGATGTACCTCGCGAATCCATTGCTCCAACGACGCCGCGAACTCGCCGTGCAGCCCGTCCGTCATTGAGCAGTCGATCTCGCTGCCAATGCGAGCAAGGCCGAGGCGACCCTCTCGCCGGACCGACCGTCCAGGGTGTCGCCCATCAGCGCGCGCAGCAGAGAAGTCCGCTGCGTGCGCTGGCGCGTTGGGTTCGTTAGGGCCTCGCGAATCATCTGCCGCATCTCGTCAGGCGTTCGCGCGACGCTTACTGCACCCGAGGCGACGAGCGGCTTATAGTGATCGTATTCGTAATATCGTGCGAACGGCACTTCGACCGGCGTCCCGTCAGGCGGATCGTAGCCGACGTTTACAACCGGCTTGTCGAACATGCACAGCTCCAACGACATCGTTGACGCGATGTTGACGCCAACTGCGGCGTGGCGCAGCAAGGCGGATAGGAGTGCACCATCCTCTTCCGTCGGCGTTAGGTATGCATCGATCCACTTTGCCGGCGGGAAGAGGATGTCTCGACGTCGCTCCTTCAGCTCGTTAAATCGGCCACTGCGATCTTTGGGATATACGCGCACCACCAGTTGTGGCGGACTACAATCCGTCATTGTTGCGAGCATGTCGGCGATCTGTTCGACGACTGAAGGCTCACCGCGCATGTGATTGGCCATGCCGGTGCTGTACAACACGAAGGGTCTGTCAGGAGTGGCGCCGATCTGGCGACAGAGCTCCTCGCGACTCCAGCGCCCTTGAACGCGGAAGTGGTTGTCAAATTGCGGTGTGCCGGTGACGACGATTCGTTCGGCTTCCACATGTGGATAGATCTCGCGCAACTGCTGCGCGATGGCCTCGTTCCATACGAGGTAATAGTCGTACTCCGGAATGATCCGGCCCTGCGACGTTAGGTTGTCCCAGGAGAAGATGAACGCAACCGTCGGGATTCCCATCCACCGCGCTGTCTGGACTGCACCCACAGCGTTGTGGCTGTGCACGTGCGATCCGTTGAATACGAGCGACGGGCGAATCTCTCGATAAAGGCGGCGATACGAACCCGACGACGAAAGCGCGCGGCTCAGGCGACGCTCAATGCGCTCGAGGAGCACCACACCGCGCCGCGACGCGAAGGGGAGAGCGGCCGCCTTGTGACCCAAACGCTTGATTCGTTTGAGCGGCGTGTCGGCTTCCAAATCGCGCAAGCGCCAGCGTTCTTGCGCCGCGACTGACCACAGTTGGCGTCCGTGGGCGATGTCCAGCAAGTCGCGCAGTATGCGAACAAGGTACGGGTCGCGACTCATCGGCAGCGGCAAGACACGCCCATAGCGCCCAGTGAGTTCCGCGAGTACATCCGGACTCGGCACGACCGTGAGCACAGTGAGATCTGCCGCGGCGTGCATGCTATCGAGCGCTCCACTATGGGCAAAGTTGCGGATGGCTTCGCCGCGAGGGAGAATCGCGACGACGCGCGCCCTTTCGTTAGGCGGATTAACGACGTCGCTGGCGGTCGTCGCCCGTACCACTTCGGACACTGTGGTCATGCTCTCACGCGCTCGGACGCCGTTGCCGTGCGAGCGTGACGCAGCGCGAACTCGCGCACCGCTTCGGCGACGCGCGCACCACTGCGCCCATCGGTGAATCCGCACACATACTCAGCGATCCAACGCCGGCCTTCGTGGTGAAGGTCGGGATGCGCCAAGTAGCCGCGCACCGCATCTACCATGTCGGCAAGTGAGTCCACCAGCCAGACGCCACCGGATTCAGCGACGGGCTTGAAATGCGGCCATCGATGATTGATGTCCTTGATGAGCTGCTGACGAGGTTGGCCAGGCTCGGGATCGAAGTCCAAATTCACAACCGGTCGGTCGCATATCGCCGCGTCGACGGTTGCTGTGGACGAGAGGTTTACAACGACGTCCGCGTGTCGGAAGGTGCTCACCCAATCGAGAACGTCGCTGGCGGACTGTGAGCGCCGCAGTGCAGGAGTGTCGATGTTCATTCGCTGCACTCGAACTGAGCTTCCGAAGCTCGCAAGGATTCGCGCGGCCTCCTTGTCATGAAAGAGCGGATGCGGCCTAACGAGTAGCTGCGAATCGCCCAGTTCGCCGCTGGCGACTTTCTCGGCCAGGTACAAAACCGCGGCGTGTTCGTGGAGAAAGTTGGGCGAACCCAGCGCATACAGGATGACTGGCCGAGCGGGATCGAGACCCGTGCGCGCGCAAAACGTGCTGCGGGTCTCACGAAAACGCGCTTGAAAGAAAGCATCGAACTGCGGTGCGCCCACAACGTAAATCGCGCTGCGACGAGTGTGCGGATAGTGATGAAGCAGCTCTGCTTTCATGCGCTCCGACCAAACGAGATAGCCGTCATGTCGGAACGGCATTCGGTTCTTAGTTGTGATGTTGTCCCACGATGTAATGAACGCGAGCGTGGGGATGCCGAGTCGTTTTGCCTCGGCCACCACCGCTGGCTCCGCGTAGCGGTGCGGACTCGTCGTGAACAGCACATCCGCTGAGAAATCCCTCAATCGCGCTGCCGCCTCGGAACTGCGTTCGTAGCGCCCAAGGAGCGTTTGCAGCCATCGTTCCAGCACTTCCTCGAGTCCGAGTGCCGTGACAGCGGCTGCCGGCACCTTAAGCGCTCGAACCGTTAGGCGCTCTCGCTGGCTGCGCACGTAACGCCACATACTCTCACGACTCGGGGACTTCAGCCGCACGTCCCACGCGTAATCGTTGAGCCGCCGCAGGTAGTTGTGCGGAAATTCGGGGAAGGGTCGAACTTCAGGAAATGACTCGAAGATTCCCGCGTCATCGGCTTCGCCGTGGTCCGATGTGGCCCACACCCGAAGTGCCAGCGTCTGGCTGTCCACGAGGGGTGGGTTTGAGTGCACCAGCATCCGGTGCGCCATGAGCGACGTGCTCAGCAGCACGACACGTGGTCGCTGTTGGCGGCTGTCATCCCCATTGCGGACCGAGGAAAGCGGCGGTCTCCCGCTGACAAGGCGAGTGATCGTGTCGTTAGGTGCCAACGGAAACCTCTCCCTGCAATTCCCAGCGGCACTCGGGGCTCAGCAAACCCTTACTGTTACTCTCTGTCCAACCGCGCACGTCGAGCAACTGGCGCTGGGAGACGTGCTTTACACTGCCATTCGCGGCGCTTTGTCCGATGAATTTCAGATGCAGCGCGTAAAGACCCGGCGCGAGCCAGAGCGCCGGAACCGAAATGGAGAAACGATGGCCTGCCGCCTCCAAGGGACGTGTGGCAAGCGACGCAACGTCAACGCGGTTATGCACAACGAGTGCGCCTGACGCGTCGTGGAGAATGAAGAAGAGCCTGCCGTTTGTCGTAGTTTCACGCAGCGCGAGCTGGGCGGCGAGAGTGAATGGTTCCCCAGGCGTGGTCGTCCAACCTGTCTCACCGTTAGGCAGCGCTGACGTAAGATGCGACCAACCGCCGCCGCCAGCGGCGGCTGCGCCGTCCGTCAGAAGCTCGCGCGTGTAGTGTGATATGCCCCCGATAACGCTACCGCGAAATACGACGCGGCCATGACTCAAGACGAGTGCCGTCTGGCAGAGCTCCTTCACTGCGCTCAGATTGTGACTAACGAACAACACTGTTCGGCCGTCGGTTGCAACGTCCTCCATCTTCCCCAGACACTTTCTTTGGAAGGCCGCGTCGCCGACTGCGAGCACCTCGTCAACGAGCAAGATTTCCGGCTCCAGGTGCGCAGCAACGGCGAAGGCCAGGCGCAATCCCATGCCGCTCGAGTAGTGCTTGACCTGCGTGTCAACGAAGCGATCGACATCTGCGAATGCGACGATCTCGTCGAAACGGCGCGCGATGTCACGTCGCGACATGCCAAGAATTGCGCCGTTCAGGAAGACGTTTTCGCGCCCAGTAAGTTCGGGGTGAAAGCCAGTTCCTACTTCGAGCAAAGAGCCCACTCGACCACGAATCGCCGCGCGCCCTGAAGTCGGATCGGTGATCCTCGACAGGACTCGCAGCAGCGTACTCTTGCCGGCGCCGTTATGGCCGATGACGCCAACCGTCTCGCCCCGACTTACCTCGAACGACACGTCCTGAAGCGCCCAGAACTCTTTCGCCGCGGTGCGCGAGCTGGCGCTCTTCTGCCCGCGTCTGGCCAGCGCCCTCACGACGCTTGACGCGCCGCGCGAGACGCTCTCTCGCAGAGTGAGATAGCGCTCCCGCCTAACGCCGAGCTTGTAGCGCTTGCTGATCGCGACGGCCTCGATTGCTCTCATGCGGCCGCGCCAGCCTTTTGCACCCGATCCTGTGCCCGAATCGCCAGACCTACCGCTATCCACTGCCAGACGAACGCGCTCGAGTCATACGCGCCTTGCAGATAGCGATCGTGTTCGCAGCGAACTCGATCCGCGTTGAACCAGGATCCAGCTCCCCACGCAAGCATATCATCGATGATGGCGCGGCTCCACGACGCGAGCTCCTGTCTCAGCCACTCGCGTTGCGGCGTCTGCAGCGGTCGCTTCGGTGCTTCGTGCACGTCAACGGGTACGATTTTGCTGGCGAGCTTCCGCAGCAACCACTTCCCCGTCTCGCCACGGACTTTCCGATCGGCTGGTTGGCGCATCGCCAGCTCGACGAGTCGATGATCCAGGAATGGCTCACGCAGCTCGACGGAAGCGCGCATCGACACCCGATCGTTGAAGCGTAATGCCCGCGGGAGCTTCGTGTGGAAGAGATCGCGGAACTGTAAATTCTGTAGCGAGTCGAGAAATGGCCGTGGAACATCCGGCCGGACCGCCAGCGAGCGGAACGCCGACGTTAGGCACTCGGGTCGCACGGGCGAATGCTGCGCCCCTTGCACGATCGGCGCCGCGCCAAGGGCCGCGACGCGGAAGTAGTCATAGCCTGCCCACTGCTCGTCCATCCCTTGTCCGTCCAGCAATACGAACACGCCGCGCGCACGGGCCTCCTCGAAAAGCTTGGCATAAGCGAGCGTTGGAATGCCGCCAAACGGCTCGCTCTGATGGTCGGTGACAGACTCAGCGAGCGCCGGCACCTCTCGTGGTGTCAGTCGGCAATCGACAAGTGGATGCCGCGTACGCTCGAGCATCGCGCGAACCCACGGGAGCTCGTCGTATCGCTCGTCTCCGGTCGTGAACGTAAAGGCACATACGTCGCTTGCATCGCCTTGTGTGGCGTGAACCAACCCGACGAGCGTCGAGGAGTCGAGTCCGCCACTCAGATTGATGCCAACTGGCACATCAGCGCGGAAACGCAATCGCACGCTCTCCTCGAGCAGCGCGCGGTACTCCTCTTCCACAACATCGGCTGGCCGCTGGTCGAGCTCGAGACCAATGCGTTCAGACAGACTGTACCATCGTTCGACCCTCGTGCGCCCCGCTGTCCACGTTAGGCAGTGTCCGGCTGGCAGGGCGTTGATATCGCGCCAGAACGTGTGCGGCGCATGCTCGAGCATCCCGTGCGTCAGGTACGTCGCCCAGGACCTGAGATCAGGATCCATGGCGATGCCGGCTTCTCGAAACGCGCGGAGCTCACTGGCGATGGCGAGCCGGCCGCGATCGATCGCGTAATACAACGGCTTAACTCCAAACCGATCACGCGCGGCAAAAAGCGTCTGCGTCTCGCGGTCCCAAACAAGGAACGCAAACATTCCGATGAGACGATCGAGGCAGCCGGCGCCCCACCGCTGGAAAGCGGCGAGCAGCACCTCAGTGTCGCTATCAGTCGCGAAGGGAAAATCCGGTAGCGCGGAGCGGAGCTCGAGGTAGTTGTAGATCTCGCCGTTGAAAACGATCACATATCGCCCATCGGAGCTGTGCCTCGGCTGCGCCCCGCCAGGCGACAGGTCGATGATGCTGAGTCGGTTATGTCCGAGTGCAGCTAGGCCGGAAGAGTCGAAGTACATGCGACTCTCGTCTGGACCGCGGTGTCGCTGGCTTTGCACCATCGCGGGCAGGCTACGCGAATCCCATCCCGGCCCGAGCAAAGCACTAATGCCGCACATGCTAGACATCCCTCCGGCAACACGCGATGAGATGACGTGTCGCTAACGGACGCGCGCGCTCGAGGCGACGCGATGACTCAAAGCCGGAAACGAGGTTGCCGAGCATGGAGAACGCAGTGCGCACTGGCTTCCGCACGCTCCAGGGCTCGAGCCCAGCTGTTCGAAATACGCTGTTGACGATCGCGTAACGCACATCGACGACTTTGAAATGCGAGGCGAGCAGGGCCCTCAGCGCTGCCGCATGATAGTGGCGCTTGTGATCGGAATTCCCCGGCACCGGCACCGCGTCGCCGTTAGGCGTAGTCATGATGAACGCGCCATGCGGCTTCAATACGCGCGCCACTTCACGCACGAACGTTTCATCCTGTTCGACGTGCTCGAGAACCTCGACGGCAACGACGATGTCGAAGCTGCTCGTGGGGAGTGTCGACCGCGTCATATCGTCGAGAACAACATGCCGAACGTTGGATCGTCGCATCTGGAGCTGGGCGATCATGCTGTCCGTCAAGCCGAGGTTTAGCTCACGCTGTACGGCACTCTCGCGTGGCAAATCGGAGATTGTTACGCTCGCGGGCACTCCGACCGTGTAATGGGACTTACGCCCGCCCACATCGAGGAGGTCAAGCACCTGTGTCGGCGAGCGTCGAGCAGCCGCAAGAAGCTCTCGCCTAACGTGCCGGTATAGCGCTGGAAGAAACGGCTCCAGCACCAGATATGCGCGCTCGAAGCCCTTCATGCGCGTCTTCACGCCAGGTCGGCGAACGCCCGCTCGACGCGGCGAAAGTACAGGGCGCCGCCAACAAGCAGCACTAGGGAGGCTGTCGACGAGACGACGATCATTGGCCCCGGCGCGGTGTTCGTGCCGAGAAGTGCCCAGCGGAACCCTTCGACGACGCCAACCATTGGATTCACGCCGTACATCGTGCGCCACGGCTCCTCGAGCAGGCTGCTCGGATAGGCAACCGGCGTCGCAAGGAGCCAGAACTGAGTGAGAAATGGGACGACATACTTCACGTCTCTGTACTGGACGTTCAGCGCCGAGAGCCACAACCCGGCGCCCAGTGCCGTCGATAAGCCGAGCAAGAGCAGTGCAGGGAGCCACAGTGTGTTGATTGTCGGCGCGATCCCGTAGTAGAGCATCAGCAGCAACAGGATTCCGAACGCGATGGCGAAATCAACTACGCCTGACAAGACTGTTGCGACGGGGATCGTTAGGCGTGGGAAGTACACCTTCCTGATCAAGTTGGCACTGCCTACGAGAGAGTTCGACGCGTTCGTCAATCCGCTCGCGAAGAAAGTCCATGGCACTAACGCGGCAAAGCTGAAAATCGGATACGGAACTCCGTCAGACGGCACGGCAGCGAGCTTGCCGAAGAAGACGCTGAAGACGACCATCGTGAGGAATGGCTGGATGACTGCCCACGAAGCGCCAAGCACGGTCTGCTTGTAGCGCACCTTGACGTCGCGCCAGACAAGGAAGTAGAGCAGCTCGCGATACTCGAAGAACTCTCGCAGCCGAAGAGAGACCCAGCCCCGAGACGGCTCGATGCGGACAACGGTCTCACTGTCCGTATGAGGCTGTTGCGGGTCAGGAGCAGCAGAGAGTTCGATTTCCAGTAGAGACTGCGTTGCCACGCGCTGGGGATGAACGGGTCGAAACAACCACCGTGGAGGGGCAGATCAGCCGCTCGCTGCCCTCGGCTCGGGTGCACGTTTTATTCTTCGCGCGTCACCCTCTCACCGGCGCTCATCACTTTCTCCCACAACGGTTTGGATAAGCACATCGCCGACTAGAATCGAGGCCGGATGGCATGCCGTGTATGCTCACTGTGGCAGGTGTGTGAGCGCACTGACTCACGAGGCGTCACGCTCATCTAGTGAGCGAACGCGCCGGTTCTCACACGCGGTGGGTCATACACGTACGATCTCGATCATCTGCTCGGCTCGTGCCCAATCCGTCTCATCGTCAATGTTGACGGACTGCAATGGATCCACCTCCACTCCCAAGAGCGAGCCGCCGTACAGACTTCCCTCACGAATGACACTCGTTCGTGTGACGTACACAGAGCCTTCGCGATGGTACGCTGGCTGGAGATCCTGGCGCCGGCTCACAGGTTCCTTCGCGCCAGTGAACAGACGCAACGTGCCATCGACGGTTGCTACGTAGACCCAATGCGGATTGTGAGCGGCTGGGACACTGAGAACCGTCATGACGGCCGAACAGTCGTGCGAACAGAGCAGCTCTACGCACCGATCGATCAGGGCAGACGAGCGCAATGGATGTGTCGGTTGCAGCAAACATACGGCATCGTACTCCGCGCCGAGCCTCTGCATTTCGTTGACGGCATGCTGGATCACCGGCAGCATGGGCGTGTTGTCTTGCGCAAGTGCCGGAGGACGCATGAAAGGAACTTCCAGGCCGGCGGCCCTGCCGATCGCTGCGAGCGCCTCATCGTCGGTCGACAACACCACTCGCGTTAGGCTCCGCGCGCCTAACGCTGCGTCTGCCGTGTACGCCAAAAGCGGTCGTCCGGCGAGCAGCTTCGCGTTCTTGCGCGGGATGCCCTTGGAGCCACCTCGCGCCGGAACGAGGCCAAGTACACGCACGGTGCCCGCCGCAGATTTCCTCGCGGTCATCGAACGCTTTTAGGGGGGAGTGATCATACCGGCGCGCACGCGTGTCGCGGCGATCATGCCTTCGGCTTTCCCGATCACCGCTGACCATTCGTCGAGGCTAGTGTGCCTAACGGCGTACGCAAACTGCCTAACAAGATCAATGAACTGCAAGCGCCACCAGCGCGATTCCTGTCGCCATGAGCGCTGCGGCACAATATCTACGAATAGAAAGCGGTAGTTAACCGCGGTCTTGCGCGCTACGCGCCGTTTGCTGGTCCGGCCTCTCGATGAATGATGATGCTGACAGCGTGCCGCGCCGCATTCTAGAAGGCGCCAGCCGCGCCCACGGGCGGTGAGCGCCAGATGGGCATCCTCCATGACACCGTAATCCACGAAAAATGGAGAGAACCGCAGGCCTTGATCGAATACTTCGCGGCGCCACACCGCGCAGTTCGCGCCCATGAAATCGATCTCCCGCACGCCATCATGCGGCTTCTGCAAATATCGGTTGATAGGATAGCCCGACGCCAGATCAAAGCGCCCCGGTTCGAATGTCCCGAACACTCGCAGTCGCCGATACCAACGCCAACGCGCTGATGTCGCCGCGTCGAAGTACTGGTTTGAGATGTAGCCAACGATTCCACCAACGCCGTCGGCCCGGACCTCCGCGTACGCACGGAGAATGACACCGAAAAAGTCAGACTCTAGGCTGATGTCATCGTCGACGAAAGCGATGAACGCACCGCGTGCCATTTCGATGCCGACGTTTCGTTGGACAGCGGTGCCTCCGCCGTGCCGCACGTAACGACACGAGAATGGCAGGCCAGCTGCGAACTGCGTGACGATATCCTGAGTCTTGGTGTTGTTAGGCGGGGCCCCATCGATGATGATCAACTCCAGCGGCAGCACGCGCTGCCGCGCGAGCGACGTCAGAAGTGAGCGCACTTCGTCCGGTCGGTCGAGCGTAGGCGTGACGACGGAGACTCCGTTTGTGTTCGGGGTCACGATCGTCTAGCCCCCATGCGAACGCGGCGGACAATCGACCCCCTGTCCGCCGGGATCAGACCGAGCACTCGCATGCGCCGCCTAGTACGCGAGGCGCTTCTCGACGTGAAGCGGCACCCGACCTAACAAGTCCGCGATCCGCTGCCCGGCGTGTCCGTCACCATAAATCGGATCGCTCTCGTACCTCCCATTCGACAGGTGCAACTCAATGCCGCCGATGATTTCCTCGCGATCATATCCCACGTCGAGGACGTTGCGACCGCGATCGCGACCTGCCTGGCGCGTCCCGATGTTCACGACGGGAACGCCGAGATACGAACACTCGCGTACACCCACGCTCGAGTTCCCAACGAGGCAGCGCGCATTGCACAAAAGTCGCAAAAAGTCGCTCGGCTCCATGTTCTTGAAGAAGTGCATACGACGCGGATGGATCAGCTCGCGATATCGACGGATGGCTCCAGACGTCCCATCCGAGCCCGCGTCCACGTTAGGCCAGAACCACAGGACGGGGAGCCCGACGTCATCCACGGCGTGCAGCGTCTCGGCGGCGTGGCCGCGTGCCAGCTCGAATTCCGTCGTCACGGGATGCTGCATCACCACCAGGTAGCCGTCCGAGAGATCCAGGTGCGGACCGACGCCGCCGTACTTGCGGAACGGGTCGAAATTCAACGTTCGGTCCTTCAGCACGTCGGCCGCGAGGTCGATCGACGGACAGCCAGTCACATGCACCGTGTCAGTGCATTCGCCCATTCGCACCACGCGATCAGCGGCTTGACGCGATGCAACAAAATGCACGTCGGCGAGCTTCGTTACTGCGTGACGCACCTTCTCATCGATCGAACCAGTCACCTCGCCGCCTTGGACATGCGCCAGAGGGATGTTCATGTAGGACGCGGCGACTGCTGTGGCGAGCGTTTCATACCGGTCAGCCACGGTAACGACGACATCGGGGCGCAAGTTGTCGAAAACGGTGCTGAGCTCCATGAGGCCGATACCAGTCGACTTCGCCATCGCACCGAGGTGCCCCCCCTCGAGAACCATGTGCACGCGGGCCGTCGGCTCGAAGCCATCAGCGGCGATGAAATCGATGGCGGTGCCATAACGATCCAAGAGCGCGGATGCCGCGACGACGAGCTGCAGCTCGAGGTCTGCATGCTCGCGAATCGCCTGTAACGCCGTCTTAATGCGGCTGTAGCTCGGTCGCGCGGTGATGACTACACAGACTTTTCGCATCATTCTGTGTCCGCGAAGTCTGCATAGGACAACAGCTCGTTAGGCAGCAACGTCCGGGTCGTGCGTGACCCAACGAGCTGCCGGAGCTTCTCCGCGGGGATTCCTGTCCCCGGCTTTTTGACCGCGAGATGCTCTTCGCGCAGCACGGTCCCCTCCGGAATCGCCATCCGCGCGACCACGCTCTTGGTGAACAAGCCGCGCAGAGGCGCCGCCTCTGCGCTCTGGGCATCCTTGTCAACGGGATTGGCCAACATCCGCTCGATGCACCGAATTCCGTCAACGAGCTGTCGCAATTCGCAGCTTGTGACCGATGCGGGAACATCGGGCCCGAACATCTCGCGACTCAGCGCCACATGAACCTCGAGTACATCGGCGCCTAACGTGACGGCGGCAAGTCCCGGATAGATCGTCCCCGAGTGATCCGACAGCCCGACGGCGCAGCGTTCGCCATAGCGCGCGCGCAACTCCGCGATCACATTCAGGCCGATTTTTTCAGGGGGACATGGGTACGCCGTCGTGCACTGGAGCACAGCCACGGGAACACCACCCTCAGAGAGGCGTTCGACGGCCGAGTCCAGTTCTGCCAGCGGGCTCATACCACTCGACAGAAGAACCGGCCGCCCACTTTTCGCCATCCGGTCGAGCATTGGAGCGTTGACGACTTCCCCAGAAGCGACCTTCCACGCCGCCACGCCAACACGTTCAAGCAGCTCCACTGCTTCCATCGAGAACGGTGAGCTCAGAAAGAGAAGGCCCCGTTCTTGAGCGTGGCGCTTGAGGCCGTGCCACTCGTCCTCCTTGAACTCCATCCGCTTCCAGTAATCGAAACGCGTGGCGTCCTGTCGACTGAATCTGACCCGCCACGGCTCGGCTGGTGTGCTCTCCGCAGCCGCGATGTGCGTCTGGAACTTCACCGCGTCAGCGCCAGCGTGTGCGATCGCGTCGATGAACGCGTGAGCGAGCCCGAGACTCCCGTCGTGTGCCTGCGCGACTTCACCGATGATCAGGCAGCCCGAGGTGGGAGAGAGCGATGCATCGCTGCGCAAACGCTCGCGGAAGGACGTCCTCATATGGGCACGGTGAGCGACGGAGTGAGTCAAGCCGTTCAGCAGCCGGGTAGTCGCAGGTTTTATTCTTCAGCGGCAGGCAAGTCCTAGGCACGCATGCTACTGTCTCGCAATTACTTGGACCCCGTCTCGGAGTCTGCTAAAAGATCGATGCGAATAGTCCGTGTAGGCTTTGTGTGGCAGGTGTGTGAGCAGGCTGAGTCACGCAATTCAGCCTGAAGATTCGAGGCTGATCCAATGCGCTCACGCCGTGTGCTGGCAATTGGCCTTGTCGCGGCAGCTCTTTTCCTGATCGGCTTCGCGACGCTTCAGCCCACGCCATTCTCTTATCGAGCGCAGACCGTGCGGCTTGGACTCGATTTGTCAGCGAATCACCTGCGCGAAGACCTTCTAAACGCACTCCTGTTCGCGCCTCTAGGATTCGCGTCAGCATTGATTGGTTCGTCGGCGCTGCGCACGCTGTGCGTCGCGGTCGGAATCTCTGTAATCATCGAGATTCTGCAGTGGACCGTGGTGGTTGGTCGTTTTGCGGAGGTCCAGGACGTCATGGCCAACGCGTTGGGCGCAATGCTCGGCTGGTATCTGGCTTATCGGGCTCAACGACTTCGTAGGCACTAACTGCCGAGGCCACTCCAGCCTCGCGTTCTGGCCGGCCATCTCGCGCTCTCGTGCTTTGTGAGTCGAGCCTAACGCGAAATTCAGTTAGGCACCTGTAATCCACGCCACAGAATTCCTGTAGTCACGGCGCCAACATAGCCTCGCTGCAGCGCGCACTGGTCTATAACCCGCCTCGAAGCACACGTTCTGTGTGACGTAAGTCCCCGACGCCAAGCCATGCTAACTCTAATCAAATCGGATAGTTACGGCCGCGTGTACCCATCGTCGGTAGGGGGTGAGCCGGACATGTGCCGACTCCCTAGTTCGCAGCATCGAGCCATTCGTGAAGTCCCCGAGGGCGCGCAGGCCGAGCGGTTCTGACGACATGTCGCCAAGAACAAGCCGCGTCAACGCCGCGTGACAATGCAGCTGGAGGAGTGAATGTCAGGGCACCGTTCCGTCGTTAGGCCAATTCTGCTGTTTGTCCTCAGTCTGCTTGGTGCTTCATGCAACCAGGCGGATCGCGCGCTGTCCGAGCCGCCCACCGGCACGAGTGACCAGTATGCAGTGCGCATTACACCGGCTGAGGATACGCTTTTCGTGCAGACGTCGAAGGTGTTTTCCGCAACCGTCACTGTGAATGGCGCGAAGCGGAACGTCCCCGTCGACTGGCGCACGACAGATCCCACAATCGCCACCGTAACTGGTGGCACTGTGACCGCTCTCGCCGAGGGCGAAACGCAGCTCATCGCGCGCGCTGGTACCGCAGCAGACACAGCGACCGTCGTCGTATACGCCCCGTTTGAGTTCTTCCTCAGTCCGGCTGCGGTCTCGGCGATGCTGGGTGACACTATCTCGTTCGAGCTAACGACAACTGATCCATCTCGACTTGCTCCTCAGGCGTCGCAGATCGCGTGGAGTATTTCGGACACGTCGGCAGCACAGTTCATCGGCAGCGGCGTGCTTCACACTCTGAATGAGGGTGAAGTTCAGGTCACAGCGCGTCGAGGCACGAGATCCGCAAGTGCCGTCGTGCGCATATCCAGGGCACCCGTTGCTTCTATCGTTGTGACTCCCGGCACCCTGTCAATCGCCGTCGGTAGCGATAACCCATTGAGCGCCGAAGTGCGCGACATCCGGGGCAGAGTCGTTCGCAATCGTCAGGTTCTCTGGTCCACGTCAGATGCATTAGTAGCCGTCGTGTCGCCCACTGGGGTGGTCACCGCTTCAGGAACAGGCAGCGCGGTCATCACAGCGACATCCGATGCAAAAATGGGGACGTCGGTGGTGAACGTCTTCGCCGCCCCGGCGCACTCGGTCTCCCTGAAGCTGCCTAACGACACCATCAGCGTCGGCGCATGGATGCAAGCAAGCGCTACGGCTTTCGATGAGCGCGGCAGACCGATTGACCGACCGTGGGCTTGGCAGTCATCGAATCCGTCAGTGGCCTCGATCAGTAACGGCGGCATGATCACCGCCCTGGCTGCGGGCCAAACGAACATTTCCGTGATCATCGACGGTAAGATCGCCACACAGCGCCTAACCGTGATTTCGCCGGTCCCGACGTTGATCGTAGTGACCCCGAACACGGCAGCGCTCGTCGTTGGCAGCACTACGGTGCTCAGTGCCCAAGTTCAGGATCAGTTCGGGAGTGTGATCCCTGGAATCGCGATAAGCTGGAGCTCGACGGCAGCTGGGGTAGCGTCTGTGAACGCGGCAGGCCTCGTCACAGCAGTTGGAGTAGGATCGACCACCATCCGCGCGCAGGCTGGCAGCTTGATCGGAACGGCTGCCGTTACTGTGCAGCTAGTGCCTGTTGCGACTGTGACCATCACTCCGGCGAGTGCTACGCTCAACGTGGGTGGCACCTGGACATTCACGGCGGTCACGCGAGATGCCGCAGGCAATGTCCTGTTGAATCGCCCGATCACGTGGACAACTTCGAACAGCGCGGTCGCCACGGTCTCAGCATCAGGAGTTGGAACGGGGGTCGGCGCCGGAACAGCGACAATCACGGCGACGAGCGAAGCCAAGTCGGCTAGCGCTACGGTAACCGTGTCCGCTCCGCCACCGGCGCCCGTAGCAAGCGTGACGCTAGCGCTTGGCTCGTCGACACTCACCGTTGGACAAACGACGACCGCAACAGCAAGGACGTTCGATTCCCAGGGCAATGAACTCTTCGGGCGGACAATAGCGTTTTCGAGCGCGAATAGCGCGGTGGCTTCGGTCTCTTCAAACGGGACCGTCAGCGCTGTCGGTGCGGGATCCACAACGATCACGGCGACGAGCGGTGGCAAGTCGGGCATAGCGAATCTCGTCGTTCAAGCGCCGCCTCCGGCGTCTGTAGCGACGGTGACCCTCACCGCCCCGAGGACATCGCTCCAAGTCGGTGACTCGACGGCGCTGACGGTAACGTTGCGCGATGCCGCTGGAAACGTGCTGACGGGACGGACGATCTCGTTCTCGACGTCCAACGCAGCCATCGCGACAGTGACTGCCTCTGGTACCGTGCGCGGCGTAGCTCCCGGAAACGCTACGATTACAGCGACAAGCGAGGGGAAGAACGGCCCGCTCGCGTTCACGATTACAGCAGCGCCGCCACCGCCACCGCCTCCGGTTTCAACGGTGACAGTGACGCTGAACGCAAGCTCGCTCGTCGTCGGTACTGGAACACAAGCCACAGCAGTGCTACGTGACGCGGGCGGGAACGTCCTAACGGGAGTTCCCATTGTGTGGAGCTCGTCGAACACGGCGATTGCGACAGTGTCGCAATCCGGCTACGTCACGGCCGTCGCGGCGGGCAGCGTGAACATCATTGCCACAAGTGGAGGCAAGACAGGTTCGGCGAGCCTAACGGTTACGAATCCACCTCCGGCGCCAGTTGCAACGGTAACGGTTACCGCGCCAACAACGACGTTGCAGGTTGGAGACTCCACCACACTGACCGTCGTCCTGCGGGATTCCGTTGGCAATGTCCTTACCGGACGGCCCATCACGTTTGCCTCATCGAATACGGCAATCGCCACAGTCAACTTGTCAGGCAAGGTGACTGGCGTGGCACCGGGTAGTGTCACACTAACGGCGACGAGCCAAGGGAAGAACGGCACACTCGCATTCACAGTCACCCTAGTACCCGTAGCCAGCGTCACAGTCACGCTGAGCCCAACGACGGTCACTGTGGGAAGCGCATCGCAGGCGACAGCCGTGCTCCGTGACGCTAACGGCAACGTGCTGACCGGGCGACCGATCACGTGGAGCTCGTCGAACACGGCTGTTGCAACGGTCACGGCGGCTGGAGCGGCGACAGGCGTGACGGCGGGCACGGCAAGCATCACGGCCACAAGCGGCGGGAATTCGGGCTCGGCGACCCTAACGGTTCAGAATCCTGCACCCACCACTGGAAGCCTAACGGTAACTGTAAACGGATTACCTGGCGGGACGAACGGCAGCGTTACGGTGACTGGCCCGGGCGGATTCTCCCAGCTCCTCACGGCTACGAACACGCTCAGCGCGCTCGTTCCTGGGGCATACATAGTGACAGCAGCGTCAGTATCCAGCGGGGGCACCACATACAACGCATCGGTGCCCGTACAGAACGCGACCGTGACAGCCGGGGCGACGGCGAGCGTCACGGTGACGTATGTCGGCAGCGGCGGACCGCCTCCATCGCTCAACCTAACGATTGATGGCATGCACGTGCAGCAGGCGGTGCAGACGTACACTGGCACTGTTCCGCTGGTCACGGGACGCGATGGGTTACTGCGCGTCTTTGTCAAAGCCAGCACCAGCAACAGCCTCGCGCCTGCAGTCCGCGTTCGATTCTACAGCGGCGCGACCCTAACGAGCACTGTGACGCTATCGGCGCCATCGTCCTCCGTGCCGACGTCGGTGACGGAGAGTGTGCTCAACAGCTCCTGGAACTACCTGATCCCGGCGTCGTTGATGCAGCCGGGGCTCAAAATTCTGGCAGATGTCGACCCGTCGAATGCCATCGCCGAGTCATCGGAGAGCGACAACAGTTTCCCTGTCTCCGGCAACGCGGCAACGATGAATGTGCAGAACGTGGCGCTCTTTAGCGGCCGAATGGTGCCTGTCATCCAAAGCGTCAACGGCTTGCAAGGCGGCGTGACGACAGGCAACCTGGCGCAATACACGGCTCAAACCAAAGCGCTGTATCCGCTTGCCTCGACGGACATCGACGTGCGGGCGCCCTTCACGACAAACGCTCCGGTACTGCAGCCTAACGATGGTAATGGAGCGTGGGGACGCATTCTCAGCGAGATCAGTGCGCTGCGCACGGCTGATGGCAGTACGCGCTTCTATTACGGCGTCGTGCCCACCACATATAACTCAGGCGTAGCGGGCCTCGGCCTCGTTGGCGGTCGTTCCGCCATTGGCTGGGATTTCCTCCCCTCCGCTTCAGACGTCATGGCGCATGAGGTTGGCCATAACTTCGGCCGCACACACGCCCCGTCCTGCGGCGCCGGTAGCGTCGATCCGAGCTACCCATACGTAGGTGGGGCGATCGGTGTGTTCGGTTACGACATGGCAAACAACGTGCTCAAGCCGACGTCGACATTCGACATCATGGGCAACTGCGATCAAGCATGGATTAGCGATTACACGTACACCGGCGTGCTGAATTATCGCGTCGCCAATCCACTTCGCTTATCGCCGATCTTCAGTGCGAACAGTCCGGCGCAAGGCATCCTTGTTTGGGGTCGAATTGAGAACGGCCAGCTCATACTTGAGCCGACGTTCGAAGTCACGGCGCCTCCATCACTACCGTCACGACCCGGCCGGCACCGCATCCAAGCTTTCGGTTCCATGGGTGAACGCCTCTTTGAGCTCTCATTCGAGCCTGAACGCGTGGCGGATAGTCGCGACCAGAGCGCAGAACACTTCGCCTTCGTCGTCCCTCTCCCTGCTGCCCAAAGGTCGTCACTCTCTCGCCTAGTGTGGACGGCTTACGGGCGTCAGGTCGAACTGATGAGCAACACGGCCCAGCCGCGGGCCGCCGAGCAACCGCTCGTGGAACGAATGGCACCTAACGCTGTTCGCGTTTCCTGGCGTGAGGCGCAAACGCGCGGCGTACTAATCCGCGACGCGCGCACTGGCGACATCCTATCGTTCGGCCGTGGTGGCGATGCCGTCGTCTACACGAGAGAAGCCAGCGTGGACCTCGACGTTTCGGATGGCGTACGCAGCGTGCGGCAGCGAGTCGGGGTCAGTTCAGTGCGCCCGCTACGGTAACGATGCGCGCATAGGTTGCAGGCGCGGCCCGTTCTGTGTCCGTGACCTTGCTTGCGGCGGGCGGTCCTTGTAGAGTGCCGCCCGCCAACTTGCGCACGCGCGCGGCAACAAACGCGAACAGGGTCCCCTGGAGTATTCGTTAGGTGAATCTCAACGCAATGCGTCGCTGGATAGTCTTCTTCGCCGCGCTCATGATCGGGATGGTGCTCGGCCAGGTCACTGAGGCGCACGGCGCTGCGGCTCCGCATTGCCCTTTCATTAATACAGTCTCACAATAGACCGACGGCGCGCCCTTAGGCGACGCAGCGCGTCTGAGCGAGTGCCCACCGCCAGGGCTCAGATTTGCGCGCCTTTGCGTGTCCGGGCGTCCAGTGGATCTGGTGCGTGGCCTGAACCACAGATGTGCGTTGGCGGCGGCACGGTTCAAGATGGGCTGCGCATCGCCGCATAGGCGACAGATCGAAAAGCTGCTGCAAGTTCTTCTTGCGTTAGGCGAACAAGGAACGGGGGTACTCTGCTTGCTGCCTCCCCGAACGAGTGTCAAGGCAGGAAGAAATTTCCGGCTTTGACTCCTGGATATCAGCGTCCAGGCCATCGAGACAGCACGACACTTGCCGCGGAGCGCAAGTCTATGAGGTTCGGCATGCTGCTCCCCGTTCGCTTTCCGCGCTCGTGACACGAGTCGGAAGCGACTCGAATGCGGGGGCGTGACAGCTGTGATATTGCTGGAAGCAGCAGATCTCGCTATGCTGATGAAGTTGCCGCCAGACTCCCCGCCACCTAGCGCCTAACGTAACCGCTGGATGCTCGACCGTGACATTCTGACGGCCACGTCATTCCGTCAGAGCAGCAGGTAGGCAGTGGATCGCACGCTTCGTGTCGCCGCGTATGTCGGACTGAGTGCGATCGTATTCAGTTCGTCACCGCTCGCGTTTCGCCCGCGCCGCGCGAGGTGGCTGGGTGGGCATCTCGAAACGCGGCAGCTCTTCCGGGTTGGGCACAACACTGCGCCGGTATGGTTTGGCGCGGCGACGGACGCTCAAACTGTCCGATCCGAGCGCCGCACGGGCCGCGCCAGGCCACTGCCCCATCGACCGTACTATTGTCCCTCAGGATTACCGAGCGAGAAGCCTCGCCATGGATCGCAGCCTTGATAACCAGCGCGAAGCGCCAGTGGTGAAAGCGCAGTTCATCGATGTAGCGCTTGCCTCGAAGCGGGACCGGATTGGTGGCCGACATGACACCCGCTCAAAGTCGCATAAGGCACAGGCGCGCTGCATGCGCACTCGGTGCATGAACAGGACGTTGGATTCGATCGCTGATGCTTTCGTTAGGCATTCGCAGCCGCAGTCAGTTGCCAAGGCTATTGCGATCGGAACCTTCAAATCCACAGTCGGCGCTCGGTCCCCCCCTGTGTTGTGGCGCTCACTATGGACGCATGGCAGGCGCAGCGTCTGATGAAGCCCATCATAATCATCGGTGCGCCTCGCTCCGGAACCATGCTGCTAGCTCGGGCTATCGGTGGGCATCGTTCGGCATGTTTGATCACGGAGCACTCTTCAAAAATGAACGACGTTCCAGAGGATCGCGCGGGGGTCCTCGACGAGCAGCTTTGGAGAGATTGTTTCGAGTTCCGACCGAAGACCGATGTCCCGATTTGCGATGCCAGGTCGGTAAGAGCGATTCGCGATGTCTATAGCGCCATCGGACGTGGCCGGTTGCTAGTGCTCAAGAACCCGAGACACACGCTGCGCATCCCGCTCCTTCGAGAGATTTTCCCCGGCGCGCGCTTTGTCTTCGCGGCGCGCAATCCCTGGCACGTCATGCAGTCCATAATCGTTTCGAGAAATCCTAACGGTTACCTTCTGCGCACAGAACGAACCAACCAGCTTCCAAAGGACCATCTCGTTCGGGCGGCGGCGACCTGGGCTGAAAGCGCGAGGGCGTACGCGCAAGAACATGACGAATCGTGGCTGTTGGTGCGTTATGAGGAAGTCGTGTCAGAGCCGTCAGCTCTCGCGCACCTGCTCGATAAACTTGGCCTGAGCGACGATGCGTACTTGAGTACCACCCTGAAAATCCTGCGACCGCCCACGAAGAACTTCCATTATCTGAAGGCGCACTACAATAGGTCAGCGTTCAAGTCGGACATCCGCAGCCTCATAAGTGAAGGCGCGCTCATTCGGGTATCCCGAATCGCCTGAGGAACTTCCGTCTTCGCTCAGCGACCATTTTCGCCGAGTCCTGAAGTCCAAACTTTACGACATACGGCGAGTTTCGCGTTCCGTGAGGCCCAAGCCACGTTAGGCCGGCACAGCCCTTGCTCGCCTAACGACGACGCAATCCAAACAACGAATCCCAAGGCGCCAAAGCGGCCTTGGCACGCAGTTGCGTGTCCACCAAGCCCAGATGCACAAAGAGCGGAAGAACTGAGCCTGGCGGCTGTGGGCCGAATGCCGCAGGATCCAGATCGGTGAAGAAAAGCGGCATCCACGCGATTGACTTTGCGCGTTCCAGAATCAGCGCGTGACGCGTCATGCAACGCGCCTGCTTCTGTTCATCCGACTGCACCGATCCAACAGATGCCGAGGTCCACCCTCCTTCTACCAGCATGCTCGGCATGTCGCGCCCGTTGAGCAGGCGCATGTAATAGTCCTCGGGCAGATCCGCAGGATCGCGGTACACGAAGTACGGATACGAGGACAAGCCTAACGCGCGAATGAAAGGAAAGTCGCGGAAATCGGTTTCCACACGCAGGTACTGATTCGTTCCCTGCAGACCGCCCCACGCCGTTTCGACTTGCACCGACACGTATGGAATCGATGTCGAGTTCGCACGCTGCAGATCGGCCGCCGCATCGTTCGCCATGCGCACGAGCGCATCGTATACCGGGCGCTGCGCGGCAAGACGAATCAAGTTCGTTTCTGCCGCGAGCCCGATGTAGTTAGGCCTGACGATGCCCGACACAGCGCCCACATACTGCCGATAAATGGCCTGAACAGCTGGTTCTGTGATGCTGCGATGCGCGGCAACAAGCTCGGGATGTTCGGCGGCGCGATTGAGTCCGTCCGTCACGTCGATCGTGACGAAGATCGTGAGGTTCTTGCCGCGATAGATCTGCGCGATCCCTTCCATTTGAAAGCGCACGGCCGAGTCAGCTGTTGCACCTGCGAGCAGGCCCTGCCACGGTGGGCTCAAGTGAAAGAGCGCAGCATCCCCGCGCATGGACCACTGGTTAATTACGGTGACCACGGTCGCCGGATCAAACTTCGGCGCAAATGCCGAGAAGCCCATCCGACAACCGCGCGTTGGCGCGTTAGGGTCGCCAGCAGCTGTCGAATCCTCGTTCGTGCAGGCGAGGACAACGAGCGCGCTGACGAGTAATGGTCGAAGGTTCATGTCAACGATACTGACGCGTCGTGACTAGAGTGGGTTTCTGATGTAACCAAGAGCCGAAGCGCACCCACTTAATACCACACATGAAAGCCGCTTCCTTTTCGCCGTTGGTTGCCATAGCCATCCCGGCAGGCGGTGAGACAATCACTGAAACCGGCTCGGCGAGCCGAACGCGCGGCTTGCAGCTGAATTCACGCGAGTAGGAGCCGTACGGCAGTTATCCGACGGACGCGTCCTCGTGACCGACGCGCGAGAGACGAAGCTGTCTGTAGCGGATTTCGCGAAGCAGACGATCGCTCGAATCGGTCGCGCGGGGCAGGGACCTAACGAGTACAGCGCGATCGCGTCACTCATCGCGCTTGTCAACGACTCAACATTGCTGCCGGATGTTCGAGGAGGCCGCTGGCTGATCCTGCATGTCGCGGGGATCGTCGCGATAGCAGCGCCGGACAGTCCGCCTCTACGCGCCGGAGCGCGGAATCCACTGGGTGCCGACTCGAGCGGCCACGTATTGACCACGCCGCCAGTCCGCAGTCTCGAGGGGGCCGGGACGACGAAGCTCGGCGCCGAGGACTCGCTGTTGATCCGTACCAAGTCGATTGGATTGCCGGCGATCGACAGCTGATGCGTGGCGTTCAATTGCCAACCAGGCGGATTCGCGTTGACGATCGGTTCAAACGGTGGGTGCTAGAGGAACTCGCGCAGGACGCTGGGCGGTCGCCTCAGAAGCTTGAGGACGTTAAATCGGATTGGCCGGCGATCATCCCGCCGTTCTAACCAATGCGCTCATCGGGGCGCCGGACGGCACCCTCTGGATCCGTCGCGCCGGGACCGATCGGTCATCGCCGACGACTTACGACGTCGTCGTGGATCGTCGAGGACGCATCGTCAAGCGAGTGCTGATGGCTCGGAATGAACGCGTGGTCGGTCTTGGAGCGGGCACCGTGTACACAGTCGCAACGGACGACGACGGCACTTCAAGCCTCCGTCGACACGAGCAGCCGAGATAGCTCCCCGGAACGATCTCGCGCTGTGCGCGGCCGCTGCGCATCATTCGGCGCTCCGCGCCATGGCGCCCGTCCCCCATTCCGAGTTGTCCTATGCTGCGTCATCCGACCCTCGTAGCTGCTCTGCTACTCGCCTCCCTTCCGCTCGATGCGCAAACGCGCCTGCTGAGGCAGCCGACAGTCAGCTCTTCGCAAGTCGCTTTCGCGTATGCGAACAATATCTGGATCGTGGGCCGCGACGGCGGCGACGCGAGACGCCTGACGAGTTTCCAGGGCGCCACGGCGAATCCCAAGTTCTCACCCGACGGAAAGCTCGTCGCCTTCAGCGGCCAGTACGGCGGCAATACCGATGTGTATGTCGTGCCGGCGGACGGTGGCGAGCCGAGGCGCCTAACGTGGCATCCCGGCGCGGACGTCGTGCAAGGCTGGTCCAACGACGGCCGCCGCGTCATTTTCGCATCGAGTCGCGTGTCGCCTAACGGGGCTACCAAGTTCTGGAGCGTGGCTGTCGACGGCGACTTTCCGACGGCGCTGCCGATGCCGCGGGCGTGGCAAGGGAAATATTCGCCCGACGGGAAGCGCTTCGCGTACCGTATGAACAACCACGTCGACGAGGAGTGGCGCAATTATCGTGGCGGCCAGAATCGTCCGATCTGGATCTTCGATCTCGCGTCGCACGACGTCGAGACGCCTCCGTGGGAGGATTCCAGAGACACCGATCCCGTGTGGATCGGAGACGTCGTCTACTTCCTTTCCGATCGCGACTGGGCGATGAACGTCTGGTCCTACGACACGAAGTCGACGAAGCTCGAGCAAGTGACGCAGTTCGCTGACTACGACGTGAAGTCAATGGAAGCCGGCAGCGGCACGATCGTTTTCGAGCAGGGCGGCTACATCCATCTGCTCGATCCGGCCACGAAGCGGCATCGCCAGCTCAATATCACGGTGAAAGGCGATTTCCCGTGGCTCGTGCCGCAATGGAAGGACGTCGCGAATCGGATCACGAACATCGCACTGTCGCCGACGGGTAAGCGCGCGGTTGTCGAGGCGCGTGGCGACATCTTCACGATTCCGGCCGAAAAAGGCGAGTGGCGAAACCTAACGAGAACGGCTGGCGTCGCCGAGCGGGCGCCGGCGTGGTCGGCCGATGGCGAGTGGGTGTCGTACTTCTCGGATGCGGCAGGCGAGTACAAACTCGTCATCGAGCCGCAAGACGGCGTAGGCAGCACGCGCGAGATCGCGCTGCCTAACCCGAGCTTCTACTACACACCGGTCTGGTCGCCGGACGCGTCCAAGCTGCTCTACACAGATGCACATCTGAACCTCTGGGTGCTCGATATCGCGTCAGGCACACCGAAGAAAGTCGATACCGATCTCTTCATGGTTCCGGATCGATCGATCAACGCGGTGTGGAGTCCAGATTCGCGATGGATCGCCTACGCGCGCCGTTTGAATTCGCTGCTGCGCGCGATCTTTGTGTACGACGTGCAGAGTGGGAAGGCAACGCAATTCACGGACGGCTTGTCCGATGCGACCTGGCCCGCTTGGGATGCGAACGGGAAGTACTTGTACTTCCTCGCGTCGACGAACTTCGCGCTCAACACCGGTTGGTTGGACATGAGCTCGTACGAGCGGCCGGTGACGCGCGCTGTTTACCTCGCCGTGCTCAAGAAGGACGAGCCGTCGCCGTTGCTGCCGGAGTCGGACGAAGAGGCCGGACAGGCCACCGGCCAGAGGCCAGAGGCCAGAGATAGTACTGCGCGCCCCGCGGCCGCAGGTCCAGCCGGAGATTCAGCGCGAGCGCCTAACGCAGCGCGGACGCGCGCGCCGACTGTAACGATCGATTTCGACGGCATTTCCCAGCGCATCCTCTCGCTCGGCGTCACGCCGCGCGACTATGCGCAGCTCCGTGCCGGTCCAACAGGGATCGTGTTCTTCGTCGAGGCCGTTCCAGCGACAGGCCCTGGTGGACAGCAGCAGCAGGGATTTGGTGGCGGTGGCGTTCTACATCGCTATCAGCTCAAGGAGCGCCAGGCCGCGCAATTCGTGCCGCGCGTGCAGGGGTTCGTCGTCAGCCAGGATGGGAAGAAGCTCCTGTATCGCGCCCCGGGCCAGGGGCAAGGGCCGGGAGGGCAGGGGCAGGAACCGGTACTGGCGATCGTGGACACCGACAAGGCGCCTCCGGCCGCCACCGCAGGCCGCCTAACGGTGAACCTGCGCATGCTGGTGGATCCACGCGCCGAGTACAAGCAGATGTTCGCGGAAGGGTGGCGCAACCAGCGCGAGTACCTGTACGTGAGCAACTTGCACGGCGCGGATTATGTGAAGACGAAGGCGATGTACGACCCCATGCTGCCGTTCGTCGCGCATCGTGCCGACTTCACGTATCTGCTCGATATGTTAGGCGGCGAGATTGCGGTTGGGCACTCGTTCGTGGGCGGTGGCGACACTCCGGAGGTGCCGCAATCGAACGTCGGCTTGTTAGGCGCCGACCTGACGAGCGACAATGGGCGATATCGCATCAGCAAGATCTACACTGGCGAGAACTGGAACCCCGAGCTGCGCGCTCCGCTCAGCGGTCCAGGGATCGACGCACGCAGCGGTGACTACATCATCGCGGTCGACGGTGTCGAGCTGCGCTCGACAGACAATGTCTATGCCCGCTTCGAAGGGACGGCGAACCGTCAGGTCGTCCTGCACCTGAACGCGCGCCCCAGTATGGAAGGGGCCCGGCGCGTCACCGTGGTACCGGTCGCGAACGAGGGTGGGTTGCGCAACCGCGATTGGGTCGAGTCCAACCGGCGCAAGGTCGACTCGATGTCGAACGGAAAGCTCGCATACGTATATCTGCCTAACACGGGGCAGGGCGGCTACACGTATTTCAATCGCTACTACTTCGCGCAGCAGAACAAGGAAGGCGCGATCCTCGACGAGCGCTTCAACGGCGGTGGTTCGGCGGCGGACTATATCATTGAAGTTCTGCAGCGGGACTACGACGGCTACTTCAACAATCGCGAGGGGGGCAAGAAGCCCTTCACGAATCCGATGGCCGGGATTTGGGGACCCAAGGTAATGATTGTGAACGAGATGGCCGGCTCAGGCGGCGACCTTATGCCGTACATGTTCCAGCGGCGCAAGATCGGTCCGCTTGTTGGCAAGCGCACGTGGGGCGGACTCGTTGGAACGTGGGACACGCCACAGCTGATCGACGGCGGCAACATGATCGCGCCGCGCGGCGGGTTCATCGATCGTGAGGGGAACTGGGCTGTCGAGAATTACGGAACGAAGCCGGACATCGACGTGGAGAACATGCCCAAGGACGTGATCGCCGGCAGAGATCCGCAGCTCGAGCGCGCCGTTCAGGAGGCGATGAAGATGCTGCAGGCGAATCCCGTTAGGCTCAAGCCCGAGCCGCCGCCGCCGATCCGCGCCAAGCGGCCCACGCCGAAGACGATCCCATGACGGCTCCTCCGCCGATCCGCGAGTACGAGGTTCGCGCGCGCAGCACGGACATATTCGGTCGCGTTCTGTGCAGCGCGCGCGATCATCATTTCATCGTAGATGGTCCGGTGCAGAATGGATGTCCGGGGGAGGAGCTGACTCCCCCGGAAGTTTTCCTGTCCTCGATCGCGGCGTGCGGCGTGGAGTTGCTGCATGTGATCGCGAAGGAGCAGGCGCGTGCGTTAGGCAGCGTGCAGGCGACAATCTACGGAAAGGTCGACCGCTCGAAGCAGCCGAAGAAAGACGTGACGGTATTCAACGAGGTGCGGCTGGAGTTCGAGTTGAGCGGAACTGACGCGGCGTCCGCGGACGAACTCGTCGACGCGTTTACCAGGCGTTGACCGCTCTACGGCACGGTCGCGGTCGCGACCGCCGACGTGACGGTTACACACCGGTTGGCCTAACGAGTCTCGCTATTGGCTGACCTCCGCGACCGGCTGCAAGCCGCTCTCAGCGCGGACTACCGCATCGAGCGTGATCTCGGCGGCGGTATGAGTCGCGTGTTCGTCGCCGAAGACATGCGTCTGGGGCGGAAGGTCGTACTCAAGATCCTTCCGACTGAGCTCGCTGGTGAAGTCAACGCCGAGCGCTTCGAGCGGGAGATCCGGCTGGCCGCTCAGCTCCAGCACCCGCACATCGTGCCGCTCCTGGCGGCCGGCTCCGCCGACGACCTCCCGTACTATGTCATGCCGTACATCGAGGGCGAGTCGCTCTTACCGGACGCCACGCTGTCGTGACCGATTTCGGCGTCGCGAAGGCTGGGAGCGATGCAACGGATGCACGTCGTCTGACTTCGACTGGCGTCGCGTTAGGAACGCCGGCCTACATGGCTCCCGAACAGATCGGCGGCGAGCCGACTGTCGATCAGCGCGTCGACATCTACGCCATCGGCGTGCTCGCATTCGAGATGGCAACGGGGCTCCTCCCGTTCCGGGGTGCCACGGCTCAGGCGCTTCTGGCGGCGCACATGACGCAGTCGCCGCCGTCCTTGACTACTCTGCGTCAGTCGATCCCGCCAGCGCTGGATACGGTCGTTCTGCGCTGCCTGGAGAAGAGACCGGCGGATCGCTGGCAAACAGCCGCCGAAATCATTCCGATGCTGGACGCAATCAGCGCGACAGTACCCACCGGCGCATCGGTGACTTCCGCCCCGGCACCAGCTCGCATGCCTAACGGAACGCATCCGGTTCGCGTCGCGGTGCTCTTCGCCTTGGCATCACTGGGTGTGCTGTCGCTGGTTTGGTTGCTCGTGCGTTGGCTCGGCCTCCCCGATTGGGTCATGCAAGGTGCCATCGCCCTTCTCATCGCCGGGCTCCCGATCATGCTGCTCACCAGCTGGCGAGAGCGTCGGCGCGCCGCGAGACAAGTCGCGACGCCAACCGGCATCGAACGCCTCTTCACATGGCGGCGATCGCTGCACGGTGGAGTGCTTGCGTTCGCCGCGTTAGGCCTCGCGACGGCGGCGTTCATGACCTCGCGAGCGTTCGGCGTCGGACCGGGCGCGACCTTGCTGAGCGCGGGAGTACTTGCTCCCCGCGAGCGAATCGTCATCGCCGATTTCGACAACCGCACGAGCGATAGCACGCTCGGTCCAACGGTCACTCAACTCTTGCGAATCGACCTCGCGCAGTCACCGCCGATCTCGGTAATGGAGCCGAGTCAGGTGTCGCAGGTGCTGGGGCGAATGCAGCGCGATCGCGCAACGGCAGTCACGCCAGCGGTCGCGCAGGAGATCGCGATACGCGAAGGCAATAAAGCCTACCTAACGGGTGAAATCCTTCCAGCGGGTTCGGGCATTGTCATTGCGGCAAAACTCGTCAGCCCGTCTACGGGCGACGCGCTTTTCACGCTGCGCCAGAGCGCGTCTTCCCCTGACAAACTGATTGCAGCTGTGGATCGCCTGTCGTCCAAGCTTCGCGAGAAGGTTGGCGAGTCGCTCCGGTCTGTGCGCGCCGATCCGCTGCTGGAGCAAGTGACAACGTCGTCGCTCAGTGCGCTGCGCCTCTACGCTGAAGGCACACGCGCCGCCGATAATGCTGGCTACGATCGCGCGATCACACTGCTGGAGCAGGCTGTGGGGCTGACTCCGGCTTTGCGATGGCCTGGCGACGACTCGGAATGTACTCGATAAACCTTGGTCCTCTCATGCGGGCGAGAGGTGATTCAGCGCTTCGTCGCGCATGGGCGTTGCGCGATCGGCTCACTGAGCGTGAGCGGCTGTTTGTCGAGGCCGGGCTCGCTACATGGACGGGGATCATGAGCGCGCCGCTGCGGCGTACGCAGCTATCCTCACGAAGGACCATAACGAGCCGACCGCCCTCAACAACCTGGTGTCGAGTATGACGCGCTGGGCCGCAGCAGCGAGGCACTGGAGTCATTCAAGCGAACCATTGCGACTCGTGCGGCACCGGCACTGACATACGGCAACGCGCTCGGCATCGCCTCGGGTAGTCTGGGGCGTTTCGCCGAGGCGGACACCCTACTGGCCCAGTTTCGTCGCGACTTCCCGGGAGCGAGTGAGCTGCCTGAGGCCACTCTAGAGACTGCAATCGATAAGCAGGACTTCAGTGCTGCCGACAGCATTGCGCAAGTCATGATCCTTGGTTCGCCCGAGCAACGGCTAGTCGGGTACTTATCGCTCTCGATGACTGCCTCACTCCGGGGTCGTCTGCATGATGCGTCGCGCGCGTACCGCAATGCGCTCCGTGTTCAGACGCGGGGGCAACTAAGCCCCAATGAAGCAGCTATGCTCGCGGAGTACGCAGACATCGAGCGCAATGCAGACTAAGCGAACGATCCAAGAGCTCTCGCGCGCCGGCTGCAGGGTTTGTGGGAAACAAATCGTACAATGACCGCACAGCGTCGGCCAATCTTACGTCGGCATCGTGACTTTGCGCCGCTGTTCGCGCGGCTTGGCGATGTAACGCGGGCGCGGCAGATCATCGACGAACAACTGAAAATCGTGACTGAGCGGGATTATCCGGCAATGGGCGCGCGAGTTCGCGTGTTTACCGCGCTCGCAACGGTTGCCACGGCTGAAGGCCGCCGGGAGACGCGCTCGCTCATATGCGTGAAGGGTGCAGCGCGATGCCTGGCGCCTTCGTGGCCTGTGACCGCTTGGCGTTCCTTGAAGTGGCGCAGGCGTTCGATCGCGCCGGACAGGTCGACTCGGCGATCGCCGGATATCAACGCTTTGTCGAGCTGCGTGCGCTGCGTTGGTTCGCGCCGCCGCGCACGCTGGACATGGTTACGCCGCGTATCGCCCCAGCATGGCGCAGGCTTGGGGAACTGTTGGAAGTGAAAGGTGACAAGAAACGGGCGATCGATGCATACGAGCGGTTCTTGGACTTCTGGAGCAATGCAGATCCCGAGTTGCAGCCCACTTACGTGCAGTGCGCGAGCGAACCAACCGCCTCAGGCGCGCGATAGGCTAGTCAAAGCGGGGCGATGCGCCTAACGTGGTCGGGCATAGGGCTGAGGCCGCACTCGCCGTTCCTGTAGAGTTCGCGCCCACCGTCCCGGCGCTCTGCGACATACGTAGTCACCATCTGAACAACCTCCACCCCTTGATTATCTAAGGGGACGTTTACACCTTCTGGCCCATTAGATAGTCTAAGAGAGTTGAAAAACCCGCGCGCCACTGCCGATGAAGACCGAACTGCTCCACGGCACTCTCGAAGTCATGGTTCTCAAGACGCTGAGCTGGGGTCGCATGCACGGCTACGGCATCGGACGTTGGATCGAGCAGCAGGGCGGGGAAGCGCTGCGCATCGAGGAAGGATCGCTGTATCCGGCGCTGTATCGCCTCGAGCGCAAAGGGTGGATTGACTCGGAGTGGGGCCTCTCGGAAAAGAATCGGCGTGCGAAGTACTACCGCCTCACGCCCGCAGGGCGGCGCGCGTTGCGGGCGAACGTCTCACTGTACGGCGACTTCGCGCAGGCGGTGGCGCGAGTGCTCGGCGCGAGTCAGGCGCCGTCGGAAGCGTGAGCAGAGCACGCGAGCCAGTTCGATGATGACCTCTTCGCCGACCGAGCCGCGCTGGCGCCGCTATCTCCGCTTCTGGCGCCCCGATACCAAGGCGGATGTGGACGACGAGCTGCAGTTCCACCTGCAGGAGCAGATCGACGACCTGGTCGCGCGCGGAATGGATCCGCTGAAGGCACGAATCGAAGCCGTTAGGCGTTTTGGCGATATCACGCAGGTCAGAGACACCATGCGGCACCTGGCGCAGGAGAAGGAGACTCGTATGCGACGTTCAGAGATGCTCGGCGTGCTCAAGCAGGACGCGATCTACGCCTGTCGCGTGATGCGCGCGAATCCGGGCTTCGCGATTGCGATCGCACTCACGCTCGCGTTAGGCATCGGCGCCACGACGGCGATCTTCAGTGTGGTGAACTCGGTGCTGCTGCGGCCGCTGCCGTACGCCGACAGCGAGCGTATGCTCGTGATCAACGAGCGTTTCGGCGAGGGGCTCGGCAACGCCTCCGTCGGACACTTTTACGATTGGAGCGAGCAATCTCAGTCCTTCGCTGCCACCGCGGCATACCAGCGGCGCACATTCAACCTCACCGACGGTGAGCCCGAACGGATACCCGGGGCGCGCGTGACGCCGAGCTTCTTTCAGACCGGGTACATGCCGCCCGTCGCGGGTCGCTATTTCCGACCCGACGAAACGCAGGATTCGCGTGTGGTGGTCTTGAGCCATGGACTTTGGCAGACGCGGTTTGGAGGAGATAGCTCTATCGTCGGGAAAGACATCGTACTCAACGGCGAGAAGCACACAGTCATCGGGATCACTCCCGCCGCGTACACCCTAACGCGATTCGACGAACGTCTCTGGACGGTGCTCACGTTCACACCAGAGCAACGCACGAATTACGGCGCGCACTTTCTGACCGTCTTCGCGAAACTGAAGCCGGGCGCCACGATCAACCAGGCGCAGCGCGAGTTGGAACGCATCACAGAAGACATTCGCCGGCGTGAGCCGGCGAACATGAAGCAGCGCGGTGTGCAGGTGCAGTCCTTCACAGATGTACTGGTGGGGAGCTACCGCACGCAACTCTGGTTGCTGCTGAGTGCCGTGACATTCGTCCTGCTCATCGGCTGCGCCAACGTGGCGAGCCTGCTGCTTGCCCGCGCCACGGCCCGCCGTAAGGAAATCGCCATCCGTGGCGCGTTAGGCGGCGGCCGGGGACGCTTGATCCGCCAGCTTCTCACCGAGAGCTTCGTTCTCGCGTTCATCGGCGGCGTGATGGGACTCCTCGTCGCGCGTCTCGGAATCAAATTCCTGGTGTCGACCGGACCGGCCTGGGTGCCGCGCCTAACGGAGGCCGGGCTCGATCTCAAAGTGCTCGGCTTCGGGCTCGTCGCAACGATCGTGAGCGGATTACTCTTTGGGCTGGCTCCTGCCTTACGAGCGACGCGCGTGGACTTGCAGAGCGAGCTGCGCGTAGGCGGTCGCGGATCCGGCGGCGTTGTGCGAGACAGCGCCCGCGCTGTGTTGATTGTGACCGAGTTCGCCGTGGCCCTTTTGCTTTTGGTCAGCGCAGGTCTGTTCTTGCGCAGTGCGCAGACGCTGCAGCGCGTCCCACTCGGTTTTGATCCAACCGGCGTCACCATGCTGCGCGTGGCACTCCCGCCGGATCGCTACCAAAGTCCCGAAGCAGTGCAGACGGCGTTCATGCGCATCGTCGATCAGGTGCGTGCAATCCCTGGTGTAAGAACCGCAGCTGCAAGCACGCGCGTTCCGATGTGGGGCCCGAGCATCGACATGGGAATCACCGTCGATGGTCGGCCGCGGAATCCTGACCGCGTCGAGACGGGGCACCTCAGGCCGGTTACAGCGGGGTTCATCGAAGCGCTCGGTATACCTCTTATCCGCGGGCGCATGTTTCGCGATGCAGACCTGGCCGCGGGCGCGCCGTGGGTCGTCGTCGTGAACGAGACGTTCGTTCGCACAATCTTCGGCAACGAGAATCCAATTGGTAAACGCGTCTACGGATGGACAGATCCGGCAAAGCCAGAGTGGCGCGAGATCGTGGGTGTCGTTGGAGACGTTCGTGCCTTCGGACAGGAGAACGAGCTGCCGCCCGAGATCTACATGCCCGTGACACAGCTGCCGCAGGGGGCCTGGGACGCGTTTCAGCGTTCGATGGCGATCGTCGCGGCAGCTGAGCCTAACGCGGTGATCGCAGCGGCGATGCGAAAAGCGGTGAGCAGCATCGACGCGCTGGTGCCGCTTTTCGATGTGCAGACGATGTCCGATGTCGTTTCGCAATCGACCGCGAATCGCCGCTTCAATACACAGCTGCTGACGTTCCTGGGTTTGACCGGGCTCATTCTGGCCGCGATCGGGATCTACGGCGTGATCGCCTTCTTCGTGAGCCAGCGGACGCACGAGATCGGTGTGCGCGTCGCGTTAGGCGCGAGCCGGCCGCGGGTGATTCGCATGGTGGTGCGGCAGGCTGCGGTCCTGGCACTTGTCGGCATCGCGGTTGGTGCTGTCGGCGCGTGGTGGGCGACGCGCGTATTTGGGACGATGCTGTATCAGGTCGGGGCGCGGGATCCGGTCGCGTTTATCGCAGCGGCGGCCGCGTTATTGATCGTGGCGCTCGCGGCGTCATGGTTTCCGGCGCGGCGAGCGGCACGAGTGGAGCCCGTGAAAGCGCTGGCGGCCGCCGGCTGAACGCGCAGCGAATCTAGAGCGTTCTCAAGAACGCGATGAGCGCCCGGCGGTCGGCGTCGGAGAGGGCGAGGCCGAACCTGTGCCCTGGGACGGCGCGCGCCGTCACGCCGGCGCCCTTTGAATCCTGTCGGTTCGTAGTCGGGCCTAACGCGCCGAGGATCGAACCAATCTTCGAGCGTCGCGACCGATCCGTTGTGCTCGAGCGGGCTACGGTACGACACGCCGCGCAGTGACGGGATTTTGTAGTACCCGGTGCCGCGCCGAGTCATCGTCGCGAGACCGGCATCGCTTCCGGCGCTTCGATTGATCACGTCGAACGCCTTGAGATGCTCGGCGGGAGGTCGAAAGCCGCGTGCTGCGGTGAGCTTGTTGCTGGTGTAGAGGGGTGGCGTGTGACACTCGCTGCACTTCTCGCGCGTGAAGACAAGCTCGCCGCTTCCCGCAAGCGAGTCGACGACGTTGGGGTTCGCTGGCGGTTCAAGTGAGTAGATGAAACGTCCCAGGGCGTAGAGCTGTTCGTCGCTATAGCGCGACAGCGTTTCCGGTTCTGGCATCTGGCCGATGATTTCCTGAAGCGGGCGGAAGCCGCCGTAGCTCGAGAGCATGTCGGCGTCCTGATTGAGCGCCGCGTAGCGGAACAGCGCGCGGTTGACGACGCGTTCCGCCTCCAGCGCTGTGGTCTCGTTGCCATTTGCGGCGACGTTGGCGCGTAAGCGATGCGCCAACG
>Ga0187892_10000625_pt1 | contig 90142 bp, 51 predicted proteins | sample MA1701073metaG_FD_139345 | JGI IMG/M metagenome (GOLD analysis project Ga0187892, IMG submission 139345) | Bio-ooze microbial communities from a basaltic lava cave in the Kipuka Kanohina Cave System on the Island of Hawaii, USA - MA170107-3 metaG ... | reverse complement strand
TCATAGCTCTCATCAAGTTTAACCTGTGGCCTTTGAATCTAAAAGCCTTATTAAAAATTTTTTTACTAGCGCCAAAAATATCATAGAGCCTAAGAGATTTAAGCGCCAGATTAACATTTTCACGAATGTTCTCCAACGGGCTAGTAGCTGCCAAAAATAAAATAAACATATTAGTGCGTTCAACGTTATTATTAAACATTTCCAATATGTTTTGATAAGTATGCTTATACCAGTTCAGTCCTTTTTCGCGTCCTGTTTCAAAATATTCCCTGATCTTGGCTAAACGACTAGGCAGCATACATGATCTTGGAGTTAATTTTTTATACTCTAATTTTGTTTTTTTGTGTTTTTCAGCCCCGGCCCAAAGGTAACCTGGAACACCGGGCTTTGGCTTAAAAAACCTAACGGGATTATTTGCTTCAGCGTAAACGCTCGGGTAAAAATCAGAGTACATCCGGTAAGCCTCTTCAAGCACCGGGTGTGTCTGAAATTCAATCGGCAGTAAAATAGCTTTTTGCTCGGCATAAGGCCGTTCTGTTGGGGGTAAGCTAGAATACGGTCCAAAATTAACCCATGAATTCTGTCCTCTGGTTTCTGTCGTCATTGCCGCACGCGCTAACGGCGAAAACATTTTACTATGCTCGATCCAAGCGTTTTCTTCGCCTCGCGGACCAAAAGCGTATCCGTGTTGGGCATGACCAAAATAATCATGCACAGACCTGAACTTGAAATTTTGTTCGCGTGTAAAAAAACTATGATCTTCCCCACCAGAAAAAACCCACAAGTGATTATTTTCAAGAACATCGTCCATCATTTCTTGAGAAGACTTGTAAGGCTCTCCTGTGCTGCTGTCATAAGGTTCTACTTGGACAGGCAAAATAGCAAACTGTCTCTCTATCTCAGGAACCAAAGCCTTATAGGCTGCCTGAACGTCAAGATCATCCGACATGTCTGGTGTTTCTTCATAAATCTTGGCAATTTCACGTGAAACATCTGGATTTATTTGAACATAAGGCGTAGGCTGAGGCTCTGGAAAACCTGCTTGGGCGCAATACTCAGCAGCGATTCTCTGAGCCAATAAATTCGGCGTGTACGGGTTAGAATCGTACAGGCGCTCAAAAGGATTGTTTTCAAAATGCCTCATGGAATATTTTCCTCAAGGTCATAAATTTCAACAAAAATTTTAGACCCGTATTTTACTTGTTCACGCTCCCAGGTATCTAGGTCTTCGCATCTGGCCTGACAAACCTCAAGGTCGCGGTATATATCAGAATCGTCTATTAGCCAACCTAAATTTACTAGCGCGTCTTCCAAGGGCTTGATAGCCGTGTACAAATTAACTTTGTCAAAAGGCTTCATGCGCCCCGAAATAACGCGCTTTATTTTTATAAGTCTTTTGAATTTTTCCTGTTTAACCGGAATATCTAATCCAGTATCGCCCCTAAGAATAATATTCCAAAGTTTAACTTGTTGACAAGACTTAGTTTTATTTGTCCAATGCTTATAATTAGACACATTTCCAGAAATAACATCTTTCTGAAATACGCCACGACGAATTAAATTAAGCTGCGTCGTTATCATGAACTTTTTTTCCTGGCTACCGCCCAACCGGCCATCACGGCGACAGTATCCAATGTAGAATTTATGAATCTGTCTTGTGAAGGCGCTGGAAAAACCTCCGGCCAGTTTTTCTTCAACCACGGCTCAAACAGCCATTCAAAACTTAAACTAATCAAAAACGTTTGCCCTGCGGTAAAACCAGTTGCCCCTAGAATCATGCCCCATCCAAAATGACTAATAGTATATTGGTCAATCGGCACTTGATTGACCGACACGTCCGGAAACCAAGCGTCAGTCATGGCACGGTTGTCGCCACAAAGCCACGAGGTTTAAGCGTCCCGGCCCACTGGCTTGCAACAGCAATGTTCTCGCCAGGGCCAAGAACATCGCCGTAAATCGGATCGCCGCCGCCGCCATAAGCGCCTCCAGTAGGGTCTTCCGGAAACCATTGACCCAAACCAGACTTGCCACGAACTAAAAAATACAATGCCACGGCGCTTATTCCTAGACTCAAAGCAATTTTACGCTGAAAAAACAAAAACCAAGATACTCCAGCCAAGATCAATCCTATCATACGCCCTCGTGATTTTTCAGAATCAAAGTCAGCCATCGGTTCACCTTCGGTTAATAGCTTATAACCTAAAACATCGGCTTGTCCTGGTTGAATAAAAGCGCCTGATCTTTGGGGAATAAACGGATTCACGGCAGGAAACGGATATGTTCTCGGATTATAAAAACTTTCTTGCGGCAAATCAGACCATGCCCACGGAGACATTTGATAATAAGGCCCCCACAAGGGCACGGCGGCCCGATATTCTAGGCCCTCCGGAAGCGGCTGAAGCGTTCCGGCTCTTGGGTCCACAGACTGAGCAACCATCGTAGACATGTTTATTTCTCGGATTCAGGTTCTGATTTTTCTGGATTTTTATTCTCGAAGCCATATGTAATTTTTACTTTAGCCTCTAGCGAATCCGGATGACCAGAAAACGGAACAACATGTCCGTTTTGACAGACCACTTGTGGCAACTTGCCGTACTCGTCGGGCGTATAAACCTTGACAATCGGCTTAGCTTCTTCCGGCATATTATTTTTCTCCAGAAAAATTTTTCTTTTCTCTGGCCAAAAATTTATTCGTTTTAACAGCACAAGTTCAGGGCTTGTCATGCAGCTATTTCCGCAAAGATTCCGGTTGCTTCGACAATTACGTTGCGGGTAAACTTGCCTTTCACAGGTGCTTTGAAAGACAATTCGCCGCCAATGTTGCCTTTTTCGACTTTAACATATAGCAAACCAGGGCGGCGATTTTTAATTACCCGGTAACTTCCGGCGCGAACTTGCTCGTTTGCGCCGACAACAGCCGGTGCAAGCGTGCCTTTTCCTGATACGCCCATGCCTCCTCTGCGCCAAAGCCAGAAGGCAACTCCTGCCAAGCCTGCGAAGAGCAAGAGTTTGCCGGTTTGTCCTTTGAATCCAGCCATGACGATTTTTTCTCCAGTCTGGCCAAAGTTAATTTTACTCTTTGGCGGCCTGAGTAATCCAAAAAAGTAAACAATTTTTCATGCCTATTCACGAAATCAAAAATTTTTGAACTCATGTTTATCACAAAGGCCCTAAAACTACCACAATAAGGCCCCATCATGAATTCCCGAAAATTTTCTTTCGGTTCTTCCAGTAAAAAAGTTCCTACTATCACACGTTTATCTTTGCTCAAATTCAAAGGTCTTCCAAAACAAATCGCAATCGGTTCTCCGTAGTCCCTGAGCAAAATTTGAGCTTGATGCCCAGGAAACAAAAAAACTCCGTAAAGATTTTTCCACTTAGACAAATCCTTCGAGGACAAAGACCACGCCGGTAATTTAGTTTTTATTTGTCGCGCCATTAATTTATCCCAGGTAGCGCCCAAATCCGGCCAAGCCCGTCAAAGTTTGCTCTTCTTCAGATTCGATTTGCGTAATAGGTCGCGCTGCGAACGGACCCATTCCAAAGCCGCCGCTACCTGCGCACACCACGCGCTCGGTTTGCAAAGACCCGTATTCGTCGGCCGTCGCTGGTGCGCCAATTTCAAGTTCGCAACCACTCACGGCTCCTGCTTCCATTTGTTCTGGCACAAACGGAGAAGGCGGAAAACCTGGAGCCTGCTGCATCGGTGTCAAATCGACCATCTGGTCAGCCTCGCCAGCGTACTCAGCCGGAATAGGCGTAATCAGTGGGCCTCCGTAAGCGTATGGCATCTGCGCCGAATAAACTGGCTGATACGACGGATAAACCGGTTGATACGACGGATAAACTGGTTGAAAAGGCGCATAAGTCAGCGCCGGAGGAGGTGGCGGAAGCACCGTAGGAGGTGGCGCAACCGGAGCAGGCGGAGGCAAAACCCAGGGTTGCCATGTCACCGGCCCAGGCGCACCGGCCGTGACAGTCGGCGCATAAATAGAAGGAGGAACCGGTTCAAAATCTTCTTCGGGAAAAATTGGCACTGGCATTCCAGGCACAGGAATAGGCACGCACTCGCCTTCCCGTAAAACCATGCCTGGAGGACACGCCGGGGCTTCTCCGGGAGGCGCAACAGGAGTCGGCACAACCGCAGAAGGCTCCCGTTCAACATCACAACGATAACGAAACGGCTTACAGGAAATTACCTGTAAACCAACGCCTTTGCCTGCACAGTATTCAAGAGCTTGCTGTTCTTGTTGTCTAATTTTTACCGGCTTACACACGGCTTCGCGTGCCGGTCGTGCTTTTTTCTTTGGCTTTTTCTTTGGCTTTTTCTTCTTTTGGCCAAGAAAACCCAAACCGTAATCGTCGTCTTCGTCGTCTTCGCCGAAATCGTCAAAAAAAGTTCCAAGACCTGAATCCTCCAGGTCTTCGTCGGCAAAGCCAGAAAATCCAAAATTTAACATGTTAAACTCCTAGCCCCATGCCTACCGCCCCTTTCGGACACCACGTCCACGCCCCCGTGGGCTGCCGCCTTTGCCTAACGTCCCGCCTAGCAGCAGTATACCACCTAAAACAAGACCTCCAACCAAAAGAGCCGTACCAAGTGCAGGCTTTGCTGGTTCTATAGGAACTTCTGGCATAGGCGGCGTCGGAGCACCGGGAACCCCAGGAGCCAGTCCTGTTGCTAAATCCATTCCTGGGACTCCAGGCAGTCCAGGAAAAGACGGCATAAAAGGAGCCGTAGGCGCAGGAAATCCAGGCATCGGCGGAGGAGCCAAAAACGTCGTATCCGGCAACGAAGGAGCAACATAAGGCGGCGGTCCCACTGGAGGTCCAACCCCAGGTCTTCCTATAGGAGAAACTTCGGGCATTACCACGCCGGGGACCGGAGTGACGCCTGGAATCCCTGGAAACTCGCCTGGAATCTCAGGCATAACTACGTATCCAGGAGGCGCTTCAGGAGGATACGCAACATATCCAGGAGGCGCTTCAGGAGGATACATAATCGGAGCTTCAAAAGGCACTTCAGGAGGGAACTCTAAAAAATCTTCTTCTGTGACTTTTCCTTCTTGCCGTAATCGCTTTTCTTCTTCACGCTCTTCACGGCGAACCTGTGCAGCCTGTTTACGCTCTTCGGCGCGCAATCTGGCCGCTTCACGCCGGGCTTCTGCGGCTTCTTTACGTTTACCTTGTGCTTCAAGTCTGTTAGCTTTTGCCTCTTCTTGCTTGGCCTGACGAGCAACCCGTTTTTCTTCACGCAAAGCCAACTGAGAAGCCTTTTTTTCTTCTTGAGTGGCTTTACGCTCTTCGCGTTTTTGTTCAGTCAAAGCTTTGCGTTCTTCCGCTTTGGCTTTTTGGGCTTCACGCCGGGCTTCTGCGGCCTCTTTACGCTGGCCTTGCGCTTCAAGACGCTGGGCTTTTCGTTCTTCTTGAGTAGACTTAGCCGCTGCTTGTTTAGCTTCACGGGCGTCTTTTGCGGCTTCTTGCTTGGCTTTTTGAGCTTCTTTTTTGGCTTGCTGCCCAGCTTGTTTTTCTCGTTTAACGACTTCTTTGGAAGCCGCGACAGCACGTTGAATTACGTCAGTAATCTCTCCGGGTTTGGCGCATTCTCCAACGCCGGTTGACGCAACGTTGCGAAGACATGTAAGAAAATCATTATAAACATCCAAGACAGATTGCTCAACGTGTCCTGCTTGAACGAGCGCAGGCAGCTTAGAAATCTGATTGGCAAGCTGATTAACTTGAGCCTGAGCTTTTCTTTTTTTCTCGGTGATGTCTTTGAGTTCGACTTTAGCAGTTGTTTTAGCTGCTTTCGCTTCCTGAAGCTCCTGGCTAACCTGAGCTTGCGCAGCATATATTTTTCTTCGCGCTTCGTCTTCAGCTTCAGCGTCGCGTTTACGTCGAGCCGCAGCCGCTTCACGTTCGGCTTCGGCTTCGCGTCGTTTGGCCTCAGCTACTTCACGAATAGCTTGCTGTGCCGCTGCGTCTTTTTGACGAGCAGCTTCTGCTTCAAGACGCTTAGCTTCAGCTTCGCTTTTCTTAGCCTCTTGTTCAAGTTTTCGAGCCTGTTGCTCGGCTAAGCGCTGAGCTTGAGCAGCTTCTTGCTCGCGTTTTCGAGCCTGTTGCTCGGCTAAGCGCTGAGCTTGAGCAGCTTCTTGCTCGCGTTTTCGAGCCTCTTGTTCCGCTTCGCGTTCGGCTTTTGCCTTGGCGGCTTTGGCTTCACGTTCGGCTTTTAGGCGTTCTTGTCGCTGCTTGGCGGTTTCACCTAAGAAACCTAATTCGGCAAGCCCGACAAAATCGTCCAGAGTTTTTTGTGTGTACCACATGAATTATTTTCTCCGCTTCTTTTTTCCACCAAAAGCAAAAATCAAAGCAGCACCAAGAGCCACAGCCGCGCCTATGCCTATTAAAATTTTAGGGTCAACAGCAAAACCTTCTGATGTCTTTTCTTCCAAAACAGCTTCTGGAACAGGCTCAAACTGTGCCGCTATCATTTGTTCAACTACTGGCCTAAAAGTTTCAAATTCTTTTCTGACAAGCTCAGGAACAAGCGCAGGTTTTTCGCCCGGAGCAGGTTCAATAACAACGCCTGGAGCGATTGTCTGTAATGGCTTTTTGCTAGGCAACTCAAGTTCTTCGGGTGCGCCGCCTTCAGCTTCGACGCATTTCACATATTGTTTATACCGAAGACTGGCGTTTTTAACGTAAGTCTTGCGCTTTTTCTTTTTTCCAGGATCAGCCGCAAATTCTATGTTTTTCTTGGCGCGCTTAAGTAAATCAGCACAGTCTTTCAGACTGACCTTTTTATTTTTAGCGCCAAGACCAACAAAATCATCAAGGGCGTTTGCTGTGTACCACATGAGTTATTTTCTCCTGCTCAGCACAAAAAACAAAATGGCTCCGACACCAACAACACCGGCAATCGACAAACCCATCATCCAGTTGCGCCTAGTAGTATCTTGCTGCTGTATTTCAGGAAGAGTTATTTCAACTTTTGGTGGCAAAACTTTAATTTCTCCAGGTGGACGAAGTTTGCCTTTTTGCTTTGCCAATGTATATTCTCCATAAAGTTTAACTAATTCTTGCATTTGTTTTCCGGCTTCGCTGATACTTGCACTGACAACAGATGGCTTTTTTTCTTCGCCATTGCCAAGATAGCCAGTCGCTAACTGCTCCAGCGACGTTAAATCAGAAAGATTATCAAAGCCAGAATAATACATGTTTAGCCCTTTCAAAAAGCTTATCTACGCCAAACAAAATAGGCAGCAAACACAAAAACCAACAAACCGCCGCCAAGCAGTAATATCTGGTTTCGGCGTTTTCGTGTTTGTTCTTCTGTCGCCAAAATCTCCGAGTAGCTTTTTCGACTGGACATCACAGAAAGATCAGCAACAGTTTTTTCAAGCCTAGGATCAAGATTCACAGTCTCGGCGGTTATCGTCCCTTGCCAAACAGCCGCATGGCGTTCTGTAAAAACCATCGAAATTCTTTCAAGCAATTCTGCTTCTGTTTCAAGGCCGACTGGCTGCAAGTTATAATTTTTTTCCAGGGCTTCTTTGGTTGCGTTAAACAGCGCCCGGCCGACTGGAGTAGCCAGCAGCCTATAAGACTCCGGCGACGGACTGATACGCAGTCCTTTGGGAAGCGGCGTATCGCCTAAACCAGTAAAACCAGAAAACATGCCCATGTTATTTCTTTCGCATTGCCAAAAAAACTATCACACCTGCGGCCAACAAGAGCGCCCCACCACCGGCGACATAGCCCCACGGAACTTTTTTTCTTTGCGATTGCTGAGCAATCCTGATAACCGGGGGCGTAACATAAATTGGTTTGCCTTCGCGCTGTGCTTTTATCATTTTGGCTTGGATTTGAACTTTTGCTAGATCAGTTGCGTTTTTAGAAAGCTCACGAAATATTTCTCCGAACAAGCTAGTTTTTTCGCCAAGAGCCGGAGGCTTATCTTTAATAGGCACAGTTCCAGTCTGAGGCGTGTCCAGAGAAGCTGGGTTCTGTTGAACGACTTGCCGCTGAACCTCAGCCCCGGCAATATCATCAGGATTATAACCGGCTTCACGGACACACGCTTCCCATTCAACCAGAGCCACCGGATCGGCCGGGCGAGGTCCAATGTCTTCGATGGACAGGGCTGCACATGATCTTGGAACTGCCATGGCTTTTACTCCTCTTGTTGGTGGCCGAATCAGAATCGGCGTAACAGATTTACCTATGATTAACTGTTTTATTTTTTCTAGCTCTTGCTTTTTCGCGGATTCAGGGTCTTCTTCTATGATTGTTCGTTCTGGTCTTCCAGCTATTAGCCGTAAAAGCCGATCGCGTTCAATGTCCGCCGCAGGAACAGGAGCCACAGGATAAATAGCCGCTGATTCTCGTTCACGAATTATTTCTTGTTTAATAGGCGCAACTAGAGACTCAAACCTGTCTACTTGACTTTGCATCGCGGCCGACCATGCCTCGGCGCTAGAAAATACAATGCACTTTGTTAAAGTTCTTTTTGCAACGATTACGTAATTATAACCAATTTTTTGAAGACAGTATTCTTTGGGGTTTCTTTGGGCACGAAACAAATTTCCAAGACCTAACACGGCTCCGTTGGCTTGATTGAAATTAAGTTGGTAAGTTGCTAATTTTCCGCTTTCAAGTAAATAAATTTCTATCTGGCGCAAATCTTTAATCATTTTGTCATATTTGGCGTCAAAAGATTCAAAAACACCAAGACCGGAAAAATTTCCGCAAATAAAATCATCCACGCCGCCAAGAGGCAGTTCAGTGGCTAAAATAGCATCAATAGACATGAGCTTCATATTATTTTTTTCGTAAAACAGCCCACAAAACCAACAAGCCAACAGCAACTCCGCCAATCAGGCAAATATTCATGCCGCCTTGACGACAAAAAGAAAACGCTCCTGAAACTTCTGGAAACCGGTAACCTGGAATAGGCACACAGCCTCGCGTCGCCAAATCAAAAGTCTTTCCAGTCGGAACTCCAGGCACGCAAAAACCTGTTTCAGCCCGGCCAAGATCAGATTCTGCCCAGGAACCTCCGCGACACAGACAATCGCTGCGCTGCCAAACAGGATCGTCTAGCAACGTGCCGACCTTAAAAGACTCGACAACTTCTGGTGGCCTAAAAGGCACCAAAGTCTTCGACATCTGAGGAATTTTTGTGACCAAAGCCGGGATCACCGGAATTCTCCTGCCTCCGTGTGGCGTACCACGCGACTCCTATTGTTGCCGCAGCAGCCAAACCCATTAACAAAAGCCACGTTGAATTTTTGTACCATGGGCTTTTTGCGTCTGTTTCAGCTAGATTTTGCAAAGGCACAAATTGACCTTGCATTGACAAGGGCATTGGACCTCCGCCTTCTTGATTCCTCAATAAGGCGTCATTTGTTTCGACTTCAGACAATTCATCCATCAGACTTTACCTCTTTTTCTGATTACCGTGTACAGCGCAATCAAAAACAAACCAAATGTCGCAATCGTGGCAACAGTTTGCAACCCAAGCTGTGCATACGTGTACATTTCTATATCTTGGGTAACTTTTTTAACTTGTTCCTGAAACTGCGGTGATTGCAAATACTGCGTAGACTGAGCAAACTGCGTAATATCGCGCTGGGTTTGCGGTAACTGCGTTAAAACCTCCAATGCAGAAGAAATAGGCCGAGTCTGTATCTGGCCAAGACCTGTCTGTAAATAGGCCATGTTGCCTATTCCAGTGTCTTGAAAATTATAAAACATGTCCATTGATGACATGTTATTTTTTCCTGTTTCTCACAGCACCGTAAATAAACAAACCAGAAATCAAAACAGCGCCGCCGCCTATGGCCATCAAAGTCCAAAACTCTCTTCTTTTGGCTGCTGCTGTCTGCTCCCGCTCAAAACTCTCGGCTTGTTGTTCGCGTTGAGCTTCAAGCTGTCTCTGAACCAGTTGCTCCTGAAACGTCCGTTCACGCTGCGCTTCTGCAAAAGCCTCTTTCTCGGCGCGCCTTTGTTCTTTGATCTGCCGCTTAACAAGTTTCTCCTGTGTTTTTCCTACCGCCAACGACCCGCCTATTCCAAGAACGCTGCTAATTCCTGTTACGACTTCGCCCCACGGAAAAACAGCAAAATCATCGAAGCCTTCAAGCACCGATGATTGGCATTTACAGTGACCGGGGCAAGCAAGCATTATTTTTTTCTCGCTGCCAGCCAAATCAAAAACGAAACGCTAACCAAGGCAACTGCGCCGTAAACAATCAACTTTTTCATGTCACGCTCCGGGTTTTATTTCGACCCAATCAAATTTACCAGTAGGCAAGGCGTACTCAGCCCATTCTCGAACGCCATAGCCAATTACTTCACCTGGAAAATTAGGTGGTCGGCCCGTTGAAGTCTGCTCGATCCGGCCAGTGAGCACGGCTCCTGGAGGCAATGGTGCCGCCGGGCGTATGTTAGGCAACGCCACGGTGCCCCTAGTCAAAACTGGCGGCTGTTTGCGCAACAAAAAATACAGCGCAACAGCGCCACCAATCAAAACCAAAAAACACAGGCCGCGTTTCATTTTACCTTCTCCGCTGGCGGTGGAGACGTTACAAACAAATCCCAGCCTTCAGGAACAGAAACTTCTGTTTCGTTGTCGCCTTTCACCCATTCGCCTTTAGCATCACGCGCCCAAATTTTTGCTTTGAAGCTAAACGGCCCGGCCGCTTTCACGCTCTCTCCAGGAGTGACATACACTACACGGGTCTTGCCTCTAAAGCAACCCTTCAGCCCGCAGCTTAGCGCGCACACGAGCATCGTAATCAGAATCCGGCTTAGAAATTTCAAGTGTGTCCGGTTCATTCAGTTTCTCCAGTAAAACAGGAAGCACGGCCTGAATAATCACCTGGATCACAGGCTTCAAAGCCATCCACACGGGGGCTAATGCCGCCAAAATTCCAGTAAACATTTTATTTTCGTTTCACGGAGCCTCGGCTGGCCGAGTAGCCCATTGCCGCCAGCGCCGAAACTACAAGCCCGACTATTTTATCCCAGGAACTGCCACTCTGAATCACCCCACTCGCGGTCAAAAGACCAGTCAACGTAACTAGGGTAGTCAGCCAAAACTCTGAGGTCTTATACCCAGGCTTTGGGTCTTTCGTGTTCTCGGAAGGTTCGCTTGCCATGATTTAGCTCTCCTTTTTCCAAGACGCAAACATTGCTATCCCAAGAAGACCGCCTAAAGCCCAAAGAGCTTTGCTTTTAGTTTGAATCATACCACCTAAAACCGCAGCAGACAGCAAAATTATAGCAAGCGGAATAGTCTTTCTGGTCTCTCCAAAGCCTTCGAGTATTCCTGGAACAGCAGGAGGCTTAGAAACAGGAAAGACCTCGATTTGGCCTTTATAAACCGTTGCAGGCATAGTAGCACTAAGAATAGTCGGAACGTCTGCCGAAAACATGTTGCCTACTTGCGCAAGCGCGCTCGGCAATCCAGCCGCCGGAGGTCCGGCCGACGGCGTAAACATGATTCCCGGAGCATCGCCGGATGCGCCAGGAGTAGGCACAGCAATGATCTTAAATGGCTCTGGAACAGGCCCTGGAGGAGGCAAAACAGGAACACCTGCTGTCACGGCTGGCGGCGGTGGCGCAACAAAAACTACTGGAGGCGCTTTTGGAGGCAACTTAATCGTCACGGACGGCGGCGGAACTGGTGCCGTTGGAAACGCTGGTACAGCGGCTGTAATCGCCGGTGGCGGCAACGGAAAAGCCGGGGGCGTATAAACCGGCGGAATTGGCGGAGGGGGCGCGACTATTCCTGTTTTAATAGCCTCTTGCATAACCTGTGAACTTTCTGCAAAACGTTTACGCCACATGGCTTGACGTTCTTCTTCAAGACGTTTTAATTCAGCTTGAGCAGCGGCTGCCTTTGCAGCATCGGCTTGTCGTTGTTTTTCTAGTTTACGCTCAGTTTCTTGAGCAACTAACGCTTTTCTTTTTCTTTCTGAGTCAGCAATTTCTTTGTATTTGCTTGAAAGTTTACTTATTTCGCCTTCAGCTATGCGTCTATCGTTTCTAAGTTTATTTTCAGCTTGTGACTCGGTGTACTTAAATGTTTCAATAAGTTGTTTTTTCTCTTGTGCATATTTTTCAGGATCATCAAGAGAGCTAAGTCTTTTTTGCCATTTTTCAGCGCGGTCAAAGGCGTCTAGCCTTTCTATTTCTCTTGTCTCTTCCGCTAGTTTTTGAGCCGGAGTTTTTTTGCTCTCGGCAAGCGCCTTAGCCTCTTGTTCTATGCGCTCCTGTTTGGTGAAATACTCGAATGCTTTTTTGGCCGCTATATGTGCAATCATTTCCTGCATAATTTTTGAAACTTCAAGAGCAGCGTTATAAGCATAAGACGGGTCTTCGCGTCTTTTATAAGAATCTTTATTTTTCTGAATAGCTTCAGTTAGCTTTTTAATATAATTTTTAGTAGAAACATCGTCAAGCTTTGCGTAATCTCGACCATAAGTTTTTTGTAAAGCTAACAAAGTGCTTATGGCCTGAGACACAAAGGCATTTCCTTTTTGATACTCTTTCCAGCGTTCTTGTTGAGCTTTTGAGCCTACGACGCCGCTTTGAAAATATTCAGCGTCTTCTGGCCTAGGGGCTTTACTAGGATCAAAAGCAAAACCTTTTTTTATCAACGGAGAGGATTTTTGTATTATGTCCCATAAACCTGGAGTCGTTGATTTTTTTACCGCGATAGGCCGATCTGATACCTGAGACAGGCTGGAAAAGCCGTCTAAACCAGTAAAATCAGAAATACTTGACCTGCTATACCACATTAGCCGGATGCCCTCTGAGCAACAACTTCAACTGTTGCGCTGTTTCCAGCACCTACAAGAAAATTCAAAACCGTGAAATTTATATTATTGTTTTCGTATGTTTCGTTCACTTGTAATCTTAAAACTCCACTTTGCACAGCCGCAGACGGAGGCACGCTATCTATGCCCATAAAAACTTGATTTGGACCGGCATTACGAATGCTAACAGCGCCCATGATACCCACAGCAGTAAAATCAACAGACGCCGACGTAGCCGGAGCCGTGATAATAGCCGGAGTAATGACAGGCACACGTGGATTTGCCATTTTAGCCAATTCCTGATTGCGGTGAAGACCCGTAGCGCTTGTAAGCGCTCATATACTCTGTCCAGCCAACCATAATGCCGGAGACATCTATGGGCGCTCCGGCACCATTGATTGCCACAAGCTGAACAAGCCTGTTTTGAGTTAATTCAAGAGTAAACGGCAAAGGTGTCGCCAACGTATTGGCATTAAAAATTCTATCCGAAAATTTTGGATGAATAGCGCCATTTACGCGGACTTGCCAAGTGATACTCGGAAAAGAACCTGGAGGATCGACATTCACGCCAACACCAGTCAAATACCCTGTGAAATTTTCGTCTATTTGCTGACTAACCACGGCAACGGCCGCTCCGGCGGCAATCGTAGTTGATCCGCCAGGAGCAATAAAAGAAATCGCTTCACGAGGCTGAACAACAAATCTGGTTCTGTATTCGTCCGCGTACATCTCGGGGCCGCGAGACAATAAATCACGAATTTGTTTAAGAATGCTTAATATGTCTTCAGGAGCACCTGAATCTTTGCCTGGAACAACTGGACTGGAAATAGGACCGACTTCAGCGTCGCCTTTGGTCAAAAGAATCCTATTAGGTAAATCCGCCGGATAATCTCCAAGGCCAAACAAACCAGAATTATTTCTGGATCGAGCCAAAAGACGCCGAACAACAGCGCTGTTATCGGGCGTTGACATGTGACTTAAAACACTCATGGTCTTAAATCCTAAATCCACATTTTATCTGCGAGTGCGCGGCCACCCAATGTCAGCCAAATTGTATTATTGGCTGCATTAGACAAATCGGTCAAAGTAACTATAAGTTTGCTTCTCAGTTCAATGAACCTTGGTTCATGAAATCTAAGCGGAAAAGAAGCATTTCCAATACTCACGCCGCTGGGAACATTGAAATTACTGCCCAAAGGACCGTCTACAAGAGATTCCCCGGTAGACGTATTAACTATGTTTATACTAAAAGGTCCGTTACTTACTGCCGTAATCTGAAAAATCTCAAAATGATGATCCTGTCCTATTGTAATTGTCTCAGTATTGGTTCCGCCAGCAGCAGCAATAACTGAATTGCCGTTATCCAAGATATAAAAATACGGCAATGCCATGTATTGGCGTTTTTCCATGCGCGCCCTGACACGCGATAGATTCAAGTCTACTTGCCGCGTTAAAAGTCTTTGTGTGTGCATATTCAAACGAATATTATTTCTATCTAATGCAGCCGGAAACGGCCCAGCCAAATCTGTTATGGTCGCGGTCACATGACGCTGTTCGTCGATATAAAGCGCCTCTGGCAACGGATAAGGTCGCGCCCATACGGCGGCTGTGCCACCTGCGACAAAAGCGCCAGGATCAGTTCCAAGCCTATAAGTAAAAGTAATTGTGGAAGGCACAGACAAGATTATAAATTGGCCGTTATAGCCGTTCGGAGTAACCCCTGAAATACTAACCATTTGGCCAATACCAAAGCCATGCGCGGCCGCCGTTGTTACTGTGACAATACTGGCAGCAAACACGGCACCGGCAATAGTCGCCGCGCCATTGGCGTAACGCCCAAAAATCGTATCTATGTGTGCAGCGCCATTCATGAGACCACGAATACTTTGACCATCTTGAATCTGTAAAAACACCCGCGCCACGTCCACGCCACCGTTAGGATAAACGAGCTGTGCTCCAGTGGCGGCAACATTTGCGTGCCGTTCAGCCGAAAAAGAATGAATCTGCGCCGGGCCTTCGCCTGAAACAGACATTACTATGGGCGGAGAAGACTGCCGACCAGGAACTGCAATATTATTTGCCGGATTATTCGTAAGTAAAAAATACGGCATTTCCGCGATGCGCTTGAGATTCACGCCAATCACGGTGCCGTCTTCTTTGTCTATGATCGTCGGGATACGAGGCATATTCTTGTCCCTACAAAGGTCTCGGAACCATCACAGAAGGACTGTCCGCCGGAGTTGGAACAGCAGTTTCACGTAAAATTTCAGAAACATTTGTCATCGGCGCATAGATTTTCCTTCCAAAAAACGTCCAGTCGATTGTATTAGTTGCAGCAGTTAGGTTAGTAAAACGCATTCGTAATCTGTAACCGGCTGGAATCAAATACGGAGTCGGATAAATAGTTGGAAACTGTGAATTTCCCATGCCGTTAATATCCGTAATTACTCCGTTCATGAGCGTTTGTTTAGTTTTTGTCTCTGTGATTTCAGCAGAAAAAGCACCTGTCGCCACAACGCAATGCCCAAATGCTTCAAAAGGCCCATCGTCGCCGATTTTGGCCGTAAAATCAGCGGCAGCATTCGCACCTAAAGAAACCGCTTCATCGGTGGTCAGCCAAAACGGAGTAACGTATTTTCGACGATTCATCCATTTACGAAGCAAATTTGTCATATCAGACTTTTCGCGTTTAGCCATCAAAAGAGACGGCGACCATGGAAAATACTGCGCTCCCCAAAGAAATAATCTCGCAGTTGTCACCCCTCCGGAAATTTTTATAAGCTGCACATTGATATTATGCTGACTCAAGAACATATACGGCTCACGTAAAAGAGCAGGCTGTTGGCCAGTTCCAAAAATAGTTCTGACATGAACTTCCCGATTCATAAATTCACGAACTTCGCCTATTTCTTTAAGTCTAACTCTAAAATTTGCGTTCTGAGTCCTATCTGTGGAATCCTGAAACACCAAAGACCGAACTTCAAAAGGCGTACCGAGGCCCTGGTCAAGACCATTCAAAGACGCATATGGCTGCTTAATTGTCAGCGGCGGCGTTAAAGCAGGCGCAGCCGAAACAGTCACAGGCAAAGTAGTTCCTTCAACGAAGGTCAAAGACGAAGGCAAAATATCTCGCCTCCAAAAAACTGTATCATAACAGTTTTTCTGAGAATTCCACGTAACAAATTTATCTACTGTTCGTAAACTCATGATTACGGAACTCCACGAAACAAAGCTTCAGCGGGCGCAACTGTAGGCGTCACCTGGAACGGAGTTGTGTTCGTATAATTGCTAACTCCAAAAAATGTCCAGAAAACTTCAGTTGCTGCGTTTGTAATTAAATTTGTAAAGCGAACACGAAGTATGGTATTTGGCTCTTGTATCCATCCAGTGGGATACAAAAATGGAAAACCTGCTGATCCAGAACAACATGACCGGACAACAGCCTGGTTCTGAAGAGGCCGTTCAGTTTTTGCATCAAACAACTCAACGGCAAAACCTTCTTCAAGATCACCGGCGGTGCCGGTCGAAATAAAGCTAGATACATTGCCCAAAATTATAAAATCAAACGATCTATCAGTAGTAAAAAATACATCAACAACGCCGCCAGCCGGAATACTTATTGCCTGATTAGATGTTTGCCAAAACGGAGTCAAGTAAAGTCTTCTACGACGTTGATCGTTTATATACTCCGTAACATTTTTTCTTGTCAACGAAGTCGCTTGAAATTTACGGCTTTCCATCTGAAACTTAAACGCCGTACCTCCAGCAGTTGAATTATTTAGAAAATTAAACTGTAAAACCTGCTGACCTTCAAGAAAAATACTTTCGCGCAAGAAAAACGGGGACAAATTTGTTCCGAAAACATGATCTACTGGAATATCACGGTTCATTAAATTGCGACGCCACGCCAAATCAAAAATTTGCACGGTCATTCGGCGCTGAACATCGACAAGAGGCGGAACCGGCAAAGCCGGAGCGGCAGGAGCAGTTAAATGCTCACCAAACATCGAAAAAATTTCATGAATAGCGTCAGGCGGACTTTCAACAATAATCGGAGGAGCGCCAGTTGGAACAGTCGCAGAAGGCGCAGCCGCGATTACGACCGGAATCGAAGCGGCCGCAGGCGACAAATACGCGCCCTTCACATACCGCTTGAGGTCATTAAGAAATACCGAACCGTCAGGCCGGTTTACCCAAGCTGGGAGCACAGTAATTGCCCTTTATTTAATTTTCGTAAGCCACGCGCACTGTACACGGGCTAGACGAGAGTAAATCTCGTGATCCCCACGTCCACGCGCCCGTGGGCTGACCTATTCACGCGGACTGGACCCCCACGTCCACGCGCCCGTGGGCTAGATGCCATGATGTCGCGGCGACCATTCGCATCCGCCCCTACCGGACACTGGAAGGCCAATTTCTGGCCATTACCGGCTATGTGTCTGCCGGTTTTGGGTTCGTGGGCGAACCCTGTACGATATCTTAAAAATGTAGCCTGGGCGCGAAAACACAACGCCCAGGTTTTGAAGCGCTGCAACAACAATCAGAGCGGCGTCCACTGCAAACCGGCGATGTAAACACGAAGCCTTGTGTTTGCTGTGATCGTCGGAGCACCGTTCGGCCAACGCAGACGGATTTGGAACGACTCCGTGGGCCGAATGCGAAGGGCTGCGCGTCCAATCGTGAACTTGTAAAAATTAGACACATGCCCCACGCCGTTGTGCACCTGCAACAAAGTCGTTGCCGCAACAGTTGTCGCTGCGAATCCTTCAGGGCTGACACCCTGCGGAATCCGCGTCGTCGGAATGCTCAGGTACACGCGATTGCCAGTGTACGTGAAAATAAACGCACTGGTCTGGTAAATCGCGTTGAAGTCGGCCAGCACGACGCTGGGAGCGACCTCAAACAGGAACCCGAACAACGAGAACTCCAGAGGATTGGCCAACTGTCCAGGCTGCTGGATGTTGGTCTCGGCCTCCGTCTTGGTCGTAGCAGTAAATGCCGTGGTCTGACCAAGCTGGCGCTGGAAGAACACCAATTCAATCGGCGTACCGGCCGCCGGAATGACTTCGGTGTCGTAGCTCTCTGTTACTTTTATGACTTCGAGCTAATTTCCTAGTACACTCTGCTCGAAGCGGAACAGGCTCTTCGGCCCATTCTCTTCCGGTTTTTTTCCCGGAAGTTCAGACTGTTGCATGATCCGAGAAGTTTCCTCGAATCCCCTTTCGCTCAGTCGTTCACCGCAGTTGACGTGGGCCTCAAAAGTTCCCTCCAATTTATACATCATGGTTGAATGCATGAAGGGACTAATTAAATCTCTAAAACGGGCCTTATCGTAGCTCCTGTAAATTGCTACGACGTATCCGTATTTTGTCAGCAGAGATTTAGCTGTCACTCCAAACTTACTCATCAACCAATCGCAAAACTGAAAAGAACCCTGCCCATGCGACTGAAGAGCAATCCTATAGGAACTAATGCAAGGAACAGGCAACCGTTTCCTTGTACCATTAGCCCATGAAACTGTCCCAGTCGTCACCTTACAACCATCATCCTGAAAGATGATCGCAAGATGAAGTAGACCAAGATCATCAAGGACACCCGAAGGGAATCCTTTAGTTTTGGGGTACATTAAATTCCGAATCCCCAAAAACTCCTTGTATGCTCTTGTTGTAATGTTAACCATCCAATCTCGTTTTCCAGTGTATTTGTTCACTACATGCAAACACTTCCGGAAATTGGACACATATCCAGCTTTCTCAAGAAGATTTTTCTTCCAAACTAGGTACTCTTCCTGTTTAGCTGAATGTGTAATGGTAATAATTGGAGTCTTGCAGTCTTTTCTAATCCGCAAGCATCCATCTCCTATTACCATTGCTTTAACAAGAGCAGTATCCACTTTTTCGTCTTCTTTCGGCCTCGTTGGCATTTCAGCGTTCGAGACTATTAGAAAGGGTTTTAAGCCGCCCTACATGTTAAGCGGCTGCTGCAACGGACGCAGCAAAGCCGATGGAAGCGGCCCGGAATAGGCATAGGGATAGTTGGCAGGGAAATTTCCTGCCGCCGCGACCATCGGAGCCATCTGTCCAAGAACAGACATGACGTACTCCTTTCCTGTTGGGCGAAAAGACCGGACTTCTAATCCGCTTTTCTGACCCGGTTTTTTGGAAACGCCCACATTGGGCGCTTCTCGGTATTAAAGAGCAGCAAGCTCCTCGGAAATGTACTCGTCGCCTTGACCCATGTAGCCCAATGGACGAGCCGCAGCAGCGTCAGCCGGAGTCAGGTAATCGCCGAAATACCCGAGCGGCCGGGCGGCAGCGGCATCAGCCACAGTCAGGTAATCCTCCATGCCTGACTTGGGAATACCGGGAATCAACGGAACGATGTACTGCTTCACGGCACGAGTGACTACTTCGAGCACGCCACCGAAGAACACTGGAGCGGCAAACCTCGGAGCCAGCATTCCGACACCGGCTCCAAGCAATCCAGCGGTTCCAAGACCGACCAGATAATTTCCCGGCCCTGTCTTGAGAACTTCAGGTAGGAAACCGCTGACCATGGATGCAAGCCACGCATTGCCAATGGCCCCACCTACGACCACGCCAGCCTTCATGAGGGTATTCGGCTTAAACCCGGCCATGATCGCGGCCATCGGACGGCGCAGCGTCACCCCACCATCAGGGTTTCGGCTATACCGTCGCCGACCTTTTCGGCCTCTCCGATTGTAATGTCTCTTGCGCCGATGCCTCCGATTCCACATGCGATGCCGCCGATTGAAACTCCAGCGCCGACGACGCGCATTGCGGCGTCTCTTACGTCTTGGATTTAGACTGTAAAACATGCCCTTCCTCCTTTCCTGATTTACCTCGCACCACAATGCGCGACAGTTAGCTTTCCAAAGCCAACTCTTCAGTGGCCGTACTTTCAATGGCCGCATCGTTCATGGTGTAGCCTAAGTACCCCAGCGGACGAGCAGCCGCAGCAGCCGCAGGAGTCAAATAATCAGAAAAACCGATTTGAGGCCCAAGAGATTCTGGTGTTGTTGATGCCTGTGGCGACCAGTCAATCATGCTATTATAAACTTGAGAACTCATGGCTTCTGGAGACGGCTCATACAAGCCCATGCAACCGCCACCATAGCAACCCAAGGGCCTAGCCGCCGCAGCATCGCCGACAGTCAGATAGTCCGAAATTCCAGACTTGACTTTTTCGATTGTCGGCAAAATGTAGCTGCGAACACCACGAGTAACTACTTCGATCACGCCGCCGAAGAAAATCGGGCCGCCCATTCTAGGAGCCAGCATTCCAATTCCTGCGCCAAGCAAACCGGCTGTGGCAAGCCCAACCAGCAAATTCGGAAATCCTGTTTGCAACATCCCAGGCAAAAACCGAGTCACATAACTAGCAAGCATTGCGTTGCCAATCGCGCCTCCGACCACGGGCACGGCGCTTATTAAAACGCCCGGCCGAAACCCAGCGGCAAGTTTACCCGTAAACGTTGTATTCGGATTCATGGCATAACTAGGAACCCAAGAAGGATTCTTGTACGCCGGAATCCAAGTAGAATAATTACGCGCCCTATACTTGAACCGAGGATTTCGATAGCGCCGACGGTTTTTTTCATAAGGACCAATGTAGCCGGGGATTTTCGTAGCAGGCATAACAGCAGCAACGCCCTTCACGGGGCATTTCTTACGTAAACGCTTGAGCGTTCTATAAGGACGCGGCCCACACGCCAACGCCTGAATGGCCTTGCGCGCAGCTTGTCCGCCAATCAGCGCACGCCGATGACGGTAAGCTCGAATTCCGGACAAACGTCGCCGCATAGAAACCCTCTTTTTGCGTGCGTACCTCTTGCGTGCGTACCTCTTTTTGTAGGTTCTTCGTTTGGCTTTCCGGCTCCTGCGCTTTTTACCACGGGGGTTCAGCAAAAATGCGAACATGTTTTCACCTCCGTATCCATTTGCCGACCCGGTACGTTCCAGGGCCGTAAACAAAGTTCCCAAACTGATCGACGTACACTTTTGGCCAGCGCCCACTCTCGTCTTTGTGTTCATGAACCCAATATTTATTTTTCTTAAACGATCCAGCGTTTTCCTCGTCTCGCGTCAACACGTAATGCGTTTCAGGAGCATAGCCAACAAATTTTAACTTTGCTTTGCTGGCTTGTCCTTTTCTGCCGCTTAGTATGTAAATTCTCTTTCCTTGAGCATCTGTTGCAGCAATCCGGGAACCTTTTAACTTTTTAACTCGGGTCGCTGTTTTTTCGTCTCCATCGGCTAACTGAACTTCTGGACTTTTTCCCATTCCAACCAAGACTTTTACTTTTGTTTTTGGGCCAGGAAGCTCCAAAATTTTTATCTCAGTTGGAAACGGCAACCCGGTAAACGCCCTATAGCGACTAAGCGCTGTTTTGCCCTCTTTGGTTTGTAAAACACGCTCAAGAACTCGCCGATAATCCGAAGGCATTTTTTTGGCCAACCCTCGAATATCGTATTTAGTTCTTGGAAAATCGTCCTCCGGGTGCCATTTATTTGCCGCAATCAGTCTTTTTCTGTACTGCGAAGCTTGCTCGCGCAGGCCCTTGTAAACTCTGCCTTTTGTGTGACGCAACCTGCGCAACAAACTCAAATAGCGTCTAGGCTCAGTTGCGCCGACGAAAGCGCCTGGAGGGGTTAGCCCTCCTGCCCCTCCGTTTCAGCAGCCTAGAAAGACGCCTTTTACCGATCCTACGACGCAAAACTTTCTTTGAGTAAAACCGACCGCTGTATTTCACCCAGCCCTTGCGGGGACGACGACTACTGATACGGCCACGTCGCTTGCCGCCTCTGCGACGAGCGTACTTGCGCCGACCGCGCCGTCTCTTGCGCCAGCCTTTCAAAGCCGCTTTTCTATGACCGCGTTTGTGACCCGGCCAACTGTTGTACCGGCGGCGACGACGACGTGAATTTCTGTAAATCCGAGTTTTGGTGTAGCCGTGATATTTTTTGGCGCGACGCCAATGCTTCCGCGCACCACGGACTCCAAAGCGCTTAACCAACGCTTTCCAGGTATGCCGATGACCGCCCTTCTTGACAGTCAGCGGTAAATTCCGTCTTCGTCTCATGGATTTCTTCCTCCTTCTCACAGGTGACCCATTGTAAGCTTCCCACCCGAAGTATTCCGCTGCCATCTCGATAGGCACCTTTGCGTGCCACGCATCGGGTGCGCTAGGATCGTCCTGTCGCGCTCGATACTCCCATACCCAAGTTCCCCACCCAGGTACGGTGCGGACACGGTACCGTCCTTTCAATGTTTTCAGCCGTCGTGCTATTTGCATTCTGCTCATAGAACCACTCTTGGACGAACCAGGATTTGTAACAACAAGAAGCTCCGGATTTGCGGTTTTCCGTCTCGAATGAACACGGACTATATTACGATCATCGACTACTTGAGGCGTGCCATAGTGACCGCCAGTATTCAAAACCCAGCCTCCATGGGCAGACGGCATAACGGCCCGGCCGCTTCTAAGCTGTCCTTGAGGCGTCACATAAACAACACGATCACCTACACGAATAATTTCAGAAAAACCAGGATTAGAAATAGGTTTTCCAGGAACAGACGCAATAGGCGTATGAAAAGAATGCTGTTCAGGTTTATACTTGAACCAGGTCCGGTCTTCGTCTGGAGTTAAAGTCGCACTCGGAGCAATCGGAGCACTCGGAGCAATCGGAACTTCGCGCACTGGAGGGCCGCTTATTTTTGTTTTACTAGGAGAAAGCAGTCCGAGTTTTTTACGGCAGCGCGAATAAAACCTTCGCGCTTTTTGCGCCTTGGCTAACCAGCGCAACCTTACCCTTCTAGGAGCAGTCGCAACAGAATATTTTCTTCGTGGATTGTTTAGTGGCTCAAGTCTTGAAATCGGCCTCATGCCGTCATCACAAAAACCTTTACGTGGACGCCAGTATTTTTTTGGACAGCCAATACGCAAAAGTTTACCGCGTTTCCCAATGGAAATAGTTCTAATGCTTCTAGGATGAACTCCTCGAAGCGATCCCATTTTAATGTGCCGATAACGCCCCACGTTCACGCGCTCCTGCCTATTCGACGCCTAAACAACTGCACAACAGCAAACACAATCAACCCTGCACCTGCGATTTTAAGAACTGCTGTCCCGGTTTCGCGGATCGCCCCGCCTGTGGCTTGAATCGCATCGGCAATTTGAGCAATGTAACCTTTTGTCTCTATGTTCTGGCCACGCCAAGCCGCCAAGCCTTGATTAATCTGCGAAAACAAGTATCCGGCAGCCACAATCGCACCAGAAACAACCGCAATCGGAATCACTGGCAGCGCATCCATCCCACTAAGAGTTTTTGGCTGAATTCCAATCGGCGCAAGCAACGATGAAATTTTTCTCACGGCCTCGTTGTAGTCGCTCCGAACCTGTTGCAAAATTGAAAACTCTTTTGTTGCGCTGGCGTTTGCCTCTTCGTAGAGCCTCATGGCTTTGTCTTTTACTAGCCCTTCGGGCATTTTTTTGATCTGGCCCAACAAACCATCAAGGTCACTAAAATCTTTTTTATTCTCGCTCAAGGCCGCGCTGATTTCTCCGTAACTTTCACCGCTTACTACCTTGTAAAACGTTGCCTCAAGGTCTTTTTTAGGCACGGCTCCCAGGTAGCCCAATGCCATAGGGCCAGACATTGGATAACCGTAGAGACCGTTCATTTTCGTCTCATTAGCCAAAAAACTAGCGCAACTGCGCCAGCCGCCAATAGCCACTTGGGAGCCGCACCAAATTCGCCAAAACCCTTCATGGTTTTTACAGCCTCTGGCGAAACAGAAACAACTTCTGGCCGCGTCAGCGCAAACTGGTCCAACTCGTCCGCGTAGTAAAACTCCCGATGAGGCATGTCACTGATAGCCTGTTTTTTTGCCTCCAACATCGACGCAAGTTCAAGCTCTTCCGGATTTGTCACTACAAGCGCAGGCTCGTCACGGAACTCCCAGGGTTTCTCAACAAGCACTCCCGGAGTATCTTGGACACCTGGAACCGGGCTTCCGTACCCTAGACCAGCCATGTCATCTGACTCCCGAGAGTCTTCAGGCGCATCTTTAGACGCTGGCCAGTTTTTTCTCTCGTATTCCGGACCCGGCTCCCATCCAAAAGGCCGATTTGGCTGAGTGGGATCGCTGCCAACCCAGCCTTTCCGTGGAATTTTCACTTCCAAAAATACATGAGAAAATTCGTTTGGTCGCGCTGAATCGGCCTTGATTGTCACGAAGCGGCAAGGAAACCCCATCCCCTCGCAAAGAGCAGCCATTAAAATCACGATTGAATCGCAATCGGCTACTTTCGATTCGAGAATTCTTGCTGGGGTTTCGATCAATTCGACGCCGCTGGGATCGAACACATAGCGTATTTTGTCCCGGCAAAAGTCGTGCGCGGCTTTTGCATAGCAATAATAATCTTTTGGAGGGCAATTTTGAACCAACTCGCCAATAAGTTTCCGAATCTGAAACTGACGCTTTCCCAGCGTCACCATATCCTGCATTCTCTGAATCGTTTGATAAGTGCCAAGATAGCCTGGAGCAACGATTTCGCGGCTGTGATTGGCAGGCAGTGAACCAGGAAGGTCCACTAAACCCGTTTCTAGGAATTTTAGATAAGACATTCACGGGTCTACCAAACAAAAAGCGCCCAAACGCAAAGACAACTTGGCTTTAGCCAAATTATCACAGCCGTCTCGGCTGGAGTCTGCAATGCAGACCGCGTTCGGCACCTCGATGTAGCCCGTGCCACTTATTAAGTTGTACCCCAACCCCACGTCCACGGTTTCATGGATGGCCAATTTCTGACCATTACCGGTTATCTGCCCTCCGGCTTTGGGTTCGTGGGAGAACCCTGTACCTCAACCAATATACACGGCGCCCCTATTTTGTCAAATTCTTTTTTTGAACTAGACCTTGCGACGCTCCTCGCAAACCGATGTAAAATACCTCGTCACGACCGCACATATTGCAATGAGTGTCTATTACCACCATGGCTTGAGCATCTCTCGTCATGTCAGTACATGCTATCTTAACCAAGAAGCTATTGCATTTCCTACACCTAAATGTTTGCTGACTAGCCATTCAAATTTCAACGCCTGCGTTCCCTGACGTATGATTGCTCGCGCACAAGTTCGTTGGCTTCTCGAATGGCTTCGGTCAATTCCTTAATATTATCGTTAAGTTCAGCTAAAAGCTGCGGAGTTGTAGTTTGTTTTTTTATATTTTGTCCATTTCGGCTTAACCTCAAAACTTCAACAGGTCGGCCAGCAGGAGAAATATTTTGTTCGATTTGGCGCACGGCATGATGAATAATTTCTGAAACAGAAGACCCGACGGCCTGGGCAATTTTTTGCCCAAAAAGCTGAATACGTGGGTCATTTAGAAATTCGCTTTCGCTAGGCACTAGCAGATGCCTCCGCAAATTCCTGAATTAGATTTTTTAGATTCTCCATGAAATTCTGATAGTTCTGATATTGAGATTCTCCTGTCGTTAAAAGAGAAACAATCTGATTAAAAATTTCAGGATCAGTGTACTGCTGCAATAATTTAATCCTAGACGTATCGTCAGATGCTTGGCTCAGCGACGCAAGAAAATCTCTGTTCCACTTATCAGAAGCAAAATCAACCCAATCATGAGATTTACGACCTGCTTTAATGTCGTTCAAAGCCATAACCATCGCCTCAGTCACATACTCCCGCAACTGCGAATCAGGAGTATCGCCTTCGCCGTCCGAAGCCTCTTCTTCGACTTCTTGAATTACTCCAGTCGGAGCAGAAGTTGGTTGAACCACAGGTTGAACGACACTGTTGTTTACCCAGGCTTGCTGAACTGGTTGAACAGGCTGCATAACTGGCTGAAACTGTTGAGCAACTTGATCTTCTGTTTCATAAACCCGATCAAAAACTTGCCGTGGTGTAGGTCGAGAAACAGGCGCTGAAGCAGACGCCGGAACAGGTAAAGCCGCTTGACCAGCAGACATTGCTTTACGCGCAAGCTCCTCGCGGGCAAGCTGCCCTGCAACAGTCTTGAGTTCCTGTTCACTGAACTGCGTAGCACCGGGCTTATTAAGCATCTGTGCAACGGCCTCGATAAATTTACCGCTGCCGCCGCTTGCCGCGCCAGAAACAAGCCGCTTGAGGCCATGCAAAAACAAATTTCCAAGGTTATTGAAAAACCCTCCTTCGGGGTTAATAACGTCTTCGTCTTGTTTATCGCCGCGATAATCTTCAAGCATCTGCCACATCTGCATAGCTTGTTTCCAACCAGACTCACGCAACTCCAAAGCTTGCTTCACCGCGTTATCAGGATGCTCCATGCGATGAACTATAAGTTGTTCCAGCAAACGCTCGCTCTTGCCTGCCGCAGTAGTCGCCGATTGAATCGCCATCGTCACGACCTGCTTATTAGACTCGTTTTGCATTTTCATAGCTTCAGCCAATTCGTTTGATTTAGAGCCTCCATTGTTCATCATGGCGGTTAGCAAAGCAGTCGTTTGGTCTGACATGGCTTTCATCATTTGGCCAATCAATAACATATTTTTATCAGAGTCGCCGTTGTTTCGCGTATGATTCAACGTAAGCAAAAGTTTGTCAAAATTCGACAGCATCTGGTCAAAACGCCTGTCGTTAAGATGCTGAACTTCACGAAATTCACTTCTGACCGTATCCAAAGCCCTATTTTGTTCGCCTACAGGACCAAAAAATCTTCGCTCTCGGGCTTGATCTATGTCTTCGCGTACTTTATCTACACGGGCCTGGGTCAACATTTTTTGTTCTTCAGCGCGCAATCGAGCCTCCTCGGCGCGTAATTTAGTAGTGTCATCGAATTCATTTGCAACCGCAGAAAACGCGCCTGGACCGCGTGCTCCAGGCGTCGCCATGTGTCCCATTCCGCCGTTTGGCACCCTGATATTAGGCGGATTCATAACCGTGTCGATATTAAAATTCATCTGATGAACTTGCGCACCTTCGCCGTTCAAAACACGAATCCGATAAGAGCCTCCGCCGTGAATCTGCTTGATTTGCTCATAAATTTCAGGATAAGGCGCCGGCGGAAAGCGCTCAATAACGCCGTATGGTATTCGCTGCCCCTCGAAAATAGCTGGTCCAGTCCTATGGACTTCAATCTGGTATTCGGCGCTGTTGGGATCAGTCGCCAGCGACGCCATAAACTGAATGCACGGCATTGAGCGCTTTGGCGTCCCCGGCGCTTCCAGCATCGAAGGACTCACGCCGTTGGCCGGGCCGCCCCCATACACGGTTTGCCGGGTAAACGTCTCCTGAGTCACAGGCTGCCCGGCCCGCATCAACTGCTTTGCCGGTCCGTTGAATTGCGGAACCGGAGGAGGAGACGGAGGCGCAATAGGCGAAAATACTTGGGCAACTTGCAGCGGAGAACTGGCGGCAGGCACAGGCTGCGGCTCGGCCGGAAGGTCAACAACAGGAGGTGTAGACGTGACCATTGGGCGGCCCCCAATCAGTAGTAGCAAAGTAGAAAAAACAGTCAAGCGGTAGTGCAAAAAGAAAAAAGAAAAAACTTCGTGGATTGCCCATTGCAATTTCTTGTCCTAGTCGTATCTTAACGAAGTTCAACTGCCGACGGCGGCTGACAAGCAATGATATAAAAAGAGGGGCTACGGAGCAAGTAGCCCCCCCTTTGATGTCCTTGGCCTCACGGATGCGACCCCGGCGGCCCGGACAGGAGCAGACGTGTGAATCCTAGTAATATAATAACTTCTGTCAATACTAATTCCGCATTTCTTTTTTTAGAAGATACCGCCCCAAAAGTACGTTGTCCCGATGGTTCATATATCGTTTTACCTAATGTACCCTGGTCCAGATGGTATCTGCGAACACATTTCAAGACGCTACAAGCTACCAAAGAAGCACTTAAATGGTATAAAGACTGTGATCCATTAGCTTTACCTAAATTATGCGGCTTAAACACACAACTCCGCGAATATCAAAAACTTGCATTGGCCAGAATGATTTTAAGCAACTGCGCGCTTTGGCTTGACATGGGCCTTGGAAAAACTCTAATCTGTTTAGCCCACTCGGTTTATAGATTTATTTATTTTAACGAAACGACGAGCTTAATAATCTGTCCACCAACCATTTTTGTTACTTGGAAGGACGAAATAACCAAGCATCTTTCTATCCCAAACGAAATAATAATCGCCCACAGCACAGACAAATTAAAAAATTTATCAAAAATAAGAGCAGAAAAACCAAAAACTTTGTCATTTATTTTAACCTCATACGAAAGTCTTAATTCAGTTAGAGAAATTTTAGAAACACTGCTAATACATAATATTTACTTAGATGAAAGTAGTAAAATTAAAAATATGGCAGCAAAACGAACTCAAAGTATTCATGCGATAGCAAGATTCTTTAGTAAATCTAAAAAATTCTGTCTAAGCGGAACCCCAAGCACAAAAGACCCTCTTGGACTATACTCGCAATACGAAATTCTAGGAAAAAATTTCAGCGGATCACAGTCATACTTAGCCTTCGAGAAAAAATACGCCGTTTCCAAGCTATTTATGACTATAAGACTGCCGCACGGAAAAGTCACAAGCATTGATGTTGACTTACCAGACAATAAAGAAAACTGGTTGCGCACGCACTGCCCGCCAGGACAAAACAATAGTTATTATAATCTAGGATATTGCTTCGGTGCGCCGACTATGCCTGGACAAACAAGTATTGCTGTGCTTAATCATCACAAAAGAAATATAAAATTCAAAAACCTAGAAGAATTACACAAAATAACTCAAACACACGCATATACTTTAGAAAAACTCAAAGTCCTAGACGAACTGCCAGAAAAAATCTATGAAAAACTCGTAATAGAGCTATCGCCAGAGCAGAAAAAAGCCTATAAAGAACTTGTTGATAGTTCACGTACAACTATAAATTCTATTCCATTTTCTTTTACTCGATCTTCACCATTTGTTAAACTACATCAAATTGCAAACGGCTATATTTTAGACCTAGAGAAAAAACCAGTATTTTTTTCAGAACAGCCAAAACTAAAAGAACTTGAAAACTTATTAGAACAAATTGGCGACAAGAAACTTGTTATTTGGTCGCCTTTTATTGCTCAAATAAATCAAGTCACAGATTTTTTACAAGCGCATGAAATCAAAACAAGTAAACTAACTGGAAGTGTTTCAGTCATAGAACGAGAAAACATAATACACGAATTTCAAAACGAAACGGGTACGCAAATACTTGTGGCTAATCCGGCAGTTGGAGGTTTTGGATTAAATCTTACATGTGCGTCATATGAAATATTCATGACAAACTGGTTCAGTCCAGATGTCCGCAAACAAGCCGAAGATCGTCTACATAGGCTCGGGCAAAAAAATTCAGTCACTGTAATAGACTTAGTTAGCTCCGGAACACTCGAAGTTTCCTTGTTAAGAAACACATTCAACAAAATAGACATGGAAAACAAAATAATTTCCATGAGCGTAATCATGGGAGAAGAATCGTCAACTACCCCGCACTAAAGTGCAGAAAGGAGGCGGCGCTTCCTCCCCGGACTGAAGTCCGGGGTTTCCGCGCCGAAGAATCGATGAACTCAGAACTGATTTCTCTTGGAAAAAAATTTGCGATGCTTAAAGAGCTTAAAGAACATCACGAGCATGTTATCAGCTTAATAAACATAGAACTACAGCAATTAGGCATAAAAATATACGAAGAAATGACTGATTCAGATACAATATCTTTTCGGATTACAGGACAAAATTTATTTAAGGACAATCAAGACAGAATCATATCTCCTGACCCAAAGCTAAAACCAACTGTAGTTGACGAAGCTAAGCTATTTGATTTTTTACGAAAAACAGGCCATAGCGACCTGATAAAAGAAACAGTTTTTTATAAAACCCTTGAATCCTGGATTACACAGCAAAAGAAAAATAACCAAGAACTGCCAGACGAAACAATTTTGAAAGTTTTCATGTTGAAAACTGCAAAGGTAAGGCGTGCACCAAAAGACACGCAGGCAAAAAGAGCAGAAGGAGCCTAATGCCATGAACGACCTAGTACAAGTTCCAAAGTACCTCTTGGACAAATACGGACAGTCGCAACCGAATCGAAAGCAATTTGGCCAACTCGAAGCACAAGACTTCGGGTTGAATTTTCTTAAAATTGTCCACGGCAGCAGCAAACAGGCCGCCCATGGCTGGGGGCCGACCAGTCAAGAGCCTGCGCTTGCCGTAGGAACCATGTTTTTGTCTCGTGACGGAACAATCATACCTTCAAACACGCCATTTATTCCGCTGTATCGCAATGTACGCTATATCTATTGGGAAGGAACTCCTGGGAACGGCCGAATTATTTTTATGACTTCAGACAAACATGATTCTCGAATTAAAGAAATTCGCGGATTAGAATTCATAAAAAATAAAGCAACAGGGGAAATTCAATCTCCGCTAGTCACGACCTACATAAACTTTTACATAATGGTAAAAGGCTCTGAATTACCATGTATCCTGTCGTTTAAGCGCACGGGCATTCCAGACGGCCGCAGATTCACGCAAGACCTTATCTTTGCCACTGACTCTGGAAAGCTACCGATGTTTGCCTGCACGTTTTTACTCGGTCCGGTGAGAACCGTGAAAGACGGTAATTTAATTTGGTATCATCCGACAATCAAAGCCGCCGGGTTTACTGCTGAAGCCATGATAGACAGAGCCGCAAAAATGTCAGAACTTGCAGAGAGTCTTTCTAACATGGCAACGGAAGCAGAATTTGAAGCCTCTGAGAGCGATAGTCTTGAGCAAGCTCAACCAATAGAAACAGAGCTAAAAACCGCTCATCCGGCAACAAGCAGCCACGTCAACGGGGGCACACAGGCGGCACCAGCCGCAGCCTCAGCGGCGTATACTAAGGCCATAGAAGCCCCGCCCACGGCGATGCCAACTGCCACCACGGCGGCACAGCAAAGCGCAGAATCGGCCGTTGCTGCGCCTCCCCCGCCAACAGGAATTGTCAACGTCTGGTAAAAACTTAAACCAGGCTCCCAAGGCCCCGAACAAGGGCCTTGGGAGTCTTTTTGTCTCGTGAAAAATACCATGGCTACGCAACTTTTACACCAAGCATATTGGCTGTTAAAACAGCTTCACGCCGGGAACTCAGACGTAAATTTTTTGATAAACTTTAGGTGTATTCATAACATCAGGCCGTTCTTAAACTCTAAAACTGGCCGAAAAGAACAGCCAACACAAATTATTTTTGACGAGTTTGTTCAAATCACAGATATTAAGCATCGTTGGTATAACGGCCTACTAAGCGAACTTTTATTCATGAATAGTTCAGCTTCGCGCCCTGCAAATATTTATTACGCAATAAATCCTCTTGCCTTCAAAGGCCATAAAAAATACAATTTTGCAGGATTTACTTCGCTGTATTTAGACCTCGACGGCAACAAAGGCTACACAAAAGAGCAGCGCTGGGCGCAAATTTATTATTGGACAAAGCTAGGCTTCGCGCCGTCTATCGTAATTGACTCTGGAAACGGCTATCATGCTTATTGGGTATTAAAGCGGCTAATTAGCCGCGAAGAAGGCGAACGTGCTATCAAAATAATGGTATCCTTGGCCGAATGCAAAGAAGGCGGAAACGTATGGGACATTTCACGGGTCTTTCGTTTGCCGGGATTCCTGAACGTCAAAGAATGGTATGCCGGGCACACTCCTCCTTGCGGAATAGTAATACCTGAGAACTACGCCCAAGTCGAAAGCGTACAACGCTATGATCCAGAGTTTTTCCTGGGCTTTCCTCCTAGCAGCTTACAGAACCTGCAAAAATTTTACAACGAGGCCGCCAAGCTGGCCGCTAGTCCCGAAGACTTTCAGACAAAAGTACAGCAAGTCTTAGAGGCGGCCCGCCACGCCTCGGCACAACTGGCCGCGACGCAGTTAGGGCAAAAAATAGCAGTAGAAAACGCAGGAGAAGCAACAGAAAAAACACCAACAGAGACATTTATTCCGCGTTTATCCGTAGTTCCAAAAACAGAAGAAATAAAATGGGGTAGAAACAGTTCTTGGATGAAAAAATATTCTCTCAAAGGCCATGTCGGCCTAACGCAAGGCGAACTCGACGAACTCAAAATGAAACTAAATACTGACGACATATCAGCGTCAAATCTGGACTTTCTAGTAATTTATGCTCTTGTTTCAAAAGGGTACACAAAACAAGCCGTCCGAGAATTTTGGCAAAGACCAGAAAATAAGCTTTATAGGCCAGAAAAAGAAGCTAACAATCCAAATTATTTTGATATGTCATATGACAAAGCCCTCGGATATGTTCAGGCCCGACATCAACAAAATTCTATTAATGCTGAAAAAGACTCGAAAATCTGGACAGACCAATATCAAACATTTGTAAAAAACAAAATAGGTAACTCAGAAGCAATCATCACGGCTGAAATGCGTCTTAACGCCATATACGAAGACAAAGATGCAACGAAGCCAAACGCACGCCATTGGTACGACATCACCGCTATTAGTTTAGACCCTACTTCGCCTGAAGGAACAACGACTTATAATTTATTTTTGCCAAATGAGGCTTTTAATTCAATACAAAGCTTCAAAGAGTACACACATGACCTATTTCGCGTCGTAACAAACAATAACGCCCACTTACAAAGGCTTATTAGGCACCTAACAGCAATGTACCGAAACGCTCCAGTTTTCCCGTTTCACAGCAAAGTAATGTACAAAAAAGACCGTTTTATTTTCCCTACGTTTGAAATCACAAAAGACAAAATAGAACGTCGTGACGAAGAATCGCCGCTTCTAAAAAATCTAATAGACAAAATTCCGTTATTCGGAAATTTCAAAGTAATGTTTTTGCCGCACGAAATGACAATAGATCAGATGAAACGTTTTTGGCGAAGTGTGTTAGAAATGCACTTGCCAAGAGTTGTTTGTTCTATCATCGGCGGAATAGCTATGTCAGGCATCGCGCCTATTCTTGAAGAAAAACTTGAACTAGAAACGTTTCATTTGCCGACAATAAACATTCGAGGAACGTCGCATACAGCCAAAACTGAAACTCTAGCGCATATTACGACAATTTGCGGAATTAAGCGCAGTAAAAATATCTTTTCCACTAAATCTTCTGAATTTGCAATTTCAGAAGCCATTGGAGCAACAAACTTTTTGCCTATAATAATAGACGAATTCAAAGAAGACGAATATAACGGCAAACAAATGTCCAATATCCGGCAATTAATTCGCCGCATGTACTCAGGTGAAGGCATTCTAAAAGGCAAAAAAGACCTGTCTATTAGATCAACACACCTTCATGGGGGCATTTTTGTTGCTGGAGAAACTCCAGTAGAGCGTATTGGAGATATATCCGAATCAACTAGAATTCTATCAATAAACACAGACGAGTTTCAGCCAGAAAAAAATTATGAGAAATACTCTCAAATAGAACACATAGGCTGGTATGAATTATGCCCGCTGCTGTATCAGTTTATTCTAAGGCAAAACCCTCGTGATATGTACGAGCGATTCAAAGAAATACGAAAAAATATACTAGATGAACTGGAGTCTACATTTGGAGGGGAAAAATTAAGAATCTCACACAATATAGCATGTGTAGTTTACGGCTGCGAAATATTCGATGAATTTATAAAAACATTACATCCAGAGATACCTACATTACAAGAAGTATGTAAGCCGTATCAAACAATGATAAATTACATACGCGAATTTGCTAGAGAAAGCGGACAATCTTTGAGTACGACTATTGAAGTACAAGAAAATAATGAAAAAAAGCAAAAAAGAATAGTAATCTCTCATAATGAAATAATGGCGTTAATAAAATGTTTTGGTGATATGCTCGAATCACGGGATGAAATTATTAGAAAACTAGAATACGCGAATGTATTCTTATACAGAATAATACCGCAAAACGACTGTTTACTGCTGCACTTTGGGACAATTTATAACGCAGTAGATGAATTTAGGCTAAAACACAAAATGGCCCCGCTTCCGTCAACAGCAAAATTTCGTACTTTATTACAGGCAGCAGAAATTAAAAAAGAAGAATGGATGATATCGCGTCAAATTTGTGCCAGAGATCAAAGCGGCATAGTCAGAAAACTTATTAAACTAAGATTTTCAATTCTTAAAAAAATAGGCATCTGGCCACAGCAAGAAATACCTCAAACAACAGAAAATGTCGCCGACCTGCCAGAAGACAATGACCTTAACCAGTACTCCGAGGAAATTTAATTACTGGTAGGGCCGTAAAGCCCCACTTTAGTGTGGGGACAGAGGAGAAGATGTCAAGCGAAACGATATAAAACATTGTACGTTCTAAAGTGTGAGGTGCACAAATGATATAAATTAACGATGCACAAAGAGCCGTCAAAAAATTGACACTAATAAAACCCAATTTATCCTATCTGATACCTAAAAAACCGGTTACAAACAGGCTAAAAAGTTACAATGTAACTTTTGTCGTTTTTAATAGTCATTACACGACACAGATTTACAATTTGTAACCGTTTTTGTAACTTGTAACCAAAATTTACCACACCCCCCTCTATAAAGAAGGTTTGCATACATAATTAGTTCGCATTGTGCCTCACATTGTGCAAAAAAACGTGCTATGTACGCCTTTTGTAATACTAACCACACAGTTCCTAGCGGTTACAAACTGAATAAAAGTTACATTGACTAATATATTTTATTATACTTATAATTATATATGATATATTCTAACTACGAGTATATCATAAATATGAAAATTAAAAAAATGCTATAAAAAATATAAAATTTAATATAGTCTATTTTATATCGTTACCTAAGAAAACTTTGAGTATATCGGTTACATTCTTGGTTACATTAGGGAAGTCTTTTTAGCAGGCGCGAAATATACAAATGATATATTTATATTTTTCACTATATTTTTTGTTTTGGTTAGTCCTTCTGCACAATGGACTTAATTATTTTGTGTTTCATACACGGAAAAATAAAAAAAAAAAAAAAAAAATAAAAAAAAATAAAAACAAAAAAAGAATATTTGACATATATTAAGGCTAAAAAAAATACAAAAACTTAAAATAATTAGTTAGCATAACTTAGCTCGTTCTTTTTTACTAGGTAATCCAGGTTAAAAGTCTTTGTATGTTTCAATTTTTCGTCTAAAGCGCTAAATTTAGGGTATTTTAGGTATGCTACATACAAGGCATATAAAAGTTACAAAACGATATAAAAATTGCACCTTTTTTATTTTTTGGTGCATATCGTTTCTAGCCCAAAAATAAATAAAAAATACCCTTGCAGGATGTTCCCGGCGTAGTATATTTTCTCCATGGCCGAAAATACCTATCTACCTACCGAACTCAAGGCGCGTGTAGAGGAACTCGTGGCGTGTATTGGAGTTACTAATATAACAGACCAAAAAGATAGTTTTTTGAGGTTATCTAAAAGCACAAAGCTATTCCAAGAAATTTCTGAACTGCTGGCCGTCATAGATAATCCCGGGTTCAAAGAAAAATTTTATGCCTCTCAAAAACTTATTTTTGTTTTAATTCAGCAAACAGCGCAAGATTTTTTAACAGCGCAAGAAGGTCCGAACCTGCTTGATCTTTTTGAGCGGGCCAAGGCACAGTCTTCGAGTGAGCGTGAGCCACGACAGGATCAGCCGCTGGTCCAATCTACGGTCAATAGCGCGTTTACATATCGTACTTCTGGACATCTGATTTGCCCCGAATGCGCCTGCGAAGATATTTTGTTCGAGGTAGACCCGCCCGGAGAATGCACCGCAAGAACTGCGGCCATTTATCAGTGCGTGAACTGCGGGGCGTCAGGGACATTTTTATTGCCACCAGAAATAGCTATTGAAATCAGAGGCAAATATCAGCCTTTGATATTCAAGATCGGCCAAGACAAGTTAGACAAGCTAAAGCAACCTGTTTTTGCCGAGCGGGCTATTGCCGGTCCCGCGAACACGGCCGCCCCCGTGAACCCGCCCGCGAGCGCTTCTCCGGAACCGGAACCGGAACCGCCTAAGAAAAAACGAGGCAGACCCCGCAAGAACACTCCTGCGCCAGAGAAACCGCCACAGGACGCAGAGAAACCGCTACAGGAGGCCAGCCCGGCGACGGGCGAGGGCTTTCAAGTTGCAAATAAAATGGCCGAGCAGCAAGTAGCCGCCGCCCGGTCTATTCCAAGCATTTTGGAAGAAGCTCTTGCGGCCGTAGTTCCCGAGCCAGAGCCAGGGCTTGTTTTAGCTGATAATAACAGTTTTGGGGTGCCTAATTTCCCGGAGCCGGATAATACGCCGCCGGACACGCTCGCGGCCCAGGCGTTTGCGCTTGACGCCCAAAAAGCTGTTTCTGTGGTAGAACCTGCTCCAGAAAATCCGGCAGTAGTCATAGGCGGCGCTCCGGCTAAAATTTTTGATCCTTGTAGGGATTTGCCGGGCTATTCCCAGGTTCGCATAAACCAAGAAATATTATTGCTAGAATTAAAAGATCAAGTAAGCCAGTGGCCCAAAGATAAATTAATTCAGGAATACGAGGCCCTAACAGGAGATATTTTCACAGATAATTTGTCACAGGAACTTTTGATTCAGGAAATTAGCTCGCGTGTCGCTGGGTGTGTTTCGTAAATGAATTATAAAATAATTCAAAAAATTTCTGATTTGCCGAATTTTCCTGGGGCAAAAAGACTGGTTTTTGATTGCGAAACTTCTGGCTTGTCTGCTTTTCACGGTGATCGCATGTGCGGATTTGCGATAGGCCCTTACGACTATGACGTAAGCTATTATATTCCTATTCGTCATTTTCCGAATCAGGCCATTATTATTGATGATAATTTTATAAATTTACCGCCAGAAAATATTTTTTCTTGGCTAAAGCAATTTACGAATAATCCGGAGCTAAGCTGGGTTGGGCATAACCTAAAATTTGATTTGACTATGCTGCGCGCAGACGGGATAGAAATTTCTGGAAGCTTACTAGATACGATGATTTTAGCGCATATAATTAATGGCGATGAACCAAGCTATTCTCTTGATAGTCTTACTAAAAAATATTTAATATATTTTGTTCATAGATATTACAAAGAACTTGAAAATTATTTACATGAAACGCAGCCAATTATTAATACATGTGAAGGCAAAGTTTTTTCAAATTATTCACGGACTCCGATAAAAATTCTTGGTTTTTATGCGTGCGAAGATTTGAGTGCTACGCGAGAGTTATGTAAATATTTAGTCAAACAGCCAGCATATTCAGCCATAAAAACCAACGGCAGCATATCTTGGGGGACGCAGGATTTAATAAAAAACGAAATGGAATTAATAAAAGTCCTAATGGATATGGAATATCAAGGTGTTCGCGTTAATCTTGATCGTTGTTGTGAATTACGCGATATTGCCGAAGAAGAAATAGAAATGCTTAATCATAAATTATTTAATTTAGCCGGGCATAAATTTTCGCCTTCGGCGTGGACAGAGCTTTGGGCTGCATTTGAAAAAGCCGGAGGCCAAATTTTATATTGGAGCGCAAAAGAAAAAGGCAAGCAAAAAGCCGATCAGTTTACAACAGATAAAGCCATAAGTACTGGCAGGCCGTGCTGGAATTCTGTAGCTATTTTGAATTATCTGAAAAAATTCAAAGAAGACAAAAACGAGAGAGCCTATGAGTTTATTTTGACTTATTGGCAATCGGAGCAAAGACGGCGAATTATCGCGTCTAATCTTGATCCGTACTTGAAACATACTGATTTTAATGGCAGACTTCATGGCCAGTTTCATCAGCACGGAACGGTCACAGGCAGGCTTAGCTCCAGCAATCCTAATTTGCAAAATGTCGCAAAAGTAAAAGGCACAGCCGAACAAAAAAGCATAGAAAAATTTTTGGGTATTCAAGATCAGGAAGCCTTAAACCGTCAAATTCGAGGGTTATTTATTCCGGATTCAGGGAATATTTTGGTTTCGCAGGATTACTCGGGCATAGAATACCGGACAGCCGCGTATTTTTCACAGGATAAAATTTTAATGCAGAAATACCGGGACAATCCTCTTTTGGATTATCATGAAGACACGGCGCAACTTGCTCAAATAGACCGGGACTCGGCCAAGACCGTGAATTTCGGCACGCTTTACGGGATGGGATCGTTTAGCCTTGGCCTTTTGCTCGGGGTTCCGCAAGAAAAAGCCCAGGCAATCTTAAATCGCGTGTTCGACGCCAAACCAGCTTTGAGATTGCTTATTAGTCAGGTTTCGTCTCGGGCAAAAAAATCCGGTTTCGTCCAAAATCCATTTGGCAGGGTTTGTCTTGTACAGCCTGAGAAAGCCTATAAAGCCCTGAACCTGCTAGTTCAGGGGCACTGCGGCGACGCGATGCGTTGCGCCTTGGTCAGAATTCACAAGTTTATTCAAGAAGAAAAATTACCTGTGAAATTATTATTGACGGTTCACGATGAAATTGTATATGAATGCCCAAGAGTTCTTGGTCCGGAGATCGCTAAAAAAATCGCACCTGTTTTTTGCGACTGGCCGCATATGCAGGCTATTCCGGTGGTTTGCGACACTGAGCTTGGCCTGGATTGGGGCAAAGGTCTAAAAAAATTGGAGGTACGGTAGGCGCGGGGGCCGCAAAAAGAAGGTGGAGATCAATGAGTAGACAGGTCGCACATGGCACGGTTTGGTTCCACGAGCAGGCCAAGGTCCGTGTTCTGGACCTGATGAAAGCTCAGTCTTCTGCGGCCCGGTCTGCCTACCAGGCCATTCACAAGCACGTGCTGAAGGGTAATGCCGTCAAGCAGTACGTCAAGAAGAATTACATGGGCCTACTGAACCAGCGGTACGTTGCGGACGCCGTAAGCCGTGTTGCTGCCATTGAGGATGAAAGTGTGCTGTTTGGCGGCAAGCAGGCTTGGATGGATATGCGAACGGGCAAGCTATCCAAGAAAGAATGGCAGGAACGCCGAAACAGTCAACTTTACTCCCGTGGAGACAGGACGAAAAGCGGTAATCCGAACATCCGAGTTGTTGGAGACAGATTGCTGGTGAATGACCCGTCCGGCAGGGGAAAATGGTTGGAAGGTCAACTGTTTATTCCCGACAAGTGGCAACCCGTTATTGACTGCTACGACGTGCGGCTGCTTTACCGAGGCGGCAAATTCGAGGTCAAAGTGTCGTGGGCGGAACCAGACACGCCGAAGCTTCCGACAGTCGCCGGGGCGATAGGCATTGACTGCAACCCGGATGGCGTAGCCGTAGTGGAAGTAACCGGGGACGGTAACCTACAACGTCACCAGTATAAGCGAGAGCAGCGTATCCAGTTCGCTGGTCGGGGAAAGCGGGACTACGACATCAAGCAGTTGGCTGTTCGAGTGGTGGATGTTGCCAGGGAAGCACGAAAGCCCTTGGTGGTCGAAAAACTGAACTTCAGTCCAGGTAGTCGAAAGAAAGGCTATCGCAAGTTCCGGCGATGCAAGAGCAATTTCATCTATCGGCAGATGATCGACGCCATCAAGTCGAGAGCAACAAGGAAAGGCGTACCACTTGTCGAAGTACAGCCAGCTTTTACTTCAGTACTCGGGAACCTGAAGTACGCCGTTCCTTATAGTCTGAACAGGCATACGGCTGCGGCATTGGTAATCGGCAGACGCGGGATGGGACTACTGGAGAGACAAGATTTTACGGTTACGCAGGACGATGATGAGAACGCGAAGCTGAACCTTGTAGGAAGAGGCTTCAAGACTGCTCTGACTCCGAAAGCGTACTCGTTCCTTCAGACATGCGGTCTGAGGGAGAAACCAGCCGGGCACACAGCCCCGGTGCTGGCAGCAGGTTCAAGACCTGCCACAGGCACTAGCGCAGGCGGGGTTCCTGCGGGTGAATCGTCCTCAACAACTGGTCGAGGGCGTGTTCTAAACAAGAACTTGGGAGAAGAAAGGCTCCCTTCGGGCTTGGAGAGATTTTTCCAAGTTCCGTAAACCAGGTGTCTCATGGCTGAACAGAAAACTCAAGACATCACAGTAAAAGAAATTTATGATTTTATTGAAAGCGGGACGCTTAAATTAGACGGCATAAAATTACGTTTTACAGACCGAGACGGCCTGTCAAAAAACGTCCGGCTAGGCTATTTCCGTGATTTGGCCTCTGAAATAGAAGATATCATAGAAACGCTTGAAGACGAGATCGAAGACGACGACGAAGACGAAGACGACGACGAAGACGACGACGAAGAAGAAGACAAAGACAAAAATTAAGCCGACGACGCGGACTCTGAAGGGTCCGAAAACACTTAACCCGGAGGTGACAGTCATGGGCATGATTCAATACGAAGGCGTGGTTCGGATGATTGATAATTACGTTAAACAACTCGAAGGGCTGATGTACTCCAAGCAAGCCGGATTGGCGGCGCAGCTAAAAGGCGCGATTGACGCGATGATTCTGGTCGCCGGGGTAACCGGAGACGCCTGGAACAAGCGGGTCGAAGCCGCGCTTGATAAAATCATGAGAGACCCCCCGGAGAACAAGCCTCTTGAGCCGGGTTTACCGGATGTTTTGGCCCAAGCCGTGACGCTTGGGACCGGTGCCGACGCAAAAACGGGCGAAAGAAATACGTTTATTACGCCGCCGACGATCAGGTAAGTTTATGACAACAGAAATTTTTCACGGCGAAGACGCTGCGCTATACGCGCAGTACCAGTTGTTTTTGTCCCAGCATATTATTTTTTTGATGTTTGCCGGGCTTTACCGGGACTCATCCCGAGAGAAATACGAAAGCGACGTGACTGACATGCTAAAAGGCTGGGAAGCCAACATGCGGCACGTGACTAATCTGGAAGCCAATCGGCGCAAGTTTGACAAGAACTTCGATGCGCGCAGATACCGGCTGGCCCGTGAAGAGGCTATTACTCTTGTTGCCGCGCAGGCCCGGCAGCATTTGTTGCTTTACAACAAGCCTCCTGAGCAGGCCACTCAGGAGGCCGAGGCCACAAAATATGATTAACGAAATAAAATCCAAGGTCGGCCAAAGCGAAATTCTTCGTGATCTCAGGCTTTTTAGCCGCTGGCAGCCGACTGTTATTTGCGCCCTAGACATTGAGACCCATGGCGTGAATAAACAGGTCGGCGACAGTCCCTATTATGAGCATCACGGGGTCGCCGGAATTGCTTTGAGCAATATGAACGGCGATGCGGTTTATCTGGTCGTAAACGACGGCCGGAATTATTCTGGTATACCTGTCAAGCAAGCCATCGAGGCCATAAATTTGCGTTTACGCGAAACAAAAATCTTAGTAGTTCATAATTGCAAGTTTGACTTGGGATTTTTGCTTCACAGGGGCTTGGACCTGACAGACATTCGCATAATAGACACCTGGATGCTGTCGAGCATCAAGTGCCAGGGCAGGTATTCATCGAATAAACTTAAAGAAATTGTCCGGGACAAACTTGGAGTAAACACAGGTTCAGAAGAAGATAAAAATAAATTCATGGAAGAAAATAAAACTCAAGATTACGGGGATGTCCCTATCGAGATCATGGGCAAGTATGCCTGTGACGATGTGAGATATTCTTTACTTGCTCTGTTTATGCAGCAAGAAAGTTTGTCTGCTTACGAATGGTCTTGTCATGACTTGTACGTGAATAATACTTTGGCCTTGATCCGGGCTGAACGCCGGGGAATTTGTCTTGATATACCGAAATTACGAAAAAGCATGGAAAGTCTTAATAGCCTGTTTCTTGACGGCGAAATTCAGTTAAAGCAGCTACTCGGGTCGGCCAAAGTAGATTTTAATAATCAGCAAGAAATGCTGAAATATTTGCATGAGAAAAACCTGTATGGGCCTCCCAGGGACAGCTACGGCGAAACCAAATATATCTTGGACGAAGAAGTCTTGAAGGCTTTCAAGCACCCTTTGGCGGCGGCTTATTTGGATTACATTCGCAGGCTGAATTTCAGGACATGTTTTTCGGCGAAACAGGGCGAAATGATGCCGTATATTTTTTCCCGTGAAGACGGCTCTGGTTTTCATGCTTCTCATTTGGTTAGTATATTTTCTAAAGGCGGAATGCCTTTTGTCAAGAAGCCGGATTTTACCGACAGAGTTAAGCTAACCAACGAAGTTCGGAGTCTTTTTGTGCCGCGTGACAAGCATAGTTTTCTGGCTATAAAAGCTGTTGATTTGCCTGTGTTTTTATTGGCTTTTTATTGCAAAAACCAAGATTTATCTTTGGTGCTTCGGAGCAGCAACGGAAAATGCTCAAGCACTATGTTTTTGGAGCACATGTCGTCCAGGTTAAGCCTGGATAATAATATAATTAGCTTTTTGTGGAGGCAACAACTTGAAGGTTCTGGCGTTGCTTTGCTAGAGCGCCGCATAAATTCGCTAGAAAATCAGACTAAGATGAACAAAAAATCTCTTTTTATATTAACAGACAAATTTCAAGGCGCTATTGCCGGATATTCGGAAATGTGCAAAGACTTGCAAGATAAACTAAGCAAAGATGGCTTTATGCAAGATAGGCTAGGGCGCGTGATCCGGCCCGAACAAAGACAGCATTACAAGGCTCATACCCTGCTAATTAATAGCTCCTGGGGGTCTGTTACGTCTTATTATTTGAATTTATTTACCCAGGCCGCGTATGAAAATCATGCGCATTTGTTGCTTGCGCATAAAGACGAATTTATTTTTGAAGTGCCTGATAACAACCAGGAATTTTATAATGCTATTTTGCAGATTACCGGCAGAAAAAACTTCGATCCGTTGCCTTTATGGAGTGTCAAAGCTAATTTGTCCAGGTGGGAATCCGAGTTTGTTAACTCGCAGAATTTTGCCTTGGAGCGGCTATAAAATGGCCTATTTGTTTCAAGTTTTTGTTCACCGCGAGTTGTCACCTGAAGACGGCCAGCGCCGCCTGGAAGTCATGATTCAAGAGATAGACCGTCTAAAAGGTCAACGTTCATTGTCTGCTATTAGGACTTTGGAAAATACTCATGAGTCGCCTTTTCCGGATTGGCTGTCCAGGATTCTTGAGCATTATGGCTTTACTTATGAATCTATAAATTTTTGCTACATGCAAAAATTTCAAGCAGAACAAGAGGCCGTGGCTACTATGACATGGTTCGATCAAGTTTTAAGGCCCTGGATTGCAAATCAAGGCGACGGCTACGGCAAATTTTTACAGAAAGTTCATGTGCGCGTGATGGACGACCACGAAGCTGTTTACGGATTGCCTTCTTACTAACCAGGAGACTTTATGTCCCGTGCGCCGATTCCTTTGAATCCGAAAGACTTTAATACCCAGGTGCCCTTGATAGGCCAGCCGGAAGGCTCTGGTCCGTTGGATTATACTATGCCTGAAAATACTGTTTTGAAAATAATAGACGGCGACGAAGTTTATTTTACCGAGACTGTTGACGCCGTTTTGAATTCTGTTGTCGCTCGTAATGCTATTAAGCATAAAAACAACGATACTTTTATAAGATATAACTTAGTTTCATGGTATAATAAGCCTTTGAAAATTTATCCTGTTGCAAAACCTGACTGGTGGACAAGTGCAATTTTTGATTTGGCTTCTTGGACGGATTAAAATTATGGCCTACTTGAAGAAAAAAGGGCATCCGCCCGATAAATTCGGTAATCCCAAGAGGGGCGGGGTGAAAAATAAACCACGTCAGTATTTGTATCTGACGCTGGATCAAGTTGAAAAAATTTTACACGAAATAGAAAAAGACGCCGAAAATAAAAATATAAAGCGCGATCATTGCGCTATTTATTTAAGTTATTTTTTTGGTTTACGCATAGGAGAATGTGCTATTCTTGAGAGAAAGCATTTTAGGTTTATTCAAGACGGCCAAGTTTTTATTCCGACTTTGAAGCAGCGCGATTGCGACGAAAAAGGCCAAAAAACAATTCCAGAAAGATCGCCGCCCTATGTAGAGTCTTTTGTTGTAAACTACGTGACAAATTATTTACAAAACAGCATTAAACCAGAAGAAAACTGGCTATTTACGACTGCTCCTAGAAAACATATTTCTACTATGACGCTTTTTAATGTTTTTACGACGTATTGCTTACGCGCCGGGTTGGCAAAATATTATTCGTGGCATAGCCTAAGACATGGCCGCGCTGTTTATATTTACGAAAATTTCACGGATCAGGTCATGGTAAAAGACATGCTGCGCCACAGTGATCTTGATTCCAGTAAAATTTATATTAACTTGTCTCCTGGTAAAATTGCGCAAATGCGCGAAAAACTGGAAAGCATTCATCCAAATATTCGCGCTCCTGGGGCCTGATATTATGCTTAAACATTTTTCGCGCCGTAGAACAATTCATAACCGGTTACATTCTGCGCCGGATAATTTGACTGTCGCCGAAGTGACCTGTTACACAGGCTGCCGTGATATTACAGTTCGCAAATGGCTTGAACTCTGGAAAGCACGTGGCCTAGTAGGCCCTAATAAAATTGCCATACAGCAAGGCAATCGCTGGCTTATAAGCCGCGAAAGGCTAATTATTTGGCTTATCGCAGGCGGGCGCGTAAATTTCAGTCCTGAATACGGCTATCCTGACAAAATACGAGCGCGTGAAATTTTGGAAACTTTGTCTGCTGTTTAATCCAGGTGGCCTGCCCACCTTCTGTCCACCGTCCTGTCACCGTCCTGGCCCTGGCCCTGGCCCTGGCGCTGGCCCTGGCCCTGGCGCTGGCCCTGGCGCTGGCCCTGGCGCTGGCCCTGGCCCTGGCGCTAATAAGAGTGGGTTTTTATGCGGTTCGCGCAACCCTATATCCTGAAAGAATTTATATATGTTATTTGCTATGAAAATTATATATTGTCAATTAGTTTGCCCAATTTTATTTGACAACGTTTTCTTCTCATGGTAGTATGTTTTTGTAGGACGCGACGGAAAATGGACCGTCGCAAATCGGGGCACCCGGGAAACCGGGAACCCCGACTTATAGGGAATACCGCAGGGGGAAACCCCTGCGCTCCGAGCGCGGATAATACGGCGTCTCGGGGTAGCGGAGATAGGTGCGCGCTAGTCGCGCACTGATGCTGCCGCCCGGCGGTTCACCGGACTGGTTCCGGTAACCGAGAGTTGACCGGCCGGTCTACCCAGGTAGCCGTGCGGCCGGGAAAATCCGGAGGGGTTCCCTGTAGGAGACGCAAGCGCTGCTTGCGTTTTGTGCGAAGAAAATTTCGCGCCCGGCCGAAAATTTTCGGCCGGGCGCGAAATTTTCTTCGCACAAAACGCAAGCAGCGCTTGCGTCTCCTACAGGGAACCCCTCCGGATTTTCCCGGCCGCACGGCTACCTGGGTAGACCGGCCGGTCAACTCTCGGTTACCGGAACCAGTCCGGTGAACCGCCGGGCGGCAGCATCAGTGCGCGACTAGCGCGCACCTATCTCCGCTACCCCGAGACGCCGTATTATCCGCGCTCGGAGCGCAGGGGTTTCCCCCTGCGGTATTCCCTATAAGTCGGGGTTCCCGGTTTCCCGGGTGCCCCGATTTGCGACGGTCCATTTTCCGTCGCGTCCTACAAAAACATACTACCATGAGAAGAAAACGTTGTCAAATAAAATTGGGCAAACTAATTGACAATATATAATTTTCATAGCAAATAACATATATAAATTCTTTCAGGATATAGGGTTGCGCGAACCGCATAAAAACCCACTCTTATTAGCGCCAGGGCCAGGGCCAGCGCCAGGGCCAGCGCCAGGGCCAGCGCCAGGGCCAGGGCCAGCGCCAGGGCCAGGGCCAGGGCCAGGACGGTGACAGGACGGTGGACAGAAGGTGGGCAGGCCACCTGGATTAAACAGCAGACAAAGTTTCCAAAATTTCACGCGCTCGTATTTTGTCAGGATAGCCGTATTCAGGACTGAAATTTACGCGCCCGCCTGCGATAAGCCAAATAATTAGCCTTTCGCGGCTTATAAGCCAGCGATTGCCTTGCTGTATGGCAATTTTATTAGGGCCTACTAGGCCACGTGCTTTCCAGAGTTCAAGCCATTTGCGAACTGTAATATCACGGCAGCCTGTGTAACAGGTCACTTCGGCGACAGTCAAATTATCCGGCGCAGAATGTAACCGGTTATGAATTGTTCTACGGCGCGAAAAATGTTTAAGCATAATATCAGGCCCCAGGAGCGCGAATATTTGGATGAATGCTTTCCAGTTTTTCGCGCATTTGCGCAATTTTACCAGGAGACAAGTTAATATAAATTTTACTGGAATCAAGATCACTGTGGCGCAGCATGTCTTTTACCATGACCTGATCCGTGAAATTTTCGTAAATATAAACAGCGCGGCCATGTCTTAGGCTATGCCACGAATAATATTTTGCCAACCCGGCGCGTAAGCAATACGTCGTAAAAACATTAAAAAGCGTCATAGTAGAAATATGTTTTCTAGGAGCAGTCGTAAATAGCCAGTTTTCTTCTGGTTTAATGCTGTTTTGTAAATAATTTGTCACGTAGTTTACAACAAAAGACTCTACATAGGGCGGCGATCTTTCTGGAATTGTTTTTTGGCCTTTTTCGTCGCAATCGCGCTGCTTCAAAGTCGGAATAAAAACTTGGCCGTCTTGAATAAACCTAAAATGCTTTCTCTCAAGAATAGCACATTCTCCTATGCGTAAACCAAAAAAATAACTTAAATAAATAGCGCAATGATCGCGCTTTATATTTTTATTTTCGGCGTCTTTTTCTATTTCGTGTAAAATTTTTTCAACTTGATCCAGCGTCAGATACAAATACTGACGTGGTTTATTTTTCACCCCGCCCCTCTTGGGATTACCGAATTTATCGGGCGGATGCCCTTTTTTCTTCAAGTAGGCCATAATTTTAATCCGTCCAAGAAGCCAAATCAAAAATTGCACTTGTCCACCAGTCAGGTTTTGCAACAGGATAAATTTTCAAAGGCTTATTATACCATGAAACTAAGTTATATCTTATAAAAGTATCGTTGTTTTTATGCTTAATAGCATTACGAGCGACAACAGAATTCAAAACGGCGTCAACAGTCTCGGTAAAATAAACTTCGTCGCCGTCTATTATTTTCAAAACAGTATTTTCAGGCATAGTATAATCCAACGGACCAGAGCCTTCCGGCTGGCCTATCAAGGGCACCTGGGTATTAAAGTCTTTCGGATTCAAAGGAATCGGCGCACGGGACATAAAGTCTCCTGGTTAGTAAGAAGGCAATCCGTAAACAGCTTCGTGGTCGTCCATCACGCGCACATGAACTTTCTGTAAAAATTTGCCGTAGCCGTCGCCTTGATTTGCAATCCAGGGCCTTAAAACTTGATCGAACCATGTCATAGTAGCCACGGCCTCTTGTTCTGCTTGAAATTTTTGCATGTAGCAAAAATTTATAGATTCATAAGTAAAGCCATAATGCTCAAGAATCCTGGACAGCCAATCCGGAAAAGGCGACTCATGAGTATTTTCCAAAGTCCTAATAGCAGACAATGAACGTTGACCTTTTAGACGGTCTATCTCTTGAATCATGACTTCCAGGCGGCGCTGGCCGTCTTCAGGTGACAACTCGCGGTGAACAAAAACTTGAAACAAATAGGCCATTTTATAGCCGCTCCAAGGCAAAATTCTGCGAGTTAACAAACTCGGATTCCCACCTGGACAAATTAGCTTTGACACTCCATAAAGGCAACGGATCGAAGTTTTTTCTGCCGGTAATCTGCAAAATAGCATTATAAAATTCCTGGTTGTTATCAGGCACTTCAAAAATAAATTCGTCTTTATGCGCAAGCAACAAATGCGCATGATTTTCATACGCGGCCTGGGTAAATAAATTCAAATAATAAGACGTAACAGACCCCCAGGAGCTATTAATTAGCAGGGTATGAGCCTTGTAATGCTGTCTTTGTTCGGGCCGGATCACGCGCCCTAGCCTATCTTGCATAAAGCCATCTTTGCTTAGTTTATCTTGCAAGTCTTTGCACATTTCCGAATATCCGGCAATAGCGCCTTGAAATTTGTCTGTTAATATAAAAAGAGATTTTTTGTTCATCTTAGTCTGATTTTCTAGCGAATTTATGCGGCGCTCTAGCAAAGCAACGCCAGAACCTTCAAGTTGTTGCCTCCACAAAAAGCTAATTATATTATTATCCAGGCTTAACCTGGACGACATGTGCTCCAAAAACATAGTGCTTGAGCATTTTCCGTTGCTGCTCCGAAGCACCAAAGATAAATCTTGGTTTTTGCAATAAAAAGCCAATAAAAACACAGGCAAATCAACAGCTTTTATAGCCAGAAAACTATGCTTGTCACGCGGCACAAAAAGACTCCGAACTTCGTTGGTTAGCTTAACTCTGTCGGTAAAATCCGGCTTCTTGACAAAAGGCATTCCGCCTTTAGAAAATATACTAACCAAATGAGAAGCATGAAAACCAGAGCCGTCTTCACGGGAAAAAATATACGGCATCATTTCGCCCTGTTTCGCCGAAAAACATGTCCTGAAATTCAGCCTGCGAATGTAATCCAAATAAGCCGCCGCCAAAGGGTGCTTGAAAGCCTTCAAGACTTCTTCGTCCAAGATATATTTGGTTTCGCCGTAGCTGTCCCTGGGAGGCCCATACAGGTTTTTCTCATGCAAATATTTCAGCATTTCTTGCTGATTATTAAAATCTACTTTGGCCGACCCGAGTAGCTGCTTTAACTGAATTTCGCCGTCAAGAAACAGGCTATTAAGACTTTCCATGCTTTTTCGTAATTTCGGTATATCAAGACAAATTCCCCGGCGTTCAGCCCGGATCAAGGCCAAAGTATTATTCACGTACAAGTCATGACAAGACCATTCGTAAGCAGACAAACTTTCTTGCTGCATAAACAGAGCAAGTAAAGAATATCTCACATCGTCACAGGCATACTTGCCCATGATCTCGATAGGGACATCCCCGTAATCTTGAGTTTTATTTTCTTCCATGAATTTATTTTTATCTTCTTCTGAACCTGTGTTTACTCCAAGTTTGTCCCGGACAATTTCTTTAAGTTTATTCGATGAATACCTGCCCTGGCACTTGATGCTCGACAGCATCCAGGTGTCTATTATGCGAATGTCTGTCAGGTCCAAGCCCCTGTGAAGCAAAAATCCCAAGTCAAACTTGCAATTATGAACTACTAAGATTTTTGTTTCGCGTAAACGCAAATTTATGGCCTCGATGGCTTGCTTGACAGGTATACCAGAATAATTCCGGCCGTCGTTTACGACCAGATAAACCGCATCGCCGTTCATATTGCTCAAAGCAATTCCGGCGACCCCGTGATGCTCATAATAGGGACTGTCGCCGACCTGTTTATTCACGCCATGGGTCTCAATGTCTAGGGCGCAAATAACAGTCGGCTGCCAGCGGCTAAAAAGCCTGAGATCACGAAGAATTTCGCTTTGGCCGACCTTGGATTTTATTTCGTTAATCATATTTTGTGGCCTCGGCCTCCTGAGTGGCCTGCTCAGGAGGCTTGTTGTAAAGCAACAAATGCTGCCGGGCCTGCGCGGCAACAAGAGTAATAGCCTCTTCACGGGCCAGCCGGTATCTGCGCGCATCGAAGTTCTTGTCAAACTTGCGCCGATTGGCTTCCAGATTAGTCACGTGCCGCATGTTGGCTTCCCAGCCTTTTAGCATGTCAGTCACGTCGCTTTCGTATTTCTCTCGGGATGAGTCCCGGTAAAGCCCGGCAAACATCAAAAAAATAATATGCTGGGACAAAAACAACTGGTACTGCGCGTATAGCGCAGCGTCTTCGCCGTGAAAAATTTCTGTTGTCATAAACTTACCTGATCGTCGGCGGCGTAATAAACGTATTTCTTTCGCCCGTTTTTGCGTCGGCACCGGTCCCAAGCGTCACGGCTTGGGCCAAAACATCCGGTAAACCCGGCTCAAGAGGCTTGTTCTCCGGGGGGTCTCTCATGATTTTATCAAGCGCGGCTTCGACCCGCTTGTTCCAGGCGTCTCCGGTTACCCCGGCGACCAGAATCATCGCGTCAATCGCGCCTTTTAGCTGCGCCGCCAATCCGGCTTGCTTGGAGTACATCAGCCCTTCGAGTTGTTTAACGTAATTATCAATCATCCGAACCACGCCTTCGTATTGAATCATGCCCATGACTGTCACCTCCGGGTTAAGTGTTTTCGGACCCTTCAGAGTCCGCGTCGTCGGCTTAATTTTTGTCTTTGTCTTCTTCTTCGTCGTCGTCTTCGTCGTCGTCTTCGTCTTCGTCGTCGTCTTCGATCTCGTCTTCAAGCGTTTCTATGATATCTTCTATTTCAGAGGCCAAATCACGGAAATAGCCTAGCCGGACGTTTTTTGACAGGCCGTCTCGGTCTGTAAAACGTAATTTTATGCCGTCTAATTTAAGCGTCCCGCTTTCAATAAAATCATAAATTTCTTTTACTGTGATGTCTTGAGTTTTCTGTTCAGCCATGAGACACCTGGTTTACGGAACTTGGAAAAATCTCTCCAAGCCCGAAGGGAGCCTTTCTTCTCCCAAGTTCTTGTTTAGAACACGCCCTCGACCAGTTGTTGAGGACGATTCACCCGCAGGAACCCCGCCTGCGCTAGTGCCTGTGGCAGGTCTTGAACCTGCTGCCAGCACCGGGGCTGTGTGCCCGGCTGGTTTCTCCCTCAGACCGCATGTCTGAAGGAACGAGTACGCTTTCGGAGTCAGAGCAGTCTTGAAGCCTCTTCCTACAAGGTTCAGCTTCGCGTTCTCATCATCGTCCTGCGTAACCGTAAAATCTTGTCTCTCCAGTAGTCCCATCCCGCGTCTGCCGATTACCAATGCCGCAGCCGTATGCCTGTTCAGACTATAAGGAACGGCGTACTTCAGGTTCCCGAGTACTGAAGTAAAAGCTGGCTGTACTTCGACAAGTGGTACGCCTTTCCTTGTTGCTCTCGACTTGATGGCGTCGATCATCTGCCGATAGATGAAATTGCTCTTGCATCGCCGGAACTTGCGATAGCCTTTCTTTCGACTACCTGGACTGAAGTTCAGTTTTTCGACCACCAAGGGCTTTCGTGCTTCCCTGGCAACATCCACCACTCGAACAGCCAACTGCTTGATGTCGTAGTCCCGCTTTCCCCGACCAGCGAACTGGATACGCTGCTCTCGCTTATACTGGTGACGTTGTAGGTTACCGTCCCCGGTTACTTCCACTACGGCTACGCCATCCGGGTTGCAGTCAATGCCTATCGCCCCGGCGACTGTCGGAAGCTTCGGCGTGTCTGGTTCCGCCCACGACACTTTGACCTCGAATTTGCCGCCTCGGTAAAGCAGCCGCACGTCGTAGCAGTCAATAACGGGTTGCCACTTGTCGGGAATAAACAGTTGACCTTCCAACCATTTTCCCCTGCCGGACGGGTCATTCACCAGCAATCTGTCTCCAACAACTCGGATGTTCGGATTACCGCTTTTCGTCCTGTCTCCACGGGAGTAAAGTTGACTGTTTCGGCGTTCCTGCCATTCTTTCTTGGATAGCTTGCCCGTTCGCATATCCATCCAAGCCTGCTTGCCGCCAAACAGCACACTTTCATCCTCAATGGCAGCAACACGGCTTACGGCGTCCGCAACGTACCGCTGGTTCAGTAGGCCCATGTAATTCTTCTTGACGTACTGCTTGACGGCATTACCCTTCAGCACGTGCTTGTGAATGGCCTGGTAGGCAGACCGGGCCGCAGAAGACTGAGCTTTCATCAGGTCCAGAACACGGACCTTGGCCTGCTCGTGGAACCAAACCGTGCCATGTGCGACCTGTCTACTCATTGATCTCCACCTTCTTTTTGCGGCCCCCGCGCCTACCGTACCTCCAATTTTTTTAGACCTTTGCCCCAATCCAGGCCAAGCTCAGTGTCGCAAACCACCGGAATAGCCTGCATATGCGGCCAGTCGCAAAAAACAGGTGCGATTTTTTTAGCGATCTCCGGACCAAGAACTCTTGGGCATTCATATACAATTTCATCGTGAACCGTCAATAATAATTTCACAGGTAATTTTTCTTCTTGAATAAACTTGTGAATTCTGACCAAGGCGCAACGCATCGCGTCGCCGCAGTGCCCCTGAACTAGCAGGTTCAGGGCTTTATAGGCTTTCTCAGGCTGTACAAGACAAACCCTGCCAAATGGATTTTGGACGAAACCGGATTTTTTTGCCCGAGACGAAACCTGACTAATAAGCAATCTCAAAGCTGGTTTGGCGTCGAACACGCGATTTAAGATTGCCTGGGCTTTTTCTTGCGGAACCCCGAGCAAAAGGCCAAGGCTAAACGATCCCATCCCGTAAAGCGTGCCGAAATTCACGGTCTTGGCCGAGTCCCGGTCTATTTGAGCAAGTTGCGCCGTGTCTTCATGATAATCCAAAAGAGGATTGTCCCGGTATTTCTGCATTAAAATTTTATCCTGTGAAAAATACGCGGCTGTCCGGTATTCTATGCCCGAGTAATCCTGCGAAACCAAAATATTCCCTGAATCCGGAATAAATAACCCTCGAATTTGACGGTTTAAGGCTTCCTGATCTTGAATACCCAAAAATTTTTCTATGCTTTTTTGTTCGGCTGTGCCTTTTACTTTTGCGACATTTTGCAAATTAGGATTGCTGGAGCTAAGCCTGCCTGTGACCGTTCCGTGCTGATGAAACTGGCCATGAAGTCTGCCATTAAAATCAGTATGTTTCAAGTACGGATCAAGATTAGACGCGATAATTCGCCGTCTTTGCTCCGATTGCCAATAAGTCAAAATAAACTCATAGGCTCTCTCGTTTTTGTCTTCTTTGAATTTTTTCAGATAATTCAAAATAGCTACAGAATTCCAGCACGGCCTGCCAGTACTTATGGCTTTATCTGTTGTAAACTGATCGGCTTTTTGCTTGCCTTTTTCTTTTGCGCTCCAATATAAAATTTGGCCTCCGGCTTTTTCAAATGCAGCCCAAAGCTCTGTCCACGCCGAAGGCGAAAATTTATGCCCGGCTAAATTAAATAATTTATGATTAAGCATTTCTATTTCTTCTTCGGCAATATCGCGTAATTCACAACAACGATCAAGATTAACGCGAACACCTTGATATTCCATATCCATTAGGACTTTTATTAATTCCATTTCGTTTTTTATTAAATCCTGCGTCCCCCAAGATATGCTGCCGTTGGTTTTTATGGCTGAATATGCTGGCTGTTTGACTAAATATTTACATAACTCTCGCGTAGCACTCAAATCTTCGCACGCATAAAAACCAAGAATTTTTATCGGAGTCCGTGAATAATTTGAAAAAACTTTGCCTTCACATGTATTAATAATTGGCTGCGTTTCATGTAAATAATTTTCAAGTTCTTTGTAATATCTATGAACAAAATATATTAAATATTTTTTAGTAAGACTATCAAGAGAATAGCTTGGTTCATCGCCATTAATTATATGCGCTAAAATCATCGTATCTAGTAAGCTTCCAGAAATTTCTATCCCGTCTGCGCGCAGCATAGTCAAATCAAATTTTAGGTTATGCCCAACCCAGCTTAGCTCCGGATTATTCGTAAATTGCTTTAGCCAAGAAAAAATATTTTCTGGCGGTAAATTTATAAAATTATCATCAATAATAATGGCCTGATTCGGAAAATGACGAATAGGAATATAATAGCTTACGTCATAGTCGTAAGGGCCTATCGCAAATCCGCACATGCGATCACCGTGAAAAGCAGACAAGCCAGAAGTTTCGCAATCAAAAACCAGTCTTTTTGCCCCAGGAAAATTCGGCAAATCAGAAATTTTTTGAATTATTTTATAATTCATTTACGAAACACACCCAGCGACACGCGAGCTAATTTCCTGAATCAAAAGTTCCTGTGACAAATTATCTGTGAAAATATCTCCTGTTAGGGCCTCGTATTCCTGAATTAATTTATCTTTGGGCCACTGGCTTACTTGATCTTTTAATTCTAGCAATAATATTTCTTGGTTTATGCGAACCTGGGAATAGCCCGGCAAATCCCTACAAGGATCAAAAATTTTAGCCGGAGCGCCGCCTATGACTACTGCCGGATTTTCTGGAGCAGGTTCTACCACAGAAACAGCTTTTTGGGCGTCAAGCGCAAACGCCTGGGCCGCGAGCGTGTCCGGCGGCGTATTATCCGGCTCCGGGAAATTAGGCACCCCAAAACTGTTATTATCAGCTAAAACAAGCCCTGGCTCTGGCTCGGGAACTACGGCCGCAAGAGCTTCTTCCAAAATGCTTGGAATAGACCGGGCGGCGGCTACTTGCTGCTCGGCCATTTTATTTGCAACTTGAAAGCCCTCGCCCGTCGCCGGGCTGGCCTCCTGTAGCGGTTTCTCTGCGTCCTGTGGCGGTTTCTCTGGCGCAGGAGTGTTCTTGCGGGGTCTGCCTCGTTTTTTCTTAGGCGGTTCCGGTTCCGGTTCCGGAGAAGCGCTCGCGGGCGGGTTCACGGGGGCGGCCGTGTTCGCGGGACCGGCAATAGCCCGCTCGGCAAAAACAGGTTGCTTTAGCTTGTCTAACTTGTCTTGGCCGATCTTGAATATCAAAGGCTGATATTTGCCTCTGATTTCAATAGCTATTTCTGGTGGCAATAAAAATGTCCCTGACGCCCCGCAGTTCACGCACTGATAAATGGCCGCAGTTCTTGCGGTGCATTCTCCGGGCGGGTCTACCTCGAACAAAATATCTTCGCAGGCGCATTCGGGGCAAATCAGATGTCCAGAAGTACGATATGTAAACGCGCTATTGACCGTAGATTGGACCAGCGGCTGATCCTGTCGTGGCTCACGCTCACTCGAAGACTGTGCCTTGGCCCGCTCAAAAAGATCAAGCAGGTTCGGACCTTCTTGCGCTGTTAAAAAATCTTGCGCTGTTTGCTGAATTAAAACAAAAATAAGTTTTTGAGAGGCATAAAATTTTTCTTTGAACCCGGGATTATCTATGACGGCCAGCAGTTCAGAAATTTCTTGGAATAGCTTTGTGCTTTTAGATAACCTCAAAAAACTATCTTTTTGGTCTGTTATATTAGTAACTCCAATACACGCCACGAGTTCCTCTACACGCGCCTTGAGTTCGGTAGGTAGATAGGTATTTTCGGCCATGGAGAAAATATACTACGCCGGGAACATCCTGCAAGGGTATTTTTTATTTATTTTTGGGCTAGAAACGATATGCACCAAAAAATAAAAAAGGTGCAATTTTTATATCGTTTTGTAACTTTTATATGCCTTGTATGTAGCATACCTAAAATACCCTAAATTTAGCGCTTTAGACGAAAAATTGAAACATACAAAGACTTTTAACCTGGATTACCTAGTAAAAAAGAACGAGCTAAGTTATGCTAACTAATTATTTTAAGTTTTTGTATTTTTTTTAGCCTTAATATATGTCAAATATTCTTTTTTTGTTTTTATTTTTTTTTATTTTTTTTTTTTTTTTTTTATTTTTCCGTGTATGAAACACAAAATAATTAAGTCCATTGTGCAGAAGGACTAACCAAAACAAAAAATATAGTGAAAAATATAAATATATCATTTGTATATTTCGCGCCTGCTAAAAAGACTTCCCTAATGTAACCAAGAATGTAACCGATATACTCAAAGTTTTCTTAGGTAACGATATAAAATAGACTATATTAAATTTTATATTTTTTATAGCATTTTTTTAATTTTCATATTTATGATATACTCGTAGTTAGAATATATCATATATAATTATAAGTATAATAAAATATATTAGTCAATGTAACTTTTATTCAGTTTGTAACCGCTAGGAACTGTGTGGTTAGTATTACAAAAGGCGTACATAGCACGTTTTTTTGCACAATGTGAGGCACAATGCGAACTAATTATGTATGCAAACCTTCTTTATAGAGGGGGGTGTGGTAAATTTTGGTTACAAGTTACAAAAACGGTTACAAATTGTAAATCTGTGTCGTGTAATGACTATTAAAAACGACAAAAGTTACATTGTAACTTTTTAGCCTGTTTGTAACCGGTTTTTTAGGTATCAGATAGGATAAATTGGGTTTTATTAGTGTCAATTTTTTGACGGCTCTTTGTGCATCGTTAATTTATATCATTTGTGCACCTCACACTTTAGAACGTACAATGTTTTATATCGTTTCGCTTGACATCTTCTCCTCTGTCCCCACACTAAAGTGGGGCTTTACGGCCCTACCAGTAATTAAATTTCCTCGGAGTACTGGTTAAGGTCATTGTCTTCTGGCAGGTCGGCGACATTTTCTGTTGTTTGAGGTATTTCTTGCTGTGGCCAGATGCCTATTTTTTTAAGAATTGAAAATCTTAGTTTAATAAGTTTTCTGACTATGCCGCTTTGATCTCTGGCACAAATTTGACGCGATATCATCCATTCTTCTTTTTTAATTTCTGCTGCCTGTAATAAAGTACGAAATTTTGCTGTTGACGGAAGCGGGGCCATTTTGTGTTTTAGCCTAAATTCATCTACTGCGTTATAAATTGTCCCAAAGTGCAGCAGTAAACAGTCGTTTTGCGGTATTATTCTGTATAAGAATACATTCGCGTATTCTAGTTTTCTAATAATTTCATCCCGTGATTCGAGCATATCACCAAAACATTTTATTAACGCCATTATTTCATTATGAGAGATTACTATTCTTTTTTGCTTTTTTTCATTATTTTCTTGTACTTCAATAGTCGTACTCAAAGATTGTCCGCTTTCTCTAGCAAATTCGCGTATGTAATTTATCATTGTTTGATACGGCTTACATACTTCTTGTAATGTAGGTATCTCTGGATGTAATGTTTTTATAAATTCATCGAATATTTCGCAGCCGTAAACTACACATGCTATATTGTGTGAGATTCTTAATTTTTCCCCTCCAAATGTAGACTCCAGTTCATCTAGTATATTTTTTCGTATTTCTTTGAATCGCTCGTACATATCACGAGGGTTTTGCCTTAGAATAAACTGATACAGCAGCGGGCATAATTCATACCAGCCTATGTGTTCTATTTGAGAGTATTTCTCATAATTTTTTTCTGGCTGAAACTCGTCTGTGTTTATTGATAGAATTCTAGTTGATTCGGATATATCTCCAATACGCTCTACTGGAGTTTCTCCAGCAACAAAAATGCCCCCATGAAGGTGTGTTGATCTAATAGACAGGTCTTTTTTGCCTTTTAGAATGCCTTCACCTGAGTACATGCGGCGAATTAATTGCCGGATATTGGACATTTGTTTGCCGTTATATTCGTCTTCTTTGAATTCGTCTATTATTATAGGCAAAAAGTTTGTTGCTCCAATGGCTTCTGAAATTGCAAATTCAGAAGATTTAGTGGAAAAGATATTTTTACTGCGCTTAATTCCGCAAATTGTCGTAATATGCGCTAGAGTTTCAGTTTTGGCTGTATGCGACGTTCCTCGAATGTTTATTGTCGGCAAATGAAACGTTTCTAGTTCAAGTTTTTCTTCAAGAATAGGCGCGATGCCTGACATAGCTATTCCGCCGATGATAGAACAAACAACTCTTGGCAAGTGCATTTCTAACACACTTCGCCAAAAACGTTTCATCTGATCTATTGTCATTTCGTGCGGCAAAAACATTACTTTGAAATTTCCGAATAACGGAATTTTGTCTATTAGATTTTTTAGAAGCGGCGATTCTTCGTCACGACGTTCTATTTTGTCTTTTGTGATTTCAAACGTAGGGAAAATAAAACGGTCTTTTTTGTACATTACTTTGCTGTGAAACGGGAAAACTGGAGCGTTTCGGTACATTGCTGTTAGGTGCCTAATAAGCCTTTGTAAGTGGGCGTTATTGTTTGTTACGACGCGAAATAGGTCATGTGTGTACTCTTTGAAGCTTTGTATTGAATTAAAAGCCTCATTTGGCAAAAATAAATTATAAGTCGTTGTTCCTTCAGGCGAAGTAGGGTCTAAACTAATAGCGGTGATGTCGTACCAATGGCGTGCGTTTGGCTTCGTTGCATCTTTGTCTTCGTATATGGCGTTAAGACGCATTTCAGCCGTGATGATTGCTTCTGAGTTACCTATTTTGTTTTTTACAAATGTTTGATATTGGTCTGTCCAGATTTTCGAGTCTTTTTCAGCATTAATAGAATTTTGTTGATGTCGGGCCTGAACATATCCGAGGGCTTTGTCATATGACATATCAAAATAATTTGGATTGTTAGCTTCTTTTTCTGGCCTATAAAGCTTATTTTCTGGTCTTTGCCAAAATTCTCGGACGGCTTGTTTTGTGTACCCTTTTGAAACAAGAGCATAAATTACTAGAAAGTCCAGATTTGACGCTGATATGTCGTCAGTATTTAGTTTCATTTTGAGTTCGTCGAGTTCGCCTTGCGTTAGGCCGACATGGCCTTTGAGAGAATATTTTTTCATCCAAGAACTGTTTCTACCCCATTTTATTTCTTCTGTTTTTGGAACTACGGATAAACGCGGAATAAATGTCTCTGTTGGTGTTTTTTCTGTTGCTTCTCCTGCGTTTTCTACTGCTATTTTTTGCCCTAACTGCGTCGCGGCCAGTTGTGCCGAGGCGTGGCGGGCCGCCTCTAAGACTTGCTGTACTTTTGTCTGAAAGTCTTCGGGACTAGCGGCCAGCTTGGCGGCCTCGTTGTAAAATTTTTGCAGGTTCTGTAAGCTGCTAGGAGGAAAGCCCAGGAAAAACTCTGGATCATAGCGTTGTACGCTTTCGACTTGGGCGTAGTTCTCAGGTATTACTATTCCGCAAGGAGGAGTGTGCCCGGCATACCATTCTTTGACGTTCAGGAATCCCGGCAAACGAAAGACCCGTGAAATGTCCCATACGTTTCCGCCTTCTTTGCATTCGGCCAAGGATACCATTATTTTGATAGCACGTTCGCCTTCTTCGCGGCTAATTAGCCGCTTTAATACCCAATAAGCATGATAGCCGTTTCCAGAGTCAATTACGATAGACGGCGCGAAGCCTAGCTTTGTCCAATAATAAATTTGCGCCCAGCGCTGCTCTTTTGTGTAGCCTTTGTTGCCGTCGAGGTCTAAATACAGCGAAGTAAATCCTGCAAAATTGTATTTTTTATGGCCTTTGAAGGCAAGAGGATTTATTGCGTAATAAATATTTGCAGGGCGCGAAGCTGAACTATTCATGAATAAAAGTTCGCTTAGTAGGCCGTTATACCAACGATGCTTAATATCTGTGATTTGAACAAACTCGTCAAAAATAATTTGTGTTGGCTGTTCTTTTCGGCCAGTTTTAGAGTTTAAGAACGGCCTGATGTTATGAATACACCTAAAGTTTATCAAAAAATTTACGTCTGAGTTCCCGGCGTGAAGCTGTTTTAACAGCCAATATGCTTGGTGTAAAAGTTGCGTAGCCATGGTATTTTTCACGAGACAAAAAGACTCCCAAGGCCCTTGTTCGGGGCCTTGGGAGCCTGGTTTAAGTTTTTACCAGACGTTGACAATTCCTGTTGGCGGGGGAGGCGCAGCAACGGCCGATTCTGCGCTTTGCTGTGCCGCCGTGGTGGCAGTTGGCATCGCCGTGGGCGGGGCTTCTATGGCCTTAGTATACGCCGCTGAGGCTGCGGCTGGTGCCGCCTGTGTGCCCCCGTTGACGTGGCTGCTTGTTGCCGGATGAGCGGTTTTTAGCTCTGTTTCTATTGGTTGAGCTTGCTCAAGACTATCGCTCTCAGAGGCTTCAAATTCTGCTTCCGTTGCCATGTTAGAAAGACTCTCTGCAAGTTCTGACATTTTTGCGGCTCTGTCTATCATGGCTTCAGCAGTAAACCCGGCGGCTTTGATTGTCGGATGATACCAAATTAAATTACCGTCTTTCACGGTTCTCACCGGACCGAGTAAAAACGTGCAGGCAAACATCGGTAGCTTTCCAGAGTCAGTGGCAAAGATAAGGTCTTGCGTGAATCTGCGGCCGTCTGGAATGCCCGTGCGCTTAAACGACAGGATACATGGTAATTCAGAGCCTTTTACCATTATGTAAAAGTTTATGTAGGTCGTGACTAGCGGAGATTGAATTTCCCCTGTTGCTTTATTTTTTATGAATTCTAATCCGCGAATTTCTTTAATTCGAGAATCATGTTTGTCTGAAGTCATAAAAATAATTCGGCCGTTCCCAGGAGTTCCTTCCCAATAGATATAGCGTACATTGCGATACAGCGGAATAAATGGCGTGTTTGAAGGTATGATTGTTCCGTCACGAGACAAAAACATGGTTCCTACGGCAAGCGCAGGCTCTTGACTGGTCGGCCCCCAGCCATGGGCGGCCTGTTTGCTGCTGCCGTGGACAATTTTAAGAAAATTCAACCCGAAGTCTTGTGCTTCGAGTTGGCCAAATTGCTTTCGATTCGGTTGCGACTGTCCGTATTTGTCCAAGAGGTACTTTGGAACTTGTACTAGGTCGTTCATGGCATTAGGCTCCTTCTGCTCTTTTTGCCTGCGTGTCTTTTGGTGCACGCCTTACCTTTGCAGTTTTCAACATGAAAACTTTCAAAATTGTTTCGTCTGGCAGTTCTTGGTTATTTTTCTTTTGCTGTGTAATCCAGGATTCAAGGGTTTTATAAAAAACTGTTTCTTTTATCAGGTCGCTATGGCCTGTTTTTCGTAAAAAATCAAATAGCTTAGCTTCGTCAACTACAGTTGGTTTTAGCTTTGGGTCAGGAGATATGATTCTGTCTTGATTGTCCTTAAATAAATTTTGTCCTGTAATCCGAAAAGATATTGTATCTGAATCAGTCATTTCTTCGTATATTTTTATGCCTAATTGCTGTAGTTCTATGTTTATTAAGCTGATAACATGCTCGTGATGTTCTTTAAGCTCTTTAAGCATCGCAAATTTTTTTCCAAGAGAAATCAGTTCTGAGTTCATCGATTCTTCGGCGCGGAAACCCCGGACTTCAGTCCGGGGAGGAAGCGCCGCCTCCTTTCTGCACTTTAGTGCGGGGTAGTTGACGATTCTTCTCCCATGATTACGCTCATGGAAATTATTTTGTTTTCCATGTCTATTTTGTTGAATGTGTTTCTTAACAAGGAAACTTCGAGTGTTCCGGAGCTAACTAAGTCTATTACAGTGACTGAATTTTTTTGCCCGAGCCTATGTAGACGATCTTCGGCTTGTTTGCGGACATCTGGACTGAACCAGTTTGTCATGAATATTTCATATGACGCACATGTAAGATTTAATCCAAAACCTCCAACTGCCGGATTAGCCACAAGTATTTGCGTACCCGTTTCGTTTTGAAATTCGTGTATTATGTTTTCTCGTTCTATGACTGAAACACTTCCAGTTAGTTTACTTGTTTTGATTTCATGCGCTTGTAAAAAATCTGTGACTTGATTTATTTGAGCAATAAAAGGCGACCAAATAACAAGTTTCTTGTCGCCAATTTGTTCTAATAAGTTTTCAAGTTCTTTTAGTTTTGGCTGTTCTGAAAAAAATACTGGTTTTTTCTCTAGGTCTAAAATATAGCCGTTTGCAATTTGATGTAGTTTAACAAATGGTGAAGATCGAGTAAAAGAAAATGGAATAGAATTTATAGTTGTACGTGAACTATCAACAAGTTCTTTATAGGCTTTTTTCTGCTCTGGCGATAGCTCTATTACGAGTTTTTCATAGATTTTTTCTGGCAGTTCGTCTAGGACTTTGAGTTTTTCTAAAGTATATGCGTGTGTTTGAGTTATTTTGTGTAATTCTTCTAGGTTTTTGAATTTTATATTTCTTTTGTGATGATTAAGCACAGCAATACTTGTTTGTCCAGGCATAGTCGGCGCACCGAAGCAATATCCTAGATTATAATAACTATTGTTTTGTCCTGGCGGGCAGTGCGTGCGCAACCAGTTTTCTTTATTGTCTGGTAAGTCAACATCAATGCTTGTGACTTTTCCGTGCGGCAGTCTTATAGTCATAAATAGCTTGGAAACGGCGTATTTTTTCTCGAAGGCTAAGTATGACTGTGATCCGCTGAAATTTTTTCCTAGAATTTCGTATTGCGAGTATAGTCCAAGAGGGTCTTTTGTGCTTGGGGTTCCGCTTAGACAGAATTTTTTAGATTTACTAAAGAATCTTGCTATCGCATGAATACTTTGAGTTCGTTTTGCTGCCATATTTTTAATTTTACTACTTTCATCTAAGTAAATATTATGTATTAGCAGTGTTTCTAAAATTTCTCTAACTGAATTAAGACTTTCGTATGAGGTTAAAATAAATGACAAAGTTTTTGGTTTTTCTGCTCTTATTTTTGATAAATTTTTTAATTTGTCTGTGCTGTGGGCGATTATTATTTCGTTTGGGATAGAAAGATGCTTGGTTATTTCGTCCTTCCAAGTAACAAAAATGGTTGGTGGACAGATTATTAAGCTCGTCGTTTCGTTAAAATAAATAAATCTATAAACCGAGTGGGCTAAACAGATTAGAGTTTTTCCAAGGCCCATGTCAAGCCAAAGCGCGCAGTTGCTTAAAATCATTCTGGCCAATGCAAGTTTTTGATATTCGCGGAGTTGTGTGTTTAAGCCGCATAATTTAGGTAAAGCTAATGGATCACAGTCTTTATACCATTTAAGTGCTTCTTTGGTAGCTTGTAGCGTCTTGAAATGTGTTCGCAGATACCATCTGGACCAGGGTACATTAGGTAAAACGATATATGAACCATCGGGACAACGTACTTTTGGGGCGGTATCTTCTAAAAAAAGAAATGCGGAATTAGTATTGACAGAAGTTATTATATTACTAGGATTCACACGTCTGCTCCTGTCCGGGCCGCCGGGGTCGCATCCGTGAGGCCAAGGACATCAAAGGGGGGGCTACTTGCTCCGTAGCCCCTCTTTTTATATCATTGCTTGTCAGCCGCCGTCGGCAGTTGAACTTCGTTAAGATACGACTAGGACAAGAAATTGCAATGGGCAATCCACGAAGTTTTTTCTTTTTTCTTTTTGCACTACCGCTTGACTGTTTTTTCTACTTTGCTACTACTGATTGGGGGCCGCCCAATGGTCACGTCTACACCTCCTGTTGTTGACCTTCCGGCCGAGCCGCAGCCTGTGCCTGCCGCCAGTTCTCCGCTGCAAGTTGCCCAAGTATTTTCGCCTATTGCGCCTCCGTCTCCTCCTCCGGTTCCGCAATTCAACGGACCGGCAAAGCAGTTGATGCGGGCCGGGCAGCCTGTGACTCAGGAGACGTTTACCCGGCAAACCGTGTATGGGGGCGGCCCGGCCAACGGCGTGAGTCCTTCGATGCTGGAAGCGCCGGGGACGCCAAAGCGCTCAATGCCGTGCATTCAGTTTATGGCGTCGCTGGCGACTGATCCCAACAGCGCCGAATACCAGATTGAAGTCCATAGGACTGGACCAGCTATTTTCGAGGGGCAGCGAATACCATACGGCGTTATTGAGCGCTTTCCGCCGGCGCCTTATCCTGAAATTTATGAGCAAATCAAGCAGATTCACGGCGGAGGCTCTTATCGGATTCGTGTTTTGAACGGCGAAGGTGCGCAAGTTCATCAGATGAATTTTAATATCGACACGGTTATGAATCCGCCTAATATCAGGGTGCCAAACGGCGGAATGGGACACATGGCGACGCCTGGAGCACGCGGTCCAGGCGCGTTTTCTGCGGTTGCAAATGAATTCGATGACACTACTAAATTACGCGCCGAGGAGGCTCGATTGCGCGCTGAAGAACAAAAAATGTTGACCCAGGCCCGTGTAGATAAAGTACGCGAAGACATAGATCAAGCCCGAGAGCGAAGATTTTTTGGTCCTGTAGGCGAACAAAATAGGGCTTTGGATACGGTCAGAAGTGAATTTCGTGAAGTTCAGCATCTTAACGACAGGCGTTTTGACCAGATGCTGTCGAATTTTGACAAACTTTTGCTTACGTTGAATCATACGCGAAACAACGGCGACTCTGATAAAAATATGTTATTGATTGGCCAAATGATGAAAGCCATGTCAGACCAAACGACTGCTTTGCTAACCGCCATGATGAACAATGGAGGCTCTAAATCAAACGAATTGGCTGAAGCTATGAAAATGCAAAACGAGTCTAATAAGCAGGTCGTGACGATGGCGATTCAATCGGCGACTACTGCGGCAGGCAAGAGCGAGCGTTTGCTGGAACAACTTATAGTTCATCGCATGGAGCATCCTGATAACGCGGTGAAGCAAGCTTTGGAGTTGCGTGAGTCTGGTTGGAAACAAGCTATGCAGATGTGGCAGATGCTTGAAGATTATCGCGGCGATAAACAAGACGAAGACGTTATTAACCCCGAAGGAGGGTTTTTCAATAACCTTGGAAATTTGTTTTTGCATGGCCTCAAGCGGCTTGTTTCTGGCGCGGCAAGCGGCGGCAGCGGTAAATTTATCGAGGCCGTTGCACAGATGCTTAATAAGCCCGGTGCTACGCAGTTCAGTGAACAGGAACTCAAGACTGTTGCAGGGCAGCTTGCCCGCGAGGAGCTTGCGCGTAAAGCAATGTCTGCTGGTCAAGCGGCTTTACCTGTTCCGGCGTCTGCTTCAGCGCCTGTTTCTCGACCTACACCACGGCAAGTTTTTGATCGGGTTTATGAAACAGAAGATCAAGTTGCTCAACAGTTTCAGCCAGTTATGCAGCCTGTTCAACCAGTTCAGCAAGCCTGGGTAAACAACAGTGTCGTTCAACCTGTGGTTCAACCAACTTCTGCTCCGACTGGAGTAATTCAAGAAGTCGAAGAAGAGGCTTCGGACGGCGAAGGCGATACTCCTGATTCGCAGTTGCGGGAGTATGTGACTGAGGCGATGGTTATGGCTTTGAACGACATTAAAGCAGGTCGTAAATCTCATGATTGGGTTGATTTTGCTTCTGATAAGTGGAACAGAGATTTTCTTGCGTCGCTGAGCCAAGCATCTGACGATACGTCTAGGATTAAATTATTGCAGCAGTACACTGATCCTGAAATTTTTAATCAGATTGTTTCTCTTTTAACGACAGGAGAATCTCAATATCAGAACTATCAGAATTTCATGGAGAATCTAAAAAATCTAATTCAGGAATTTGCGGAGGCATCTGCTAGTGCCTAGCGAAAGCGAATTTCTAAATGACCCACGTATTCAGCTTTTTGGGCAAAAAATTGCCCAGGCCGTCGGGTCTTCTGTTTCAGAAATTATTCATCATGCCGTGCGCCAAATCGAACAAAATATTTCTCCTGCTGGCCGACCTGTTGAAGTTTTGAGGTTAAGCCGAAATGGACAAAATATAAAAAAACAAACTACAACTCCGCAGCTTTTAGCTGAACTTAACGATAATATTAAGGAATTGACCGAAGCCATTCGAGAAGCCAACGAACTTGTGCGCGAGCAATCATACGTCAGGGAACGCAGGCGTTGAAATTTGAATGGCTAGTCAGCAAACATTTAGGTGTAGGAAATGCAATAGCTTCTTGGTTAAGATAGCATGTACTGACATGACGAGAGATGCTCAAGCCATGGTGGTAATAGACACTCATTGCAATATGTGCGGTCGTGACGAGGTATTTTACATCGGTTTGCGAGGAGCGTCGCAAGGTCTAGTTCAAAAAAAGAATTTGACAAAATAGGGGCGCCGTGTATATTGGTTGAGGTACAGGGTTCTCCCACGAACCCAAAGCCGGAGGGCAGATAACCGGTAATGGTCAGAAATTGGCCATCCATGAAACCGTGGACGTGGGGTTGGGGTACAACTTAATAAGTGGCACGGGCTACATCGAGGTGCCGAACGCGGTCTGCATTGCAGACTCCAGCCGAGACGGCTGTGATAATTTGGCTAAAGCCAAGTTGTCTTTGCGTTTGGGCGCTTTTTGTTTGGTAGACCCGTGAATGTCTTATCTAAAATTCCTAGAAACGGGTTTAGTGGACCTTCCTGGTTCACTGCCTGCCAATCACAGCCGCGAAATCGTTGCTCCAGGCTATCTTGGCACTTATCAAACGATTCAGAGAATGCAGGATATGGTGACGCTGGGAAAGCGTCAGTTTCAGATTCGGAAACTTATTGGCGAGTTGGTTCAAAATTGCCCTCCAAAAGATTATTATTGCTATGCAAAAGCCGCGCACGACTTTTGCCGGGACAAAATACGCTATGTGTTCGATCCCAGCGGCGTCGAATTGATCGAAACCCCAGCAAGAATTCTCGAATCGAAAGTAGCCGATTGCGATTCAATCGTGATTTTAATGGCTGCTCTTTGCGAGGGGATGGGGTTTCCTTGCCGCTTCGTGACAATCAAGGCCGATTCAGCGCGACCAAACGAATTTTCTCATGTATTTTTGGAAGTGAAAATTCCACGGAAAGGCTGGGTTGGCAGCGATCCCACTCAGCCAAATCGGCCTTTTGGATGGGAGCCGGGTCCGGAATACGAGAGAAAAAACTGGCCAGCGTCTAAAGATGCGCCTGAAGACTCTCGGGAGTCAGATGACATGGCTGGTCTAGGGTACGGAAGCCCGGTTCCAGGTGTCCAAGATACTCCGGGAGTGCTTGTTGAGAAACCCTGGGAGTTCCGTGACGAGCCTGCGCTTGTAGTGACAAATCCGGAAGAGCTTGAACTTGCGTCGATGTTGGAGGCAAAAAAACAGGCTATCAGTGACATGCCTCATCGGGAGTTTTACTACGCGGACGAGTTGGACCAGTTTGCGCTGACGCGGCCAGAAGTTGTTTCTGTTTCGCCAGAGGCTGTAAAAACCATGAAGGGTTTTGGCGAATTTGGTGCGGCTCCCAAGTGGCTATTGGCGGCTGGCGCAGTTGCGCTAGTTTTTTGGCTAATGAGACGAAAATGAACGGTCTCTACGGTTATCCAATGTCTGGCCCTATGGCATTGGGCTACCTGGGAGCCGTGCCTAAAAAAGACCTTGAGGCAACGTTTTACAAGGTAGTAAGCGGTGAAAGTTACGGAGAAATCAGCGCGGCCTTGAGCGAGAATAAAAAAGATTTTAGTGACCTTGATGGTTTGTTGGGCCAGATCAAAAAAATGCCCGAAGGGCTAGTAAAAGACAAAGCCATGAGGCTCTACGAAGAGGCAAACGCCAGCGCAACAAAAGAGTTTTCAATTTTGCAACAGGTTCGGAGCGACTACAACGAGGCCGTGAGAAAAATTTCATCGTTGCTTGCGCCGATTGGAATTCAGCCAAAAACTCTTAGTGGGATGGATGCGCTGCCAGTGATTCCGATTGCGGTTGTTTCTGGTGCGATTGTGGCTGCCGGATACTTGTTTTCGCAGATTAATCAAGGCTTGGCGGCTTGGCGTGGCCAGAACATAGAGACAAAAGGTTACATTGCTCAAATTGCCGATGCGATTCAAGCCACAGGCGGGGCGATCCGCGAAACCGGGACAGCAGTTCTTAAAATCGCAGGTGCAGGGTTGATTGTGTTTGCTGTTGTGCAGTTGTTTAGGCGTCGAATAGGCAGGAGCGCGTGAACGTGGGGCGTTATCGGCACATTAAAATGGGATCGCTTCGAGGAGTTCATCCTAGAAGCATTAGAACTATTTCCATTGGGAAACGCGGTAAACTTTTGCGTATTGGCTGTCCAAAAAAATACTGGCGTCCACGTAAAGGTTTTTGTGATGACGGCATGAGGCCGATTTCAAGACTTGAGCCACTAAACAATCCACGAAGAAAATATTCTGTTGCGACTGCTCCTAGAAGGGTAAGGTTGCGCTGGTTAGCCAAGGCGCAAAAAGCGCGAAGGTTTTATTCGCGCTGCCGTAAAAAACTCGGACTGCTTTCTCCTAGTAAAACAAAAATAAGCGGCCCTCCAGTGCGCGAAGTTCCGATTGCTCCGAGTGCTCCGATTGCTCCGAGTGCGACTTTAACTCCAGACGAAGACCGGACCTGGTTCAAGTATAAACCTGAACAGCATTCTTTTCATACGCCTATTGCGTCTGTTCCTGGAAAACCTATTTCTAATCCTGGTTTTTCTGAAATTATTCGTGTAGGTGATCGTGTTGTTTATGTGACGCCTCAAGGACAGCTTAGAAGCGGCCGGGCCGTTATGCCGTCTGCCCATGGAGGCTGGGTTTTGAATACTGGCGGTCACTATGGCACGCCTCAAGTAGTCGATGATCGTAATATAGTCCGTGTTCATTCGAGACGGAAAACCGCAAATCCGGAGCTTCTTGTTGTTACAAATCCTGGTTCGTCCAAGAGTGGTTCTATGAGCAGAATGCAAATAGCACGACGGCTGAAAACATTGAAAGGACGGTACCGTGTCCGCACCGTACCTGGGTGGGGAACTTGGGTATGGGAGTATCGAGCGCGACAGGACGATCCTAGCGCACCCGATGCGTGGCACGCAAAGGTGCCTATCGAGATGGCAGCGGAATACTTCGGGTGGGAAGCTTACAATGGGTCACCTGTGAGAAGGAGGAAGAAATCCATGAGACGAAGACGGAATTTACCGCTGACTGTCAAGAAGGGCGGTCATCGGCATACCTGGAAAGCGTTGGTTAAGCGCTTTGGAGTCCGTGGTGCGCGGAAGCATTGGCGTCGCGCCAAAAAATATCACGGCTACACCAAAACTCGGATTTACAGAAATTCACGTCGTCGTCGCCGCCGGTACAACAGTTGGCCGGGTCACAAACGCGGTCATAGAAAAGCGGCTTTGAAAGGCTGGCGCAAGAGACGGCGCGGTCGGCGCAAGTACGCTCGTCGCAGAGGCGGCAAGCGACGTGGCCGTATCAGTAGTCGTCGTCCCCGCAAGGGCTGGGTGAAATACAGCGGTCGGTTTTACTCAAAGAAAGTTTTGCGTCGTAGGATCGGTAAAAGGCGTCTTTCTAGGCTGCTGAAACGGAGGGGCAGGAGGGCTAACCCCTCCAGGCGCTTTCGTCGGCGCAACTGAGCCTAGACGCTATTTGAGTTTGTTGCGCAGGTTGCGTCACACAAAAGGCAGAGTTTACAAGGGCCTGCGCGAGCAAGCTTCGCAGTACAGAAAAAGACTGATTGCGGCAAATAAATGGCACCCGGAGGACGATTTTCCAAGAACTAAATACGATATTCGAGGGTTGGCCAAAAAAATGCCTTCGGATTATCGGCGAGTTCTTGAGCGTGTTTTACAAACCAAAGAGGGCAAAACAGCGCTTAGTCGCTATAGGGCGTTTACCGGGTTGCCGTTTCCAACTGAGATAAAAATTTTGGAGCTTCCTGGCCCAAAAACAAAAGTAAAAGTCTTGGTTGGAATGGGAAAAAGTCCAGAAGTTCAGTTAGCCGATGGAGACGAAAAAACAGCGACCCGAGTTAAAAAGTTAAAAGGTTCCCGGATTGCTGCAACAGATGCTCAAGGAAAGAGAATTTACATACTAAGCGGCAGAAAAGGACAAGCCAGCAAAGCAAAGTTAAAATTTGTTGGCTATGCTCCTGAAACGCATTACGTGTTGACGCGAGACGAGGAAAACGCTGGATCGTTTAAGAAAAATAAATATTGGGTTCATGAACACAAAGACGAGAGTGGGCGCTGGCCAAAAGTGTACGTCGATCAGTTTGGGAACTTTGTTTACGGCCCTGGAACGTACCGGGTCGGCAAATGGATACGGAGGTGAAAACATGTTCGCATTTTTGCTGAACCCCCGTGGTAAAAAGCGCAGGAGCCGGAAAGCCAAACGAAGAACCTACAAAAAGAGGTACGCACGCAAGAGGTACGCACGCAAAAAGAGGGTTTCTATGCGGCGACGTTTGTCCGGAATTCGAGCTTACCGTCATCGGCGTGCGCTGATTGGCGGACAAGCTGCGCGCAAGGCCATTCAGGCGTTGGCGTGTGGGCCGCGTCCTTATAGAACGCTCAAGCGTTTACGTAAGAAATGCCCCGTGAAGGGCGTTGCTGCTGTTATGCCTGCTACGAAAATCCCCGGCTACATTGGTCCTTATGAAAAAAACCGTCGGCGCTATCGAAATCCTCGGTTCAAGTATAGGGCGCGTAATTATTCTACTTGGATTCCGGCGTACAAGAATCCTTCTTGGGTTCCTAGTTATGCCATGAATCCGAATACAACGTTTACGGGTAAACTTGCCGCTGGGTTTCGGCCGGGCGTTTTAATAAGCGCCGTGCCCGTGGTCGGAGGCGCGATTGGCAACGCAATGCTTGCTAGTTATGTGACTCGGTTTTTGCCTGGGATGTTGCAAACAGGATTTCCGAATTTGCTGGTTGGGCTTGCCACAGCCGGTTTGCTTGGCGCAGGAATTGGAATGCTGGCTCCTAGAATGGGCGGCCCGATTTTCTTCGGCGGCGTGATCGAAGTAGTTACTCGTGGTGTTCGCAGCTACATTTTGCCGACAATCGAAAAAGTCAAGTCTGGAATTTCGGACTATCTGACTGTCGGCGATGCTGCGGCGGCTAGGCCCTTGGGTTGCTATGGTGGCGGTTGCATGGGCTTGTATGAGCCGTCTCCAGAAGCCATGAGTTCTCAAGTTTATAATAGCATGATTGACTGGTCGCCACAGGCATCAACAACACCAGAATCTCTTGGGCCTCAAATCGGTTTTTCTGATTATTTGACTCCTGCGGCTGCTGCGGCTGCTCGTCCGCTGGGGTACTTAGGCTACACCATGAACGATGCGGCCATTGAAAGTACGGCCACTGAAGAGTTGGCTTTGGAAAGCTAACTGTCGCGCATTGTGGTGCGAGGTAAATCAGGAAAGGAGGAAGGGCATGTTTTACAGTCTAAATCCAAGACGTAAGAGACGCCGCAATGCGCGTCGTCGGCGCTGGAGTTTCAATCGGCGGCATCGCATGTGGAATCGGAGGCATCGGCGCAAGAGACATTACAATCGGAGAGGCCGAAAAGGTCGGCGACGGTATAGCCGAAACCCTGATGGTGGGGTGACGCTGCGCCGTCCGATGGCCGCGATCATGGCCGGGTTTAAGCCGAATACCCTCATGAAGGCTGGCGTGGTCGTAGGTGGGGCCATTGGCAATGCGTGGCTTGCATCCATGGTCAGCGGTTTCCTACCTGAAGTTCTCAAGACAGGGCCGGGAAATTATCTGGTCGGTCTTGGAACCGCTGGATTGCTTGGAGCCGGTGTCGGAATGCTGGCTCCGAGGTTTGCCGCTCCAGTGTTCTTCGGTGGCGTGCTCGAAGTAGTCACTCGTGCCGTGAAGCAGTACATCGTTCCGTTGATTCCCGGTATTCCCAAGTCAGGCATGGAGGATTACCTGACTGTGGCTGATGCCGCTGCCGCCCGGCCGCTCGGGTATTTCGGCGATTACCTGACTCCGGCTGACGCTGCTGCGGCTCGTCCATTGGGCTACATGGGTCAAGGCGACGAGTACATTTCCGAGGAGCTTGCTGCTCTTTAATACCGAGAAGCGCCCAATGTGGGCGTTTCCAAAAAACCGGGTCAGAAAAGCGGATTAGAAGTCCGGTCTTTTCGCCCAACAGGAAAGGAGTACGTCATGTCTGTTCTTGGACAGATGGCTCCGATGGTCGCGGCGGCAGGAAATTTCCCTGCCAACTATCCCTATGCCTATTCCGGGCCGCTTCCATCGGCTTTGCTGCGTCCGTTGCAGCAGCCGCTTAACATGTAGGGCGGCTTAAAACCCTTTCTAATAGTCTCGAACGCTGAAATGCCAACGAGGCCGAAAGAAGACGAAAAAGTGGATACTGCTCTTGTTAAAGCAATGGTAATAGGAGATGGATGCTTGCGGATTAGAAAAGACTGCAAGACTCCAATTATTACCATTACACATTCAGCTAAACAGGAAGAGTACCTAGTTTGGAAGAAAAATCTTCTTGAGAAAGCTGGATATGTGTCCAATTTCCGGAAGTGTTTGCATGTAGTGAACAAATACACTGGAAAACGAGATTGGATGGTTAACATTACAACAAGAGCATACAAGGAGTTTTTGGGGATTCGGAATTTAATGTACCCCAAAACTAAAGGATTCCCTTCGGGTGTCCTTGATGATCTTGGTCTACTTCATCTTGCGATCATCTTTCAGGATGATGGTTGTAAGGTGACGACTGGGACAGTTTCATGGGCTAATGGTACAAGGAAACGGTTGCCTGTTCCTTGCATTAGTTCCTATAGGATTGCTCTTCAGTCGCATGGGCAGGGTTCTTTTCAGTTTTGCGATTGGTTGATGAGTAAGTTTGGAGTGACAGCTAAATCTCTGCTGACAAAATACGGATACGTCGTAGCAATTTACAGGAGCTACGATAAGGCCCGTTTTAGAGATTTAATTAGTCCCTTCATGCATTCAACCATGATGTATAAATTGGAGGGAACTTTTGAGGCCCACGTCAACTGCGGTGAACGACTGAGCGAAAGGGGATTCGAGGAAACTTCTCGGATCATGCAACAGTCTGAACTTCCGGGAAAAAAACCGGAAGAGAATGGGCCGAAGAGCCTGTTCCGCTTCGAGCAGAGTGTACTAGGAAATTAGCTCGAAGTCATAAAAGTAACAGAGAGCTACGACACCGAAGTCATTCCGGCGGCCGGTACGCCGATTGAATTGGTGTTCTTCCAGCGCCAGCTTGGTCAGACCACGGCATTTACTGCTACGACCAAGACGGAGGCCGAGACCAACATCCAGCAGCCTGGACAGTTGGCCAATCCTCTGGAGTTCTCGTTGTTCGGGTTCCTGTTTGAGGTCGCTCCCAGCGTCGTGCTGGCCGACTTCAACGCGATTTACCAGACCAGTGCGTTTATTTTCACGTACACTGGCAATCGCGTGTACCTGAGCATTCCGACGACGCGGATTCCGCAGGGTGTCAGCCCTGAAGGATTCGCAGCGACAACTGTTGCGGCAACGACTTTGTTGCAGGTGCACAACGGCGTGGGGCATGTGTCTAATTTTTACAAGTTCACGATTGGACGCGCAGCCCTTCGCATTCGGCCCACGGAGTCGTTCCAAATCCGTCTGCGTTGGCCGAACGGTGCTCCGACGATCACAGCAAACACAAGGCTTCGTGTTTACATCGCCGGTTTGCAGTGGACGCCGCTCTGATTGTTGTTGCAGCGCTTCAAAACCTGGGCGTTGTGTTTTCGCGCCCAGGCTACATTTTTAAGATATCGTACAGGGTTCGCCCACGAACCCAAAACCGGCAGACACATAGCCGGTAATGGCCAGAAATTGGCCTTCCAGTGTCCGGTAGGGGCGGATGCGAATGGTCGCCGCGACATCATGGCATCTAGCCCACGGGCGCGTGGACGTGGGGGTCCAGTCCGCGTGAATAGGTCAGCCCACGGGCGCGTGGACGTGGGGATCACGAGATTTACTCTCGTCTAGCCCGTGTACAGTGCGCGTGGCTTACGAAAATTAAATAAAGGGCAATTACTGTGCTCCCAGCTTGGGTAAACCGGCCTGACGGTTCGGTATTTCTTAATGACCTCAAGCGGTATGTGAAGGGCGCGTATTTGTCGCCTGCGGCCGCTTCGATTCCGGTCGTAATCGCGGCTGCGCCTTCTGCGACTGTTCCAACTGGCGCTCCTCCGATTATTGTTGAAAGTCCGCCTGACGCTATTCATGAAATTTTTTCGATGTTTGGTGAGCATTTAACTGCTCCTGCCGCTCCGGCTTTGCCGGTTCCGCCTCTTGTCGATGTTCAGCGCCGAATGACCGTGCAAATTTTTGATTTGGCGTGGCGTCGCAATTTAATGAACCGTGATATTCCAGTAGATCATGTTTTCGGAACAAATTTGTCCCCGTTTTTCTTGCGCGAAAGTATTTTTCTTGAAGGTCAGCAGGTTTTACAGTTTAATTTTCTAAATAATTCAACTGCTGGAGGTACGGCGTTTAAGTTTCAGATGGAAAGCCGTAAATTTCAAGCGACTTCGTTGACAAGAAAAAATGTTACGGAGTATATAAACGATCAACGTCGTAGAAGACTTTACTTGACTCCGTTTTGGCAAACATCTAATCAGGCAATAAGTATTCCGGCTGGCGGCGTTGTTGATGTATTTTTTACTACTGATAGATCGTTTGATTTTATAATTTTGGGCAATGTATCTAGCTTTATTTCGACCGGCACCGCCGGTGATCTTGAAGAAGGTTTTGCCGTTGAGTTGTTTGATGCAAAAACTGAACGGCCTCTTCAGAACCAGGCTGTTGTCCGGTCATGTTGTTCTGGATCAGCAGGTTTTCCATTTTTGTATCCCACTGGATGGATACAAGAGCCAAATACCATACTTCGTGTTCGCTTTACAAATTTAATTACAAACGCAGCAACTGAAGTTTTCTGGACATTTTTTGGAGTTAGCAATTATACGAACACAACTCCGTTCCAGGTGACGCCTACAGTTGCGCCCGCTGAAGCTTTGTTTCGTGGAGTTCCGTAATCATGAGTTTACGAACAGTAGATAAATTTGTTACGTGGAATTCTCAGAAAAACTGTTATGATACAGTTTTTTGGAGGCGAGATATTTTGCCTTCGTCTTTGACCTTCGTTGAAGGAACTACTTTGCCTGTGACTGTTTCGGCTGCGCCTGCTTTAACGCCGCCGCTGACAATTAAGCAGCCATATGCGTCTTTGAATGGTCTTGACCAGGGCCTCGGTACGCCTTTTGAAGTTCGGTCTTTGGTGTTTCAGGATTCCACAGATAGGACTCAGAACGCAAATTTTAGAGTTAGACTTAAAGAAATAGGCGAAGTTCGTGAATTTATGAATCGGGAAGTTCATGTCAGAACTATTTTTGGAACTGGCCAACAGCCTGCTCTTTTACGTGAGCCGTATATGTTCTTGAGTCAGCATAATATCAATGTGCAGCTTATAAAAATTTCCGGAGGGGTGACAACTGCGAGATTATTTCTTTGGGGAGCGCAGTATTTTCCATGGTCGCCGTCTCTTTTGATGGCTAAACGCGAAAAGTCTGATATGACAAATTTGCTTCGTAAATGGATGAATCGTCGAAAATACGTTACTCCGTTTTGGCTGACCACCGATGAAGCGGTTTCTTTAGGTGCGAATGCTGCCGCTGATTTTACGGCCAAAATCGGCGACGATGGGCCTTTTGAAGCATTTGGGCATTGCGTTGTGGCGACAGGTGCTTTTTCTGCTGAAATCACAGAGACAAAAACTAAACAAACGCTCATGAACGGAGTAATTACGGATATTAACGGCATGGGAAATTCACAGTTTCCAACTATTTATCCGACTCCGTATTTGATTCCAGCCGGTTACAGATTACGAATGCGTTTTACTAACCTAACTGCTGCAACTAATACAATCGACTGGACGTTTTTTGGAAGGAAAATCTATGCGCCGATGACAAATGTTTCTGAAATTTTACGTGAAACTGCTGTTCCAACTCCGGCGGACAGTCCTTCTGTGATGGTTCCGAGACCTTTGTAGGGACAAGAATATGCCTCGTATCCCGACGATCATAGACAAAGAAGACGGCACCGTGATTGGCGTGAATCTCAAGCGCATCGCGGAAATGCCGTATTTTTTACTTACGAATAATCCGGCAAATAATATTGCAGTTCCTGGTCGGCAGTCTTCTCCGCCCATAGTAATGTCTGTTTCAGGCGAAGGCCCGGCGCAGATTCATTCTTTTTCGGCTGAACGGCACGCAAATGTTGCCGCCACTGGAGCACAGCTCGTTTATCCTAACGGTGGCGTGGACGTGGCGCGGGTGTTTTTACAGATTCAAGATGGTCAAAGTATTCGTGGTCTCATGAATGGCGCTGCACACATAGATACGATTTTTGGGCGTTACGCCAATGGCGCGGCGACTATTGCCGGTGCCGTGTTTGCTGCCAGTATTGTCACAGTAACAACGGCGGCCGCGCATGGCTTTGGTATTGGCCAAATGGTTAGTATTTCAGGGGTTACTCCGAACGGCTATAACGGCCAATTTATAATCTTGTCTGTGCCTTCCACAATTACTTTTACTTATAGGCTTGGAACTGATCCTGGCGCTTTTGTCGCAGGTGGCACAGCCGCCGTATGGGCGCGACCTTATCCGTTGCCAGAGGCGCTTTATATCGACGAACAGCGTCATGTGACCGCGACCATAACAGATTTGGCTGGGCCGTTTCCGGCTGCATTAGATAGAAATAATATTCGTTTGAATATGCACACACAAAGACTTTTAACGCGGCAAGTAGACTTGAATCTATCGCGTGTCAGGGCGCGCATGGAAAAACGCCAATACATGGCATTGCCGTATTTTTATATCTTGGATAACGGCAATTCAGTTATTGCTGCTGCTGGCGGAACCAATACTGAGACAATTACAATAGGACAGGATCATCATTTTGAGATTTTTCAGATTACGGCAGTAAGTAACGGACCTTTTAGTATAAACATAGTTAATACGTCTACCGGGGAATCTCTTGTAGACGGTCCTTTGGGCAGTAATTTCAATGTTCCCAGCGGCGTGAGTATTGGAAATGCTTCTTTTCCGCTTAGATTTCATGAACCAAGGTTCATTGAACTGAGAAGCAAACTTATAGTTACTTTGACCGATTTGTCTAATGCAGCCAATAATACAATTTGGCTGACATTGGGTGGCCGCGCACTCGCAGATAAAATGTGGATTTAGGATTTAAGACCATGAGTGTTTTAAGTCACATGTCAACGCCCGATAACAGCGCTGTTGTTCGGCGTCTTTTGGCTCGATCCAGAAATAATTCTGGTTTGTTTGGCCTTGGAGATTATCCGGCGGATTTACCTAATAGGATTCTTTTGACCAAAGGCGACGCTGAAGTCGGTCCTATTTCCAGTCCAGTTGTTCCAGGCAAAGATTCAGGTGCTCCTGAAGACATATTAAGCATTCTTAAACAAATTCGTGATTTATTGTCTCGCGGCCCCGAGATGTACGCGGACGAATACAGAACCAGATTTGTTGTTCAGCCTCGTGAAGCGATTTCTTTTATTGCTCCTGGCGGATCAACTACGATTGCCGCCGGAGCGGCCGTTGCCGTGGTTAGTCAGCAAATAGACGAAAATTTCACAGGGTATTTGACTGGTGTTGGCGTGAATGTCGATCCTCCAGGTTCTTTTCCGAGTATCACTTGGCAAGTCCGCGTAAATGGCGCTATTCATCCAAAATTTTCGGATAGAATTTTTAATGCCAATACGTTGGCGACACCTTTGCCGTTTACTCTTGAATTAACTCAAAACAGGCTTGTTCAGCTTGTGGCAATCAATGGTGCCGGAGCGCCCATAGATGTCTCCGGCATTATGGTTGGCTGGACAGAGTATATGAGCGCTTACAAGCGCTACGGGTCTTCACCGCAATCAGGAATTGGCTAAAATGGCAAATCCACGTGTGCCTGTCATTACTCCGGCTATTATCACGGCTCCGGCTACGTCGGCGTCTGTTGATTTTACTGCTGTGGGTATCATGGGCGCTGTTAGCATTCGTAATGCCGGTCCAAATCAAGTTTTTATGGGCATAGATAGCGTGCCTCCGTCTGCGGCTGTGCAAAGTGGAGTTTTAAGATTACAAGTGAACGAAACATACGAAAACAATAATATAAATTTCACGGTTTTGAATTTTCTTGTAGGTGCTGGAAACAGCGCAACAGTTGAAGTTGTTGCTCAGAGGGCATCCGGCTAATGTGGTATAGCAGGTCAAGTATTTCTGATTTTACTGGTTTAGACGGCTTTTCCAGCCTGTCTCAGGTATCAGATCGGCCTATCGCGGTAAAAAAATCAACGACTCCAGGTTTATGGGACATAATACAAAAATCCTCTCCGTTGATAAAAAAAGGTTTTGCTTTTGATCCTAGTAAAGCCCCTAGGCCAGAAGACGCTGAATATTTTCAAAGCGGCGTCGTAGGCTCAAAAGCTCAACAAGAACGCTGGAAAGAGTATCAAAAAGGAAATGCCTTTGTGTCTCAGGCCATAAGCACTTTGTTAGCTTTACAAAAAACTTATGGTCGAGATTACGCAAAGCTTGACGATGTTTCTACTAAAAATTATATTAAAAAGCTAACTGAAGCTATTCAGAAAAATAAAGATTCTTATAAAAGACGCGAAGACCCGTCTTATGCTTATAACGCTGCTCTTGAAGTTTCAAAAATTATGCAGGAAATGATTGCACATATAGCGGCCAAAAAAGCATTCGAGTATTTCACCAAACAGGAGCGCATAGAACAAGAGGCTAAGGCGCTTGCCGAGAGCAAAAAAACTCCGGCTCAAAAACTAGCGGAAGAGACAAGAGAAATAGAAAGGCTAGACGCCTTTGACCGCGCTGAAAAATGGCAAAAAAGACTTAGCTCTCTTGATGATCCTGAAAAATATGCACAAGAGAAAAAACAACTTATTGAAACATTTAAGTACACCGAGTCACAAGCTGAAAATAAACTTAGAAACGATAGACGCATAGCTGAAGGCGAAATAAGTAAACTTTCAAGCAAATACAAAGAAATTGCTGACTCAGAAAGAAAAAGAAAAGCGTTAGTTGCTCAAGAAACTGAGCGTAAACTAGAAAAACAACGACAAGCCGATGCTGCAAAGGCAGCCGCTGCTCAAGCTGAATTAAAACGTCTTGAAGAAGAACGTCAAGCCATGTGGCGTAAACGTTTTGCAGAAAGTTCACAGGTTATGCAAGAGGCTATTAAAACAGGAATAGTCGCGCCCCCTCCGCCAATTCCGCCGGTTTATACGCCCCCGGCTTTTCCGTTGCCGCCACCGGCGATTACAGCCGCTGTACCAGCGTTTCCAACGGCACCAGTTCCGCCGCCGTCCGTGACGATTAAGTTGCCTCCAAAAGCGCCTCCAGTAGTTTTTGTTGCGCCACCGCCGCCAGCCGTGACAGCAGGTGTTCCTGTTTTGCCTCCTCCAGGGCCTGTTCCAGAGCCATTTAAGATCATTGCTGTGCCTACTCCTGGCGCATCCGGCGATGCTCCGGGAATCATGTTTACGCCGTCGGCCGGACCTCCGGCGGCTGGATTGCCGAGCGCGCTTGCGCAAGTAGGCAACATGTTTTCGGCAGACGTTCCGACTATTCTTAGTGCTACTATGCCTGCAACGGTTTATAAAGGCCAAATCGAGGTCTTTCCTGTTTCTAAGCCTCCTGCTGTTCCAGGAATACTCGAAGGCTTTGGAGAGACCAGAAAGACTATTCCGCTTGCTATAATTTTGCTGTCTGCTGCGGTTTTAGGTGGTATGATTCAAACTAAAAGCAAAGCTCTTTGGGCTTTAGGCGGTCTTCTTGGGATAGCAATGTTTGCGTCTTGGAAAAAGGAGAGCTAAATCATGGCAAGCGAACCTTCCGAGAACACGAAAGACCCAAAGCCTGGGTATAAGACCTCAGAGTTTTGGCTGACTACCCTAGTTACGTTGACTGGTCTTTTGACCGCGAGTGGGGTGATTCAGAGTGGCAGTTCCTGGGATAAAATAGTCGGGCTTGTAGTTTCGGCGCTGGCGGCAATGGGCTACTCGGCCAGCCGAGGCTCCGTGAAACGAAAATAAAATGTTTACTGGAATTTTGGCGGCATTAGCCCCCGTGTGGATGGCTTTGAAGCCTGTGATCCAGGTGATTATTCAGGCCGTGCTTCCTGTTTTACTGGAGAAACTGAATGAACCGGACACACTTGAAATTTCTAAGCCGGATTCTGATTACGATGCTCGTGTGCGCGCTAAGCTGCGGGCTGAAGGGTTGCTTTAGAGGCAAGACCCGTGTAGTGTATGTCACTCCTGGAGAGAGCGTGAAAGCGGCCGGGCCGTTTAGCTTCAAAGCAAAAATTTGGGCGCGTGATGCTAAAGGCGAATGGGTGAAAGGCGACAACGAAACAGAAGTTTCTGTTCCTGAAGGCTGGGATTTGTTTGTAACGTCTCCACCGCCAGCGGAGAAGGTAAAATGAAACGCGGCCTGTGTTTTTTGGTTTTGATTGGTGGCGCTGTTGCGCTGTATTTTTTGTTGCGCAAACAGCCGCCAGTTTTGACTAGGGGCACCGTGGCGTTGCCTAACATACGCCCGGCGGCACCATTGCCTCCAGGAGCCGTGCTCACTGGCCGGATCGAGCAGACTTCAACGGGCCGACCACCTAATTTTCCAGGTGAAGTAATTGGCTATGGCGTTCGAGAATGGGCTGAGTACGCCTTGCCTACTGGTAAATTTGATTGGGTCGAAATAAAACCCGGAGCGTGACATGAAAAAGTTGATTGTTTACGGCGCAGTTGCCTTGGTTAGCGTTTCGTTTTTGATTTGGCTGGCAGCGAGAAAAAAATAATGCTTGCTTGCCCCGGTCACTGTAAATGCCAATCATCGGTGCTTGAAGGCTTCGATGATTTTGCTGTTTTTCCGTGGGGCGAAGTCGTAACAGGAATTAGCAGCGTTCTTGGAATAGGCGGGTCGTTGGCGGTAGGAAAAACACAGGAGAAACTTGTTAAGCGGCAGATCAAAGAACAAAGGCGCGCCGAGAAAGAGGCTTTTGCAGAAGCGCAGCGTGAACGGACGTTTCAGGAGCAACTGGTTCAGAGACAGCTTGAAGCTCAACGCGAACAACAAGCCGAGAGTTTTGAGCGGGAGCAGACAGCAGCAGCCAAAAGAAGAGAGTTTTGGACTTTGATGGCCATAGGCGGCGGCGCTGTTTTGATTTCTGGTTTGTTTATTTACGGTGCTGTGAGAAACAGGAAAAAATAACATGTCATCAATGGACATGTTTTATAATTTTCAAGACACTGGAATAGGCAACATGGCCTATTTACAGACAGGTCTTGGCCAGATACAGACTCGGCCTATTTCTTCTGCATTGGAGGTTTTAACGCAGTTACCGCAAACCCAGCGCGATATTACGCAGTTTGCTCAGTCTACGCAGTATTTGCAATCACCGCAGTTTCAGGAACAAGTTAAAAAAGTTACCCAAGATATAGAAATGTACACGTATGCACAGCTTGGGTTGCAAACTGTTGCCACGATTGCGACATTTGGTTTGTTTTTGATTGCGCTGTACACGGTAATCAGAAAAAGAGGTAAAGTCTGATGGATGAATTGTCTGAAGTCGAAACAAATGACGCCTTATTGAGGAATCAAGAAGGCGGAGGTCCAATGCCCTTGTCAATGCAAGGTCAATTTGTGCCTTTGCAAAATCTAGCTGAAACAGACGCAAAAAGCCCATGGTACAAAAATTCAACGTGGCTTTTGTTAATGGGTTTGGCTGCTGCGGCAACAATAGGAGTCGCGTGGTACGCCACACGGAGGCAGGAGAATTCCGGTGATCCCGGCTTTGGTCACAAAAATTCCTCAGATGTCGAAGACTTTGGTGCCTTTTAGGCCACCAGAAGTTGTCGAGTCTTTTAAGGTCGGCACGTTGCTAGACGATCCTGTTTGGCAGCGCAGCGATTGTCTGTGTCGCGGAGGTTCCTGGGCAGAATCTGATCTTGGCCGGGCTGAAACAGGTTTTTGCGTGCCTGGAGTTCCGACTGGAAAGACTTTTGATTTGGCGACGCGAGGCTGTGTGCCTATTCCAGGTTACCGGTTTCCAGAAGTTTCAGGAGCGTTTTCTTTTTGTCGTCAAGGCGGCATGAATATTTGCCTGATTGGCGGAGTTGCTGTTGGCTTGTTGGTTTTGTGGGCTGTTTTACGAAAAAAATAATATGAAGCTCATGTCTATTGATGCTATTTTAGCCACTGAACTGCCTCTTGGCGGCGTGGATGATTTTATTTGCGGAAATTTTTCCGGTCTTGGTGTTTTTGAATCTTTTGACGCCAAATATGACAAAATGATTAAAGATTTGCGCCAGATAGAAATTTATTTACTTGAAAGCGGAAAATTAGCAACTTACCAACTTAATTTCAATCAAGCCAACGGAGCCGTGTTAGGTCTTGGAAATTTGTTTCGTGCCCAAAGAAACCCCAAAGAATACTGTCTTCAAAAAATTGGTTATAATTACGTAATCGTTGCAAAAAGAACTTTAACAAAGTGCATTGTATTTTCTAGCGCCGAGGCATGGTCGGCCGCGATGCAAAGTCAAGTAGACAGGTTTGAGTCTCTAGTTGCGCCTATTAAACAAGAAATAATTCGTGAACGAGAATCAGCGGCTATTTATCCTGTGGCTCCTGTTCCTGCGGCGGACATTGAACGCGATCGGCTTTTACGGCTAATAGCTGGAAGACCAGAACGAACAATCATAGAAGAAGACCCTGAATCCGCGAAAAAGCAAGAGCTAGAAAAAATAAAACAGTTAATCATAGGTAAATCTGTTACGCCGATTCTGATTCGGCCACCAACAAGAGGAGTAAAAGCCATGGCAGTTCCAAGATCATGTGCAGCCCTGTCCATCGAAGACATTGGACCTCGCCCGGCCGATCCGGTGGCTCTGGTTGAATGGGAAGCGTGTGTCCGTGAAGCCGGTTATAATCCTGATGATATTGCCGGGGCTGAGGTTCAGCGGCAAGTCGTTCAACAGAACCCAGCTTCTCTGGACACGCCTCAGACTGGAACTGTGCCTATTAAAGATAAGCCTCCGGCTCTTGGCGAAAAAACTAGCTTGTTCGGAGAAATATTTCGTGAGCTTTCTAAAAACGCAACTGATCTAGCAAAAGTTCAAATCCAAGCCAAAATGATAAAAGCACAGCGCGAAGGCAAACCAATTTATGTTACGCCCCCGGTTATCAGGATTGCTCAGCAATCGCAAAGAAAAAAAGTTCCGTGGGGCTATGTCGCCGGTGGTGGGGCGCTCTTGTTGGCCGCAGGTGTGATAGTTTTTTTGGCAATGCGAAAGAAATAACATGGGCATGTTTTCTGGTTTTACTGGTTTAGGCGATACGCCGCTTCCCAAAGGACTGCGTATCAGTCCGTCGCCGGAGTCTTATAGGCTGCTGGCTACTCCAGTCGGCCGGGCGCTGTTTAACGCAACCAAAGAAGCCCTGGAAAAAAATTATAACTTGCAGCCAGTCGGCCTTGAAACAGAAGCAGAATTGCTTGAAAGAATTTCGATGGTTTTTACAGAACGCCATGCGGCTGTTTGGCAAGGGACGATAACCGCCGAGACTGTGAATCTTGATCCTAGGCTTGAAAAAACTGTTGCTGATCTTTCTGTGATGTCCAGTCGAAAAAGCTACTCGGAGATTTTGGCGACAGAAGAACAAACACGAAAACGCCGAAACCAGATATTACTGCTTGGCGGCGGTTTGTTGGTTTTTGTGTTTGCTGCCTATTTTGTTTGGCGTAGATAAGCTTTTTGAAAGGGCTAAACATGTATTATTCTGGCTTTGATAATCTTTCTGATTTAACGTCGCTGGAGCAGTTAGCGACTGGCTATCTTGGCAATGGCGAAGAAAAAAAGCCATCTGTTGTCAGTGCAAGTATCAGCGAAGCCGGAAAACAAATGCAAGAATTAGTTAAACTTTATGGAGAATATACATTGGCAAAGCAAAAAGGCAAACTTCGTCCACCTGGAGAAATTAAAGTTTTGCCACCAAAAGTTGAAATAACTCTTCCTGAAATACAGCAGCAAGATACTACTAGGCGCAACTGGATGATGGGTTTGTCGATTGCCGGTGTTGTTGGTGTCGGAGCCATTTTGTTTTTTGTGCTGAGCAGGAGAAAATAACTCATGTGGTACACAGCAAACGCCCTTGATGATTTTGTTGGTCTTGGCGCTAAAAATAAAAAGGTCAGTCTGAAAGACTGTGCTGATTTACTTAAGCGCGCCAAGAAAAACATAGAATTTGCGGCTGATCCTGGAAAAAAGAAAAAGCGCAAGACTTACGTTAAAAACGCCAGTCTTCGGTATAAACAATATGTGAAATGCGTCGAAGCTGAAGGCGGCGCACCCGAAGAACTTGAGTTGCCTAGCAAAAAGCCATTACAGACAATCGCTCCAGGCGTTGTTATTGAACCTGCTCCGGGCGAAAAACCTGCGCTTGTTCCTGAGCTTGTCAGAAAAGAATTTGAAACTTTTAGGCCAGTAGTTGAACAAATGATAGCGGCACAGTTTGAGCCTGTTCCAGAAGCTGTTTTGGAAGAAAAGACATCAGAAGGTTTTGCTGTTGACCCTAAAATTTTAATAGGCATAGGCGCGGCTGTGGCTCTTGGTGCTGCTTTGATTTTTGCTTTTGGTGGAAAAAAGAAGCGGAGAAAATAATTCATGTGGTACACACAAAAAACTCTGGACGATTTTGTCGGGCTTGCCGAATTAGGTTTCTTAGGTGAAACCGCCAAGCAGCGACAAGAACGCCTAAAAGCCGAACGTGAAGCCAAAGCCGCCAAGGCAAAAGCCGAACGCGAAGCGGAACAAGAGGCTCGAAAACGCGAGCAAGAAGCTGCTCAAGCTCAGCGCTTAGCCGAGCAACAGGCTCGAAAACGCGAGCAAGAAGCTGCTCAAGCTCAGCGCTTAGCCGAGCAACAGGCTCGAAAACTTGAACAAGAGGCTAAGAAAAGCGAAGCTGAAGCTAAGCGTCTTGAAGCAGAAGCTGCTCGTCAAAAAGACGCAGCGGCACAGCAAGCTATTCGTGAAGTAGCTGAGGCCAAACGACGCGAAGCCGAAGCCGAACGTGAAGCGGCTGCGGCTCGACGTAAACGCGACGCTGAAGCTGAAGACGAAGCGCGAAGAAAAATATATGCTGCGCAAGCTCAGGTTAGCCAGGAGCTTCAGGAAGCGAAAGCAGCTAAAACAACTGCTAAAGTCGAACTCAAAGACATCACCGAGAAAAAAAGAAAAGCTCAGGCTCAAGTTAATCAGCTTGCCAATCAGATTTCTAAGCTGCCTGCGCTCGTTCAAGCAGGACACGTTGAGCAATCTGTCTTGGATGTTTATAATGATTTTCTTACATGTCTTCGCAACGTTGCGTCAACCGGCGTTGGAGAATGCGCCAAACCCGGAGAGATTACTGACGTAATTCAACGTGCTGTCGCGGCTTCCAAAGAAGTCGTTAAACGAGAAAAACAAGCTGGGCAGCAAGCCAAAAAAGAAGCTCAAAAAGCCAAGCAAGAAGCCGCAAAAGACGCCCGTGAAGCTAAACAAGCAGCGGCTAAGTCTACTCAAGAAGAACGAAAAGCCCAGCGTCTTGAAGCGCAAGGCCAGCGTAAAGAGGCCGCAGAAGCCCGGCGTGAAGCCCAAAAAGCCAAAGCGGAAGAACGCAAAGCTTTGACTGAACAAAAACGCGAAGAGCGTAAAGCCACTCAAGAAGAAAAAAAGGCTTCTCAGTTGGCTTTGCGTGAAGAAAAACGGGTTGCTCGTCAGGCCAAGCAAGAAGAGGCAAAAGCTAACAGACTTGAAGCACAAGGTAAACGTAAAGAAGCCGCAGAAGCCCGGCGTGAAGCGGCCAGATTGCGCGCCGAAGAGCGTAAACAGGCTGCACAGGTTCGCCGTGAAGAGCGTGAAGAAGAAAAGCGATTACGGCAAGAAGGAAAAGTCACAGAAGAAGATTTTTTAGAGTTCCCTCCTGAAGTGCCTTTTGAAGCTCCGATTATGTATCCTCCTGAAGCGCCTCCTGGATATGTTGCGTATCCTCCTGAAGCGCCTCCTGGATACGTAGTTATGCCTGAGATTCCAGGCGAGTTTCCAGGGATTCCAGGCGTCACTCCGGTCCCCGGCGTGGTAATGCCCGAAGTTTCTCCTATAGGAAGACCTGGGGTTGGACCTCCAGTGGGACCGCCGCCTTATGTTGCTCCTTCGTTGCCGGATACGACGTTTTTGGCTCCTCCGCCGATGCCTGGATTTCCTGCGCCTACGGCTCCTTTTATGCCGTCTTTTCCTGGACTGCCTGGAGTCCCAGGAATGGATTTAGCAACAGGACTGGCTCCTGGGGTTCCCGGTGCTCCGACGCCGCCTATGCCAGAAGTTCCTATAGAACCAGCAAAGCCTGCACTTGGTACGGCTCTTTTGGTTGGAGGTCTTGTTTTAGGTGGTATACTGCTGCTAGGCGGGACGTTAGGCAAAGGCGGCAGCCCACGGGGGCGTGGACGTGGTGTCCGAAAGGGGCGGTAGGCATGGGGCTAGGAGTTTAACATGTTAAATTTTGGATTTTCTGGCTTTGCCGACGAAGACCTGGAGGATTCAGGTCTTGGAACTTTTTTTGACGATTTCGGCGAAGACGACGAAGACGACGATTACGGTTTGGGTTTTCTTGGCCAAAAGAAGAAAAAGCCAAAGAAAAAGCCAAAGAAAAAAGCACGACCGGCACGCGAAGCCGTGTGTAAGCCGGTAAAAATTAGACAACAAGAACAGCAAGCTCTTGAATACTGTGCAGGCAAAGGCGTTGGTTTACAGGTAATTTCCTGTAAGCCGTTTCGTTATCGTTGTGATGTTGAACGGGAGCCTTCTGCGGTTGTGCCGACTCCTGTTGCGCCTCCCGGAGAAGCCCCGGCGTGTCCTCCAGGCATGGTTTTACGGGAAGGCGAGTGCGTGCCTATTCCTGTGCCTGGAATGCCAGTGCCAATTTTTCCCGAAGAAGATTTTGAACCGGTTCCTCCTTCTATTTATGCGCCGACTGTCACGGCCGGTGCGCCTGGGCCGGTGACATGGCAACCCTGGGTTTTGCCTCCGCCTGCTCCGGTTGCGCCACCTCCTACGGTGCTTCCGCCACCTCCTCCGGCGCTGACTTATGCGCCTTTTCAACCAGTTTATCCGTCGTATCAACCGGTTTATCCGTCGTATCAGCCAGTTTATTCGGCGCAGATGCCATACGCTTACGGAGGCCCACTGATTACGCCTATTCCGGCTGAGTACGCTGGCGAGGCTGACCAGATGGTCGATTTGACACCGATGCAGCAGGCTCCAGGTTTTCCGCCTTCTCCGTTTGTGCCAGAACAAATGGAAGCAGGAGCCGTGAGTGGTTGCGAACTTGAAATTGGCGCACCAGCGACGGCCGACGAATACGGGTCTTTGCAAACCGAGCGCGTGGTGTGCGCAGGTAGCGGCGGCTTTGGAATGGGTCCGTTCGCAGCGCGACCTATTACGCAAATCGAATCTGAAGAAGAGCAAACTTTGACGGGCTTGGCCGGATTTGGGCGCTACCTGGGATAAATTAATGGCGCGACAAATAAAAACTAAATTACCGGCGTGGTCTTTGTCCTCGAAGGATTTGTCTAAGTGGAAAAATCTTTACGGAGTTTTTTTGTTTCCTGGGCATCAAGCTCAAATTTTGCTCAGGGACTACGGAGAACCGATTGCGATTTGTTTTGGAAGACCTTTGAATTTGAGCAAAGATAAACGTGTGATAGTAGGAACTTTTTTACTGGAAGAACCGAAAGAAAATTTTCGGGAATTCATGATGGGGCCTTATTGTGGTAGTTTTAGGGCCTTTGTGATAAACATGAGTTCAAAAATTTTTGATTTCGTGAATAGGCATGAAAAATTGTTTACTTTTTTGGATTACTCAGGCCGCCAAAGAGTAAAATTAACTTTGGCCAGACTGGAGAAAAAATCGTCATGGCTGGATTCAAAGGACAAACCGGCAAACTCTTGCTCTTCGCAGGCTTGGCAGGAGTTGCCTTCTGGCTTTGGCGCAGAGGAGGCATGGGCGTATCAGGAAAAGGCACGCTTGCACCGGCTGTTGTCGGCGCAAACGAGCAAGTTCGCGCCGGAAGTTACCGGGTAATTAAAAATCGCCGCCCTGGTTTGCTATATGTTAAAGTCGAAAAAGGCAACATTGGCGGCGAATTGTCTTTCAAAGCACCTGTGAAAGGCAAGTTTACCCGCAACGTAATTGTCGAAGCAACCGGAATCTTTGCGGAAATAGCTGCATGACAAGCCCTGAACTTGTGCTGTTAAAACGAATAAATTTTTGGCCAGAGAAAAGAAAAATTTTTCTGGAGAAAAATAATATGCCGGAAGAAGCTAAGCCGATTGTCAAGGTTTATACGCCCGACGAGTACGGCAAGTTGCCACAAGTGGTCTGTCAAAACGGACATGTTGTTCCGTTTTCTGGTCATCCGGATTCGCTAGAGGCTAAAGTAAAAATTACATATGGCTTCGAGAATAAAAATCCAGAAAAATCAGAACCTGAATCCGAGAAATAAACATGTCTACGATGGTTGCTCAGTCTGTGGACCCAAGAGCCGGAACGCTTCAGCCGCTTCCGGAGGGCCTAGAATATCGGGCCGCCGTGCCCTTGTGGGGGCCTTATTATCAAATGTCTCCGTGGGCATGGTCTGATTTGCCGCAAGAAAGTTTTTATAATCCGAGAACATATCCGTTTCCTGCCGTGAATCCGTTTATTCCCCAAAGATCAGGCGCTTTTATTCAACCAGGACAAGCCGATGTTTTAGGTTATAAGCTATTAACCGAAGGTGAACCGATGGCTGACTTTGATTCTGAAAAATCACGAGGGCGTATGATAGGATTGATCTTGGCTGGAGTATCTTGGTTTTTGTTTTTTCAGCGTAAAATTGCTTTGAGTCTAGGAATAAGCGCCGTGGCATTGTATTTTTTAGTTCGTGGCAAGTCTGGTTTGGGTCAATGGTTTCCGGAAGACCCTACTGGAGGCGCTTATGGCGGCGGCGGCGATCCGATTTACGGCGATGTTCTTGGCCCTGGCGAGAACATTGCTGTTGCAAGCCAGTGGGCCGGGACGCTTAAACCTCGTGGCTTTGTGGCGACAACCGTGCCATGACTGACGCTTGGTTTCCGGACGTGTCGGTCAATCAAGTGCCGATTGACCAATATACTATTAGTCATTTTGGATGGGGCATGATTCTAGGGGCAACTGGTTTTACCGCAGGGCAAACGTTTTTGATTAGTTTAAGTTTTGAATGGCTGTTTGAGCCGTGGTTGAAGAAAAACTGGCCGGAGGTTTTTCCAGCGCCTTCACAAGACAGATTCATAAATTCTACATTGGATACTGTCGCCGTGATGGCCGGTTGGGCGGTAGCCAGGAAAAAAAGTTCATGATAACGACGCAGCTTAATTTAATTCGTCGTGGCGTATTTCAGAAAGATGTTATTTCTGGAAATGTGTCTAATTATAAGCATTGGACAAATAAAACTAAGTCTTGTCAACAAGTTAAACTTTGGAATATTATTCTTAGGGGCGATACTGGATTAGATATTCCGGTTAAACAGGAAAAATTCAAAAGACTTATAAAAATAAAGCGCGTTATTTCGGGGCGCATGAAGCCTTTTGACAAAGTTAATTTGTACACGGCTATCAAGCCCTTGGAAGACGCGCTAGTAAATTTAGGTTGGCTAATAGACGATTCTGATATATACCGCGACCTTGAGGTTTGTCAGGCCAGATGCGAAGACCTAGATACCTGGGAGCGTGAACAAGTAAAATACGGGTCTAAAATTTTTGTTGAAATTTATGACCTTGAGGAAAATATTCCATGAGGCATTTTGAAAACAATCCTTTTGAGCGCCTGTACGATTCTAACCCGTACACGCCGAATTTATTGGCTCAGAGAATCGCTGCTGAGTATTGCGCCCAAGCAGGTTTTCCAGAGCCTCAGCCTACGCCTTATGTTCAAATAAATCCAGATGTTTCACGTGAAATTGCCAAGATTTATGAAGAAACACCAGACATGTCGGATGATCTTGACGTTCAGGCAGCCTATAAGGCTTTGGTTCCTGAGATAGAGAGACAGTTTGCTATTTTGCCTGTCCAAGTAGAACCTTATGACAGCAGCACAGGAGAGCCTTACAAGTCTTCTCAAGAAATGATGGACGATGTTCTTGAAAATAATCACTTGTGGGTTTTTTCTGGTGGGGAAGATCATAGTTTTTTTACACGCGAACAAAATTTCAAGTTCAGGTCTGTGCATGATTATTTTGGTCATGCCCAACACGGATACGCTTTTGGTCCGCGAGGCGAAGAAAACGCTTGGATCGAGCATAGTAAAATGTTTTCGCCGTTAGCGCGTGCGGCAATGACGACAGAAACCAGAGGACAGAATTCATGGGTTAATTTTGGACCGTATTCTAGCTTACCCCCAACAGAACGGCCTTATGCCGAGCAAAAAGCTATTTTACTGCCGATTGAATTTCAGACACACCCGGTGCTTGAAGAGGCTTACCGGATGTACTCTGATTTTTACCCGAGCGTTTACGCTGAAGCAAATAATCCCGTTAGGTTTTTTAAGCCAAAGCCCGGTGTTCCAGGTTACCTTTGGGCCGGGGCTGAAAAACACAAAAAAACAAAATTAGAGTATAAAAAATTAACTCCAAGATCATGTATGCTGCCTAGTCGTTTAGCCAAGATCAGGGAATATTTTGAAACAGGACGCGAAAAAGGACTGAACTGGTATAAGCATACTTATCAAAACATATTGGAAATGTTTAATAATAACGTTGAACGCACTAATATGTTTATTTTATTTTTGGCAGCTACTAGCCCGTTGGAGAACATTCGTGAAAATGTTAATCTGGCGCTTAAATCTCTTAGGCTCTATGATATTTTTGGCGCTAGTAAAAAAATTTTTAATAAGGCTTTTAGATTCAAAGGCCACAGGTTAAACTTGATGAGAGCTATGA
>Ga0187892_10000624_pt1 | contig 90170 bp, 86 predicted proteins | sample MA1701073metaG_FD_139345 | JGI IMG/M metagenome (GOLD analysis project Ga0187892, IMG submission 139345) | Bio-ooze microbial communities from a basaltic lava cave in the Kipuka Kanohina Cave System on the Island of Hawaii, USA - MA170107-3 metaG ... | reverse complement strand
CGCTCGTCTCCGAGCGCGAGAAGGACGTGCTGATTCTCGCCGGCCCCGGCAACAACGGCGGCGACGCCCAGGTTGTCGCGAGACTCCTCAGGGAGCGCTTCTTCCGCGTCACGGTCGCGGCGACACCTGGCGACATCGCGGGCGGCACGCGCTGGAGCCTGGTGGTGGACGGCCTGTTCGGCATCGGCCTCGCGCGCGACGTCGGCGGCGATTTCGCGGCTCTTGTCGACTACGCGAATGAACAGAGCTGCCCGGTGCTCGCGCTCGACATCCCGAGCGGAATCGCGTCCGACACCGGGCGCGTGCTCGGGCGCGCGGTGCGCGCGACCCACACGGTCACCTTCATCGCCATGAAGCCGGGGCTTCTCACGCTCGACGGCCCGGACCTCTGCGGCGCGGTGAGCGTCGCCGCGCTCGGCCTCGAGGCGGGCAAGCTCGTCGCGCCCTCGGGCTGGGTCGCCGAGCCGGAGATGTTCCTCAATATCCTCAAACCGCGGCCGCGCAACTTCCACAAGGGGCTCGCCGGCTCGGTCGCGATCCTCGGCGGCGCCGCCGGCATGACCGGCGCGGCGCTGCTCGCGGGGCGCGCCGCGCTCAAGCTCGGCGCGGGGCGCATCTACGTCGGGGTGCTGGATCGCGAGGCGCCGGACGTGGACCCGGGGGCGCCGGAGCTGATGCTGCGCCACCCGGACGAGGCGCTCGGCATGGAGCTCGACGCGCTGGTCGTCGGTCCGGGACTCGGGCAGAGCGAGCGCGCCGAGACGCTGCTCGGCGCCGCGCTCGCGAGCGACATCCCCTGCGTGCTCGATGCCGACGCGCTAAACCTCATGGCAGCGAACCCGGACCTGCAGGCGGCCTGCGCGCGCCGCCGCGCCGACACGCTCGTCACGCCGCACCCGGCGGAGGCCGCGCGGCTGCTGAGCGAAAGGACCTCCGACATCCAGTCCGACCGGCTGGTCGCGGCGCGCAAGCTCTCGGAAAAGCTCGCCGCGCACGCGCTGCTCAAGGGCAGCGGCAGCGTGATCGTCGCGCACGACGGCCACTGGTTCATCAACCGCTCGGGCAACCCGGGGATGGCCTCGGCGGGCATGGGCGACGTCCTCGCCGGGATCCTCGGCGCGCTGCTCGCGCAGAAGCTCAGCGGCGAGACCGCCCTCGTCCTCGGCACGCACCTGCACGGCTGCGCCGCGGACGAATGCGTGCGCGCCGGCGCCGGCCCGGTCGGCCTCACCGCGGGCGAGACGATCGATGCCGCGCGCGCGCTCTGGAACGGCTGGCTAGGTCACTCGCAGCGGTAGTACGCCTCGCGCCGCTGGCGGCTGATCGCCTCCAGGTCCTCCGGGTCGCGCACTCCTCCCCGGCCGTCGGAGATGCGCCGCTCGAGCTCGGCGAGGCGCTTCTCGAGCCGCGCCGTCTCGCGGTCGCGGTTGAGCGCCTCGAACTTCTCGCGCGCCGCCTTCGCCTCGGCCTCGCGGTCCTGCGCCTCGGCGAGCGCGATCGCGTAGCGGAGCTTCCTTTTCTCGCACTGCACCGGCTCGAGCTTGCGCGTGATCTCGATGAACTCCTTCGCCTCCGGCGTGAGCGCCAGAGCGGGCGCGGCGGCGAAGGCGAGCGCGACGAGCAACTGCCTCACGCGGTCTCGGCGCGAGCCCCGGGCCCGGCGAGCGCAGCCAGCGCGACGCTCAGAGGCCGGCCGTGACCTCGGCCATCTCGTCAGCGGTGAAGGCGCGCAGCGTGGTGGTCCGCACGTTGCCGAGCTTGCCGACTGCGAGCAGCCCTTTCATCGCCGCCTCGTCGTTCGGCGCCTCCAGCACGATGACGATGTCGTGCTGCCCGAGGGTCCAATACTGGGCGATTTTCTTCGCCCCGTGCTTGTCGAAGGTCGACACGCTCGCTTGCGCCCGCTTGACCGACTCCGTGACGGTGCGGATTCCCTGGTCGGTGAAATTGACCAGCACGACGTACTTTGCCATTGCGGACCTCCATGCGGTGAGATTGACAGCGACCACTCCGTGCCGCGCGCGTTGACGCCTCAAGGGAGATTCGCGCACTCCCTCCAGATGTCTGCCGACGCGGCAAGCCCATTCTGGGCCGGGAATGGCGCCGCCGCAAGCTTCGCGGGTATCCTTCGCCGCAGCCGGCCATGGAAACGCCCGCCGCCGCGTCGCCGCCCGATCCCGAGTTGCTGCAGGTGGTGCGCTCGACACCGCCGTTCGAGCAACTGCCTGAGCCCGTGCCGGAGGCGCTCTGCCGGCGCATGACGCGGCTGCGGCTGGCCGCAGGGGAGACGCTCTTCGAGGAAGGCGAAGCCGGCGACGCCATGTACGTCGTGATCGGCGGCAGGCTTCAGGCCCGCAGCGCCCCCGCGGACCCCGTCCCGACGGAACAGACCGACATCGGCCCGCGGGAGCTCATCGGGGAAGTGCAGCTCCTGATCGGTGGCAAGCGCTCCGCGACGGTTCGGGCCGCCGCGGACACGGAGCTCGCGCGCCTGGACAAGTCGGCCCTCGAGGAGCTGGCGAAGGAGTTTCCGCCTCTGGTCATGGCGCTCGGGGACCTGATCCGCAGGCGCCTGCGGCGCGAGCAGCTCGCGCGCGTGCTGCAGCACGTCTTCGGGGACCTGGACCGGCCGACCCTGCGGCAGATCGAGGACGAGCTGGAGTGGGTGGAGCTGCGTCCCGGGCAGGCGTTGTTCGAGCAAGGCGACCCGAGCGACTGCATGTACCTGGTGGTCAGCGGGCGCCTGATCGGCGTGCGCGCGAGCGACAAGGAGCGGCGGATCGTCACCGAGATCGGGCGCGGCGAGACGATCGGCGAGATGGGGTTCTTCACCGGCGAGCCGAGGACGGCCGGCATCTACGCGCGCCGCACCACCCACCTGGTGCGGTTTCTCAAGCCGGTATTCGATCGCCTCAGCCAGCTGCACCCGCGGGCGATGCTCTACATCACCCAGCTGCTCATCCGGCGGCTCAAGCGCACGTCGGGATTCACGCGCGAGTCCTTCGAGCGCAGCAATATCGTGGTATTGCCGATCAGCGGCGGCGCGCCCTCGACCGACTTCACGCGGCGGCTCGTCGAGGCGCTGCGCGTGCACGGCAAGACGCTGTATGTGAGCGCCGCGCGCCTGGATGCGTTCATCGGCGTCCCCGGCTTCGCCCAGACCCGCGGCGACAGCCCGCTCGACATGGCGCTGGACGCGGGGCTCGACGACCGCGAATCGGGCTACCCCTACGCGGTGTACGAGTGCGACGCCCAGGACACGCCGTGGACGCGGCGCTGCATCGAGCGCGCCGACCGGATCCTGCTGCTCGCGGATGCGGCCGCCGGCGCCGCGGTATCGGGCACGGAGCAGGCGCTGCTCTCCGACCAGCCCGGGCTGACCTCGGCGCGCCGCACGCTGGTGCTCGTGCACCCGGAAACGACCCGGCTCCCGTCCGGCACGCGCTTCTGGCTCGAGCCGCGCAGGCTCGACGGGCATCACCACCTGCGGTGGGAGCGCGACGCCGACTTCGCGCGCATCGCGCGGTTCCTTACCGGAAACGCGATCGGCGCCGTGCTGGGCGGCGGCGGCGCGCGCGGCTTCGCGCACCTGGGGGTGATCCGCGCGCTGCGCGAGGCCGGCATTCCGATCGACCTGATCGGCGGCACCTCGATGGGCGCGCTGATCGCCGTGCAGCCCGCGCTGGGCTGGGACGACAAGACGATGCTCGAGGTCAATCACCGCTCGTTCGTCCGGCAAAAGCCGGTGTCACTGCGCGACTACACGCTGCCCGTGTACTCGCTGGTGGACGGCAGCAGGCTCGAGCAGAACCTTGTCGTGCCGCTGGGCGACACGCGCATCGAGGACCTGTGGACCGGCTACTTCTGCGTGTCGAGCAACCTGACGCGCGCCCGGGCCAAGGTGCACCGCGAGGGCCCGGTGTGGAAGGCGATTCGCGCCAGCATCTCCCTGCCCGGGGTGTTCCAGCCGGTGCTGGAGCGCTCCGATCTGCTGGTCGACGGCGGCGTGCTCAACAATCTGCCCGGCGACGTCATGCGCGAGCTCGGCGGCGGCTGGGTCATCGCGGTGGACGTGAGCCCGGACCGGGATCTCGAGATCAGCCGCGCGTCGCTGCCGTCGCCGTGGAAGGTGCTGCTCAACTGGTGCAACCCGTTCGCCAAGCCGATCGAGCTGCCGAACATCGTCAAGCTGATGATGCGAACGACCCTGCTGGCAAGCGTGCAGAAGACCGAGACGGTCAAGAAGCTCGTGGATCTGTATATCCAGCCGCCGGTGAACCGTTTCGGCCTGATGCAGTTCCGGGCGCTCGACGAGATCGCCGAGTCCGGCTACCGCCACGCCAGGGCCACCGTGCAGGACTGGATCAAGAGCCGGCCCGAGTTCGCGCAGATGCTGCGCCCGTCCGATCCCGCCTCCTGACCCGCCCGCCGGCCGGCCGCTCAGGCCGCCCGGACCCTTGGCCTTGGCCTCGGGGTACGGGTAGAGCATGCTGAGCGCGACCGACTGCTGGTTCGCCTGCATGATGCGCACGTGCTCGCGCCCGAGCTCGCGCGCGTGCCGCACGCCGCAGGAGTGCGCGATCATGTCGATCTCGCGGTTCATGTTCATGCAGTAGTTGGCGACGCGCAGGTACTTCTCTTCAGCGAAATCTGCCGCGCGCGGGTCATGCGCGGCAGATTCAAACTCGGGACTTCAGCTTGCGGACGACGTCGTAGATCTGGGCGGCGTGGTGCTTGGGGCTCACGCCGTAGGCGACGTGGCGCAGCACGCCTTTCTTGTCGATGACGAAGGTCGAGCGCACCAGGCATTCACGCCGCACGCCGTCGGTCTCCTTCTCCTGGAGCACGCCGTACTGGCGGCAGACCTCGCCCTCGGGATCGGACAGCAGCCCGACCGACAGGCCGTGCTTGTCGCGGAACGCGGCGTGCGTCAGGCAGTCGTCGCGCGAGACGCCGAGGATCACGCAGTTGCAGCGCCCGAACTGCCGCTCGTGGTCGGAGAACTCGGCGGCCTCGAGCGTGCAGCCCGGAGTGCCGTCGCGCGGGTAGAAGAACAGCACCACGTTCTTCTTGCCGATGAACGACGCGAGCTCCACGGTCTGCATGTCGGCGTCCGGCAGCGAGAATACCGGAGCGTTTTGGCCTGGTTCGAGCGTCGCCATCTCTGCGCGGATTCTAGTCCTAGAGTTCCCTTTGACAAGCCCCTCGGCGCGCGCGGCGTCGCAGCGCTGCCACGAATCACGCCGATATAATCAATCAATGCAACAAACGCCGCTAGGTGGCTTGTCGGCGAAAGAATTTTTGCGGCGCTACTGGCAGAAAAGGCCGCTGCTCGTGCGGCGTGCGCTGCCGGGCTTTCGCGGCGTGCTCGACCGCAACGCTCTGTTCGCGCTCGCGGCGCGCAGCGACGTCGAATCACGACTGGTGGAGCGCGCCGGCAGCCGCTGGCGCGTGACACAGGGACCGATCTCAGGCGCGCGGCTGGCACGCGCCGGGAAGACCGGGTGGACGCTCCTCGTGCACGGGGTGAACCATTTCCGTGCCGCCGCGGAGCGGCTGCTGCGGCGCTTCGCATTCGTGCCCGAGGCGCGGCTCGACGACCTCATGGTGAGCTACGCCGTTCCCGGCGGCGGCGTCGGCCCGCACTTCGACGGCTACGACGTGTTCCTGGTGCAGGGACCGGGGCGCCGCGTCTGGCGCCTGGAGAGGCCGCGGCGCTTCGCGCTGCTCCCGGGCGCGCCGCTCAAGCTGATCGCCGGATTCCGGCCCGAGGAGGAGTTCCTGCTCGAGCCGGGCGACCTGCTCTACCTGCCGCCGCGCTGGGGACACGATGGCGTCGCGCTCGATCCCGGCTTCACGTGCTCGGTCGGGTTTCGCGCGCCGCGCGGCGCCGAGCTCGCCGCCGCGTTCCTCGACTACCTGCAGGAGCGCGGCCTGCCGGACGCCGAATACCGCGACCCGGGATTGCGCCCGGCCGCACGCCCCGCACTCGTGGGCGAGGCGCTCGCCCGCTATGCGCGCAAGCAGCTTGCGCGCATCCGCTGGCGTGCCGCCGACGAGGAGATCTTTCTCGGCAGGTTCCTGAGCGCGCCCCGCGCCGACACCGTGTTCGCTCTGCCGCGGCGGCCGCTTGCGCGGCGCGCGTTCGCGCGCCGGCTCGCGCGCGGCATGGTCGCGCTCGACCCGCGCACGCGCCTGCTCTACCGGGGCAGGCAGGTCTTCATCAACGGCGAAGCGCTCGCGCCGCGCGAGACGCAGCGCCGCGCGCTCGCCGCGCTCGCCGACGGCAGGCGGCTTGCCGGGCGCACGCTTGCCCGCGCGGCGCTCGGCGATCTACTCTACGACTGGTACCGGGGCGGGTACCTGAGGCTGGAGAGGAGCACGTGAGCGACGAGGCGCCGAAGACCGAGTACGCTCGTTTCGAGAGCGAGGCCGAGTATCAGCAGGCGGTGGAGCGCCTGCTCGCGCAGGCCGGGCGCGAGCTGCGCGTCTTCGACCCCGACCTCTCGTCGCTGCGCCTGGGCTCGCCCGCGCGCATCGAGCAACTGGAGCGGTTCCTGCTCGCGAGCCGCACGCGCCGGATCTACATCGCGGTCCACGAGACCGACCACCTCACGCGGCATTGCCCGCGCATGATGAGCCTGCTCGCGCGCCACGCGCACGCCATGCAGATCAACCGCACCCACGAGGAGATCCGCAACATCCAGGACTCGTTCCTCGTGCTCGACGCGCGGCACTACGTGCGCCGGCCGGTCGCCACGCTGTTCCGCGGCGCGATGGGGCTCGAGGACGAGTCCGAGGCGCTCGCGATGCGCTCGCGCTTCCTGGAGATCTGGGCGGCGTCGTTCCCGGGCGTCGCCAGCACCACGGTGGGCCTGTGAGCTAGCGCAGCTCGCGCCAGCCGAATCCGCCGTCCTGCGTCGCGACGCCGACCCAGGACTCCGCGCAGCCGAGCGCGCGCGCGAGCGCGGCGCGCGCGAGCTCCGGGCGGTTGTTCTGCTGCGACAGGTGCGCGGCGATCACGTGCGCGAGGCGCGAGCGGTCGAGCGCGGCGAGCATGCGCTCGGACTGCCCGTTGCTCAGGTGGCCGAACGGGCCGGCGATGCGCTCCTTGAGCCATTTCGGGTACTCACCCGACCACAGCATGTCGAGATCGTGGTTGCACTCGAGCACCAGGGCGTCGCAGCGCGAGAGCGCCGCCTCGACGTGCGCGGTCGAGGTGCCGATGTCGGTGAGGACGCCGAGGCGCCGAGCGCCGTCCGAGAGCACGAACTGCACCGGCTCGCGCGCATCGTGCGGGACGGTGTAGGGCTGCACCTCGATGCCGTCGACCGCGAACGCCGCACGGCCCTCGATCAGGCGCGTGACCACTCCGGCAAGCGCCTTGCCTTCCCCGGCGAGCGCCTCGCGCGTGCCATAAGTGAGCCAGAGCGCCAGGCGGTGGAAAGCGGCGAACTCGTAGGCGTAGCCGCCGTGGTCGCCGTGCTCGTGGGTGACGAGGATCCCGGCGAGGTCGCCGGGCGCGAGGCCGAGGCGCGCCAGGCGCTGCTCGGTCTCACGCGGCGCCAGGCCGCAGTCGAGCAGCAGGCGCGTGCCGCCGCATTCGGCGACCAGGCAGTTGCCCTTCGAGCCGCTGGCGAGGGAAGCGAAGCGGAGCAGAAGCTACTTGAGCTGCTCGTGCAGCAGCGAGAGGATCCGGCGCGTGGTCTGCGAGCTCACCGCCGCCCCGTCCTTGTTGAGGACGTGCACCTCGCTGTTGTCGGAGTTCTGCTTGATCTGCACGCGGTACTGCTCGGCCTTCACCTTGGCCGAGTCGGTCGAGCGCCAGAACGCGAGCCTGCCGAGCAGCCCGGGCTTCTCCGCGTCCTTCTTGCCCATCTCCGCCTCGGGATCGGCGTAGCGCACGAAGTACTGGCCTTTCTGGCGGTCGCGGTCCTCGACCGTGAAGCCGACGCGGTCGAGCGCCAGCCCGACGCGGCGCCAGGCGCGGTCGAACGGCTCGAACACCTCGAGCATCTCCGCGCCGTCGAGTCCCTTCTTGATCGCGGCGCGCGCGGGCTGCGCCGCCGCGGTGACGAGCTGCTTCGCCTTCTCCTCCTGCGCGCCGAGCCGGATCATCAGCCGGCGCAGGAACTCGGCCTCGAGCTCGGGATCGGCCGGGCGCGGCTGCCACTTGGTGCTCGAGCGCCCCTCGTCGACGAAGGTCTCGTACATGCCGCGGTGGCTGATGTAGATCTCGCAGCCGCCTTCGGCGGAACGCTCCAGGCGCGTGCGGAACTTGTCGCGCTCGGGTGTCGAATAGACCTGCTCGAGGAGCTTGCCGAGCGTGCTGCGGATGAAGTCCTGCGGCAGCTTGGCGCGGTTTTCCGCCCAGTCGGTCTCCATCACGCCGGCCTCGGGAAGGTTGAGCGCGACGAGAAACCCGTTCTCCTGCCAGAAGTCCTTCACCAGCGGCCAGAGCTTCTCCGGCGTCTCTGCCACCACCAGCCAGCGCTGCGAGCCGGCGCGCTCGATGCGCATCTTCTCGACCGGCGGCAGCACGCTGCCGCTGCCGAGCTTCGCGGTCTGCGCGCGCTCCGCCTGGTAGCCCGAGAGCGTCGCCGAGCTCTTGCCGGTCTCGGGAACGACGTAGCGGTTGTCGCGCGTCGGCGTCGTGAGGTCGGGCGGGATCTCGAGCGGCGGCAGCTGGCCGGCGGACTTGTAGTCCACCTTCTTGCCTTCGAGCAGCTCGGTCGCCGTCTGGCAGGCGCCGAGGAGCGCTGCCGCGGCGATGGCGGCGGCGGCAAGCAGCAGCCGCGGTCGCGGCATCAGGCGCGCTTCTCCACCACGCGCAGCGGCAGCGCGATGCCGGCCTCGGCGAGCGCCTCGCGCACGGCGTCGTGGAACTTGTCCGAGAGCGGCGCAAGCGGCAGGCGCAGGCCCGCTTCGATCAGGCCCATCTGCGCCATCGCCCATTTCACCGGCGCGGGGTTGGTCTCGATAAAGAGGCGCTGGTGCAGCGGCAGCAGCCGCAGGTTGATCTCGCGCGCCTTCTTCACGTCGCCGACCAGCGCGGCGGCGCACATCTCGTGCATCAGCCGCGGCGCGACGTTGGCGGTGACCGAGATGACGCCGTGGCCGCCGAGCAGGATCAGCGCCAGCGCGCCGGCGTCCTCGCCCGAGTAGATCGCGAAATTGCGCGGCGCGCGCCGGATCAGGTCCGAGCCGCGCTCCATGTTGGCGGTCGCGTCCTTGATGCCGATGATTCCGGGCACCTGCGCCAGGCGCAGCACGGTGTCGTTCTGCATGTCGGTGACCGTGCGCGCCGGCACGTTGTACAGGATCATCGGCAGGTCCACCGTCTGCGCGATCTTGCGGAAGTGGCGGTACAGGCCTTCCTGCGTCGGCTTGTTGTAGTACGGCACTACCGACAGGCAAGCCGTCGCCCCCGCCTTCTTCGCCGCAGCGGTGAGGTCGATCGCCTCGGCGGTCGAGTTGCCGCCGGTGCCCGCGATCACCGGGATGCGGCCCTTGGCGTGCGCCACGGCGATCCGGATCAGCTCCTTGTGCTCGTCGAAGTCCACCGTCGGCGACTCGCCCGTGGTGCCGACCACGACGATGCCGTCGCTGCCTTCGGCGATGTGCCAGTCGATGAGCCTGCGGAAGCCCGCGAGGTCGAGGCGCCCGTCCTCGAGCATGGGGGTGACGATCGCCACCAGGCTGCCGGTGATCATGCGTGCCGCTCCCTTCGAAAATGCCTAACCTGTGATTTTATCCCTTCCCGCCGCGCACGGCGCAAAGCCGTTGAATCACTGCGCGTTTCGGCTGCTCCACGAGTCCCTCCTCGTAGCCCCTCGCCTCGAGCGGGGCGAATGCCGCGAGCAGCTCGCCAGGCCGCAGCAGGAATTCGGGGTTGGACGGCCTGCCGAAGCGTTCGTTCCCGGCCATGAAGGTCTCGTAGATGAGCGCGCCTCCGCCGGCGAGCGAGCCGGCGAGGCGCGGCAAGAGCGGCCGGTGCAGGTAGTTCACTACCACGATCGCGCCGAACCTCTCGCCCTCGAACGGCCAGGGCCTGCCGCCCTCGAGGTCGGCCTGCAGGAAGCGGATGCGCGGCGAATCGAAAACCCGCGGCTCGCGGTCCACCGCGACCACGTCGAGCCCGCGCCCGGCGAGGAAGCGCGCGTGCCGGCCGCCACCGCAGGCGACGTCGAGCACCGGCCCGCGCGCAATCAGGTGCCCCCAGCGCACGACCCACGCGGAGGGCGCGACAATGCCGTGCTCGCTCATTGCGCTCAGCGCTCGATCGGAGCCCGATTATGCCCACCGAAACCGTCCGCTTCCCCGGCTCCCGGGGCGCCGAGCTCGCCGCGCGCCTCGACACCCCGGTCGGCGCGCCGCGGGCCTACGCGCTCTTCGCGCACTGCTTCACGTGCTCGAAGGACAGCAAGGCGGCCACTTACGCGAGCCAGGCGCTCGCCGGCCACGGCATCGCGACGCTCAGGTTCGATTTCTCCGGGCTCGAGTTCACCTCGAACATCGACGACCTGGTCACGGCCGCGGAGTGGCTGCGCAGGCACCGCGGCGCGCCGCAGATCCTCGCCGGCCACAGCCTGGGCGGCGCCGCGGTGCTCGCCGCGGCGGCGCGGATTCCCGAGGCGCGGGCGGTGGCCACGATCGGGGCGCCATATGACCCTGCGCACGTCCAGGGTCTCGTCGCGCATGCGCGCGATGAGATCGAGGAGAAAGGCGAGGCGGAGGTGAACATCGGGGGCAGGCCGGTCCGCATCAGCAGGCGGTTTTTCCACGATCTCGGCGGGCTTCAGCCCGCCGAGACCATCTCGGGCTTGCGCAGACCGCTGCTCATCCTCCACTCCCCCGCCGACCGCATCGTCGAGATCGACAACGCCGCGAAGATCTTCCTCGCCGCCAGGCACCCCAAGAGCTTCGTCTCGCTCGATTCGGCCGATCACCTGCTCACGCGCCGCGAGGACGCGGAGTACGCGGCGACGGTGCTGGCCGCGTGGGCGTCGCGCTACGTCGATGCAGAGAAGCCCCGGGTGGAAGCGGTCCCGGGGGTGCGCGTGACCGAGGCCGGCGAAGGCCGGTTCGCGCAGCTCATCGCCGCCGGCCGCCACCGCCTGCGCGCCGATGAGCCGCAGTCCGCGGGGGGCGACGACAGCGGCCCCGGGCCCTACGACCTGCTGCTCGCCGCGCTTGGCGCCTGCACCTCGATGACGGTGCGCGTGTACGCCGCGCAGAAGAAATGGCCGCTCGAGCGCGTCACCGTGGAGCTGAAGCACGACAAGATCCACGCCGCGGATTGCTCGGAATGCGAGACGCGCGAAGGCAGGATCGACAGGATCGAGCGCGTCCTCACGCTCGAGGGCGGGCTGGACGACGCGCAGCGCGCGCGGCTGCTCGAGATCGCCAACAAGTGCCCGGTGCACCGGACGCTGCACGGCGAGGTGTGGATCCCGACGCGGCCGGCTCCGTGACTGTCGCCCCGCCAGAAGCGCGCGGGGACGACAGATTCAACGCAGCAGGCTGGCGCAGAACGCCCAGACGTCGGCGAACGCGACCAGCATGTCGGACCCGAGGTAGGCGTAGAAGGCGAGCCCGCTCGCTACCGCTACCAGCGCGACCGCGGCGCCTCTCCACCAGAGGCGCTTGCGCGCCTCGTCCATCAGGCGGGACTCGCGGCGGCCCTGCGCTGTGCGAGCGGCGTCTCGTTCACCGGCAGATTGACCAGCGCGGCGAACACGCTCAGCCCGATCGAGATCGAGAGCGCGCCGAGATACGATCCGGTGGTGTCGAACAGGTAGCCGGCGAGCCAGACGCCGATGAAGCTGCCGATCTGGTGGCCGAGGAACACGATCGCGCTGAGCGTGGCAGCGTAGCGCATGCCGAAGATCTGGCCCACCAGGCCGTTGGTGAGCGGCACCGTGCCGAGCCAGAGAAAGCCGATGCCGACGGCGAACACGTAGAGCGTCCAGGGCGAGAGCGGCAGCGCGACGAGCATCAGGATCAGGACGCCGCGCACGGTATAGATCCCCGAGAGCAGGTACTTCTTGCTGAAGCGCCCGCCGAGCCAGCCCGCGGCGAACGACCCGATCATGTTGCACAGGCCGATCAGCGCGAGCGCCGTCATGCCGTGCTCGGGCCTGAGGCCGTTGTCCACGACGAACGCCGGCAGGTGCACGGTCAGCATCGCGATGTGGAAGCCGCAGACGAAGAAGCCCCAGAACAGGAGATGGAAGCCGCGCTCGCGCAGCGCCTCGTGCAGCGCTTCGCCGATGCTTTGGCCGGCGCCTGCGTGCTCGGCGCCCTTGCCGCTCGTGAACGCGGCAAGGGGAATGATGAGCGCCGAGAGCGCGGCGAGGGACAGCAGCGCGACGTGCCAGTCGAACTTCGTGATCAGCAGTTGCGTCACCGGCAGGATCGAGAACTGGCCGAAGGAGGCGGCCGCGGTGGCGATGCCGAGCGCGGTGCTGCGCTTCTCGACGGGCGTCACGCGCCCGATCGCGGCGAGCACGGTGGCGAACGTGACGCCGGCGAGCGCGAGTCCGATCAGGAACCCCGAGCCGACGTGCAGCACGAGCGGCGTTTCCGTGAACGCCATCAGGACCAGGCCCGCGACGTACGCGACTCCGCACAGCGCGACCACGCGTCCCGTGCCGTGGCGGTCGGCGATGCCGCCGGCGAACGGCCCGAGCACGCCCCAGATCAGATTCTGGATCGCCATCGCCAGCGAGAACACCTCGCGGCCCCACTGGTTTTCCAGGCTCATCGGCTGCAGGAACAGGCCGAAGCCCGCGCGCACGCCGAAACCCAGGCAAAGAATGATGCAGCTCGCGACCAGGACCATGGTCGGGTTATGGAATTTTTGCGAGCTCATTTCGCGGAGTGTAGTGCCTCGGCGAGGAAGCGATCGATCACAGCGGCAAGCTCCTTTTCCCTGCCAATGTAATGGTGATCGGCGCCCGGGATCATCACCTGTTTCGATCCGCCGATGGAGTTGAGCGCGAAGCGCCGCCGCCAGTCGGCGCGCAGCACCGGGCCGCCGAGAGCACGATCACGCTCAGCACTTTCACCTGCCGCGCGCGAAGAAGTACAGCGGGATGCCCGCCACCATGACGATGATGCCGGCGAGCACCATGGCGCCGAACTTCGGCCCGAACACGGGGTTGCGGATGTAGTCGATGCTGGACCACAGCATGTAGAGGCACATGGCGCAGAACGCGAGCGTGACCAGCGGGTGCAGCGGCGCGCGCACCACGGGCGGCTCGCCGCCCCTGGCGCGGAACACGAACAGCGTGATGCCGGTGAGCAGGAAGAAGGTCCAGAACACCGGCGCCGTGTACGCGACCATCGCGCTGAAGCCGTCGGGGGTCAAGGAGCCCGCCGCGACCAGGGCGAGCATCACCGCGCCCTGCAGCAGCAGCGCGTTGGCCGGGGTGCTGCCGGCTTCGCGCCAGCTGCCGAGGCGCGCGAAGAGGCGAAAGTCCTGGCCGAAGGCCCAGGTGGTGCGCGCGCCGGTGAAGACCGCCGCGTTCATCGTGGTGAGGGCCGAGATGCAGACCACGAGCGCGATCAGGACCGCCCCCTGCTCGCCGGCCAGCACGCGCATCAGGTCCGCGGCGACCGCCTTCGACTCGCGCATTCCCCCCAGGCCGAGGGTCGCGAGGTAGGCGAAGTTGACCAGCAGGTAAAGGGCGGTCACCGCCACGATGCCGGCGACCAGGATGCGCAGCATGTTGCGGCGCGCGTCGCGCACCTCGCCGGCAAGATAGGCCGCCTCGTTCCAGCCGCCGTAGGTGAAGAGCACGAAGATCATGGCGAGGCCGAACGAGGCGCCCCCTGCCCCCGCCGCCGCGGGCTTCGGGCTGCCGCCCGCGACGAGCGCGCCGAACGCGAGCAGCACGAGCGCCGCGAGCAGCACGATCTCCATCAGCTTCTGCAGCGTCTTCGAGGGCAGGGTGCCGGCGATGTTGAGCGCGGTGAGCGCGACGACGCCGATCGCGGCCCAGACCGCGGAGCTCTTGCCGCCCAGGCGCAGCACCTCGGAGGCGTAGTCGCCGAAGGCGAACGCCACGGCGACGATGGCGCCGGTCTGGATCACGGTCATGCGCGACCACGCGAACAGGAACGCGGCGGCGCGCCCCAGGCCGCGCGCGAGGAAGGTGTACTCGCCGCCCGTCTCCGGGTGGCGCGCGGCGAGCTCGGCGTACACCAGCGCGCCGCACAGCGAGACCGCCCCTCCGAGCAGCCACGCCAGCAGGAACTGGGTGTCGTCGGCGGTGTTGCCGGCGACCAGCGAGGGCAGCTTGAAGATGCCGACGCCGATCACCATCCCGACGGTGAGGAAGATGCCGTCGGGGACCGACAGCAGCTGCCGGGGGACCGCGCTCATTGCTGGCGCTCGGCCTGCCATGGGTAGGTGCGGTTGATCTCGCCGTCCGAGATGCGCATCTCTCCCTCGATCCGGCCGGCCGCAAGTCTACCCCGGAACAGGTAGTTCCACGCCTTGCCGCGCAGCACCCCGGTGAGCACGACGCGGATCTCCTCGCCGCGCATGCGCGCCGCGCGCATCAGCAGGTCGCCCGCGGCGACGCGCGGCGCGACCTCGAGGACCTGGTATTCCTGCGAAACGTTGAACTCCCAGCGCCCGCCGTGCTGCGGGATGTCGAACAGCCACTTGCCGCGCGCGTCCGCGGGGATCACCCAGAGGAAGATGCGCGAGTGGCCGAGCGGCCCGACCGGCTTCTCGGTGAGCGCGATCTCGATCATCTCGTCGAACGGCCAGGGGCCCATGTCGTAGTCGTGCGAGACGACCCGTGCTCCGGGTTTCAGTTGATCCAGCAGCCGCGGCATCAGCTTGCGGTTCACCTCGGGGAGGAGGTACACGGTGACCACGCTGGCGCCGTGCAGGTCGGTCTCGAAGAGGTCGCGCACCTCGAACTTCGCCAGCTCCTCGACGCCCGCGCTGCGCGCGTTCTCGCGCGCCAGCTCGACCAGCCGCGGATCGATGTCGACGCCGAGGCCGCGCGCGCCGAAGCGCTTCGCCGCCTCGATCACGATGCGGCCGTCGCCCGAGCCGAGGTCGATCAGGTAGTCGGTGGCGCGCACCTCGGCGATGCGCAGCATGCGGTCGACCACCACCTCGGGCGAGACCACGAACGGCGTGGTGCCGTCGTCCCAGGCCCAGCTCTGCGCCTGCACGCCGGCGGCGCTCGCGAGCGCCGCCAGCAGCGCGAAGGCGCGCAACTTCAGCAGAGTAGAATCGCGCCGCGCGCCCCGGTAGCTCAGTGGATAGAGCATCCCCCTCCTAAGGGGAAGGTCGCACGTTCGATTCGTGTCCGGGGTGCCAGGCACGCCCGCCTAGAAATCCGCATCCTCGTCCGTCCCGGCGCGGCGCTGGTGGCGGCGATGCTGCCACACCGCGAAGGCGCCCGAGAGCGCCGCCGCGGCGAGCAGCCCGCCCGAGATCGGGCGCGTCAGGAACAGCCAAGGGCTGGAGTCCGTCATCACCGCGCGAATCAGGTTGATCTCGATCTGGTCGCCGAGGATCACGCCGAGGATGAAGGGCGCGAGCGCCAGCTTCGCCTTGACCATGGCGTAGCCGAACAGGCCGAAGACGAGCAGCACGTAAACGTTCGCCATCGTGTTGTTGAGCGCGTAGGCGCCGATCACGCACAGCACCAGCACCACCGGGAACAGCGCCGCCTTGGGCACCGTCACCACGCGCAGCATCCAGCGCGCGCCGATCGCGAGGACCAGCAGCATGATCGGGTGCGCGAGCAGGTACGCGGCGAACATGCCGTAGGCGAGCTGGGCGTTCTGCGAGATGAAAAGCGGACCCGGCTGGATGCCGTGGATCGTGAGCGCCCCCAGCATCACCGCCGTCACGGCGTCGCCGGGAATGCCGAAGGCCATGATGGTGATGAGCGAGCCTCCTACATTGGCGTTGTTGGACGTCTCCGAGGCGATGATGCCTTCGGGCGTGCCGGTGCCGAAGCGCTCGGGATGCCTGGAGAGCTTCTTCGCCTGGTCGTAGGCCATCATGCTGGCGGCGCTCGCGCCGATCGCCGGCAGCACGCCGATGAAGACGCCGACGAGCGCGTACCACAGCACCTGGAACGGCCGCGAAACAATCTCCCGGATCACCTGGAGATGCGAGACGGCGAGATTCACGGCGCGGTCCACGGCCTGCGCCAGCTGCGCCGCGCCGCCCATGCGCTCGACTTCGGTCATGATCTGGGCGAAAGCGAATACGCCGATCAGCACCGGCAGGAAATCGATGCCGCCGCGCAGGAACGGGATTCCCAGCGAGAGCCGCTCCTGCCCCATCACCGGATCGTTGCCGAGCACGGTGACGATCAGGCCGAGCATTCCCGAGATCAGGCCTTTGAGCAGCGACGCCTCGGCCAGCCCGGCGACCATCGAGAGCGCCAGGACAAAGAGCGAAAAATATTCCCAGGGGCCGAACTCGAGCGCGATGCGGGCGAGCGGCTCGGTGGCGCCGATCAGGAACACGCCGCCGAGCAATCCGCCGAAGCACGAGGCCCAGACGCCGAGCCAGATCGCGCGCCCTGGCTCACCCTTGCGCGCCATGGGGTGACCGTCGAAGGTGCTTGCGATGGCCGCGGGCGTGCCCGGAATGCCAAGCAGCACCGCAGTCACCAGGCCGCCCGCCGAGCCGCCTACGTACACCCCCGTCATCGCCGCCAGCCCCTGCAGCGGATCCAGGCCGAAGGTGAACGGCAGTACCACGATGATGGTCATCGTGATCGTGACGCCGGGCAGCGCGCCCCCGATCACGCCCGCGAGCGTGCCGAAGAACAGCGGCACCAGATATTTCGTCTGCGCGACGTTGCCGATGGCGGAAGCGAGCAGCTCGAGCATCGGTCAGAAGTCGGTCCAGCGTCCGCGCGGCAGCAGCACCGTCAGGTAGTGCTCGAACACGTAATACGTGAGGACGGTCGTGACCACGGCGACCAGCGTGATCCGTATCCAGGCTTTCGCGCCGCGGGGCGGGGCGAGGATCGCGTTCGCCGCCGCGACGTAGATCAAGGTCGCGATACGGAACCCGAGATACGGCAGCGCGCCGACGTACAGCCCGAACGTCGCGAACATGACGGTCACGAGGCCGTAATTGAAGCGCTCCGCGGCGGAGCGCTCGCGTTTCGAAAACCAATCCGTGACCACCAGAATGGCGGCCAGCGCAGCCGTCACGCCAAGAATGATGCGCGGATAGAAGCCGGGCCCGATGGGGACCAGCGGGCTGTCCTTCAGCTCCAGCGTGAGCGCAAAAAAAACGAGGCTGGTCGCGAGAACGACCAGCCCCGTGATGCCGTCGCGGGACATCAACGTTTGAAGAGTCCCAGATCCTTGGCGAGGTTCTTGTTCAGCTCGTCGTTCTTCTTCAGCCACTCCGAGTACGTGCGGCGGTCCATGAAGCGCACGTCGGTCGCTTGTTTCTTCATCGCCTCGGCGAAGGCCGGCTCCTTGGCCGCCGACGCGCACGAGGACTCGAGCTTCGACAGCACGTCGCCCGGCGTGCCCTTGGGCACCACCAGGCCGCGGTTCACGTCGTACACGACGTTGACCCCGAGCTCCTTCAGCGTCGGGATGTTGGGAATCTCGGGATTGCGCTTTTCGGTGGCGATGGCGAGGAACTTGAGCTGCCCGGCTTCGACCTTGCCCTTCTGCGTCATGTTGGCGTCGGTGAGGTCGATGTGGCCGCCGAGAATCGCGTTCATGCGCGGCGCCAGTCCTTCGTAGGACACGTACTTGAACTTGATCCCCGCGGCCTTCTCGATCAGCGCCGGGAAGAAATGGCTGGTCGAGCCGAGCGTGGCACCTACGGAGATCTGGTTGGGGCGCGCCTTGGCGTCGGCGAGCAGCTCCTGCCAGGTCTTCCACGGCGTCTTCGGGCTGGCGGTGAGAACCGAGGCCGTCGAGGAGATCATGCAGATCGGCTCGAAATCGGTGTAGTTCACGTCCGCGACGCCCGTGTAGTACGTGGAGTGGATGTAGTCGTGCATCGAGTAGATCGTGTAGCCGTCGGGCGGCGATTCCTTCGCCTCCTTCGCGCCCTTGGTGCCCGAGGCGCCCGCGACGTTGGCGATCACCACGGTCTGCCCGACGTACTTCTGCAGCAGCGGGGCGAACGGCCGGAAGATATTGTCGGTATCGCCTCCCGCGGCCCAGGGAACGATCATCTTGATGGGACGGTCGGGGTACTGGGCGAGAGCCGGCGCCGAGACGACCGCCCCGGCAAGCACTGCCGCAACGAGTCTTTTCATGGGATCTCCTCCAAGGAGAGAGCATTCTAGCGTAGGGCGGCAGCCTGCTGCCGCCGCGCGGCGGATGCCGAGCATCCGCCCTACCGGAACCGCGCCACCCAGCGCCGGTCGATCCAGTCCTTCCAGCGCCAGGCCCATGCCCCTTGCGCCGACCAGCCGCCCCAGGCGGCGATCGCATGGCGCCCCCCGCAACTGATGAGCGCAAGCTGCCGGCGCTGCGGCACGAAGCGCGCCATCGGGCCGCCGCACGCCGCGGCCCTCACGTTGGCGTCGAGAATGCGCGCATGCCGCACCGCGAAAACGCCGGACTTCGGGTGGCGCGCGTCGGCGAGCGTGGCGGTATCGCCGACGGCGAAGACCTGCGGATGCGAGACGCTGCGCAGCGTCGAATCGACGAGCACGAACCCGGCCGCATCCAGCGCGAGACCGGTGCCGCCCAGCCACCGCGGCGGCGCCGCGCCGGCGGTCCAGAAGAGCGCGTCGCAGGGCTCGCGTCCCGCGCGCGAGACGACCAGCGGCCCGGGCTCCACGCCGATCACCGGAGTCCCCGGCCGCAGCAGCACGCCGCTGCGCTCCAGCGCGCGTCCGATCCGCTCGGCGAGGCCGCCGGAGAACATCGCCTTGTCGGAATAGAGCGTCACCGCGGCACGCGGGAGGCGGTGCCGCATGGCCATCGCCAGCTCGACGCCCGCGGCCCCCGCCCCGGCGATCGCCATGCGCGGCTCGCCGGCTGCCTCGCGCAGAATCTCCCATCGCTCGAGGAACGCTTCGAACGGTTTCGCCGGAGCCGAGTGCTCGGCGGCGCCGGGCACCCCGCCGTAATCCGGGAGTGAGCCGAGATTGAGCGAGAGCCAGTCGTAGGCCAATTCCCCGGCCTTCTCCAATCGAAGCGCTTTGCGCCCGGCGTCCAATCCCACGGCGCGGTCCAGAACCAGGACCGCGCCGGTCTCGCGCGCGAGGCGCGCGAGATCGATGGAAAGCTCATCCTTTTCGTAGTGCCCCGCGACGAGTCCGGGCAGCATCCCGGAGTAGAGATGCTCCCGGTACGGGGTGACCAGCGTCACCTCGACGGCGAGGAGCGGGGCCCGGGCAAGCGATCTGAGAAGCCAGGCGTGCGCGTGCCCGCCGCCGGCGAGAACGAGGCGGCGGGTCAGGCGCCGCCCTTATTCGCGAGCTTCGCCTCCTCGCGCTTGCGCAGCTCCTTCCTCTGCACCTTGCCGGTCGTGGTCATCGGCAGGGCGTCGATGAACTCGATCTCGCGCGGGTACTCGTACGGCGCGAGGCGACCGCGCACGTGCCGCTGGATCTCCTCGATGAGCGCCTGCGACGGCGATCTTCCGGGCTGCAGCACGATGAACGCCTTGACCACCTGGCCGCGCGTCGCGTCGGGCTTGCCGATCACCGCCGCGTTCGCGACCGCCGGGTGCTTGACGAGGCAGGACTCGATCTCGGCCGGGCCGATGCGGTAGCCCGAGGCCTTGATGACGTCGTCGGAGCGCCCCTGGTACCAGAGGTAGCCGTCCTCGTCCATGCGGCCCTGGTCGCCGGTGCAGCCCCAGTCGCCGACGTACTTCTGCGCGCTCGCCTTGGGGTTCTTCCAGTACTCGAGGAAGTGCACCGGGTCGCGCATGCCGTTGCAGGTGCGGTGCACGGCGATCTCGCCGAGCGCGCCGCGCGGCGCCTCGCCGCCCCCCTCGTCGAGGATCGTCACGCGGTGGCCCGGGTACGGCCGGCCGATCGAGCCCGGCTTCACCGGCCAGGCGCTCTGGCAGTTGCCGACCACGTAGTTGATCTCGGTCTGGCCGAACATCTCGTTGATCGTGACCCCGAGCTGCTCGCGCGCCCACTCGATCACGGTGACGCCGACCGCCTCGCCCGCGCTCATGATCGAGCGCAGGCCGAGCTGGAACTTGGCGCGCGGCTCGGGCACCGCCTTCATCATCAGCTTGAGCGCCGTGGGAAAGAGGAACGAGTTGCGCACGCCGTACTTCTCCAGCAGGTAGTACGCGCGCTCGGCGTCGAAGCGGCCGCGGTAGCCGAGGATCGGGATGCCGAACAGCCACGCGGGCAGCAGCGCGTCCATCAGCCCGCCGGTCCAGGCCCAGTCGGCGGGCGACCAGAACATGTCGCCGGGCTGCGGGAAGAAGTCGTGCGAGTAGATGAAGCCGGGCACGTTGCCGATCATCACGCGGTGCGCCTTGAGCGCGCCCTTGGGCGGGCCGGTGGTGCCGCTCGTGTAGATGATGAGCGCGGGGTCGTCCGCGGCCGTGTCCACGGCGGCGAAAGCGCGGCTCGCTTTCGCCAGCAGGTCTTCCCACGCGCGCACGCCCGACTCGCGCGCGCCGCCGACGCCGATGACGTGCTTCAGGTGCGTGAGCCGGTCCTTCACCGCCCACAGGTTGGCGATCGTCGTCGGCTCGACGATCGCGGCCGTCGCCTCGGCGTGCTCCATGCGGTACTCGAGCGCGTCGGGGCCGAACAGGTGCGAGAGCGGCAGCGCGATCGCGCCCATCTGGAACACCGCCACGTAGGCGATCGCGGTCTCGGGGCGTTGCGGCAGGAGGATGGCGACCCGGTCGCCGCGCTGCACGCCGAGCGCGGCGAGCGCGTTCGAGAGGCGGTTGGCCTCCTGCTGGACGTCCCAGAAGCTGTAGCGCGCGGTCTCGCCGGACTCGTCCTCCCAGTACAGCGCGAAGCGGGCGCGGTCCGCAGCCCAGCGCCCGCAGCAGGCGCGCGCGATGTTGTAGCGCGCCGGGACCTCCAGCGCCAGCTCCGGTAGAGCTCTTCGTAGCGATCGTTCACGGCGCCGCAGTGTACGCCGGAGCGCGGCGGCCCTGCGCCCCGGACTACTTCTTCTTCGCCTTCGCGGCGATCGGGGTCTCGATCGAGTCCGAGAGCCTGAGCTTGTCCACCTTGACCGGAGGCTCCTTGGGTTCCGGAGCCGGCTGCGGTGCGGCCGCGACGGGCGGTGGGGCCGGCTGCGGCTGCGCCGCAGCCGCGGGCGCCTCGGGCTTAGGGCCCTGCGGCGCCTCGGAGGTCACAGCGGCGGGTTCCTTCGCCGGCTGAGCCGCGGGCGCGATGACGCCATGCACGTTGCGCGCGGCGCGCGCTTTCGCCGCCGCCTCGAACGCGGCGGCGGTGACGAGCGGCGGGGGATTGAGCTGGTAGGCGATCCAGGCCACCCAGCCCACCGCCGCGACCATGACCAGGGCGAGAAAGCGCCAGAACCATTCGCCGACCAGCTTGCGGCCCGCAGGCTGCTGCGCCATCGTCTGGCTTTCCTGGCTCGGCGGCGTTTTGCCCATTGTCCCGCGCGAGTTTAACATCGAATCGGCTTTTTCCCCGCTGATACCGGAGCTTAGGAGATGAATGGGGCACTCGTGTTCGACGCCTATGGCACCCTGTTCGACGTGCACTCGGTGCAGCAGCGCTGCGAGGAGTTCTGGAGCGGCAGCGGCGCAAAGCTGTCGCAACTCTGGCGCGCGAAGCAGCTCGAGTACACGTGGCAGCGCAGCCTCATGGGCCGCTACGTGCCGTTCGCGCAGGTGACGCGCGAGGCGCTCGCGTACGCCTGCGAGGCGCTCGGGCTCGGCCTGGACGAGCGCAGGAGCGAGGCCCTCATGAACGAGTACCGCAACCTTGCGCTCTACCCGGACGTGCCCGCATCCCTCGCGCGGCTGCGCGCCGCCGGCCGCAAGCTCGCCATCCTCACCAACGGCTCGCCCGACATGATCGGGCCTCTGGTCAGGAACCGCGGCCTGCAGGAGACTTTCGAGTCGGTGCTGAGCGTGGACGAGCTGGGGGTCTACAAGCCCGCGCCGCAGGCCTACCAGCTCGCCGTGGACCGGCTCGGCGTGGCCGCGGCCGGAATCGGCTTCGTGTCCTCCAACTGCTGGGACGCGATCGGGGCCAAGTGCTTCGGCTTCGCGGTCTACTGGATCAACCGCGGCGGCGCGCCCGTGGACCGCACCGGCTTCCTGCCCGACCGGGTGATCGGCTCGCTCGCCGACATTGCATGAGATTCTGCCCCAACTGCGGCGCCGCCGTCGTCAAGCGGGTCCCGCCCGGCGATTCGCTGCCGCGCTACGTGTGCGACAGCTGCGGCGACATCCACTACCAGAACCCGAAGCTCGTGGTCGGCACGGTGCCCGAGTGGGACGGGAGGCTGCTGCTTTGCCGGCGCGCGATCGAGCCGCGCTACGGCTACTGGACGCTGCCGGCAGGCTTCATGGAGAACGACGAGACCACCGCCCAGGCCGCGCTGCGCGAGACGCTTGAGGAGACCGGAGCGCAGGTGGAGGTCGCAGCGCCGTTCAGCATGATCTCGGTCCCCCACGTCAACCAGGTGCACCTGTTCTATCGGGCGCGCCTGCTCGATCTGGAGTTCCGGTCCGGGGCCGAGAGCCTCGAGGTCGCGCTGTTCGAGGAAGCCCGAGTGCCCTGGCGGGAGATCGCGTTTCGCACCGTCGGGCTCACCCTGCGCCACTGGTTCGCCGACCGGCGCAACGGTGCTTTCGGCTTTCACACCGGGGACGTGGCAGCGCGGTAATCATGGGGTGCATCGCCCCGCGCACCAAGCTAGACTTCAAGCGCTCGGCCCCTTTTTCGGAGGCATCCATGTCGGCGATCCTCGAACGACTGAAATCGGAAGCGCTGAATTTGAGCGCGGCCGAGCGCGAGGAGCTGTTGCGTGCGCTGATCGAGAGCATTGACGGGCGCGCGGAGGACACGCCGGAAGCCGTCGCGCGCGCCTGGGGCGAGGAAATCGAGCGGCGCATCGCCGATCACGAGGCCGGGAAGACCAAGGGGATCCCGGCCGAGCGGGTGTTTGCCGAGATACGCGCGCTGATCGCGGGCCACGGCAGGCGGTGAATACGAAGTGCGAACTCACGACGAGAATCGAGTTCGACAATCGAACAAAGCGTGTCGTTGGCTTTCTCCTCACTCCCGAAGGCGCGGACCGCGCCGGCTCGTGCTTGAGGCTGCGACTTCCCCCGGTTCGTCCTCGTGCATGCATGTACGGAAGACGGCTTGCGCGGCGCGCTCGCGTTCCCGCCGGGCTGGATCAGCCGGTTGAACGTAATCGAGCGCACCCGGTATCCCGCCGGCCTCGAGCTTGAGCCTGATGGCGCCACCGCTTAAAGTGTGAGCTTCATCGCAGGTGCGGGAGAGGGGATGCACCCCCGCTCGATCCCGCGACCGGGCGCTGCGGCCGGTGCATCGGCCGACTGCTCAGCCCCCCCCCACAGCAGCCGCCCCGGCGCAGATCGCCTGCGCGAGCGAGGTCCCCGCGACTTCTCCATGGGGATCCAGCTCCGGCTCGTTGAGCGGTTCATCCCCGCGCGTGCGGGGAACACCACTCGCAGAGCGGGTGCTCCGCGAGGAACGCCGGTTCATCCCCGCGCGTGCGGGGAACACGGCGGCGGCGGCGCGTCGGCGTTCCCGGCTAGCGGTTCATCCCCGCGCGTGCGGGGAACACATTGCCATATTCTGTCCTGCGGTTGGCCATGACGGTTCATCCCCGCGCGTGCGGGGAACACAACGGGCGAATCTGGAACACCGACCTCAACAACGGTTCATCCCCGCGCGTGCGGGGAACACGTGCCGCAAACGCATCATGCGCTGCTTTCTGGCGGTTCATCCCCGCGCGTGCGGGGAACACTCTCGATCGTGCGCTCCGAGGGCCGCGGGCTCACGGTTCATCCCCGCGCGTGCGGGGAACACTGGTTCGCGCCTCTTGAGACCGGCGACAACGGCGGTTCATCCCCGCGCGTGCGGGGAACACGCCTGGCGGCGCGCCCGTCGTGGCGCACCCACCGGTTCATCCCCGCGCGTGCGGGGAACACCAACATGGTGCACTCCTGATTGGCCGCCGTGCCGGTTCATCCCCGCGCGTGCGGGGAACACGTGGTGCGCGGAGGACGCATCACGCCGCTACGCGGTTCATCCCCGCGCGTCCGGGGAACACCTCCTCGCGCTCTGTTCCGAGGCGCGCAAAGCCGGTTCATCCCCGCGCGTGCGGGGAACACCACGTTCACGCGCGCGCGGCCTGTAATCGCGGCGGTTCATCCCCGCGCGTGCGGGGAACACCACGCCGAGTTTCACGGCGCCGCCGGGTTCTACGGTTCATCCCCGCGCGTGCGGGGAACACACCTTCAATCACAACACCCCACCGACCATCGACGGTTCATCCCCGCGCGTGCGGGGAACACTTCTTCGGTAATCGGGGCGGTCATCGCTCAGTCGGTTCATCCCCGCGCGTGCGGGGAACACTTTTCCCACAATTCTCTGACCCGTTGCAAAGCCGGTTCATCCCCGCGCGTGCGGGGAACACACATACGCAACCGGAAGCATGGGGCGCGGAAGTCGGTTCATCCCCGCGCGTGCGGGGAACACGTGCTCGCACTGGCTAATACAGTGCTGAAAGACGGTTCATCCCCGCGCGTGCGGGGAACACCGCATCCTCAACCCCGAGATCTCGCCCGTCGACGGTTCATCCCCGCGCGTGCGGGGAACACACCGCCAACGCCTGGACCAACGGCGCGCTCACCGGTTCATCCCCGCGCGTGCGGGGAACACGCTGTTATCGCCTGTCGGTTCCCATTCTACAAACGGTTCATCCCCGCGCGTGCGGGGAACACTTCGCGATGAAGTGCGGCACCTCGGTCGACTACGGTTCATCCCCGCGCGTGCGGGGAACACTACGTCAAGCCGATGGAGGCCGATTTCGACTCCGGTTCATCCCCGCGCGTGCGGGGAACACCTCCTCGCGCTCTGTTCCGAGGTGCGCAAAGCCGGTTCATCCCCGCGCGTGCGGGGAACACCTTTATCAGAATCGTCCAGCCAACTTCAATTGCGGTTCATCCCCGCGCGTGCGGGGAACACGTATTCGATATAAATTCAGCGTACCCGTTTGCCGGTTCATCCCCGCGCGTGCGGGGAACACGCATCCTCCGGCAACGGCAAGCACGGCGTAGCCGGTTCATCCCCGCGCGTGCGGGGAACACCCTCTTCACGGCTACGGTGCTGCCGGCGCGTCCGGTTCATCCCCGCGCGTGCGGGGAACACACGGGAAGCTTCGTAGCGACAGCGAGCGGTTTCGGTTCATCCCCGCGCGTGCGGGGAACACGGCAACGGCGTGCTCCCGCAGCCGCCCCTCCACCGGTTCATCCCCGCGCGTGCGGGGAACACAACCCTCCTTTCCGCCGCGGCTGCCTCGGCAACGGTTCATCCCCGCGCGTGCGGGGAACACGTGCGCGGGCGGGTCGAGGAGGTCGATGAGTACGGTTCATCCCCGCGCGTGCGGGGAACACACTTCTTCCATCTCGCTGATTTCGAGACCCAAATCAGGACAAGTGGAATCTACCAGCCATTTCCGCCACGCGACCGTGCCAATGCTCGGTCGCCAGCCCCGCCTTCGTCAAACGCGCCTCAAGTTGTTAAAGAACGTGACCCGCTTCCGGCAGAAAGGACACAAGCTTGGCGCCATCCACCTCGACGGGTATGCGTCGGTTCCGGCCCAGAGTCAGGAAGTCGAATCCTGCCTCATTGCCGGTCCGCCAGGCGATCACCGCGTTGCCGTCCTCGATGCCCGCCTCGACCTGCTCCCAGATGTAGCTGCGGATCTTTGCCGCGTAGTTTCCGACGTACACGCCAGCCCGGATCTCCAGCAGCCAGATTGCCAGGCGGCCGCGAAGGCGCGGCGGCGCGTTCTCAACCACGATGACCAGCATCGCCCAGACTCTCAGGGTTCGGGATCGCCGGCTGAATCGCATCGTCGGGCGCCTCAGGAGGGCGTTCGCCCGCCGCCGCCAGCATCTCCTCGATGCCGGGAATGATGCGATCGAGGAGGTGCGTCTCGCGAAATACGTCGCGGCAACCCAGCCGCACGCGCTGCTCGGGATTGCCTCCCGGTTGCGCCGCGACGCGAAAGGCGACGGGTACGACGGTGTCGAACTTGTAGATGTCCGCAACGTCGTAGACGAACGATAACGGCTTGCCCGTATGAATGAACCCGATCGCGGGCGCGTAACCGGCCGCCAGCACTGCCGCCTCTGCGACGCCATACAGGCAGGAGGTCGCAGCGGAGAGACATCGATTCGGCGTGTCGCTCGCGTTCCACATTTCGGGATCGTAGTCGCGCGCTCTCCACTCCAACCCGTACTTGCGCGCGATGCGTTTGTACATTTCACGCACCCGCGCGCCCTCGATTCCGCGCAGCTGGTCCACGCTGCGCCGCTCGGGCGGCTCTTCCCCGAAGCGCATCGCGTACATCTTGCGCACCACCTTGAGCCGAAGCGCCGGGTCGAGGGCGAGCTTCGCTTGGTAAAGGAGGCGGTCCGCGCGCGCCCCGCCCGGCTGTCCGGCCGAATAGAGCCTGACTCCGGCCTCGCCGATCCAGACCAGCAGCGTGCCCACCCGCGCAGCGAGGGCGCAGGCCGCGTGCGAAACCCGGGTGCCAGGTTCGAGCATCAGGCATGCCACGCCGCCGACCGGCACGTGCGTGCGGACGCCCGTCTTGTCCACGATCACGAACGCCCCGTCGAGCACGTCGAGATGCCCCTTCTCGACGTAAAGCACAGAGAGCCGCTCCTTGATGGGAATCGGCTTGAGCGGCGGAAGCGGTTCAGCCACGAACGGACTTCTGCTCCGGCAGCGGGCGCTTCCGAACGCCCGCTTCCTCCACCAGAACGAAATGCCCGGCGAGTTCGGGGCCGGAGTCGAGCATGTCCGCCAGCATCCGTCCTGGGCCTTCAGGACGATACGATCGCATCCTGAACAGAATGACCGCCGGCGGCGCGGCGAGTCCGCGCGCGAAGATCAGCTCGCCGTAGTCCCGATCGAACGTGACGATCCAGCGCGCCTCCTCCACCGCCCGGGCGAGCACCTTCGGGTCGGCCAGACTCCCGCTGCCCTCCGTTACCGAAACGACGTCATAACCTCGCTCGCGAAGGTGCCGAACCGAGGGAGCAGGTATGTTTTCGTTGGCGAGCAGCGGCGGCTTCATGCCGCCGCTTTGCCGACCGCGACGTAATCCTCATCCTTGAGCACCTCGGCGGCGAACGCGAACACGGCTTGAAGCGCCTCGGGGGTCAAGCGCGGGTAGGACTTGAACAGATCTTCCGGCGTCCAACCGTCCGCAAGGCGCTCGAGAATTAGCTCGACCGACAGCCGAGTACCCTTCACCACGGGCTTGCCGACGAGAATCTCCGGATCGGAAACAATGTGGTCGCGCCAGTTCATGGGTCATTCCCCTATTGCGGGACGCGGACATGATACGGCCGCGGCGGCGCAGAGCATAGGTCAGTTACGCGATGCGTCGCACGAGAAGCAGGCCGCAACCGAAGGCTTTCGCCCTGCCTATGCCGTTGCGCAATGTCTCCCGGAATGTCCCGGGATCGGTCACCTGCAGCTCTCCGGCGAGGTCTGCCGTGGAAAACCGGATCTCCTGGTCCTTCTGGCGACGGACACGATGCTGCCGGTAGGCATCCACCCTCAGACGAGCGGTATCCACGCGAAATCCGTAACGGGGCGCCACTCCCGCCCGGCCGCCAGCGCCGCAGAACCAGTCGCGCACCGCTTCGTGAGCCAGCTCGTAGAGCGGTGGACGCGTTTCACGCGCGATTTCCGTCCAGCGCCCGACGCCCGCCTGCTCCTTCAGCTTCCGCTTCGCGTGCATCACAACGTCGTGATAGATCTTGCGCTTGCTCGGACGTTGTCGAATCTTCAGGCCCTCCGATCGGCGCCGCGCCAGGTAGGCTTGTTGCTCGTCTGCTTCGCGGTCTTCCATTTCGTGCAAAACCGGGTTGACCCTTAGATCAAAGCCCAGTCGGGCGCCTTCCTCCAAGTCGGGTTCATACGCTCTGCTTTCGACCTTCCAGGCAACATGAACGGGCTGCGGAGGGCGGGCGGATACGACGTAGAACACGGGTTGGCGGCGGTCGCCCTGCGGCTCGATGCGTCGGAACAGGAAGTCCCGCGGCGCGCCCTTGGGCGCGGGGAAGAACTGCCATAGCCATTGATGATCGGCATAAGGATTCGCCTCCAACAACAGGTGCAACGCCCCGCGGGCGGAGGGGTGTCGTTCATCGAGCTGGATGCGGCTGAAGTAGCTCATTCGTCCTCCCCGATCACCGACTCATCCGACGAGACGAGCGCGACGTGCTCCACGCGGTCGCCGAACTGCCAGCGGCGGCGCGAGCGCACGTCGTCCTTGCGGGGAACGCTGAACGTCGCCTGATACCCAGCCTTGGCGCCGTCTTCCCAGGCGACCCGCCGCACAGTGAGCGTCTTGCGCCCGAGTTGGGCGGCCAGTTTTTCGAGCTGTGGTGCCGCCGCCAGCGCAGCCCGGATGTCGTCCGCTTCAACAATCTCGGGCTTCAGTGGAATCGCCAGCGGACAGGATTTGCGGCCGAGATAGAGCACGAACCGGGGTTCAGTCAGGGCAGTCCGAAGCTCAATGAGCGTCCAGCGCGCGCCGTTCGTTCTCGACCAGAGACAGATCAGGCTGATGGCGTCCTGGCGGTAGTCGCGAGTGGACAAGATCGTGTTGAGGTCCTCGCGCGGAACGGCCAACTCGTCTCTCCGCGTCCGGTGCGGTCGCTTCTTCAAACTCGAAGCGCCGGGGACCTGCGCGGTGTGGTAGTCGCGCAACAGGCGGCCTTCCTCGTACAGCCCGACAGCGATGCTGTAGCCGGCGTTCAGAGCGGCGTGCGCTTCTTCGTCGCTGCGCTCCACGCCCAGCGCCGCGCCCAGCAAACCCAGCACGGCGGACCGCGAGGGATAGTTGAAGCTCGGTCGGAACTCGCCGACCGCCACGTCGCCCCAGCTCGCCAGCGGCGCATATAGTGGAAACAAGAGGTAGCGCACGGTCAGTCGGCCCGGATGAAGGCGATCAGCTCGTCCAGACTTCCCTCTCCGGTTTCGGCGTTCATCGCCCTGCGTTCCGCCGCACAGGGACCGTAAACCCTTTCCAGATTGTCGCGCTTGGTGTTCAGCGCCCGGATCGCCTGGTCGATCTGGTCACCGCCACTGACTGGTCTGACGAAGGCGAGCGCGAGCGATCGGGGTTGCTGGTCACCCTTTTCCGCGAGCACGTACGAAGCGTAGGCACGGCTGGCGAAGCTGTTCTGCTTGCCGGTGGGGGAAACCTTCGTGACCGCATGCAGCAGCGCGGCCAGCGCGCGACCGCGCAGCGCGCTGTCGCCGCCGAGATTCTTGTCCATCAACTCGCGATTGATGCAGATGTAGAGGTAATAGACGCCCGCTCCGAAACCCGTCTCGCCGATGTGGCCCGCTCCGACGTCCTCCTCCCGCGGTTTCAGGTCGTCCACGGCGGTGTAGTAGTCGCCCTCGACGCCCGCCTTGTGAACCGTAATGGCGTGTGCCACCTGCGCGGCGGCTTCGACGTTGAAATCGGGGCGAGAGGCCAGCATGCGTCCGAACAGGGCGATGTCCGCGGCGGCGTGCGGTGCACGCAGAAGCTTCAAATCATCTTCGTTCGGTTCGATTCGTGAGGCCGCAAGCTTGGCAACAAGAGCATCAATGCCCTGCTGCTCCTCCGGCCCGAAATGCGCCAACTGCTCGATGTGCAAGTCCTCGTTCTTCTCCGTTTTCTTGTCCGACTTCAGCTTGCCGAAGCATTCGGCGATTTTTCTCGCCCAGGCGCGCGCCTCCTTCTCGCTTACGCCCTTCGCCTTGAGCTTGTCGAACACCTGCACACCCATTTCCTTCGTGCGTACGCCGATATGGCCGTCGAGGCCGGTCTTGAACAGATCCGAGGTTCGCCACGCGCGCTTCAGGCTTTGCGAAGAGACACGCAGGCGGCTCACGCCACCGACGACGGCGCTCTTGGGACGACCGAGATCGTCGCGGTTGAGGTTGGAGGGGGGATACGAGGTCAGAACGTGCAGTTGAACGAAGCGGCTCATGGTTTGCTCCCCGGTTGTCGTCAGGCGGATTCCTTGGCGGGCCAGCGGTAGTCGTACACCCAGCGCCTGCGCACGCTGTCACCCCAGTAGAAAACATCGTTGGCCAGCTCGAAAAGATTGACGCGCTCCTTCACCAGCGGGAGCACGCGCCGCAGGCGGGTAAAAAGTTCGTCGTCGGTGCGCGCGTCCAGAAGCTGGCGAAACCTGAGCGGCGAAACGCTGGGCTTGTCTCCGTCGGAGAACGCCTCGGCCAGACGCGGCAAGTCCCTGTGGAGCGCCGGATCGGCGGTACTGCTGACGCATGCCACCAGGCCAATGACCGCTGCCAGCCGATCCCGCTCGCTGTCTCGAGGTCTTAGCCCCATCTCCAGCAGTTGGCGGCGAATACGCTGAAAGGCCGGCGTCTGCATGACTTGCAGAAGATCCTCGCAGCGGCGCAACTCGGACCGGTCGGCGCGGTTGTCCTCCAGCGCTTTCCACCAACGGAACAAGGCATCCCCGAGCGGGAGGCCTGAATCGAACAAACGGCTCATGGGGCGACTTCTCCTTCAGGAGCGCCGCGCTTGCGGCGCGATGAACCGCCTTTCGACCTGCCGGTCCTGCGCGCACCGGCGAGTCGGTCCAGCTTGAGCAGGCCAAGCGCTTCGTGGATCTTCTCTCCCCGCAGTTGCCCCATCAGCGCGCGATACGCTTCGCCGAGCCGCTCCGGATGGCAGGACTCTACGTCACCGCTGGCGGCGAATTCGTCGAACAATCGGCGCACAGCTGTTTCCAGGTTCTGCAGCCATCTCTCCCGCAGGTTTTGGCTCGCATTCAACGCCGTTGCCGCATCTGTTCTGGCCAGTCTTACCGCCTGTTCTACATGATCGAAGAAGGCGCGCTCCGTGCGGCTCCAGAACGCGTTCTCGACGACGCGTAGGTGAGCATTGACCTTTTTCCGTTGATCAAGACCCCAAGCGCGCTGCGACGCCGGATCGAACAGAACATCACGAACAGCATTCTTGAGATAGTCCACGCCAGCCGACGATCCAGCAATTAACCATTGCACGAGTTGCGCGACAACCTCCTGAGCCAGCCGGTCGGCCTGATCTATGTCGAACAATGGATAGGTAGCTTCATACCAGCACCGCGCCTTCGCGTCGCTCATGTCGTATCCGAATGCCCACAGCGCGAACGTTCCACGCGACGTGGTACTGTGAAGATGCGCCTCGACAACTCGCGCTCGGATGACGCGAGTTCGGTTGACCATGCCTCCCAGAACCGCGCCCAGCCAGTACGTGTACCCGAGCCCTCCGGGCTGCGGGTGAACGCATAGCCATTGGCCACGCGCCTTCTCGTAATATGGGGATAAGGGATGCCTCCATGGCCCTTCGTAGCGCAAGCCGTCCGGGCGCGAATAGACCGTTGTGAGTAACGTCTTGTCGGCGCGCCCGCAACACTCGCATCCGCCGATTTGGGTTTTCGTGGAATCCAGCCAGAGACGACGTGGCATACCCCAGAACACCTGCGCCGGATGCACGTCAAGAGGTTGCACGGTCGCGGTCGGCGCCAGCTTTTCGGGTATGCCCAGCCAGGGAAAAATCTGATGCGCTTGATCCGGCGTGCCCGATTCGGGAGGCAGAAACGAATGAGACGGCAGGATGTTGCTCGCGATGTCGCGCCACAATGCCGCAGGCAATGCATCCGCCGGCATGAACTTGATCAACGTCGTCAACGGCCCCCCTCCACGAAGCGATACAAGAATGCCGCGCCCACCCTTGGGAGAATTAGTCTGGATCGTGAGCAAGGCCGCAGCAGCGCAGTCGCTGCAGAGTTGCTCAGTTAAGCCCGCCTTCAGGAAGTGGTCCGTATTGGATCTACGTGTCTCCTCCCCTGGTGCGTCAATGAGCTGACTGGAGATCGATTTCTCGATTCGGTCCGGATCGCGCGCCACTGATACATCCTGCATAAACCGCGGCCCGTGGCCGTCCAGCTCGAATGCCTCCTTGAGAGGCGCGAAGTACTCCTTAAGCGACTCCGGGCTCGGCGGCTCCCACAGCATGGTTTCACGCTCAAAGCTCTTGCCGGCGCGCGCCCAGGCGGTCTGCACGAGACCGATCAGGAACTGGATCAGCGCGCCGTTGAAGTCGGGCCGCACGGCATCCAGGGCCACGATAGGATCGTGCTCGACGCCATCGGTTATCTGGTGAGGAGCGATCCACAGCCGCTCGCCGGAGGCGCGGCGCACGGGTATCCAATGCTCGTCCAGCAGATTCATGGTTTCTCCCAACGTGCCCGGCGGTCATTGAATCATGTCGCAGGCTCACCACCTGAGCCTGTGGCTGAACCGCATTCACGCAGGCCGCGAAGCTTGTCGTAGCACCAGGTGCGCTTGCGCTTCTGTCCATCGAGCGCGTCACCCTGCCAGACGTCGTTGCGGGCTGGCTTCAGCACCAGCAGCACGCTCCATCTGCCTTCGTCCGGCATGCCCGCCAGCGCCTCTGCTACCGCCGGAGCGCGCGGGTCCGCCGCGGTTTCCGCGATCAGGCGCTTGACCACACGCAGACTGCTCAGATCCCAGGCGTCTTCGCCGCGGCCCCAAGCCACGATACGATCCCCGTTCCACTTGGCCAGACGCACGGTTGTGGTTGCCTCGCCAGCCCGCGTGCTGGCAAGCGTCTGCCACTCGTCCAGCGCGCCAACTGTCGGCGCCTCGTCGTCCGCGCGCCAGTCAATGCCACCGCGGTGATAGCCAGCGTCCAAGGCTAAAGCCTCCGACGCGGCAAAGTTGGTCCGGGCCCAGTTCTGGCCCTCCACGAGTTCGGCGTTGCGTTGCAGTCCGGGCGGGTATTCCGCCGTTTCGCCAAAGACGTTCTCGATCAGGCAGCGTGCGTCCTCGGGCATCGAGAATCCGCCGTCGCGGAGAAACTTCGCCGTCAGCCAAATCTGGCCGTGATGAGGATAAACCGCCGCTGCGCCCGGAAACACCGATCTGACCCAGTTTGCCTCCGGAGTATCCGACCATTGCGGCCCGAACACCTGAAGCGCGCCGCGACCGCGCCGATCGCTGCCAGCGGAGGGGTTACCGCGCGCGTCGCGAACGTGGCGCCGCAAGCGGCCTGCACGCTGGATCAGACGGTCGATCGGCGCGAGATCGGACACCATTGAGTCGAAGTCCACGTCCAGCGACTGTTCGACGACCTGCGTAGCGATCACGAGCTTTGCGCCACGTTCATCGGCAGTTCCGGTCGGCCCGAAGGCTTTGCGCACGCGCTCCTCGATCGCCAAGCGATCGCACATCGCGAAGCGGGCGTGAAAGAGCGTGCAGTGTCCTTCGGGCAGCTCCGGCGAAAGACGTTCCCATGCTTCGAGCGCATCGCTCACCGTATTGCGGATCCAACACACGCAGCGACTAGCGGCCAACTCGGCGCGGATGCGATCAACAATCAGGTCCTTGTCCGACGCGTATTCCACCCGGACGCTCCGGCGAACCGTTTCGCGAGTTTCGACATACCGCTCGTCCACTCCGGCATCGAACCTGCGATGGACCCGCGTAGCCAGTGGATAAGCCGAGCTCGCCAGCGCTGGGGCCGGCCAGCCGGCGCCGGCCGCATAGGCAGACGCCAGCTTTCCCTTCATAGCCAGCGTCAACGTGGCCGAGAGCAGAACGGCGCAACCGCCCGCCGCAGCATGGAAACGAAGGAGACGCTCCAGCAATTCCAGCATGTAGGCATCGCAGGCATGGACCTCGTCCACGATGAGCACCTTGCCGAACAGGCCTAGAAGTCGCAGTGACTGGTGCCGCGCGTGGAGCACCGCCAGCAGCGCTTGGTCCACGGTGCCGACGCCGATCGAGGCGAGCAACGCCTTCTTGTTGTGATCCGCCAGCCAAGCGGCGCAGCGGGCGCTGGCGCTTTCGTCCTGCTGCTGGGCATCCCCCTCTGGCTGGGTCGCTGGCATGACCAGTTTCCGGAATGACTGCGACAGATGGCGCTGGCCGTGCGCCAGCACGCAGCTTGGCGTCGCTTCCGACGCAAACATGCGGCCCGCCATTGCGACCACGCGGTCGAACATCGCATTGGCCGTCGCCATCGTCGGCAGAGCCACGAAGATGCCATCTGCGCGACCGGCGGCCATCAGGCGATAGGCCAACGTGAGAGCAGCCTCGGTTTTTCCAGCGCCCGTGACGTCTTCGAGAAAATAGAGCTGAGATCCTTCGGGGAAGGAGGTCGTTTCGGCCCAGTCCTGCAGCGGTGAGAGGCTCGGAACCCGGCCCGCGGTGAATAACCCCTGTGTCGTCTGCCCCGCAGCCGGGATTTGCGGCAAGACACCCGCTGCCGCCAAAGCCCTTTCGGCTGCTCTGCCGGCGTACTCCCAGTAGGCGGGCAATCGTTCAGTATGCGTGCGGTACTCGAAGAACGCGGTATTCGAGCCCAGCCAGTCGGCCAGCACGGCCACGCCGGCGAGCCACCATGACAGCCGTCGTCCCTGTTGCCGCCTCGATCCGCTCGCGGTAGACGGCGGCGGCATCCGACGGGTGGTCCTTCTCGCGCGCCTTGGCGAGCTTCATCCAGGCATCCCACCGGCAGCCGCCCGCGCTCGCCTCGGCGAGCGCGGCGTCGCTGTCGCCCTCGTGCAGGAAAATCTCGACGAGCAGCGTCCGGCCGCCGGAGGTCCAGTGCCATTCGCTTCGGGGACGATCGCGGCGCGCGAGCTGTGCGCGCACGTGCGCGAGCGCCTTTTCGCGCCGCGCAGGCCAGGACTTCGCGCGCCGCGCGCTCGCCTCCAGCCGCGCGTAGGCGCCGAGACCCGGATGGCCGGCGAAGTCGTCCCAGGCGGCGGCGACGGCGTCCTCGTGCCTTCCGGCCCGGTGGTACGCGGCGACGAGAAAGTCAACCAGCGGAACATTCAGCTCGTTCGGAAACGCTTTTCGCCCGCGCTCGGCCCAGCCGAGCGCCTCGGCATGCCGTCCTTCGCGGGCGAGGATTTCGGCGATCTCCACGAACGCGTGCGCATGCGAAAGGTCGCGGCTCTTCACGGCGACGAGCGCGTCGGCGTTCCCGTCGTGCTCGGCAAGCGACTCCATGATGCTGGTGATCAGAGTGCGGTCAGTGTCGAACTCGCGTTCGGCGCCCGGCGCGCGAGCCGGGACTTTTTTCCACTCGGCTTCGGCCAGCGCGCGGTAGCGCGCGAGGCCTTTCGCTTCGAGAAGCGGCTCGTAATCGGCGAACTCGAAGAAGTCCCACTGATCGAGCATGTGGAGCCCGAAGAGGTCCTTGGCGAGAGACTCCGGATCCGGTTTCGCGGCGCGGCAGGCTTGCAGGTGCAGCGCCGCGATCTGGTGCAGCGTCTGGCCGAAGCCACCGCTGGAGTCGTCCGACCGCTCGTACGCTGCGATGCCGCGCCGCATCGCGTAGCCCGCCATGTCCACGGCCTCGGGCGCGCGGCCCCCCTTCAGAAGTCCGCGCAGCAGATCCGCGACGCCGTCGGCGCGGGTGACGAGCGTGGGCATGCCCTGCCAGTCCACGAAGCCGCGCACGGCGAAAGCCTTGCGCACCGTCTCCTTCAGCGCCTTCGCGCCGGCATGCGGGCCGCGGCGCATCGATTCGGCTTCGAGCCGGGCGCGCAGCTCGGGATCGTTCGCGGCTTGATCCAGCAGAAGCTCGACGAGCGCCTCCTTGCCTTCGGCTTCGAGGTGCTTGCGCACGCCGGCCAGGTCGTCGCCCCCCTTTTCCTCGCGCGAAAGCCAGGCAAGGCCCGTCGCCACCGCGTGCTTGCAGAATCCGCCCTCCTCCCCCATCGGGCAGGTACAGGACCATTCGAGCGCGCTTCGCCCCGGCCGGAGAGCGACGCGATACTCCCCGCTTCCGAGCACGCGTGCGCGAACCGCATCCTGCGCCTGTACCAGATCGGTCACAGCGCCGTTCTGGAAGTATGCCGCGCCACGCGCATAAGTCTTCGCGCCCGCCAGTCTCGCCAGCGAGATTTCGGTAATCAGGCTCTCGAAAGAAGTTTTCAGCGACTCCTCCCCTTTTACATCCCCGCAGGCTCAATCCGTGAGCCCGGCGCCGGGCGGGCGGTACGGGCGCGCCGCCCGGGCCAGCTCTTCCGCCACCGCCGCCCGCAGCGCCCCCGGCGCCAGCACCTCCACCTGCGCCCCGTGCCTGAGGATATCCATCACCAGCTCGCGCGGATCGCCATAAGGCAGCCGAAGCTCGTAGCTGCCGTCCGGGAGGAATCGCCCCTCCTGCCGCGGATGCCAGGCCTCCTCCGAAACCCAGCGTGCGCGCTCCGGAGAAAAGCGCAGCACCGCGACCTCCTTCGGCTCGCCCGCGAAGATGCCGTACGCGGTGGCGAAGTGCCGATCCAGCGCGCGCCCGGCGATGCGCTTTGCGGGTCGGTCCAGGATGCGGGCATCGGATACGCGCTCCAGCGCGAAGCTGCGCAGCCCCCGGCGCAGATGGCACCACGCGTCCAGGTACCAGTTGTCTCGGTAATGCGCGAGCCGCTGCGGCGAGACGTCGCGCTCGGTCGCCTCGCCGGTCGTGCGCCCGAGGTACCGGATGCGCAGCCGCCGCCGCTCGACGAGGGCGCTCGCCACACGCTGGAACTCGCTCCCCGGCCCGCGCCCGGCCATCCGCAGAATGCGCACGCGCCTGGCCAGATCGCCTGCGCGCAGGTGCTCGGCGGCAAGAATAGACTCGATCTTTCGCTTGAGCGGCGCGAGGGTCTCGGCGAGGAGCCCCGGTTCGGCGTTCTCCAGCAGCTGCTGCGCGGCAAGCAGCGCGTGCAGCTCGGAGGCGTTGAACCAGATCCCGGGCAGCTCGTACGCCTCCTTCCGATCCAGCAGGTACCCGTTGCGCTCCCGGTCGTAGCGGATCGGCACGCCGTAGCCGCGCAGGTCCTCGATCAGGCGTTGGACGGTCGCCCGCGAGCATTCAAGCTTCAGTTCGAGCTCGCGCCGGCTCGCCGGAATGCGCCGCGCCGAGAGCACTTCATGAAGCTTGTAGTACCGGTGAAATCGGTCCGCTGGCGCCCCCTCTGCAGTCTGCCGGATTCTGCCCCTTCGCCCACGCGGCAGGCAACGGGCCAGAGCGCCCCGGGACTGGGGTATGCTTCACGCCGGTGCGTGCGTGCACCTCGAAAACCAACAACACGATTGCCCGGGAAAAGAGGAGGAGCCCCGCTATGATGATGCGCCCGCTCGCCGTTTCGCTGCTCGCCCTGCTGCTCGCCCACGCCCCGGCCGCAATGGCCGCCGAGCCTCCCAAGCTGGACGCGGCGAACACCGCCTGGATGCTGACCGCGTCCGTCCTGGTCCTTTTCATGACGCTGCCCGGCCTGGCCCTGTTCTACGCCGGGCTCGTGCGCGCGAAGAACGTGCTCTCGGTGCTGATGCAGTGCTTCGCGATCACCTGCGTGGTGACGCTGGCATGGGTGGTGGCGGGGTACAGCATGGCGTTCGGCGACGCCGGCGACCTCAACAAGTGGTACGGCGGGTTCGCGAAGTTCTTCCTCTCCGGCATCGACGCCAAGGCGATCCGGGCCGGCACGACCGTTCCGGAGACGGTGTTCACCATGTATCAGCTGACCTTTGCCATCATCACGCCGGCGCTCGTGCTCGGCGCCTTCGCCGAGCGCGTGCGTTTCTCCGGCATGCTCGTCTTCAGCCTGCTCTGGCTGCTCGTCGTCTACTGCCCGATCGCGCACTGGGTCTGGGGCGACGGCTGGCTGCAGAAGATGGGGATCATGGATTTCGCCGGCGGCACGGTCGTGCACCTGAACGCGGGCGTCGCGGCGCTGGTCTGCGCGCTGGTGCTCGGCCGCAGGAAGGGCTTTCCCGAGACGCCGATGCCGCCGCACAACATGACCATGACCGTCACCGGCGCCTGCATGCTCTGGGTCGGCTGGTTCGGCTTCAATGCCGGCAGCGCGCTCGAGGCCAATCCTACCGCGGGGATGGCCATGCTGGTGACCCATGTCGGCGCGGCGACTGCCGCCTTCGCGTGGATGGTCTGCGAGTGGCTGCGCTACGGCAAGCCCTCGGCGCTCGGCGCCGTGACCGGCATGGTCGCGGGCCTGGGCACCATCACGCCCGCCTCGGGCTTCGTCGGGCCGCTCGGCGCGCTCGTGATCGGCGCCGCGGCCGGCGTGCTTTGCTTCGTCGCCACGAACTTCATGAAGCAGGCGCTCAAGGTGGACGATTCGCTGGACGTCTTCCCGGTGCACGGCGTGGGCGGCGCGCTCGGCACGATCCTCACCGGCGTGTTCGTCGCTGCCGCCTTCGGCGGGGCCGGCTACCCTGAGAAGGTGACGATGGGCGACCAGGTGCTGGTGCAGGTCACCGGCGTCATCGCGGTCGCCGCCTGGTCCGGCATCGTGACATGGATCATTCTCAAGCTGAGCGACGCGGTCGTCGGCATGCGCGTGAACGCGGACGAGGAGACCGAGGGCCTCGACACCGTGCTGCACAACGAGAAAGGCTATAACCTGTAGCGGTGGAGCGGCGCGACTTCATCAAGTTCTGCGCCGCCAGCGCCGCGGCGGCCGGGGCGCCGCAGGTCGCGGCGGACGCGCGACCGCAACTCTACGAGCGCGCGCGGCTCGTCGACGAGCGCGGCGCGGCGCTGCGCGCCGCCGCCGTCCCTGTGCACCGCAACCTGATCTTCCTCTACCCCTACGCCACCACGCCCTGTTTCCTGCTCAACCTCGGCAGGCCGGCGAAGGACTCGGCGCGGCTCGCGACCGCCGACCAGCAGAGCTACGAATGGCGCGGCGGGGTGGGGGCGCGGCGCTCGATCGTCGCCTACTCGGCGATCTGCGCGCACCGGCTCGCCTACCCGACGCGCGACATCAGCTTCATCAGCTACCGCACCGAGAAGAGCGCGCGCAACCGGATCGGCAACGTGATCCACTGCTGCGCCGAGCACAGCCAATACGATCCCGCGGAGGGCGCGCGCGTCGTCGCCGGGCCGGCGCCGCAGCCGCTGGCGGCGATCCTGCTCGAGCACCTGCCGGCGACCGACGAGCTCTACGCGGTCGGCACGCTGGGCGGCGAGATGTTCAACCAGTTCTTCGCCAAGTACGCCCTCAGGCTGAGCCTGGAGCACGGCGATGCCTCGCGCCGGATCGCCTCCGGCAGCTGCGTGGTGCAGCCGCTCGAGGACTACTGCCGGCAGCAGATGAAGTGCTGATGTGATCCCCTGGCTCGATGCGGCTGATCCGTTCCCGCCGGTCGAGCGCGCGCTCGAGGAGCCGAACGGCCTGCTCTGCGCCGGGGCCGACCTCTCGCGCGAGCGGCTGCTGGCGGCGTACCGGCACGGCATCTTTCCCTGGTTCTCGGGCCACGAGCCGATCCTGTGGTGGTCGCCCGATCCGCGCATGGTGCTGTTCTGCGAGGAGCTCAAGGTGCCGCGCTCGCTCGCCAAGAGCGCGCGCAACAAGGGGTACGAAGTGCGCGTCGATACGGCCTTCCGCGCCGTGCTCGACGGCTGCGCCCTGCCGCGGCGGGACGGCGGCGGCACCTGGCTCGGCGAGGAGATGCGCAAGGCCTACCACCGGCTGCACCGCGCCGGGTACGCGCACTCGTTCGAGACATGGGGCCGCGGCGAGCTGGTGGGCGGGCTCTACGGCGTCGCGCTCGGGCGCATGTTCTACGGCGAGTCCATGTTCGCGCGCGCGACCGACGCGTCGAAGGTAGCGCTGCTCGCGCTGGTCGCGGAACTGCGCGCGCGTCGCATGCCGCTCGTCGACTGCCAGGTGAACACCGCCTTGCTCGCCTCGCTCGGGGCGCGCGAAATCCCGCGCGGCGCGTTCTTGCGCCGCCTGCGAGCGTTGGTAAACTATCCGGAGCCTCCGGAGAAATGGGCCCGTGTCCAAGCTGAATGACCTGCCCCACGCGGTACTGCAGTTCTACGTGACTGCGCCGTACCCCTGCAGCTACCTGCCCGAGCGCATGGCGCGCTCCCAGGTCGCGACCCCGAGCCATCTCATCAACACCGAGCTCTACGGCGAGCTGGTGAAGGCAGGGTTCCGCCGCAGCGGCATCTTCACGTACCGCCCGCACTGCGACAGCTGCCGCGCCTGCGTCCCGGTACGCATCCCGGTGAACCAGTTCCGCTCGAGCCGCTCGCAGCGGCGGGCGTGGAACCTGCACTCGGGCTTGAGCTCGCAGGCGCAGCCGCTCAAGTTCCGGCTCGAGCACTACGCGCTCTACCTGCGCTACCAGTCCAAGCGCCACTCGGGCGGCGGCATGGACAACGACAGCCGCGACCAGTATTCCCACTTCCTGCTGCAAAGCCGCGTCGACACGCGCCTGGTGGAGTTCCGCGACCACGGCCAGCTGGTCATGGTCTCGATCGTGGACTACCTCCCGGACGGCCTGTCCTCGGTGTACACCTTCTTCGAGCCCGACCGCCGCAGCGCCAGCTTCGGCACCTTCAACGTGCTCTGGCAGATCGAGTCCTGCCGCGCGCTCGGCCTGCCCTACCTGTACCTGGGCTACTGGATCCGGGAGAGCCCCAAGATGGCCTACAAGTCGCGCTTTCAGCCGATCGAGGGGTTCCTGGGCGACACCTGGCGAAGGCTGGCGGCCCGGGAACTCGGATGACATGCTGTATGCGCTGGCGCGGCCTTTCCTCTTCGCGCTCGATCCGGAATCCGCCCATCGCCTGACGCTCGGCCTGGCCGACGCGCCGCTGCGGCTCGGGCTGCTGCGCTTTGCGCGCGTGCCGCGGCACCCGGTGCGCGTCATGGGCCTCGAGTTCCCGAACCCTGTCGGGCTCGCCGCGGGGCTGGACAAGGATGGCGAGCACGTGGACGCGCTCGGCGCGCTCGGCTTCGGCTTCCTCGAGGTCGGCACCGTCACGCCGCGGCCGCAGCCCGGCAATCCGCGGCCGCGCCTGTTCCGCCTGCCCGAAAGGGAGGCTCTCATCAACCGGCTCGGGTTCAACAGCGCCGGGCTCGACGCGTTCCTCGCCAACCTCGAGCGCGCCACCTGGCGCGGCGTCCTGGGGATCAATATCGGCCGTAATTCCGACACGCCGCGCGCGCGCGCGGCCGACGACTACGCGACTTGCCTCGAGCGCGTCTACGCGCGCGCCGGCTACGTCGCGATCAACGTTTCCTCGCCCAACACCGCGGGCCTGCGTGCGCTGCAGGAAAAGGACCAGCTCGACGCTCTTCTCGGCAGGCTCACGGCGCTGCGCACCCGGCTCGCCGACCGCCACGGCAGGCGCGTCCCGCTCGCCCTCAAGATCGCGCCGGACCTGGACGGAACGCACGTGCGCGAGATCGCCGCCGCGGTGCGCCGCCACGGGCTCGACGCCGTGATCGCGACCAATACTACGGTGTCGCGCGAGGGCGTCGAGGGCCGGCCGCATGCCACGGAGCAGGGCGGCCTTTCCGGCGCGCCGCTCCGCGCGCGCGCGACGCGCGTGCTCGGTGCGCTCGCCGCCGAGCTCAAGGGGGAATTGCCGCTCATCGGCGTGGGCGGCGTCATGACCGGGGCGGACGCGGCCGAGAAGCTCGCCGCGGGTGCCGCGCTGGTGCAGCTCTACACCGGGCTCATCTACCGGGGCCCCGGACTGGTCGCCGAATGCGCGTTGGCCTGCCAAGAGAGATCAAGGACGGCGAGTTTCGCGTAGCGCTCTCGCCGCAAGGCGTGCGCGCGCTGGCCGGCGCCGGGCACGAGCTGCACGTCGAGCGCGGCGCGGGCGCCGGCATCGGCGCCGCCGACGACGAGTATGCGGCGGCGGGCGCGCGGCTTGGCGATGCGGACGCCGTCTGGGACTGCGAGCTCGTGGTGAAGGTCAAAGAACTTCAGGAGATCGAACGTGCCCGGCCGAGCGCCGGGCAGGTTCTTTTCTCGTTCCAGCATTTCGGACCCGAGCCGCGGCTGCTCGACGCGGCGCTCGCATCGGGCGCGACGTTTCTCGCCTACGAAACCGTCGGCCAAGCCGCCGGCAGCCTGCCGATCCTCGCGCCGATGTCCGCGATCGCCGGGCGGCTCGCGGTGCACGCGGGCGCCTGGTGCCTGCAGAAGCACAACGGCGGCAGCGGCGTGCTGCTCTCCGGCCTGGACTGCGTCCCGCCCGCGAAGGTCGTCATCCTGGGCGCGGGCAACGTGGGCGCGAACGCGCTCGCTGCCGCGCACGCCATCGGCGCGCTGGTCACGGTGTTCGCCGCGACCGAGTCGCGCCTCGGCGCGCTGCGGGCCCGCTACCGCGAGCGCGCCGAGTTCCGCTCCGGCGGGGCGGGCCTCGCCGAGGCCGTCGCCGCCGCCGATCTGCTCATCGGCGGCGTCCTGGTGCCCGGCCGGATGTCGCCGAAGATCGTGACGCGCGCGATGCTCGGCCGCATGCGCAGCGGTTCGGCGCTGGTCGACGTCGGGATCGACCAGGGGGGCATCGCCGAGACCTCCCGCCCGACGAGCCACAGCGCGCCCGTCTACGTCGAGGAAGGAGTCGTCCACTATTGCGTGCCCAACATGCCCGCGGCGTGCGCGCGCACCGCGAGCCTCGCGCTCGAGCGCGCGGTCCTGCCGTTCGCGCAGGCGATCGCGGATCGCGGCCTTGCCGCGGCGATCGCGGAGCAGCCCGGGCTGGCGACCGGCGTGCAGGTGCATGCCGGCAAGCTCACGCACGAGCACCTGGCGCGCGACACCGGCCGCGCGCACACGCGGCTTGCCGAGGCGCTTGCGTGAAGAGGCGCTCGGTCGCGCTGATCGACGAGGCGCGCTGCATCGGCTGCGCACGCTGCCTCGAGGCCTGTCCCGTGGACGCGATCGCCGGCGCACAGGGGTTCATGCACACGGTGATCTCGGACTATTGCGTCGGCTGCGAACTCTGCCTTCCGCCCTGCCCCGTGGACTGCATCGACCTCGTGAAGCCCCCGCCGGGACACTCGTGGAGCGAAGCGGACGCGCGCGCCGCGAAGCTGCGCCACCGGCAGCGCCGGGCGCGGCTGGCGCGCGAGCAGGCCTGGCCGGCGCCCCGGGCACGCGAGCAGCGGCGCAAGACGATCGCCGAGGCGATCGCCCGCGCCGCGGCGCGGCGCGGGCGATCCCGGTGAAGAGCCCGTGAACGCCGGCAAACGGCGCCGGATCTTCGAGCGGCTGCGGGCGGCGAACCCGAATCCGGCCACCGAGCTCGCCTACCGCACTCCCTACCAGCTGCTGGTGGCGGTGGTGCTCTCGGCGCAGGCGACCGACAAGTCGGTGAACGCGGCGACGCGCGGGCTGTTCGAGGTCGCCCCCACGCCGCAGGCGATGGCCGCGCTCGGCGCGCGCGGGCTCGAGCGCCACATCCGCACCATCGGCCTCTACCGCAACAAGGCGAAGAACGTGGTCGAGCTCTCGCGCCTGCTCGTGGAAAGGCATGCAGGCGAGGTCCCGGCCTCGCGCGAGGCGCTCGAGGCGCTGCCCGGCGTGGGGCGCAAGACCGCGAACGTGGTGCTCAACACGGCCTTCGGCCAGCCCACGGTGGCGGTGGACACGCACATCTTCCGCGTCGCCAACCGCACCGGGCTCGCGCCCGGAAAGGACCCGCTCGAGGTCGAGGAGAGGCTCCTCAAGCACGTGCCGCCGGAGTTCCTCAAGGACGCGCACCACTGGCTGATCCTGCACGGGCGCTACGTGTGTGTCGCGCGCGAGCCGAAGTGCCCGCAGTGCGTGATCCGCCCGCTGTGCGAGTACCGCGGCAAGACGAAAGATGTTTGACCCGTCGCGCGCCCAGGCGCGCGAGCTCTTCTTCGAGACCTGGCGCAAGTACCGCGCTGGAGAGCCGGTCACCGGCCTCGAGGCGCTGACGCTCGACGTGATCCTGCAGCATCCCGAGTACCACCCGGTTCTCGGCGACCCGCAGCGCAGCCTCGACCGGGATTACGTCGACCAGTCGAACCCGTTCCTGCACCTGAGCCTGCACGTGGCGCTCGAAGAGCAGCTCGCGATCGACCAGCCGCCGGGCGTCGCGCAGTGCTTTGCTGCGCTCGCGGCGCGGGTGGGCGACCGGCACGCGGCGCTGCATGAAGCGATCGAGTGCCTGGCGGAGATGGTGTGGCGCGCGCAGCGCGACGGCGTCGCGCCCGACGGCGCGGCGTACCTCGAGTGCCTGGAGAAAAAAGCTGGATCCCCGCCTGCGCGGGGATGACAATCGCTTCGCTTTCACCGCCTGCGCGGGGATGACAATCGCTTCGCTTTCACCGCCTGCGCGGGGATGACAATCGCTTCGCTTTCACCGCCTGCGCGGGGATGACGATCGCTTCGCTTTCCCCGCCTGCGCGGGGATGACGGTTCTCCGAACCGTCAGCGCTGGAAGTGCAGGTTCGACTTCTGGCTCGCGAACCAGGCCGAGAGATCCTCGATGTCCTGCTTCGAGAGGGGCGTCGCGATCACCTTCATGATCGCGTTGGCGCGCTTGCCGGTCTTGTAGTCCGAGAGCGCCTTGACGAGGTAGTCGTAGTACTGCCCGGCGAGGATCGGCTGATCGGGCGCCACCGGCTTGGCGCCGGTCGGGCCGTGGCAGGTCGCGCAGGCGGGCTGGCCCCCCACGCCTTTCTCCGCCTTCACCTTGCCCGCTTCGGCGTTGCCGCGGGCGCCCGCTTCCGACGCGAGCGCCAGCCCCGCGACGACGATCAGCGCGACCCAGCCCCTCGCGCGCCTCATTTCTGCGGCCCCGCGTAGTAGGCGGCGATGTCCGCCATGTCCTGCTCGGTGAGGCTCGCGGCGATGCCGCGCATCGAAGGATGGCTGCGCTCTCCCGATTTGTATTGCTGGAGCGCTTTCACCAGATAGGCCGGAGCCTGGCCGCCGAGCTTGGGCACCTGGTAGACGTCGGGATAGGCCGTCTTGTAGCCGGGGATGCCGTGACAGCCCTCGCACATCGCGATCTTCTTCTTGCCCGCCTCCGCGTTCCCGGTCACGTTCTGCGCCAGCGCCGGCGCGCAAAGCGCGGCGAGCAGCAGCAGGGCGAAACCGGCGCGTGGCATGTAATAAAGCGTCAGAAGCGTTGTTGTAATCGCGCACGGATTCTAGCCCGAAGGGCTATGCGCCTCAACCGAGGATTGGCGGCTCGGGCGTCATTCGGCATACTCCGGGCATTCGGTTCCCATAAGGGGGGAAGTTGAGGCAGCTGCTGGTCGCGTTCTGTGCCGCGCTCGCCGTGGTCGCGGGTCCCGCATTCGCGGCGCCCGCGGACGAAGTCCAGAAGCTGCTCGAATCGGGGCGCTCGGCGGACGCGTACGCGCTCGGCAGGAAGCATCCCGAAGAGCTCGGCAAGCCCGAGTTCGATTTCTACTTCGGCATTGCCGCGATCGACACCGGGCACGCCGGCGAAGGCGTGCTCGCACTCGAGCGCTACGTTGTGCAGTTCCCGGACAACGACCGCGCGCGCCTTGAGCTGGCGCGCGGCTATTTCGTGCTCGGCGAGCTCTTGCGCGCGCGCGAGGAGTTCGAGGCGGTGTCGGCGAAGAAGCCCCCGGCGGCGGTGCAGGCGACGATCGACCGCTTCCTCGACTCGATCCGCGCGCAGGAGACGCGCTACCGCGCGACCGCGAGCGGCTACGTCGAGATCGGCGGCGGCTTCGACTCGAACGTCAACAGCGGCGTCGGCGACGCCAACATCAACATCCCCACGCTCGGCCAGGTGCAACTCGCGCAGGCGGGCGTCAAGTCGGGCGACAGCTTCCTGCACCTGGGCGCGGGCGGCCAGTTCTCCTACCCCGTGGCGCCGGGTGTGGCGCTCTTCGGCGGCGCGAGCTACGAGGGCAAGCTCCACCAGGACAGCTTCGACCAGCAGTTCGATCAGAACACGCTCGCGGCGTTCGCCGGCGTGTCCGTGATCCGGGACAAGGACCTGTTCCGGGTGAGCGGCTCGTACTCCACGCTCACGGTGGACAACGCCCGCTTCCGCGACGTCGCCGCGCTCGGCGGCGAATGGCACCGGCAGCTCGACGAGCTGAACACCCTGTCGTTCTTCGCGCAGTACGCGCTGCTCGACTATCCCACGCAGCCGGTGCGCGACGCCGACTTCACCGCCATCGGCGTGGGCTGGCGGCACGCCTTCGTGCACCGGCTGCAGCCGGTGATCCAGCTGCAGGCGCTCTACGGCCAGGAGCGCAACGATGCCTCGCCGGCGCGCAACGACCTGTCGCGCGACCTGTACACGCTGCGCGCCGGGGTGAGCATCACGCCGGCGCCCAAGTGGGCGCTGTCCGCCGGGATCAACTACACCAACAGCAAGTTCAAGGCAGCCGATCCGCTGTTCGGCACGAAGCGCGACGACAACTACTACGGCCTCGATGTCGGGCTGTCCTACCGCTGGACGAAGCAGCTCTCGATCCGCGGCGAGTACCTGCACGCGGACAACCGCTCGAACCAGGCGCTGTACAAGTACGACCGCGACGCGGTGACGGTGAAGCTGCGCTACGAACTGCAATGAGGCCAATCATGTCAATCGCTCGATCCGCGCTGCTCGGCGCGCTGCTCCTTCCCTCGCTTGCGCTGGCGCAGGCCGGGCGCGTGCTGCTGGCGGTGGGGGACGTGGTGGCGGTGCGCGCGGGCCAGGAGCTGCGCCTGGGGCCGGGCGCGCCGATCCAGTCGGGCGACACGATCCGCCTGGGGCCCGCGAGCAACGCCCAGATCCGCATGAGCGACGAGTCGATCATCTCGCTACGGGAGCGCACGGTCTTCCGCATCGACGAATACGTCTACTCCGGGCAGGTGGACGGACGGGAGAAGAGCCTGTTCAGCCTGCTCGCCGGGGGCATGCGCACGGTGACCGGGGTGATCGGCAACCTCAGGCGCACCGACAAGTACGCGGTGCGCACCGCCACCTCCACCATCGGCATCCGCGGCACGCACTACACGCTGCGCGAGTGCAAGGACGACTGCTTCGAAGGCGGCGGCGCGACTGCGAGCGCGCCGATCCATCTCGCCTCGGCCGCGCAGAACGACGCCGGGCCGCTGGCGCAGCTCAAGGCCCCGCCGGGCGCCAAGCCCGTGCCCAACGGCACCTACGGCGGGGTCACCGACGGGCGCATTGGCGTGGCCAACAAGGCCGCCGACGTCGAATTCGGCGCCAACCAGTACTTCTTCGTCGCCGACCAGAACACCGCGCCCGCGGGGCTGCTCGCCCCGCCCGGGTTCCTGCACGACCGGCTCGAGGGCCAGGCGCGCGCCAAGGGCCAGAAGGGCAAGGAGACGGGCGAGACGCTCGCCCAGGGCGGCATCAACGCCGAGAGCCGGCCGAGCGACGTGCCCGCCGGCCCCAAGCCGAGCGACTTCATCGTCACCGAGCAGAGGACGGCGGCCGGGGATCCACTGGTGGTATCGGGAACCACGCCCACCATCGCGCTCGTCGGCGCTCTCTTCGACAGCAATAGCGGCGGGTTCCCCTGGGAGCCGGGCAACGGCGGCGCGTTCCTCGCGGCGAGCAACCTGATGACCTCCGGCTCGGGAACATCGGCGGTGCTCACGGACTTCACGGTTCCCCCCGGGTTCCTCGCCGAGCCCGGCGGAGGAAGCTTCGTGGTACAGGCGGTCTCGGCGGGCACGATCATCAACGAGACGGTGCCCAACTCGCTCAACGCGAACTGGGGACGCTGGACCGGCGGCTCGATCACGGAGCTCGACTCGACCCCGACGCCGAACCCGGTCTCGCCGACGATCCAGTTGCACTATCTCTTCGGCCCGCTGACGCCGCCGGAGGTGGTCGCGGCTAAGTCCGGCGCGTTCTCGCTCTTTGTTGTGCAGGGAACAACGCCGACGAATAACCTCGGGGAGCTTGGCACGTTCAGTGCCCCGGGCTGGACGGTGAATTTCACTTCGCGCATGGTGTCCGCGCCCGCCGGAACCGGCTTCAGTTTCCCAAGTCAGAGTTGGACCTTCACCGCGTTCAGCACGCCGATCCAGTTCGCGGCCGGCAAAGGCGCCTTCATCGACTCGGTGGTCGGCGGCACTTGCAGCGCAGCGGGACCCGGGCCCTGCGGAGCCGCCGGGCCGAACCCGGCGAGTCTGGGCATGACCGGCATCTTCATGGGCCCGGCGGGCGACCATCTGGGCGTCGGCTTCAACGCCGTGACCAACACCGGCGCGGCGCACGCCTCGACAGCGAAGATCTTCACCTGCTCGCCGCCCTGCTGAGCGCGGCGAAACCGTCCGGCGTCCGGAGGCGCAGCGGGTAAAATCGGGCTTTCGCTCGGAAAGCCCGAAAAAATGCGCTTCACCGGCTCGCCCAGCTACGTCTCCACCGACGACCTGACGCTCGCGGTCAACGCCGCGATCACGCTCGAGCGCCCGCTCCTCGTCAAGGGCGAGCCCGGCACCGGCAAGACCATGCTCGCGATCGAGGTCGCCAAGGCGCTCGGCATCCCGATCCTCGAGTGGCACATCAAGTCCACCACCAAGGCGCAGCAGGGCCTGTACGAGTACGACGCCGTGACGCGCCTGCGCGACTCGCAGCTCGGCGACCCGCGCGTGCACGACATCCACAACTACATCCTGAAAGGGATGCTGTGGCAGGCGTTCGCCGCAGAGGGCCCGACCGTGCTGCTGATCGACGAGATCGACAAGGCGGACATCGAGTTCCCCAACGACCTGCTGCGCGAGCTCGATCGCATGGAGTTCTACGTCTACGAGACGCGCGAGCTCGTCAAGGCGCGGCACCGGCCGATCGTCTTCATCACCTCGAACAACGAAAAAGAGCTGCCCGACGCGTTCCTGCGGCGCTGCTTCTTCCACTACATCCGCTTCCCCGACAAGGAGACCATGGAGCGGATCGTCGGGGTGCACTACCCGAGCCTGAAGAAGTCGCTGCTGCGCGAGGCGATGGAGGTGTTCTTCGAGGTGCGCGAGGTGCCGGGGCTGAAGAAGAAGCCCTCGACATCCGAATTGCTCGACTGGCTCAAGCTCCTGCTCGCCGAGGACATCCCGCCGGAGGCGCTCCATTCCAAGGACCGCAAGAGCATCATCCCGCCGCTGCACGGCGCGCTGCTCAAGAACGAGCAGGACGTGCATCTGTTCGAGCGGCTGGTGTTCATGACCCGGGCCAAGGGCGGCTAGCGCTCTCGGCGCATGCAGAGCATCCGCCCTACGTCGTGCTGATCGACTTCTTCCTCAAGCTCAAGAGCCACAAGCTCCCGGTCTCGATCAAGGAGTACCTGACGCTGCTCGAGGCGATGGGCAAGGGCGTGATCGGCCCGTCGGTGGACGATTTCTACTACCTGTCGCGCGCCGCGCTGGTGAAGGACGAGGCGAACTTCGACAAGTTCGACCGCGCTTTCGCCGAGTTCTGGCAGGGCGTGGAGACGATCCCCGGGATCGAGACCCAGATCCCGCTCGAGTGGCTGCTGAAGCAGGTCGAGCTGACGCTCAGTGAGGAGGAGAAGAAGCAGATCCAAGCGCTCGGCGGCTGGGAAAAGCTCATGGAGACGCTGAAGAAGCGCCTGGAAGAGCAGAAAGGCCGCCACCAGGGCGGTTCGAAGTGGATCGGCACCGGCGGCACCTCCCCCTTCGGCGGGTACGGCTACAACCCCGAGGGCATCCGCATCGGCCAGGACCGCTCGCGCAACCGCAGCGCGGTCAAGGTCTGGGACGCGCGCGAGTACCAGAACCTCGACGACTCGGTCGAGCTCGGCACGCGCAACATCAAGGTGGCGCTGCGGCGGCTGCGGCGCTTCGCCCGCCAGGGTGCGCCCGAGGAGTTCGACCTCGACGGCACGATCGACTCTACCGCGCGCAAGGCCTACCTCGACATCCACATGCGGCCCGAGCGCCGCAACACCGTCAAGGTGCTGATGTTCATGGACATCGGCGGCACCATGGACGACCACGTCAAGCTCGCGCAGGAGCTGTTCTCGGCCGCGAAGACCGAGTTCAAGCACCTCGAGTTCTACTACTTCCACAACTGCCTGTACGACTTCGTCTGGAAGGACAACCGCCGGCGCCACTCCGAGCGCACCCGCACCTGGGACATCCTCCACAAGTACGGGCACGACTACAAGGTGATCTTCGTCGGCGACGCCACCATGAGCCCCTACGAGATCCTGCAGCCCGGCGGCTCGATCGAGTACTTCAACGAGGAAGCCGGCGCGGTCTGGATCAAGCGCGTGACCGAGGTCTACGCGAAGTGCGTCTGGCTCTGCCCCGAGCCCGAGGAGATCTGGGCCTACCGGCAGTCGATCCAGATCGTCAAGGAGCTGATGAACGACCGCATGTACCCACTCACCGTAGGCGGCCTGGAGCGGGCCATGCGGGCGCTGGCGAAGTAAGCGGCGACGCGACAACTCTATCGCCGAATGGGCAGCTTCCTGATCCGGTAACGCGCATCCTCCACGAGGATCAGCGCGCCGGACTCCAGTGCCTCGGACTGCTCCGTAAGAACCGGCGCGAGGTGACGATTTACTGAATCGGCTGTTTCGTCTTGGAGGCGGAACAGAATTACGCTGGGCCGATCTCGTACCCCGAGCGCGAGGATCTCGCCAAAATCCAGGTCAAACGTAAGGACAACTCGATCATCCCGGCGTGCCCGGTCAATGATTTCGTAGTCCACGGCGCGTTGCATGCCCAAATCGCGGACGTGCACCGTGTCGTGCCCGAGCTGCTTCAGGAATTCGACTGTCTTGGGAGAGATCCCCGCGTCGGCGAGGAACCGCACTACTTGCCCGCGGGAATCGGGTGCACCTGATCCTCGGCGATCGCCGCCGCATAGGCGAGCGCCTGACGGACGTCCTCCTCCTCAAGATCGGGATACTCCGCAACGATCTGCGCCGGCGTCATTCCGTTGGCGACGAGATTCACCACATGGGCGACGGAAATGCGCAGGCCACGCAGGGTCGCGCGCCCTGCGAGCACTTTGGGGTCATGCGTAATGCGGTCGAACATGGCAGCCAGACATCCTTCTCCGCGCATTATAAACGGAAGGGAGAATCGATCCCCACCTGCGCGTGCCGAGGCGGTTCACGGTCGTGCTGGCTGAACGAGAAAGTCGTCTTTGGGTTTTTTTCCGCTCTTCGCCTTAGCCATGCGCGAAATCGCTCCTTAACGTCCGTCGGCTACCACGCGTTGACGTTCGTTCGCCATATCGTACGGCGAGTGGACCATCGATGCGGGCACGCGAATGACAGCAAGGTGATCCGGGCACGCACGGGAACCCGTCGATCCGAGCGTCCTACCATGCGAACTCGAGAATCTCCCGCACGTCCTCCGGTCGGTTGATTCGGCGAGGGTTCATCCGCACCGGCACAATCGCGGTGTTTTTCTCCTGGCGCTCCGTCATTCCTCTTCTCCTTGCGGCTGCGTTGCAAAGCAATACCAGAACGAATGGCGCCGCTAACGCGTCCAAGGCGCAGCTCGTGCCACGTCGATCCCGTAGCGCGCGATCGCCTCCGCAGGCGCCGAGCGTGCGATCGCGCCTTCGTCGGCGAGCGCCGCGAGCGCTGCGTGTGCGATGTGCCGTGCGCCGATTTCGAAGAAATCGCGCAGCCGCTCGCGGGTGTCCGAGCGCCCGAAGCCGTCCGTGCCGAGCGCGACGTAGCGGCGCGCCACGTAGGGCCGGATGAGATCGGCCACAGCGCTCACGTAGTCGCTCGCGGCGACGACCGGGCCCTGCGCGTCGCCAAGGCAGCGCTCCACCCAGCTCGTCGCGGCTGTGCCGAGCCGGCGCGCGCGTTCGCACGCCATGCCGTCACGGCGCAACTCGGAAAACGATGTCACGCTCCAGACGTCGGTCGCGACGCCCCAGTCCCTGGCGAGCAGCTCCGCGGCGGCGATCGCCTCCCGCAGGATCGCGCCGGCGCCGAGCAGCTGCACTGCGCCACGGCCTGCGCCCGCGAAGCGATACATCCCGTGCAGGATGCCTTCCTCCGCGCCCGCGGGCATCGCCGGGTGCGCGTAGTTCTCGTTCATCACCGTGACGTAATAGAACACATCCTCTTGCGCTTCGATCATGCGGCGCGCGCCGTCTTGTACGATCACCGCCAGCTCGTAGCCGAAGCACGGGTCCCAGGCGCGGCAATTGGGGATGGTTGCGGCAACGAGGTGCGAGGATCCGTCCTGGTGCTGCAGCCCCTCGCCCGAAAGCGTGGTGCGCCCGGCGGTGGCGCCCACGAGGAAGCCGCGCGCGCGCGAATCTGCCGCGGCCCAGACGAGGTCGCCGACGCGCTGAAAGCCGAACACGGAGTAGTAGATGTAGAACGGCAGCATCGGCGCGCCGTGCGCGCTGTAGGCCGTCGCCGCCGCGAGCCACGAGGACAGCGCGCCCGCCTCCGTGATGCCCTCCTCGAGGATCTGGCCGTCCTTCGCCTCGCGGTAGCTGAGCAGCTCATCGTGGTCCTCCGGCTGGTAGAGCTGGCCCACCGCGGAATAGATCCCGGCCTGGCGGAACAGCGTTTGCATGCCGAAGGTGCGCGCCTCGTCGGCGACGATCGGCACGATGCGCTTGCCGATTTCTGCGTCCTTCAGCAGCTGCGCGAGCAGCTGCACGAATATCATCGTGGTGGACTGCTCGCGTCCATGCGTTCCCTCGAGCAGGCGGGCCAGTGCTGCGCGCGGCGGGACCGCGAGCGCCGGTGATTTCCCGCTCCGCTGCGGCAGGTAGCCGCCGAGCCGCTTGCGGCACGCGTGCAAGTGGCGGATCTCGGGACTGTCTGCGCCCGGATGGAAGAAACGCAAACCGGTCACGTCCTGGTCCGACAGCGGCAGAGCAAAGCGGCCGCGGAACTCCTTGAGCGCCTCGTCGTCGAGCTTTTTCTGCTGATGGGTCCCCATCCTGCCTTGGCCCCAGTGGCCCATGCCATAGCCCTTCTTGGTCTTGGCGAGGATCACCGTGGGCTGGCCGCGGTGGCGCACCGCAGCGTCATACGCGGCGTAGATCTTGACCGGGTCGTGGCCGCCGCGGTGCAGGCGGTCAATGTCATCGTCGGACATGTTCGCCACCAGTTCGCGCAGCTCCGGATACTTGTTGAAGAAGTGCTCGCGGTTGAAGCGGCCGTCGGTCGCGGCGTAGGTCTGGAATTCGCCGTCCACAGTTTCGTGCAGCCGCTTGAGAAGGACGCCGTCCTCGTCGCGCGCGAACAGCGGATCCCAATCCGAGCCCCAGAGGAGCTTCACGACGTTCCAGCCTGCGCCGGCGAAGAGGCCTTCCAGCTCCTGCACGATCGAGCCATTGCCGCGCACCGGGCCGTCGAGCCGCTGCAAGTTGCAGTTGACGACGAAGATCAGGTTGTCGAGCCCCTCGCGCGCGGCGAGCGACAGGCCCGCGAGAGATTCGGGCTCGTCCATCTCCCCATCGCCGACGAACGCCCACACCTTCCTGCCGTGCGTATCGAGGAGGCGACGATGCTCCAGGTAACGCATGAAGCGCGCCTGGTAGACCGCGTTGATCGGCCCCAGTCCCATCGAGCCGGTCGGGAACTCCCAGAACCCGGGCATCAGGTACGGGTGGCAGTAGGAAGAGAGGCCCACGCCGCCGGTTTCGCGGCGGTAGCTCGCGAGATGCACCTCGGTCAGCCGCCCTTCGAGGAAGGCGCGCGCGTACACGCCCGGCGCCGAATGCGGCTGGAAGTACACCAGATCCCCACGCGAAGCGCCCGGGGTCGCCTCCGATTCCCCCGTCGGCCCGGCGCGGAAGAAGTGGTTGAAGCCGACCTCGAAGAGGTCCGCCGCCGAGGCATAGCTCGCGATGTGGCCGCCGAGCTCGGGGTGGGCGCGGTTCGCACGCACTACCATCGCGAGCGCGTTCCAGCGCACGATGGAGGAGAGCCGCTGCTCGAGCTCAAGGTCTCCGGGGAACTGCGGCTGGTCGGCAAGCGCCACCGTGTTGCGGTAGGGCGTGTTGAACACGGGCGGCAGCTTCACCTTGCGCGCTCGCGCATGCTCGAGCAACCGGCGCAGCATGAACGTGGCGCGCTCTGCGCCGCCTGACCGCACTACGCTGTCCAGCGCCTCGATCCACTCGCGCGTCTCGAGCGGGTCGGCGTCCGGCGGATTGACGTGCAAGAAGGCGGAGGAAGGCGGTTCGGACAGGTCGGCCATGGCATGCGCTGCACGCGCGGCTCGCACGATGGTAGCGCTGCGCGCGGAGCATGTGCTTTCGTTTGGCGCTACCGGGCGGGCGGCTTGCAGTATAAAATGCTACTTTAGCCCATTTGGAGAGCACAGAATGCCGAAGGAAGCCCTGGACGCAATAGACCTCAGGATCCTCGAATGCCTGCAGGGCAACGCGCGACTTTCCAACGTGGAGCTGGCGCGCGCGGTACAACTCTCGCCCTCGCCGTGCCTCGCGCGCGTGCGCGCGCTCGAGCGCGCGGGCTACATCGGGCGCTATGTGACGTTGCTTGATCCCCTGCGGCTCGGCCTGACGGTGAGCGTGTTCACCCAGGTGAGCCTGGAAAAGCAGGTCGAGCCGGCGCTCAAGACGTTCGAGCGCGCCATCCGCGACCGCCCGGAGGTGATGGAGTGCTACCTGATGACCGGCGACGCCGACTATCTGCTGCGTGTGGTGGTGCCGGACGTTCAGGCGCTCGAGCGCTTCATCGTTGACTTCCTGTCGCGCGTTGCGGGAGTCGGCAACATCCGCTCAAGCTTTGCGCTCAAGCAGGTGAAGTACCAGACCGCCCTGCCCCTCGCAGCCTTCGACCGCAAGCCCGGTCGTCAGCCCGCCAAGGTAACTTCGAGCGGCACCGGCTCGGGTGTACGCATCAGCTCGCGCGGATCGATGCGTACGAGATGACCCCGTAATCGACCGTGCAGCAGCTCACCGCCTGGACCTGACTCGAACTCCATGAGGGCGAACCGCATCTACCCCACGACGCTCGCGGGCCTGGAGCGCGCGATGCGCGCGCTGGCGGAAGTAGGAACGTATGGCGGCGGCTCTGCTGCCGCCTTTGTGCTGCCGCCGGGTGCGGCGGATGCGGAGCATCCGCCCTACCGTGCCGCCGGCTTGTTCGCGATCCGGCTGAGGATCAATTCGCGCGTCTCGCGCGCGGCAGCTGCAAACGGGCCGCCGGCCGCCACCGCGCGCTCGATGGTCGGCAGCGCCTCCTCGTGGCGCCCCTGGTCGGAAAGCGTCTGCGCGAGGTTGTTGAGCACCACGACCGACTCCGGGTCGCGGGCGAGCGCGGCGCGCAGCGTCGATTCGGCCAGCTTGAGGTCGCCGAGCTTGTAGTGCGCGTTGCCGAGCCCGATCGCGGCCGGGACGCTCGCCGGCCAGCGCTCGAGCAGGGTGGCGTAGGCGGTGCGCGCGCCGCGCGCGTCGACTCGCTCGAGCGCCGCTACCGCGGCGAGCCACGTCTCCTCGGCCGCGGTCGCCGGGATGCGGCCCGGCGGCGTCACCACCATCGCCCAATAGCCGCCCCTCTTCCAGGCGAGCTCGTGCACGGCGAGCGGCAGCACCTGCCGGCGCTTCTCGCCCGAGCGCAGCACCAGGTCGCCGCCCTCCAGGTCGTAGCCGATCGCCACCGCATAGTGCCAGCGCTGGAACGGCCAGATGCCGAGATTCTGCAGCACGATGACCGGGTTTCCCGCCGCGAGCTCGCGCAGCAGGTCGGGAAAGCGCTGCGCCAGCGGGAACGACACCATGCCATAGCGCCGCGCCGCGGCGAGCATCTCGACCTGGAGGCTGCCCTTGCGCTCCGGCAACCAGACCTGGCTGACCAGGTCCTCCGGGGTGACGCGGGCTCCGCGGTGCACGAGCGCGGTGGCCAGCGCCGCTGGCCCGCACTGATAGTCCTCCTGGGGAAAGAACGGCACCTCCACGAGCTCGACCCGCTGCGGCAGGCCGTCCGGGGGTGAATCGCGCAGCGCCGCGGTCTGCGGCACCAGCGCCGCGCAGCCGCCCAGCACGGCGGCCGCAAGAACAAGAACGCCCGCGCGGACGCGGGCGTTCGAGTGGATCCCGGGAACCCGGGTTACTTCCGGAACCACACCAGCCAGACGATCACCGCGACCAGGATCAGGAGCGCCACGCCGCTGCCGTCCGCGCCAGCTGGAACGGCCTCGAGCTGCCCGGCGAGCGAGCGCACTTCCTCGTCGGTCATGGCCGCGACCCGTTCCATCGCCGCTGCGGGATCCACGCCGAGCGCCTGCAGCTGGCTCGTCACATCGGAGCGGCTGACCAGGTTCAACAGGCCGGCGCGATCGAGCTGCGAGGCCGAGGGCACGACCTGGTCCGTCCCGATCATTCCCGCCTGCGCCAGGTGGACCGGCATCCACGCCATCGTTGCGATCAGCAGCCTGCAAAGCATTCTCGTCATTGCGGATTTCATTGCGACACTCCCTTCGGAGAGGTTGACCGGTTGACTCGATTGTTCGCGGCGCGGTCTCCAGCACGGACACGCCACGGGCCAATCTAGTCCGGGCGAGCGGCCTGCGTCAAGGAAGCGCTGCGCGGTGGCGGAACGCTGCTGTCGTCCATTCGCGACAGGGCCTACGCCGCCGCCAAGGTGTAGCTCTGCACCGGCTGCTGGAAGCCCTTGAGGCGCAACGCCTCCCCGGGCTTGAGCTCGCCGCGCCCCGGATCAGGCTCGAGGAGGTCGGTGGTGCGCTGGTCGATCAGGACCTCGCCGTGCCCGGCCTCGGAGCACAGGCGCGACGCGAGGTTCACCGCCGGGCCGACCGCGGTGTATTCGAGCCGCGACGCGTGGCCGATCACCCCCACCGTGACGAAGCCGCTCGCCACGCCCACCCCGACGCCGAGCTGCAGCTCGGAATCCGACCAGCGCTGCGTCACGTCGATGCCCGCGAGGCGGATTCGCTTGGCGAGCGCGAAGGCGCGCCGCGCGTAGTCCTCGAAAGTGATCGGCGCGCCGACCAGGATCAGCACTCCGTCGCCCGCCTGGTCCTTGATCGTGCCGCCGAACTCGGCGGCGGCGTTGCCGACGGCGTCGTAGTACTCGCGCAGGATCTTGATGACGCGCTCCGACGAAGTGGCGGCGCTGAACGCGGTGAAGCCGCGCAGGTCGCAGCATACGACCGACAGCTCGAGGGTCTTCTCGTCGGTCGCGCTCTTCAGGCCGCGCTCGCGCACCAGCTCCGCCACCTGCGGCGCCAGGAACTTCGACATGAACTGGGCGCGCCGGCCCTGGATCACGTGGTACTGGGTGGCGCCGACCAGGAAAATGATCAGCCCGATCGCCATCCCGACCGGGGCAAGGTGCGCCGGCAGCACCATCCCGGAGGCCATGAACGGCGCCGCGATCACGAAGCTGATGACGCGGATCGCCTCGGCGCGGTCGGGACGGCGGTTGAGCATCAGCAGGCCCGAGAACGCGCCCAGCAGCAGCGACACGATGAGCGGCGTCGCGAACAGGTAGAACCACCAGCTGTTGACGATGCCATCGCCAACCGCGCCGCTGAAGTAGAACCAGCGCCTTTCCGGGAAGGCGAGCGCGAGCAGGCCATAGGCGACGGCGAGCAGCTGCGCGATGCGCAGCAGCCGGTCGGGGCCCTCGGTGTGGAGATTGCGCGTCGGAACGGTGCGGCGCACCCGCAGCACCCACTCGTAGGCGAGTACGAACGCGAGCATTTCCGGCAGCGCGAACGCCCCGCCCCACCATGGAACCCCCTGGGCGCGGTTGAGCGGTGCCTCGATGCGCACCGAGAGCGTGATCGCGAGCGCGATCGACGCGAGAAACAGCGCCACCACTCGGCTGGTCGGCGACTGCCGATCGGCGACGACGAAGGCGAGCGCCATGCCGGCGGCGAACAGCGCGGTGATGATGTGGGGCGTGGTGTCGAACATGCGCCCTACTCGGCCGGCACGCGGAAGCCTTCCTTCATCCTGCGGTCGAACTCCTCGGCGACGCGCGCGTCGTTCTCGAGCATCTCGCGCGCGTCGGTCGCCGCGTACTGGATGCCGCCAAGCGCGGCGTAGGCCTGCTGCACCTTCTCGCTCCACAGGCCGATGTCGCGCACCGTCGGCACGATGCGCGAGAAAAGCCGCTTGCGGTAGCGGATCTGGCCCTCCGCCCCGTCGACCGCGGCGAGCACGTCCTTCAGGTCGAAGCCGAGGTGCTCCCACATCTCGATCGAGTTGAACCGGTCGCGCAGGTGGTAGGACCCCTCGATCACGAACTCCTCGCGCTCGCGCCGCTCGGCATCGGTGAGCTGCGGGTAGTATTCGCGCAGAGCGAGGCGCCCGAAGGCGACGTGGCGCGCCTCGTCCTGCATCACGTAGGCGTTCACCGCGGCGCACAGCGGGTTGCGGGCGTAGTCGCGGATGCGCTGGAACGCGACCAGCGCGAGCCCCTCGATCAGCACCTGCATGCCGAGATAGGTGAAGTCCCAGCGCGCGTCGCCGAGCGCCTGCTCGAGCAGGGTCCTGAGCGGCTTCGCGATGGGATAGGCAAAGCGGAACTTCTCGGTAAGCAGCCTGCGGTAGGCCTCGACGTGGCGCGCCTCGTCGACGACCTGCGTCGCGGCGTAGAACTTCGACTCGATCGTCGGCACGTCCTTGACGATGCGCGCGGCGCACACCAGCGCGCCCTGCTCGCCGTGCAGGAACTGCGACAGGTTGTACACCTGGCTGTGGTAGCGGATGTCCGAGCGCTGCCGGTCCGAGAGCCTCTTCCACAGCGCGGTGCCGAAGAGCGGGATCACCTGCTCGTCCATCTGCATCGGGTCGTCCGGATCCACCTCGAGGCTCCAGTCGATGCGCGCCTCCGCGTCCCATTGCTGCTGCTTTCCTTTTGAGTACAACTGCAGCAGCTCCTGCGAGCGCGCGTCGTAGTCCCAGGTGAGAGAGACCTCGCCGCTCGCGGGGAAACTCCAGCGCGTCTCCCCGACCGGCAGCACGTAGCGGAGCGTCGACATCGCTATCTCCTCGCGGCAGGCATGAATGCGCCCTACCCGGCGGCGACCGCGCGCCGCGCGATCAGCTGCTCGAAGGCCGCGGCTTCGAGCGGCGGGCTGGCGTGGTGGCCCTGCCATTCGTCGCAGCCGAGCGAGAGCAGGCGCGCCAGTTGCGCCTCGCTCTCGACGCCCTCGGCGGCCACGCGCAGCCCGAGCGCCCTGGCCATCGCGGCGATCGTCTGGACGATGGTGGCGTCGTGCGGATGGGCGTCGAGCTCGCGCAGGAACGAGCGGTCGATCTTGAGCTTGTCGATCGGCAGCTGGCGCAGGTAGGCGAGGCTCGAGTAGCCGGTGCCGAAGTCGTCGATCGCGACGCGCACCCCGAGCTCCCCGATCCTGCGCAGCGTGCGCACGTTCTCCTCCAGGCTTGCCATCAGCACGCGCTCGGTGACCTCGAGCTCGAGGCGCGAGCCCTGCACGCCGTTGGCCGCGAGGGCGCGGGCAATCTGCCCGACGTAGGCGTCGCCCAGCGCCAGCTCGCTCGCCGAGACGTTGAGCGCGAACCACAGGTCGGGGGCGTGCGAGCGCTGCCACCCGCCGACGCGCGACAGCGCGCGCTCCAGGGTCCACTCGCCGACCGCCCGGATCAGGCCGCTGTCCTCGGCGATCGGGATGAAGCTGTCGGGCATGAGCAGCCCCCGGTGCGGGTGCTGCCAGCGCACCAGGACCTCGGCTCCGACCATGCCGCCGCCGGGAGCGGCGCGCATCACGGGCTGCCAGTGCAGCTGCAGCTCGCCCCGCGCGAGCGCCCCGCGCAGGTCGTTCTCCATGACCAGCCTGGCCGCCGCGCGCGCGTTCAGCTCGCGCGAGAAGAAGCGGAAGCTGCTCCTGCCGGTTTCCTTCGCGTGGTGCATCGCGGCGTCCGCGTTCTTCAGCAGCTCGCCGAAGTCGCGGCCGTCGTCCGGATAGACGCCGATGCCGATGGTCGCCGAGACGCTGAGCGGCGCGCCTTCGATCGTGAACGGGCGCGCCAGGATTCCCAGCACGCGCTGCGCCACCACCGCGGCATCCTGCGAGCTCTTCAGGCCGTTCCACAGCAGCACGAACTCGTCCTCGCCGGCGCGCGCGAGCGTATCGTCGCGCCGCAGCGTGCCGCCGAGGCGTTCGGCGACCGAGCGCAGCAGGACGTCCCCCGCCTGGTGCCCGAGCGAATCGTTGATCAGCTGGAAGCGGTCGAGGTCGATCACCAGCAGGGCGAGGCTGCCCCGGTTGCGCGCCGCCGCCAGGATCGCCTGGTTGGCCCGGTCGGTGAGCAGCAGCCGGTTGGGCAGCCCGGTGAGCGCGTCGCGGGTCGCCAGGTACTGGATGCGCTCCTCGGCCTGCTTGTGCGCGGTGATGTCGGCGCCGGTGCCGCGGTAGCCGACCATGCGTCCGCCGGCATCGAACACCGGCACGCCGGTGACCGACTGCCAGATGACGCGGCCGGACTTGGTGATCGAGCGGTGCACGAAATCGCGGAACGCCCCGCCCTGGGCCGCGCGCTGCGCGAACCAGACGTCGGCGGCGTGCGCCTCGCCGAGCGGCATGAACTCGCGCGGCGCGCGCCCGAGCATCTCGTGGCGCATGAAGCCGAGCACCGACTCGACGCGCTCGGAGAGGTAGGTGTAGCGCCAGGCCGCGTCCGTCTCCCAGACGTATTCGCCCGAGGCCTCGACGACGTCGCGGAAGCGCCGCTCGCGCTCGGCGAGCGCTTCGCGCGCCCGCCGCTGCTCGGTGACATCGCGCAGCACCGCCTGCACCACCATCCGCCCCCGCTCGAGATAGGAGACGCCCGCCGCCTCGACCACCGTGCTGCTGCCGTCGAGGCAGAGAAGCCTGCGCTCCTCGAACGCGGTGGCGCCCGGTCCCGTCTGAAGATACGCGGTTCGCTCGCGGGAGCGCGCGAGATGCTCGGGGTGAACGATCTTCTCGACATCCAGCCCCACGAGATGCTTGCCCGATGCCGCCTTGAGGATGCGCGCCGCCGCCGCATTGGCGTACTCGATGACGCTGCCCGAGTACACGATCACGCCGTCGGGCGCGAGCTCGATGAGCGCGTGGTATCGCTCCTCGGCCTCGCGCGTCGCCTGCTCGGCGCGTTTGCGCGCGTCGATGTCCGACATCGTCCCTGAGACGCGCCGCGCGCGTCCATCCGGGCCGCGCTCCATCACCCCGCCGGTCGCCAGATACCATTTCCAGTCCCCGGACGCAGTGCGCACGCGGAATTCGGCGCCGAGGGCGGGCGTCAGGCCCTTGATCGTCCGGACAAAGGCCTGGTGCAGGCCGGCGCGGTCGTCGGGATGCACGAGGTCGAGCAAGTCCTTGCTGCGCTGCGGGCGCCACGCCTGAGCCTCTCCGATCACGTGCGCCCAGCCCGGGCCGAGGTGGATCCGGTCGGTCTCCGCCTCGATGTTCCAGACCGAAACGTTGCCGCCCTCGGTGGCCAACTCGAGCCTTTCCTTCGCGTCGTGCAGCGCGATCTCGGCGCTGCGCTTCTCGGTGATGTCGCGCCCGACGCCGCGGTAGCCGAGGAAGCGGCCGCCGGCGCCGTAGCGCGGGCGGCCCGAGACCACGTGCACGCGGCGGCGCGCGCCCGGCTCGTCGCGCACGAGCTCGAACTCGAGCAACGGCATCAGGGCATCGATCGAGACCAGCCGCCCGAGGTGCTCGACCAGGGCGCGCGGCTCGACCAGAACGCCCGGAAGGTCCCACAGCCGCCGGCCGAAGGCGAGCTCGCTGCCGAACAGCGCCGTCACCGCGTCGCCGCCGCTCAGCCAGCTGATGCGGTGCTCGGCGTCGGTTTCCCAGAACCAGTCGGCCGAAAGCGAGGTCAGGTGCCGGAAGCGCTCCTCGCTCAGCCTGAGCGCGTCGTTGGCGAGGCGCTCCTGGCGGCGATAGCGCAGCCAGGCGCCCAGCAGCACGAGTGCGCCGCCGATCAGCAGCAGGGCTTCGAGCAGCGGTGACGAGCCCAAGCGACCCCTTCAGGCGGAAGCGTCCCTTGCGGGCGGCGCGACCTTGAGCACTTCGTCGATCGTCGTCTGGCCGGCGGCGACCTTGAGCGCGCCGCTGATCCGCAGCGGCTTCATGCCCTCCTTGAAAGCGAGCTCCCGCAGCTCGGCGGTATCCGCGCCCTTGCCCACCAGCGCCTTGGCGCCGCCGCTGTAGAGCAGCGTCTCGTAGATTCCGACGCGGCCGATGAAGCCGGTCATGCGGCACTCGAGGCAGCCGACCGGCTTGTACATGGCCGCCGGGCGGTTCGACTTGAAGGGCGCCACGAGCGCGTCCCAGGCGGCCTCGTCCTCGCCGCGGTTGAGCTCGACCTTCTTCTTGCAGTGCGGGCACAGGGTGCGCACGAGGCGCTGCGCCATGACGCCGTTGACCGTGGCGTTGAGCAGGTAGGGCGGCACGCCGAGCTCGAGCAGGCGCGTGATCGAGAGCGGGGCGTCGTTGGTGTGCAGGGTGGAGAGCACCAGGTGCCCGGTGAGCGCCGCCTGCACCGCCATCTCCGCGGTCTCGAGGTCCCGGATCTCGCCCACCATGATGATGTCGGGATCCTGCCGCATGAGCGCGCGCACCCCCTCGGCGAAGCCGAGCTCGATCGCGCCGTGGACCTGCATCTGGTTGAAGGAGGGCTCGACCATCTCGATCGGATCCTCGATGGTGCAGACGTTCACCTCCGGGGTGGCGAGGCTCTTCAGCGTCGAGTAGAGCGTGGTCGTCTTGCCGGACCCCGTCGGCCCGGTGACCAGCACGATGCCGTTCGGCCGCGCGGTCATCTCGTGCCAGCGGCGCTGGTCCTCGTCCGAGAAGCCGAGCTCGCGGAAGTCGCGCACCAGCACCTCGGGATCGAAGATGCGCATCACCAGCTTCTCGCCGAACGCGGTCGGCAGGGTCGAGAGCCGCAGCTCGATCTCCTCGCCGTCGAGCGTGCGCGTCTTGATGCGCCCGTCCTGCGGGCGGCGCTTCTCGACCACGTCCATGCGGCCGAGAATCTTGATGCGGCTGGTCATCGCCGCGAGCACCGCGGCCGGGATCTGGTACACCTGGTGCAGCACGCCGTCGATGCGGAAGCGCACGATGCCGACGTCGCGCCGCGGCTCGATGTGGATGTCGCTCGCGCGCTGCTCGAAGGCATAGCCCCAGAGCCAGTCCACCACGCGCACGATGTGCGCGTCGTTCGCGTCGAGCTGCTTGTTGGCCGCGCCGAGCTCGACCAGCTGCTCGAAGTTCGAGATTCCCGAGGCGCCCGGCGCGCTGCGGCTCGCCCCCTTCACCGATTTGGCGAGGTTGTAGAACTCGACCTGGTAGCGCTCGATGTCGAGCGGGTTCGCGATCACGCGCTTGATGCCGAGCTTGAGGATCGCGGCGAGCTCGTGCTCCCACTCGCGCACGAAGGGCTCGGCGGTGGCGATGATCGCCTCCTTCTTGCTCACGCCCACCGGCAGGATGCGGAAGCGCGTCGCGTAGGCCGACGACATTACTTCGGTCACCGCCGCGAAATCGATCTTGAGCGGATCGATGTGCAGGTACTCCATGCCGACGCGTTTCGCCAGCCACTCGGTGAGCGAATCGAGCGCGAGCGGCCGGTGCGGCGGCTGGATGCTCTTCCACTTCTGCTCGGCGATGATCGCGAGCGGGTGCAGCGCGCCGCGGTAGTAGCGCCGCTCCTTCTTCAGGTGCTCGGCGGCGGCGCCTTCGACCATGCGGTCCGCCACCAGCCAATCGAGCAGCTCGGCGATCGACAGTCGCCGTTCGGAGAGTGCGGGCTTGGCCGCGTGCTGCATGAAATCAAGCCTAACTCGAAACGCTACAATGCGCCATGCCCGCATCCCGCGCCCTCGCGCCCGAGGTTCGCCTGCGCGAAGTCTGGGCGTGGAGCATGTACGACTTCGCTAACTCGGGCTACACGACCGTGGTCATCACCGCGGTCTTCAACGCGTACTTCGTCGCCGCGGTCGCGGGCAAGGCGCCCTGGGCGACGTTCGCCTGGACCGCGGCGCTCTCGGTCTCGTACCTCGCGGTGCTGCTCACCGCGCCCGTGGTCGGCGCCTGGGCCGACGCGCGCGCGGCGAAGAAGCGCCTGCTCCTTTTCGCCACCGCGGGCTGCGTGCTGTTCACGGCCTGCCTCTACTTCGCCGCGCCGGGCGCGGTCGCGCTCGCGATCGCGTTCGTCATCCTCTCCAATTTCTTCTTCGGCGCCGGCGAGAATCTGATCGCCGCGTTCCTGCCCGAGCTCGCCGAGTCCAAGGCGATGGGCCGCGTCTCGGGCTGGGGCTGGTCCTTCGGCTACCTCGGCGGGCTGGTCTCGCTCGGGATCTCGCTCGTCTACATCACCTGGGCGCAGGCGCAGGGGCACGGCGGCGCGCAGTTCGTGCCGGTGGTGATGCTGATCACGGCGGCGGTGTTCGCGCTGTGCGCCGTGCCGACCTTCCTCTTCCTCGACGAGCGCGCGCGCCCGCAGGCGGGCGCGGAGCACGTGCTGGCGACCGCCTGGGCGCGGGTGCGGGAAACCGTGAGCCACGCCCGCAACTACCGCGACCTGGCGCGCTTCCTCACCTGCATCCTGTTCTACCAGGCCGGCATCATGGCGGTGATCGCGCTCGCCGCGATCTACGCGCAGGAGGCGATGAAGTTCACCACGCAGCAGACCCTGGTCCTGATCCTGGTGGTCAACGTCACCGCCGCCCTCGGCGCCTTCGGCTTCGGCTACCTGCAGGACGCGATCGGCCACGTGCGCGCGATGACGCTGGTGCTCGCGGGCTGGATCGTGATGATCGCGCTGGCCTATCTCGCGGAGGGCGTGGCGCTCTTCTGGGTCGCGGCGAATCTCGCGGGGCTGTGCATGGGCGCCTCGCAGGCCGCGGGGCGTGCCATCGTCGGCTATCTTTCGCCGCCTTCGCGGCTCGCCGAGTTCTTCGGCCTGTGGGGCCTCGCGGTCAAGGCGGCCTCGATCTTCGGCCCGCTCACCTACGGCGTCGTGACCTGGATGTTCGAGGGCAACCACCGCCTCGGCATCATCGCGGTCGGGGTCTATTTCGTCATCGGGATCGCGCTGCTCGCCGGGATCGACGTCGAGCGCGGGCGGCGCGCGGCGCTGGAGCCGGCGCGCACGTAGGGCGGATGCTCCGCATCCGCCTGCTTCGGCGGCAGCCGAGCTGCCGTCCTACGGTATCATCGTCTCCCCGCAGGATTCACCAGAGGAGAACCCCATGGCGATCAAGGTCGGCGACCGGCTGCCCGACGGCAAGCTCACCGAATCCACCGAGTTCGATTCCGCGACGCAGTGCGCGATGCCGCCGAAGGAAGTGAACGTCGGCGACGCGGTCAAGGGCAAGAAGATCGCGATCTTCGGCCTGCCGGGCGCCTTCACCCCCACCTGCTCGGCGAAGCACGTGCCGAGCTACCTCTCGAATCGCGACAAGCTCATCGCCAAGGGCGTGAACGAGATCTGGTGCGTCGCGGCGAACGATGGCTTCGTCATGGCGCACTGGGCGCGCGACCAGAAGGCGCTCGGCAAGATCCGGTTCCTGGGCGACGGCAGCGCGGTCTGGACCAAGGCGCTCGGGCTCGAGCTCGACCTCACCGCGCGCGGCATGGGCATGCGCATGAACCGCTTCTCGATGCTCGTGGACAACGGCGTGGTGAAGCAGCTCAACGTCGAAGGCCCGGGCAAGTTCGAGGTCTCGGACGCCGCGACCATGCTGCGCCAGCTCGGCTGATACAAAGCGTTACACCTCGGGGTCGGCGCCGCCGCGGCGAGGCGCGTTGAGCGAGCGTCGCAGAAGGAAAGGAGACCACGATGCGCAACGTTCTGATCATCCTCGCGAGCGCCTTGCTGCTCGCCGGAAACGCCCTCGCCCAGACCCCGCCCGCCGACGCCGGCAAGGGCGCCAGACGCGGCGTCGACTGCAGCAAGGCAGCCGACCCCAAGGCCTGCGAGGAGCGCCGCGCCCGGGCGCGCGAGGCGATGCGCAACGCGCACAAGGCCTGCGAGGGCAAGCAGGGGGCGGAGCGCCGCGAGTGCATGAGCCGCCAGATGTGCGCCAGGGCGAAGAACCCGGCAAAGTGCGAGGCGCGCGCCAAGGAGCGCGCCGAGCGCCGCGAGAAGCGCCGCTCGCAGCAAGCGCCCGCGAAGAGTTGAAACGCCTTTTCTCCTGATCGGCGCGGCGGGGCGGCGGGTAGAATCCACCGGAACTGCCGCTGCCGGGCGCTGTCCCAGCGTCGCCCGGCGCTTTTTCGACTGGACGGTCCCGTGACGCTGCGTCTACCCGCGCTCCTCCTCCTGCTGCTCGCCGCGATCGGCGCCCTGGCGGCGGAGCTGCCTCAGCGGGTGACCGCGATCGAAGGCGTCACCGAGTACCGGCTGCCGAACGGCTTGCGCGTGCTCACGGCGCCCGATCCGGCCGCGGAGACGGTGACGGTGCACATTACCTACCTCGTCGGCTCGCGCCATGAAGGCTACGGCGAGAAGGGCATGGCGCACCTGCTCGAGCACATGCTGTTCAAGGGCTCGAAGGGCTACCCCGAGATAAAGTCCGCGCTGGCGCGGCGCGGCGCGCGCTACAACGGCACGACGTCGGCAGACCGGACCACCTACGCCGAGACGCTCGCCGCGAGCGACGAGAATCTCGACTGGGCCCTCGGCCTCGAGGCCGACCGCATGATCCACTCGTTCGTGCGCAAGGAAGACCTCGACAGCGAGATGACGGTGGTGCGCAACGAGTTCGAGATGGGCGAGAACAGTGCCGGGAGTGTCCTGTTCCAGCGCATGCAGCGGCTCGCTTTCGGCTTCCACAACTACGGCAACCCGGTCATCGGCGCGCGCTCGGACATCGAATCGGTGCCGATCGAGCGGCTGCGCGCCTTCTACCGCACCTGGTACCAGCCCGACAACGCGCTGCTCATCATCGGCGGCAGGTTCGAGGAGCGGCGCGCGCTCGAGCTGGTGGCGAGGCATTTCGGCACGATTGCGCGCCCGCAGCGCGAGTTCCCGGCGCTCTACACCGTCGAGCCGACGCAGGACGGCGAGCGCTCGGTCACGTTGCGCCGCGCCGGCGACGTGCAGATCGTGGCGGCGCTGTACCGCGCGCCGGCGGCGCGCCACCCCGATTTCCCCGCGATCGACGTCCTGGTGCACACGCTCGCCACGGTGCCGACCGGGCGCCTGCACCGCGCGCTGGTGCAGAAGGGCCTCGCGAGCTCGGTATGGGGCTACGAGAGCATGCGGCACGACCCGGGGTACGCGTATTTCGGCGCGGCGCTCGCGCGCGACGCGCCGCTCGAGCCGGCGCGCGCGGCGCTGCTCGATACCCTGGAGAGCCTGAAGCGCGCGCCGATCGACGACGCCGAGGTCGAGCGCGCGCGCGGCGCGCTGCTCAACGACCTCGAGCGGATCCAGCTCGAGTCGGCGTCGCTCGTGCGCTGGCTGGCGGAGTTCGCCGCGGTCGGCGACTGGCGCATGTTCTTCCTGTACCGCGACCGGCTGCGCGCGGTGACCACCGCGGACGTGCGGCGCGTCGCCGATGCCTATCTCAAGCCTGCCAACCGCGTGTCCGGCGCCTTCATCCCGGACCCGCAGCCGGACCGGGCCGAGATCCCGCCGGCGCCCGATCTCGCCGCGGCGCTCGGCGCCTACCGCGGGCGCGCCGAGCTCGAGGCCGGCGAATCGTTCGAAGCGACGCCGCAGAACATCGAGTCGCGCCTTGTGCGGCGCGAGCTCGCCAACGGCATCCGGCTGGCGCTGCTGCCGAAGAAGACGCGCGGCGCGGCGGTGCACGCGCACCTGGCGCTGTACTGGGGCGACGAGGCGAGCAAGATGAACCGCGGCACCGCATGCTCGCTCGCCGGCAGCATGCTGATGCGCGGCACCCGCAAGCGCTCGCGCGCCGAGCTGCGCGACGCCTTCGACGCGCTCAAGGCAAGCGTGTCGGTCGGGGTTGACGGCGCTGCCATCGAGACGCGCCGCGCGCAGCTCGAGGAGACGCTGCGCCTGGTGGCCGAGGTGTTGCGGGAGCCCGCGTTCCCGCCCGCCGAGTTCGACGAGCTGAAGCGCGCGGCGCTCACCGGCGCCGAAGCGCGGCGCGGCGATCCCTCCGCGCTCGCCGCCGAGCGGCTCTCGCGCCACCTCAATCCGTACCCGCGCGGCCACTGGCTGTACACGCAGACGGTGGAGGAGCGCATCGAGGCGCTCCAGGCGGTGACGCTCGAGGATGCGAAGCGCTGCTACGCCGAGATGGTCGGCGCCACCGGCGCACAGCTGGTCGCCGTCGGCGACTTCGAACCGGGGCCGCTCGCCGCTCTCGTCGAGCGGCTGCTCGGGGACTGGAAGAGCCCGCGGCCCTTCACGCGCATCCAGGCGCGCTTCTTCGAGCGCCCGCCGATCGAGGAGCAGATTCGCACGCCCGACAAGGCGAACGCCGCGCTGCGCGCCGGGCTCAACCTGCGGCTGCGCGACGATCACCCGGACTACCCTGCGCTGGTGCTCGGCAACTGGCTGCTGGGCGGCAACTCGGGTGCCCGCATCCCGCAGCGGGTGCGCGAGAAGGAAGGCCTTTCCTACAGCACCTACAGCTTTCTCAGCGCCGCGGCGCTCGACGAGGCCGGCGTTTTCGGCGTCGCCTCGATCTACGCGCCGCAGAACCGGGAGCGGGTCGAGAAAGCGATCCGCGAGGAGATCGCGCGCGCGCTCGCCGATGGCTTCAGCGACGCGGAGGTCGCGGCGGCGCGCCACGGCCTGCTGGAGGCGCGGCGCCTGGCGCGCACGCAGGACCGCTCGATCATCGCGCGCCTCGGCACCTACCTGTTCATCGGGCGCACCTTCGCCTGGGACGCCGAGTTCGAGCGGCGCATCGCCGCGCTCAGCGCAGCCGAGGTGCGCGATGCGCTGCGCCGCCACATCGCGCCGGCGCAGCTGTCGGTCCTCAAGGCGGGCGACTTCCGGTGAAGCGGCAAGCGCCGCCGTCCCAGGCGCGCTTTCCTAGCGCGCCTTCAGCAGATCCCGGATCTCCTCCAGCAGCGCCTCCTGCCGCGGCGGCCGCGCCGGCGCCGGCTTCTCCTCGGCGCGCCGGAAGCGGTTCACCGCCTTCACGACGAGGAAGATCGCCCAGGCGATGATGAGGAAGTCGACGCAGGTCTGGAAGAACTTGCCGTACTTGAGCGTGGCCGCGCCGATCTTCAGCGCCAGCCCGCTGAAATCGAGGCCGCCGAGCAGCGTGCCGACCAGCGGCATGGCGACGTCCTCGACCAGCGAGCTCACGATCTTGCCGAAGGCGGCGCCGATGATGACCCCGACCGCCAGGTCCATCACGTTGCCCTTGACCGCGAACTCGCGGAACTCGCTCACCACGCTCATCGCTCCCTCCTCAGGTGACCGGTGCGTAGCGCACCGCCAGGATCTCGAGCCGCTCCACCCCCGCCGGGCTGCGCAAGGTTACGACGTCGCCCGCGCGCGCCTTGAGCAGCGCCTTGGCGATCGGCGAGATCCACGACACGCGGCCGCGCGCCGCGTCCGCCTCGTCGATTCCGACGATGGTCGCTTCGCGCTCGCCGCCCGCGCGCGAGCGCAGCGTCACGGTCGCGCCGAAGAACACCTGGTCGGTGTCCCGGCCGGCCGAGTCCACCACCTCGGCGGCCTCGAGGCGCCGGATGAGGAAGCGCACGCGCCGGTCGATCTCGCGCAGCCGCTTCTTCCCGTAGAGGTAGTCCGCGTTCTCGGAGCGGTCGCCGTTCGCCGCCGCCCAGGAGACCGCGCGCACCACCTCGGGCCGCTCGACCTCGACCAGGCGCTTCAGCTCGCCCTTGAGGCGCGCGTATCCCGCCGGCGAGATGTAGTTCTTCGCCGGCGGCGGCGCGGGCTGCGCCCGCGCCGGCTCCTCGGGATCCTGCGGCTCGCGCACGAACGCCTTCGACACGGCGCAACTATACCTCCCCGAGAACGCTACACTTGCGACTTGCCAGCCTTGCCCGGCTGAACGGAGAATCCGGGCTGCGGGGAATCGGGGGGACCGGCATGGCGATCCAGACAAGCATCGAAAAAGACGACCTGCTCACGAGGATGAGGATCCGCGAGGTGCTGCTGTTCGGGCTCATCGCGCTGAGCGCCGTGCTCGCCAACCTGCCGCCGGAGTCGCTCGAGGAGTACGGCATCAACCGCGACTACCTGCTCGCGATCCTCGGCTGCGGCATCGTGATCGGCCTGTTCTTCTACCTCAAGTTCTTCTTCTTCCTGGCGGTCGTGCTGCTGATCCTCGGGGCGAACCTCGACGAGCAGATCGCGGGGCAATTCAACGTCTCCAAGGTCCCCCTGGTGCTCGCGCTGGTGGCGATGGTCGGCATCTCGCTGATCAACTACGTGGTGAAGCTCGTGCCCACCGGCCTCGAGCCCAAGCCCAAGGAGCTGAGCCCCGAGGGCGTGCGCGCGCTGTTCTACGCCATCGAGAAGGGCAACCTGGTGTACGCGCAGAAGGTGCTGGCGATGAATTTCGATCCCAACATGCGGCACGACAATGGCTACACCGCGCTCGCCTACGCGGCGATGAAGGGCAACTCGCCGATGGTCGAGCTGCTGCTGCGCAACGGCGCCGACCCCAACGTCACCACCAAGGACGGCGACACCCCGGTCGAGCTGGCCCTGCGCTTCGGCCACGCGCCGGTCGCGGACCTGCTCAAGGCCGCGCGCCTGCAGGCGACGCAGGCGGCCGGGCAGGCACAGCCGCAGACCGGCTAACTGCGACCGCATGAGGCCCGGGCTCGCTGCGGCGCTGCTTCTCGCGGCGCTTCCTGCCGCGGCCGTGCTGCTCGCGGCGCCCCCCGCCTTCGCCCAGAAGCCGCCGCTCGAGCGCATCCAGCTTCCTCCCGGCTTCCGCATCGAGCTGCTCGCCGAGGTGCCCAACGCGCGCGCGCTCGCGCTGGGCGCCAAGGGCACGCTCTTCGTCGGCAGCCGCTCCGGCGGCGCGGTGCACGCGATCAGAAGGGACGGCCGGGTGGTTCGCCTCGCCAGCGGCCTCTACATGCCGAACGGCGTAGCCTTCCGCGACGGCGCGCTGTACGTGGCGGAGGTCAACCGTATCCTGCGCTTTGACGGCATCGAGGACCGGCTCGAGGCGCCGCCCGCGCCGGTGGTCGTGCACGACCGGCTGCCGCGCGACGCGCACCACGGCTGGAAGTTCATCCGCTTCGGGCCCGACGGCCAGCTCTATGTGCCGATCGGCGCCCCGTGCAACGTCTGCGACCGCGACGGCTACGCGCTCATCGGCAGGATGCCGCCCGACGGCTCGAAGTTCGAGGTGTTCGCGCGCGGCGTGCGCAACACGGTCGGGTTCGACTGGCACCCGGTGACGCGCGAGCTCTGGTTCACGGACAACGGCCGCGACTGGATGGGGGACGAGCTGCCCGCGGACGAGCTCAACCGCGCCCCGCGCGCCGGCATGCATTTCGGCTTCCCCTACTGCCACCAGGGCGACCTCGCCGACCCGGAGTTCGGGCGCGCGCGGCGCTGCGCCGAGTTCGAGCCCCCCGCGCGCAAGCTCGGGCCGCACGTCGCTGCCCTCGGCATGCGCTTCTACACCGGTGCCATGTTCCCGCCGGAGTACCGCGGGCAGATCCTGATCGCCGAGCACGGCTCTTGGAACCGCTCGCGCAAGATCGGCTACCGCATCATGCGCGTCGCCCTCGACGGCGCGCGCGCCGTGTCCTACGAGGCGTTCGCCCAGGGCTGGCTGCAGGGCGAGGCGGCCTGGGGCCGCCCGGTCGACCTGGAGGTGCTCCCCGACGGGTCGCTCGCGGTGTCGGACGACGCGGCCGACGCGGTCTACCGGATCACCTATTCCCCGGCCCGCTGATACTGTATGCTTATACATCCACTAGCGATCGGCGTGCGGTGCCGCGGAGACCGCCTTTCTGCCAGATCTAGTAGGTCGCGCCTTAAAGACATAACTTTTACAATCAACATGATGGATCCGACATCTAAAGTCAGACCGAGATTGACGGCATGAGCGAATCCCCGAATCCCACCCTCACCCCGGACGCCAAGGCCGCGCCCGCCGAGCAGGAGATCTGCCGCGAGGCGCTGCTGGAAAAGTACGCGAAGGGCGGCGAGACGAGCGCCGCCGAGGTGCGGCGGCGCGTCGCGCGCGCTCTGGCCGTGGCGGAGGTGGACGCGGAGCGCGCCGCCTGGGAGCGGCGCTTCTTCGCCGCGCTCGAGGACGGCTTCATCCCGGCCGGCCGGATCAACTCGGCCGCCGGGATCGCAATGCAGGCGACGCTCATCAACTGCTTCGTACAGCCGGTCGGCGACTCGATCTCGGAGGTCGTGGACGGCAAGCCGGGCATCTACAGCGCGCTCCAGGAAGCCGCCGAGACGATGCGCCGCGGCGGCGGCGTGGGCTACGACTTCTCCTCGATCCGCCCCAAGGGCGCCGAGGTGAAGGGCACGCGCTCGCGTGCGAGCGGTCCGGTTTCGTACATGCGGGTGTTCGACCGCTCCTGCGAAACGGTCGAGTCGGCGGGGGCGCGACGCGGCGCGCAGATGGGCGTGCTGCGCTGCGATCATCCGGACGTGGAGGAGTTCATCCGCTCCAAGGACCGGGGCGACCTCAGCAACTTCAACATCTCGGTCGGCGTCAGCGACGAGTTCATGCTCGCCGTGGAGAAGGACGGCGACGTCGAGCTGGCGCACAAGGCCGCTCCGACCGCCGAGCAGGTCGCGGCGGGCGCCTACCGGCGCGGCGACGGCATGTGGGTGTACCGCAAGGTGCGGGCGCGCGAGCTGTGGGACCAGATCATGCGCTCGACCTACGACCACGCCGAGCCGGGGGTGCTGTTCCTCGACCACGTCAACCGCGACAACAACCTCAACTATTGCGAGACCATCGAGGCGAGCAACCCCTGCGCCGAGGAAATGCTGCCCGCCTACGGCTGCTGCTGCCTCGGCTCGGTGAATCTGGTGCGCTTCGTGCGCGATGCTTTCACGGACCGGGCGCGCTTCGATTTCGAGGCCTTCGGCAAGGTCGTCACCACCGCGGTGCGCATGCTCGATAACGTGCTCGACGTCACTGCCTGGCCGCTCGAGAAGCAGCGCGGCGAGGCGATGGCGAAGCGGCGCGTCGGCCTCGGCTTCACCGGGCTGGGCGACGCGCTGGCGATGCTCAGGCTGCGCTACGACACGGGCGAGGCGCGCGCCATGGCGACCCGGATCGCGGCGCGCATGCGCGACCACGCCTATCGCTCCTCGGTCGAGCTGGCACGCGAGCGCGGCGCATTCCCGCTGTTCAATGCCGACCTCTACCTTTCGGGCACGAGCTTCGCGGCGCGCCTGCCCGAGGAGCTGAAGAGCCTCATCCGCAAGCATGGCATCCGCAATTCGCACCTGCTCGCCGTGGCGCCCACCGGCACGATCTCGCTCGCGTTCGCGGACAACGCCTCCAACGGCATCGAGCCGCCATTCTCCTGGGTGTACACCCGCAGGAAGCGCATGCCGGACGGGACCCTCAAGGAGTTCCCGGTCGAGGACCATGCCTGGCGCCTGTACCGGGCGATGGGCGGCGATGTGGAGAGCCTGCCGCCGTATTTCGTCAGCGCGCTGGAGATCTCCGCGCGCGCGCACCAGCAGATGGTCGCCGCTGTCGCGCCGTACATCGACACCAGCATCTCGAAGACGGTGAACGTGCCGGAGGACTATCCCTATGCAGAGTTCCAGGACCTCTATTCCCTGGCGTGGAAGTCGGGCCTGAAAGGACTCGCCACCTACCGCCCGAACAAGGTGCTCGGCGCGGTGCTCTCGGTGGAGGCGGAAAAGCCGCAGGACTTCCGCGACGACGACCGCAACCGGCGCATCCGCATCCGCTCGGTGCCGCAGCCGGTGCTCGCGAGCCTGCGCTGGCCAGGCCGGCCGGACCTCGCCGCCGGCAACCCGTCCTGGACCTACATGATCGAGCACCCGCACTACCACTTCGCGGTGTTCGTCGGCCACGTCGAGAACGGTGATCCGCACGCCTTCGAGGTATGGGTGAACGGCAGCGAGCAGCCGCGCGGTCTCGGGGCGCTTGCCAAGACGCTCTCGATGGACATGCGGGCGAACGACCCGGGCTGGCTCAAGCTCAAGCTCGAGACGCTCGCCAAGGCGGCCGGCGACGACGCCTTCGAGATGCCGTTCCCGCCGCACGGCGAGAAGAAGCGCATGCCGTCGCTCGTGTCCGCGTTCGCCCAGGTCGTGCGCTGGCGCGTCGAGCAGCTCGACGGCCTGCGCCCGGGTCCGACGCCGGTGCTCGACACGATGTTCGCACTCAAGGAGCCGAAGACCGGCACCGACGGCACCATGTCCTGGACCGTGGACGTGCTCAACCCGCGCACGCGCGACGATTTCGTCCTCGGCCTCAAGGAGATCGCGCTCCCGGACGGCGTCACCCGCCCCTACTCGATGTGGCTCTCGGGCGAGTACCCGCGCGCGCTCGACGGCCTGTGCAAGATCCTCTCGCTCGACATGCGCGTGCTCGACCCGGCGTGGATCGGGATGAAGCTGAGGAAGCTGCTCGACTTTCCCGAGCCGCTCGGTGATTTCATGGCCTTCTTGCCCGGGACCAAGCGCCAGATGACGTTCCCCTCGACCGTCTCGTACGTGGCGCGCCTGATCCTGCACCGCTACGCGATGCTGGGCCTGCTCGACGAGCATGGCGTACCCTTGCGGCAGATGGGGATCCTCGAGACGCCGGCGCGCGGGCAGGCGCGCGTCATGCCCGGCGCGCCCTGTCCCGATTGCGGCAACGCGACGCTCATCCGCAAGGACGGCTGCGACTGGTGCAGCGCCTGCGGCTACATCGGAGTCTGCGGCTGAAGACCTTCGGCCTTGCCGTGCTCCTCGCGGCGGCGGCGCTCACCGCCGGCTGCGGCTCGATGAACGTGGTCTCGGACGGTGCCGACGCGAACCTCATGTTGCGCGGCCATGACCCGGTCGCGTACTTCACGGTCGGCATGCCGGTGCGCGGCGGCCCCGCGATCGAGACCGAGCACCGCGGCGTGACCTACCGCTTCGCGAGCGAGGAGAACCGCCGCCAGTTCATGTGGTCCCGGGTGGCGGATGTACTCGCGCACCGCTTTGCTCCCGTCCGCCAGGCGCACCACGTGCAGGTTGGCGGCCGCGACCAGGGCGACCGCGAAAAGGACGACATAGGGCAGCCAGCCCTGCAGCGGCCGCTCAAAGGCTCTTGATCGCGATGAAGCAGAGGGACATCAGCGGCTGCGGCAGGATGCCGAGCACGAGCAGCGCGAGCCCGTTGGCCGAGAGCAGCGCGCGCATCTCGCCGTTGCCGGCGACCGGCGCGGGGTCCGCCGGCGCGTCGAAGTACATCAGCTTCACGATGCGCAGGTAGTAGAAGGCGCCGACCAGGGACAGCACCACCGCCACCACGGCGAGCCAGATCTGGCCCGCGTTCACCACCGCCGAAAGAACCGCGAGCTTGGCGTAGAAGCCCGCGGTGGGCGGCACGCCGGCGAGCGAGAACATCAGCACCAGCATCACGAACGCGTACCACGGGTTGCGCTGGTTGAGGCCCTTCATATCGTCGAGCAGCTCGCACTCGAAGCCCTTGGACGACATGAACAGCAGCATGCCGAAGGCGCCGAGCGACATCAGCACGTAGACAACGGTGTAGAACATCGCCGAGGTGTAGGCGTCGTCCTTGTTCAGGTCGTTGCCGCTCACGATGCCGGAGAGCAGACCGAGGATCATGAAACCCATGTGCGCGATGGTCGAGTAGGCGAGCATGCGCTTCAGGTTCGATTGCGCGATGGCGGTGATGTTGCCGAGCGCCATCGAAAGCACGGCCATGATGGCCAGCATCTGCTGCCAGTCGTAGGCCAGGTCGAGGAGGCCGTTCACCAGCAGGCGCATCGCCATCGCGAACGCGGCGAGCTTGGGGGCGGAGCCGATGATCAGCGTCACGGCGGTCGGCGCGCCCTGGTAGACGTCCGGGATCCACATGTGGAACGGGACGATCCCCAGCTTGAACGCGATCCCGGCGACGACGAACACCAGCCCGAATACGAGGAACGTCCGGTCGCTCGTCGTGAGTACCGAGATCTGCTTGGCGACCTGCGTGATCGTGAGGCTACCCGTGGCGCCGTAGATCATCGACATGCCGTAGAGCAGGAGGCCCGAGGCGAGCGCGCCGAGCACGAAATACTTCATCGCCGCTTCGGTCGAGGCCGCCGAATCGCGATTCAGCGCGACCATCGAATAGAGGCACAGCGAAAGCAGCTCCAAGCCCAGGTACAGGGTCAGGAAGCTGTTCGCGCTCATCATCACCATCATGCCGAGCAGCGCGAACAGCAGCAGCGTCAGCAACTCGCCCCGCATCAACCCGCGATCGAGAAGGTACTGCCGCGAGTAGACCAGCGCCATCGAGACCGCGCCGTAGGCAAAGAACTTGAGCACGTTCGACATGGCATCGGCGACGAACAGCCCGTTGAAGATGTAGAGCCGCGTAGTGCCCGTGCCGTATTGAACGAAGACCGTAGCAAGCGCGCAGATCGCGAGAACTGCCTGCGCCATCGCATAGCTGGCGACGCGGCGCTCGCTCTTCACATAGAGATCGGCGATCATCAGCGCGCAGGCGCCGACGAGCATCAGCACCTCCGGAAGCACCGGGAGGTGATTGACCAGCGCGATGATCGTTCTTTCGTCCACGCGGCCCGCTCTAGGTCTTGGGCAGCGCCACGTGGCGCAGCAGCTCGTTCACCGAGGAATGCATCACCTCGGTGAACGGCAGGGGATACACGCCCATGAACAGCACCCAGGCGGCGAGCGCGCCGAGCACGATGAGCTCGCGCGGGTTCAGGTCGGCGAGCGCGGCGACGCGCTCGTTCGCCACGGCGCCGAAGATGACGCGCTTGTACATCCAGAGGGAATAGGCGGCGCCGAACACCAGCGTGGTGGCGGCGGCGAACGCCAGCCAGAAGTTCGCCTTCATCGCTCCCAGAATCACCATGAACTCGCCGACGAAGCCGCTGGTCGCCGGCAGCCCGCAGTTCGCCATGGCGAAGAGCATCATCAGCGCGGCGAACTTCGGCATCGTGTTCACCACCCCGCCGTAGTCCGCGATCAGGCGCGAGTGCATGCGGTCGTACATGACGCCGATGCACAGGAACAGCGCGGCGGAGACGAAGCCGTGCGAGATCATCTGCACCAGGCCGCCTTCCACGCCCCAGCTGTTGAAGACGAAGAAGCCGAGCGTGACGAAGCCCATGTGCGAGACCGAGGAGTACGCGATCAGGCGCTTCATGTCGGTCTGCACCAGCGTCACCAGCCCGATGTAGACGATGGCGATGAGCGAGAGGGCGATCATCAGCCAGGAGAGCTCGCGCGATGCGTCGGGCAGGATCGGCAGCGTGAAACGCACGAAGCCGTAGGCGCCGAGCTTCAGCAGGATCGCCGCCAGCACCACCGAGCCCCCGGTGGGCGCCTCGGTATGCGCGTCCGGCAGCCAGGTGTGCACCGGCCACATCGGCACCTTGACCGCGAAGGCGAACAGGAAGCCGAAGAACAGCAGCACCTGGGCGGTGAGCGGCAGCGGCAGCCTGTGCCAGTCGAGGATCGCGAAGCTGTAGCCCGCCTTGTTGTACAGGTAGAGCAGCGCGACCAGCATCAGCAGTGAGCCGAACAGCGTGTAGAGGAAGAACTTGACCGCGGCGTAGACCCGGCCCGGGCCGCCCCAGGCCCCGATGATGATGAACATCGGGATCAGGGTGCCCTCGAAAAACACGTAGAACAGCAGCCCGTCGAGCGCCGAGAACACGCCGTTCAGCAGCCCCGACATGATGAGGAAGGCACCCATGTACTGGCCGACGCGCTCCTCGATCACGCTCCAGCCGGCGATCACCACCAGGATGGTGATGAACGAGTTGAGCAGCACGAAGAGCACCGAGATGCCGTCCACGCCGAGGTGGTAGTTGACGTTGAACTGCGTGATCCAGGGCGTGAGCTCGACGAACTGCATGCCGCTCGTCTGCAGGTCGAAATCGGCGTAGAGCGGGATCGTGGCGAGGAAGCCGAAGATCGAGCCCGCGAGCGCGATCCGGCGCTGCAGCGGCGCGGCGCGGTCGCCGCCAGCGGCGAGCGCGAGCAGCCCGGCCAGGATCGGCAGCCAGATGACGATGGAGAGGATCGGAACGCTCACGGTGCGCCTTTTCGGAACGTGCCTTCTTCGTGGTTCTTACGTAAAGACCCGGTACTTGACCAGGCCGTACACGGCGCAGACGCCGAAAATCATCATGAACACGTACCAGTAGATGAGCCCGTTCTGCACCAGGCGCACCACTCCCGAGAACCAGCCCACCAGGCGCGCCGAGCCGTTCACCATGACGCCGTCGATCGCGCGCTCGTCGCCGCCCTTCCAGAAGCCCGTGCCGAGGAGTCGCGCGCCGGCGGCGAAGACCCCGGCGTAGAGCTCGTCAAAGCCGAACTTGCGCTCGACCAGGGCATAGAGCGGGCCGAAGGCGATCGCGATCTTCTTCGGCAGGTCGGTGCGGTTCAGGTACAGGTGCCACGCGGTCGCGATGCCGGCGAGCGCCAGCCAGAACGGCGGCGCCGAAACGCCGTGCAGCATGTAGCTCCACAAGCCGTGGTAGTCGGCCGCCATCCTGGCGACGTTGGCGTGCTCGGGCCGCACTGCAATGCTCGCGCCGAAGTAATCGCCGAACACCACCGAGCCCACCCACCAGCCCGAGGCGACCGACGGAATCGCGAGCAGCACCAGCGGCACGGTGACGACGGCGGGCGACTCGTGCGGCGGGTGCGCCGCGTCGTAGCGCCCCTCGCCGTGGAACGCCATGAACACGAGCCGGAAGGTGTAGGTCGCGGTGACGAATACGCAGGAAAGCACGCCCAGGTAGGCGAAGGTCGCGCCGGGAGTCGCCGAGAGCTTCACCGCCTCGATGATCGCGTCCTTGGAGAAGAAGCCGGCGAAGGGCGGGATCCCGGCCGAGGCGATGGCGCCGAGCAGCAGCGTCCAGTAGGTGACCGGCATGCGCGCCTTCAGCCCGCCCATGCGGCGCATGTCCTGCTCGTGGTGCAGCGCGATGATCACCGAGCCTGCGGCGAGGAACAGCACCGCCTTGAAGAAGGCGTGCGTCATGAGGTGGAAGATCCCAGCCGCGTAGGCCGAGGCTCCGAGCGCGACCGTCATGTAGCCGAGCTGGGAGAGCGTCGAGTAGGCGACCACGCGCTTGATGTCGTACTGCGTGAGCGCGACCAGGCCCATGGAGAGCGCGGTGATCGCGCCGATCACCAGCACCACCGAAAGCGCGGTCTGCGACAGCTCGAAGAGCGGCGACATGCGCGCGACCATGAAGATCCCCGCCGTCACCATGGTGGCGGCATGGATCAGCGCCGAGATCGGGGTCGGCCCCTCCATCGAGTCCGGCAGCCACACGTGCAGCGGGAACTGCGCGCTCTTGCCCATCGCGCCGAGGAACAGGCAGAGGCACACCGCCGTCAGCAGCAGCCACGGCGAGCCGGGCAGCACCTCGATCGTCTTGCCGGTGAGCGCCGGCGCCTGCGCGAACACGGTGCCGTAGTCGAGCGTGCCGAAGTACGCCAGGATCAGCGCGATGCCGAGCAGGAAGCCGAAGTCGCCGACGCGGTTGACGATGAACGCCTTCAGGTTGGCGTAGACCGCCGTCGGGCGCGTGTACCAGAAGCCGATCAGCAGGTACGAGACCAGGCCGACCGCCTCCCAGGCGAAGAACAGCTGCAGGAAGTTGTTCGCCATCACCAGCATCAGCATCGAGAAGGTGAACAGCGCGATGTAGCAGAAGAAGCGCTGGTAGCCGGGGTCCTCGGCCATGTAGCCGATGGTGTAGACGTGCACCATCAGCGAGACGAAGCTCACCACCACCATCATCAGGGCGGTGAGCCGGTCGATGAGGAAGCCGATCTCGAGGCGCGTCTCGCCGCTTGTCACCCAGGTGTAGACGCCGCCGTTGAAGGTGTTGCCGCCCAGCACGTCCACGAACACCACGCACGAGGCGAGGAAGGAGACGAGCACTCCGAGGATCGTCACCCAGTGCGCGCCGGCGCGCCCGATGGCGCGGCCGAAGAGCCCGGCGACGATGCTGCCGAGAAGCGGCGCCAGGGGCACCACCAGGTACAGGGTCTTCATCGCGATCATCTTGTCGATCCAGGCGAGCGCGCCCGATCCCATTTCATTGCACCCAGAGAGACGCCGGAGAAGCGGTTCTCACCGATCATCCCTTCAGGGTGTCGAGATCGTCGACGTGGATCGTCTGCAGGTTGCGGAACAGCACCACCAGGATCGCGAGCCCGATCGCCGACTCCGCGGCCGCGACCGTGAGGATGAAGAACACGAACACCTGCCCCGCGGCGTCGCCGAGGAAGTGCGAGAAGGCGATGAAGTTGAGGTTGACGGCGAGCAGCATCAGCTCGATCGCCATCAGCAGGATGATCAGGTTGCGGCGGTTCAGGAAGATGCCGACCACGCTGATCGCGAACAGCAGCGCGCCGAGCACCACGTAGTGCGACAGCGCCAGCGTCATTCCTTCTCCGCCTTCATCGACACCAGGCGCACCCTTTGCTCGCGCCGAACCCTCACCTGCAGCGAGGGATTCTGCGCACGGGTGTCCTTGCGCTTGCGCAGCGTCAACGCGATCGCGGCCACGATCGCTACCAGCAGGATCACGGCCGCGATTTCGAACGCGTAGGCGTAGTCGGTGTACACCAGGCGGCCGAGCTCGCGGGTGTTGCTGTAGCCCGCGGGCAGCGGTCGCGGCTCGCCGACGCCCCAGATGCGGTAGGCGAGCACGGTGATCATCTCCCACACCATGATGCCGCCGACCACCAGCGCGAGCGGCAGGTTGCGCCAGAAGCCTTCGCGCAGGCGCTCGAGGTTGACGTCGAGCATCATGACGACGAACAGGAACAGCACCATGACGGCGCCGACATAGACGAGCACCAGAGCGATGGCGAGGAACTCGGCACGCAGCAGCAGCCAGATCGCCGCAGCGGTGAAGAACGCGAGCACCAGGTACAGGGCGGCGTGCACCGGGTTGCGCGCCGTGATGACGCGCAGCCCCGCGGCGAGGAGGATCGCGGCGAAAAAGTAGAAAACCAGGGACTCGAACATGCGCTAGCGGTAGGCGGCGTCCTCGACGCGGTCCTGCGCGATCTGCTCCTCGTAGCGGTCGCCTACCGCCAGCAGCATCGGCTTGGTGTAGTACAGGTCGCCCCGCTTCTCGCCGTGGTACTCGATGATGCGCGTCTCGACGACCGCGTCCACCGGGCAGGCCTCCTCGCAGAAGCCGCAGAAAATGCACTTCACCAGGTCGATGTCGTAGCGCGTCGTGCGGCGCGTGCCGTCGGCGCGCGACTCGGACTCGATGTGGATGGCGAGCGCGGGGCAGACCGCCTCGCACAGCTTGCACGCGATGCAGCGCTCCTCGCCGTTGGGGTAGCGGCGCAGCGCGTGCAGCCCGCGGAAGCGCGGGCTCATCGGGGTCTTCTCCTCGGGGAACTGCACCGTGATCTTGCGCGCGAACAGGTGCCGCCCGGTGAGCGCGAGCCCCTTGAAAAGCTCCAGCAGCAGGAAGGAACGGAAAAATTCGGCCACCCGGCTCATGTCTCGTCTCCGCTTCCCCGTCCCCCTGGTCTCACCGCCAGATGTTCCACGGCGTCTGCATCCAGGCGCCGACCACCGCGATCCACACCAGCGTCAGCGGGATGAAGACCTTCCAGCCCAAGCGCATGATCTGGTCGTAGCGGTAGCGCGGGAAGGTGGCGCGGATCCAGAGGAACATGGAAACGATGATGAACACCTTGGCGATGAGCCACGCGAACGGTGGCACCGCGTCGAGCACCGCGCTCGAGATCGGGGGCTGCCAGCCGCCGAAGAACATGAGCGCGGTGAGCGTCGCGATCAGGATCATGTTCATGTATTCGGCCATGAAGAACAGCGCGAACGTCATGCCCGAGTACTCGACCATGTGGCCGGCGACGATCTCGGACTCGCCTTCGACCACGTCGAACGGGGCGCGGTTAGTCTCCGCCACCCCGGACACGAAATACACCACCAGCATCGGCGCCAGCGGCAGCCAATTCCACGACAGGAAGTTGAGGCCCAGCGAGGCGAAAGTCCCCCTGCCCTGCGAATCGACGATGTCGGAGAGGTTGAGGCTCCCCGAGACCATCAGCACCACGACCAGCGCGAAGCCCATCGCCAGCTCGTAGGACACCATCTGCGCTGCCGAGCGCATGGCGCCGAGGAACGCGTACTTGGAGTTCGACGCCCAGCCGGCGATGATCACGCCGTAGACGCCGAACGAGGTCAGCGCCAGGATGTAGAGCAGCCCGGCGTTGATGTCCGCCAGCACCACCTCGGGGGCGAACGGGATCACCGCCCACGCAGCGATCGCGGGCATGAGGGCGAGCACCGGCGCGAGCAGGTACAGCGCCTTGCTGGCGTTGGTCGGCAGGATCACTTCCTTGAACAGCAGCTTCACGCCGTCCGCGATCGGCTGCGCCCAGCCGCCGAGCCAGGGAACGCCGAAGAAAGTGACGCGGTTCGGGCCGATGCGGATCTGGATCCAGCCGATCAGCTTCCTCTCCCACAGCGTGAGGTAGGCGACCGCGATGAACAGCGGCACCAGGATCGCGACGATGAACGCGACCGAGGTCACGAGCTCGTACAGCGCCGGCCCCCAGTTCGGGCCGAACCTCGCCTCGGAGAAAGCGAGCAGCGATTCCAGCATTCAGGCCACCTGCTGCAGCGTGATCTTCTCGACGCTCAGGGTCCCGAACATCGGTCCCAGGCCCGCGGTGGAGGCATGCGCCGCGGCCACGCGCACGCAGCCGTCAGGCACCCCGGGGTCGACCGCCACGGCAAGACGCGCTTCGCCCGCCCCCTGGCGCACCAGCACCGGCTGGCCGGCGGTGAGCCCGAGGCGCTGCATCTGGCCCGCGTTCATGCGCGCGCGCGGCGGCTGGCCGTCGCGCGTCTTGGCCAGCGGCGCCGAGCGGCGCGCCAGCGCATCGGCGAAATAGATCGGGACGTCTGCGACGCGCTGCAGGCCGGCCGGCGCGGCCGCGGGCGCGGCGCCCGCGGCGACGCCGGTGCGGTTCGAAAGCAGCTTCGCCACGTCCTTGCCGCGCAGGCAGTTCTCGCGCACCTGCTCGCAGCTCTCGAAGTCGAACCCCGGCAGCCCCAGGAGCCTGCCGAGCACCCGCAGCACCTTCCAGGCGGGGCGCGCCTCGCCCAGCGGCCGCACCGCGGGGTGGAAGCCCTGCACCCTGCCCTCGCTGCTCACGAAGGTGCCGGAGGTCTCGGTGAAGGGCGCGATCGGGAGCAGCACGTGCGCGTATTGCGTCGCCCGATGCCGGAACGCCGAGAGCGCGACCACGAAGCGCGCCTGCCGCATCGCCTCCTGCGCGCCGAGCGGGTCGGCGCAATCGAGCTCGGGCTCGGCATTGAGGAGAACGAAAGCCTTTTTCGCCAGCAGCGCGGCGGCGGCGCCGCCGACCGGCAGGCCGGCAACGTAGCCGCCGACCGAGTTCGCCGCCTCGCCCAGGAAGCCGACGCGGATTCCGGTCGCCTGTGCGATCGCGTGCAGGCGCGCCGCCTGCGGGTGCTGCTGCGCAAAGTTGCCCAGCAGGATCGCGGCGTTCCGGCCGGACTTGAGGCTCGCGCCGATCGGCCCGTCCATCGCCGCGGCGAGCGCCGCAGGCAGCTCGGCGGGCGGCACGATCTGGCGGTTCTTCACCGGCATGAGCAGGTCGTCGTCCGCAGAATGCAGGACGTTGACCTGGGCGCCGCGCCGCGCCGCCCGGCGCAGGCGCAGCGCGGCGAGCGGCTGGTCCTTGCACAGGAACGAACCGGCCAGGAGCACGCGATCGAGCGCGTTCAGCTCCGCGAGCGGCATTCCGAGCCAGGGGATGCCCTCGAGCCTGCCGTCGGCGCTGAAGTCCGATTGCCGCAGCCGGAAATCGGCGCTGCCGTCCAGGCCCCGCGCCAGGCGGCCGGCGAGGAACAGCTCCTCGAGGGTCGACTGCGGCGCGGCAAGGACGCCGGTCTCGGCGCCCGCGCGCTGCAGCTCGGCGGCGGCGTGCTCGAGCGCCTCCTGCCAGCCGGCGACGCGCCACTCGGCGCCCTCGCGGATCATGGGCTGCTCGAGCCGCTCGGCCGAGTTGAGCGCCTCGTAGGAGAAGCGGTCCTTGTCGGAGAGCCAGCATTCGTTGACCGCCTCGTTCTCGAGCGGCAGCACGCGCATCACCCGGTTCTGCTTCACCTGCACGAGGAGGTTTGCGCCCACGCCGTCGTGCGGCGAGACCGACTTGCGGCGCGCGAGCTCCCAGGTGCGCGCGCTGTAGCGGAAGGGCTTGGAGGTGAGCGCGCCGACCGGGCACAGGTCGATCATGTTGCCCGAGAGCTCCGAGTCCACGGTCTGGCCGACGAAGGCGACGATCTCGGCGCGCTCGCCGCGGTTGATCATGCCCAGCTCCATGACGCCCGCGAGCTCCTGGCCGAAGCGCACGCAGCGCGTGCACTGGATGCAGCGGCTCATCTCCTCGGCCGCGACCAGCGGGCCGATGTCCTTCGCCGGGACGAAGCGCTTCTCCTCCTGGTAGCGCGAGGCCGAGCCGCCGTAGCCCACCGCGAGGTCCTGCAGCTGGCATTCGCCGCCCTGGTCGCAGATCGGGCAGTCGAGCGGATGGTTGATGAGCAGGAACTCCATGACGCTGTTCTGCGCCTTCTTGGCGGCGCTCGAGGCGGTCTGCACCTTCATGCCGTCGGTCACCGGCGTGGCGCACGCGGGCAGGGGCTTGGGCGCCTTCTCGACCTCGACCAGGCACATGCGGCAGTTGGCCGCGATCGAGAGCTTGGGGTGGTAGCAGAAATGCGGCACGTAGATGCCGAGGCGCTTGGCCGCCTCGATCACCGTGGTGCCGTGCGGCACTTCGATCTCGCGCCCGTCGATACGGACCTTGACGGTGGCCATCGCCTAGGCGGCCTCGCGCAGGGGGCGCGGCGCGTGCGCGCCCGCCCGGCCCCGCTTCGGCTCGACGTCCGGCCCCTGCACCAGGCAGCGCTGGTGCGCGATGTGGTGCTCGAACTCGGCGCGGTAGTGCTTGAGGAAGCTCTTTACCGGCAGCGCCGCAGCGTCGCCGAGCGCGCAGATGGTGCGCCCGGCGATGTTGTCCGCGACCTCGTCGAGCAGCGCCAGATCCTCCGTCCGGCCGTGCCCGGTCTCGATGCGGTGCACCACCCGGTAGAGCCAGCCGGTGCCTTCGCGGCACGGCGTGCACTGGCCGCAGGACTCCTCGAAGTAGAAATACGCGAGGCGCTCGAGCGCACGCACCATGCAGGTGGTCTCGTCCATCACGATGACCGCGCCCGAACCGAGCATCGAGCCCGCCTTGGCGATCGAGTCGTAGTCCATGTCGGTCTGCATCATGATGTCGGCCGGCAGCACCGGCATCGAGGAACCGCCCGGGATCACGCCCTTGAGCCTCCTGCCGTCGCGCATGCCGCCCGCCATCTCGAGCAGCTTCGCGAACGGCGTGCCCAGGTTCACTTCGTAGTTGCCCGGGCGGCGCACGTGCCCCGTGACGGAAAAGATCTTGGTGCCGCCGTTGTTGGGCCGCCCGAGGGCGAGGAACGCCTCGCCGCCGTTGCGGATGATCCAGGGCACCGCGGCGAAGGTCTCGGTGTTGTTGACCGTGGTCGGCTTGCCGTACAGGCCGAAGCTCGCCGGGAACGGCGGCTTGAAGCGCGGCAGGCCCTTCTTGCCCTCGAGGGAATCGAGCAGCGCGGTCTCCTCGCCGCAGATATAGGCCCCGTAGCCCGCGTGCGCGTACAGCTCGAAGGAGTAGCCCGAGCCGAGGATGTCGGCGCCGAGGTAGCCGGCGGCGTAGGCCTCGCGCAGCGCTTCCTCGAACTGCTCGTAGACCTCCCAGATCTCGCCGTGGATGTAGTTGTACCCGACGGTGGCGCCCATCGCGTAGCCGCCGATCACCATGCCCTCGATCACCGCGTGCGGGTTGTAGCGCAGCAGGTCCCGGTCCTTGCAGGTGCCGGGTTCGCCCTCGTCGGAGTTGCACACGACATATTTCGCCCCGGGGAACTGGCGCGGCATGAACGACCACTTCAGCCCGGTCGGGAAGCCCGCGCCGCCGCGGCCGCGCAGCGCCGACCTCTTCACCTCGGCGATCACGTTCTCCGGGGGCACCTTCGCGGCGAGCAGCTTCTTCAGCGCGGCATAGCCATCGCGCGCCTCGTAGTCCTGCAGCCGCCAGTTGCGGCCGTCGAGGCCGCGCATCAGGATGGCGTCGGATCCGTAATCGAGCATCTCAGGCCCCGGCGGCGGGCGCGGCGCGCAGCTCGGCGAGCAGCGCGTCGAGCTTTTCCCGCGTCATGTAGTCGCACATGCGCTTGTTGTTGACCAGCACCACCGGCGCCATGGCGCACGCCCCCATGCACTCGCCTTCCTTGAGGGTGAAGCGGTCGTCGGCCGTGGTCTCGTTGAATTCGATCCCGAGCTCCGCCTTCAGGTGGTCGGCCGCCTCGAGCGCGCCCTGCAGCCCGCAGGGCAGGCAGGTGCAGATCGTGAGCTTGAACCTCCCGGTCTCGCCGACGTTGTACATGGTGTAGAAGCTCGCCACCTCGTACACCGCCACCGGCGCCATGCCGAGGTAGCGCGCGACGTAGTCCATCGTTTCGGTCGAGAGCCACCCCTTCTCGTCCTGCGCGACGATCAGCGCCGCCATCACCGCCGAAGCCTTGCGGTCGGGCGGGTACTTGGCGATCTCGCGGTCGATCCGCTTGAGCGATTCGGCGGAGAGCATGCCGGCCCCTAGCGGTCGATCTCGCCGAACACGATGTCCATCGTGCCGATGATCGCGACCGCGTCAGCGATCATGTGGCCGCGCGCCATCTCGTCCATCGCCGCGAGGTGCGGGAAGCCGGGCGCGCGGATCTTGAGGCGGAACGGCTTGTTGGCGCCGTCCGAGACCAGGTAGATGCCGAACTCGCCCTTGGGATGCTCGACCGCGGCGTAGGCCTCGCCCTCGGGCACGTGCATGCCCTCGGTGAACAGCTTGAAGTGGTGGATCAGCTCCTCCATGTTCGCCTTCATCTCCTCGCGCGAGGGCGGCGCCACCTTGTGGTTGTGCGTGATCACCGGGCCGGGGTTGGCGCGCAGCCAGTGGATGCACTGCCGCACGATGCGGTTCGCCTGGCGCATTTCCTCGACGCGCACCAGGTAGCGGTCGTAGCAGTCGCCGTTCACGCCCACCGGGACGTCGAACTCCATGCGGTCGTAGACCTCATAGGGCTGCTTCTTTCTCAAGTCCCACTCGACGCCCGAGCCGCGCAGCATCGGGCCGGTGAAACCCAGGGCGAGCGCGCGCTCGGCCGGGACCACGCCCACGCCCACCGTGCGCTGCTTCCAGATGCGGTTCTCGGTGAGCAGCGTCTCGTAGTCGTCGACGCAGGCCGGGAAGCGCTCGCTGAAATCCTCGAGGAAATCGAGCAGCGAGCCCTGCCGCGCGCGGTTCATCTGCTCGAGCGCGCGCGCATTGCGCGACACCTGGGCGCGGTACTGCGGCATCCTCGCGGGAAGATCGCGGTACACGCCCCCCGGGCGGTAGTAGGCGGCGTGCATGCGCGCGCCGGAGACCGCCTCGTACGCGTCCATCAGGTCCTCGCGCTCGCGGAAGCAGTACAGGAACACGGTCATGGCGCCGATATCCAGGCCATGCGCGCCGAGCCACAGCAGGTGGTTGAGGATGCGCGTCACCTCGTCGAACAGGACACGGATGTACTGGGCGCGGATCGGAACCTCGACGCCGAGCAGCTTCTCGATCGCCATGACGTAGGCGTGCTCGTTGCACAGCATCGACACGTAGTCGAGCCGGTCCATGTACGGCACCGACTGGATGTAGGTCTTGTGCTCGGCGAGCTTTTCGGTGGCGCGATGCAGCAGGCCGATGTGCGGGTCGGCACGCTGGATCACCTCGCCATCCAGCTCCAGCACCAGGCGCAGCACGCCGTGCGCCGCCGGGTGCTGGGGGCCGAAGTTGAGCGTGTAGTTGCGGATCTCGGCCACGCTAGCGGTCCTCGGCGTAGTGCGCCTCGCGCACGATGCGCGGCGTGGTCTCGCGCGGCTCGATCGTCACCGGCTGGTAGATCACCCGCTTCTGCTCCGGGTCGTAGCGCATCTCGACGTGGCCGGAGAGCGGGAAGTCCTTGCGGAACGGGTGGCCGATGAAGCCGTAGTCGGTGAGGATGCGGCGCAGGTCCGCGTGGCCTTCGAACACGATGCCGTAGAGGTCGAACGCCTCGCGCTCGAACCAGTTGGCGGCCGGCCAGACCTCGGTGAGCGAGCGCACCATCGGGAAGTCGTCGTCCGGGCAGAAGGTGCGCAGCCGCAGCCGCCAGTTGTGCGCGAGCGAGAGCAGATGCACCACCACGGCGAAGCGCGGGCGCCGCCGCGCCTCGTCGGGCACCCGGTCGCCGTAGGTCTGGTAGTCCAGCCCGCAGAGGTCGATCAGCTCCTCGAAGCGCAGCTCCGGGGCGTCGCGCAGCAGGCGCGCCGACTCGACGTAGTCGGCCGCCTTGACTTCCAGGGTCAGCTCGCCCAGGCGCTCGCCCAGCGCCGCGGCGCGGGAGCCGGCGGCGTTCCGAATGGCGTCGTGCAGGCGCTGCAGCTTCGGCTTCATGGGGGCGTCAGCGCGTGGTATGGATCGCACGTCAGCGTGCGATGGTGTTCGTTCGCCTGATCTTGTTCTGCAGCTGCACGATGCCGTAGAGCAGCGCCTCGGCGGTCGGCGGGCAGCCCGGCACGTACACGTCCACCGGCACGATGCGGTCGCAGCCGCGCACCACCGAGTACGAGTAGTGGTAGTAGCCGCCGCCGTTGGCGCACGAGCCCATCGAGATCACCCAGCGCGGCTCGGCCATCTGGTCGTACACCTTGCGCAGCGCCGGGGCCATCTTGTTGCACAGCGTCCCGGCGACGATCATCACGTCGGACTGGCGCGGGCTCGGCCGGAACACGACCCCGAAGCGGTCGAGGTCATAGCGGGCCGCGCCCGCGTGCATCATCTCCACCGCGCAGCAGGCGAGGCCGAAGGTCATCGGCCAGAGCGACCCGGTTCGGGTCCAGTTGATGAGCTTGTCGGCCGTGGTGGTGACAAAGCCTTGCTGGAGCACGCCCTCTATTCCCATTCCAGCGCTCCCTTCAGCCACTCGTAGACGAATCCGACCACCAGGATTCCGAGGAACAGCATCATCGAGAGGAAGCCGAACAGCCCGATGTCGCCGAGCGCCACCGCCCAGGGGAAGAGGAACGCGATCTCGAGATCGAACAGGATGAACAGGATCGCGATCAGGTAGTAGCGCACGTCGAACTTCATGCGCGCGTCCTCGAAGGGCTCGAAGCCGCATTCGTAGGGCGAGAGCTTTTCCGGGTCGGGCCGGCGCGGCCCGAGCAGCGCTCCGAGCACGATAGGCACGACGCCGACGGCAAGGGCGACGAGCAGGAACAGCAGGATCGGGAAGTACTCGGCAAGCATCGGCTGCGTTTGTTCCTGGGTCCCCGCTCGGCTAAATGTTGGTGCCCACGAGCAGACTCGAACTGCTACGGCTGATTAGGCCACTAGCCCCTCAAGCTAGCGTGTCTACCAATTTCACCACGTGGGCAGATCGCCTCGTGACGCTGGAGGCGATTATCCCTCAATTCGGCACATCCTTCGCCTTCGAGCCTTCCGCCGGCGCTGCTGCCGGTTTCGGGATGTCGGTCGCGGCGGGCTTTGGAATGTCGCTCGCCGGCGCTGCGGGCGCCTGCGGCGCGGGCTTTGCCGGCGCCTGCTGGCCCGCCTTGACCGCGTCCATCACGCCGCCCCCGGTCTTCGGCTTGCTCGTCGCGACGTAAGCGAGGCCGAGGCTGGTGATGAAGAAGATGGTCGCCAGCACCGCGGTGGTGCGAGACAGGAAGTTGGCGGAGCCGGTGGCGCCGAACAGGCTGCCCGAGGCGCCGCCGCCGAAGCCCGAGCCCATGTCGGCGCCCTTGCCGTGCTGAAGCAGCACCAGGCCGATGATCGCCAGCGCGATCAACACGTGCAGCACGACGATCACGTTGAACCAGAAATCCATG
>Ga0187892_10000623_pt1 | contig 90211 bp, 61 predicted proteins | sample MA1701073metaG_FD_139345 | JGI IMG/M metagenome (GOLD analysis project Ga0187892, IMG submission 139345) | Bio-ooze microbial communities from a basaltic lava cave in the Kipuka Kanohina Cave System on the Island of Hawaii, USA - MA170107-3 metaG ... | reverse complement strand
TCTAGAAGATGGCGTGCGGCTATCGCAATCGCGATCGATTCAGAGTCGCGATCTACTTCCATCTCGGGGGTCTCGATCTCTATCCAAGGCCGTGAGGGAACCCACACGAAACCCCGAAGCGCCCCATTCCGCTTTGATGAGTCGATCGGAGTCGTTGAAAGTCCCGGCCGTTCGTGTAGCCTTGTACCCGAAAGACCCACTCGACCTCTCGCGAACGAAGGCGAACGACCATGAGACGATCATCTCGCATCTTCGTGCCGGCCGCTGTCGCGGCGGTCCTCGCACTCGCGCTGGCCGTCCTTCTCGTGACGGGAGGATTCGACTTTCTCGTCGGCGCCGAGCGAGCGCCGGTTTCCTGGCTCATCGTGAACGGGGAGGCCGTTCCGGGCCCCTGGCGGGCGTCCGTCGAGAACGGTTGGGCATACGTGAACGGGCGTCCATTTCTCGATCCGAAGCGTCAACCCGTTCTCGAGACGCCCCCCGAGAGGCGCATCCGGATCGAGGAGATCGAAAACATCGTCCGGTCGATCCGCGCCGAGTGCGAGGAGGTCGAGGGCCTTCGCGATCGCATCGATCTCGCATCGCGGCGACTGGCCTCGGAGCCGCTCGCGCGGGAAATCGCGCCGTACGACCACGGCGTGAAGGTCGTCTTCGACTGGGAGGGGAGCTCCCGGCCTCTCCCTCTTCTCATCGACCTCGTGCACCTGTCGGATGCGACGAAACCGAGCGGCGGCAGCGATCTCCTCTCCTACGCCGAGGGCGTGCTCGAGCGCCTCGACACCGCCGGCACTCTCGTCATCATCGAGAATGGAGGGGTCCGCACGTACGGCCCCGAGCGGGGCGGAGAGGTGCTCCGCGCGGTCGAGTCGATCGTTCGAGATCATCCGGCCGTGAAGGATCGGATCGAGCTGCTGGTTCCCCTGGTCGGTCCCGAGGCCGCGAAGTCCGTCGCGGTTTCCTATCGATCACCGGACGCCGTTCGGGACGCCGCGGAGCGTGAGAAATGCAGTCCGAAGAGCGCGAGGAACGCGCAGGTCTTGGACGGGAACTTGGAACCACCGAACGTGAACGCCAAGGGGCCCTCCAGGGACAACTACCGCTTCCACAGATCCTGCCCGACCGGCGGGGGCACGACGCCGAGCACGACCGTCAATCTCGGGTTCGACCCCGTGCCGCGACCGGGGCCGATCATGTTCTGCGAGCAGATCGGCCAGCCTCTGCCAGAAGGCCATGTCTGGGTCATCGTCGATCCCCCGGCGGGACTGCCTCCCGGCGCGCTGGCGAGAATGGCGGCATCCGAGATCAACATCAGCGAGGCGAACCGGGACTCAAGCGGCGAGCTCATCGTCTACGCGACCGCCTCCGGCAACGGCTTCACCCTCTCGGGCGTCAACGGATACACCGCGCCGCGCGTCTCGATCGAAGACAAGTCGAAGCTGCCGGAGATCTCGCTGCAGCGCCCCGCCGCGAGCGGTCCCGTGCCGATCGGCGCCTCCAAGACTTCGGTTCCCCCTGCCGTCGCCGCGGTTCTGACGGGGGTCGTGACGTTCAGCGGGACGATCAGCGGGCAAGACCCCGCCGCCGGGCCGTCGATCGCGAAGGCGGGCACCGGACGCGGGATCGTCTCCGTCCGGACAGGCGACTTCTCTTCCGTCGGCGATCTCGTGCAGGCGATGGTCGTCGAGCTCGTGTTGCGCGGCATCGACGCGTCGCAAATCTCCGCGAACGAGCTTCGGATCGTGCTCGCAGATCCGGACGCGAGGAAGCTCGTCTTCGGTTGCACGGACGAGACGCTCCACGTCGAAGGGTCCCTGGGAGACGATTGATCGCGCGGCAATCCCGTCATGTCCCGGGTTTGCCTGTAGACTCGTGCCGATACCCTCACCCTTCTTCGGAGACCGTCATCCCGTGAGCCAGCCCGACGCCGCCGCCTCGACGGCGCTCCGCCGCGTATTGAAGCGCATCCTCGAAGGGCGCTTCGGCATGGTCCCCGACGTGATCCAGAGCGCCTGCGACGCCGTGGGCCCCGGCGAGCCGCTCGAGACGCTCGTCGTCGAGGCCGCGCTCGTGAAGGACATGTCGATCTTCCAGGACCGGCTGCAAGAGGCCTAGCCGATCCGGCCGCGGCGGCGCGTCTGCACGCGACGCGTTCGAGGCTAGTCGAGCGGGTTCGACATCCCGTCCCGCTCGAACTCCTTCCGGAGCGCGGCGAGGGCCCGCGCCAGGAGTTTTTTCACCGCGTTCTGCGTGCGCCCCAGGGCGCTGGCGGCCTCGGCCATCGATCGCTCCTCGATTCTCACGAGCGAGATCGCGAGCCGGTATTCTCGCGGCAGCCGGGCGAGCCTCCGGGCAAGTTCCTCCGTCGCCTCGCCTCGACGGGCCGCGGCCGTCGGAGTCGTGCCCGTCCCGGCGTGCCGCGAGAGAACCGTCGTCCCCGTCCCGGGCGCGAAATCTGACTTGGCACGCGAGCGCCCGCCGCCGCGCTTCTTGCGCTGACAGAAGTGCCGGTACATTTCGCGCATCTTGTTCAGCGCAATGCGGCTCAACCAGGCGTAGAGCGAGCCGGGCTTGTCGTACCGGAACGACCCGAAATGACGGGCCGCCTCGAGGTACGTCTCCTGAAGGACGTCTCGTGCTTCGACCTTGTCGCGGAGGTCGTCGCTCAGGCGCCGCTCGATCAAGGACTCGAGCCGCGAGCTGTACGTGCCGAAGAGGCTCTCGTAGGCGACGAGATCGCCGCTCTTCGCCCGCTCGACGAGCTCCCGCGTCCTTCGTGAAGACGCTTCCATTCCGCTTATTCTAGCCGTCGAAGGACGATCCGCGCCGATGGCGTCGGCGGCGGCTCCGGCGACGGCCGTCGCCGATCGCGCGGGCTAGAATGGGCGCGAGGGAGGGGAGGCTCTCGCGCCCATGAACCGACGCCGACTCGGCGACTTCGAGCTTCTCCGCCGAATCGGAGGAGGCGGGATGGGGACGGTGTACCTGGCCGTCCAGCTCTCGCTCGGGCGCCGCGTCGCTCTCAAGGTCCTCCCGGGCGCGCAGGCCCTGGAGCCGGAGAACGTCATCCGGTTCCGGCGCGAGGCCCGGGCGATCGCGCGGCTCGCTCATCCGAACATCGTTCCCGTCCACATGATCGGCGAGGAGGACGGCGTTCATTTCATCGTCATGGACTTCGTCGACGGGCGCTCCCTCTCGGACATCATCGGCGAGCTCTCGGATCGACGGAGCGACGCGACGCGGGTCGCCGGCCTCGGCGGGCCGGCTCACGGGATGGCCGTGGCGCGCATCGGCATGCGCGTCGCCGAGGCTCTGCATTCGGCGCACGGGGAAGGGATCATCCACCGAGACGTCAAGCCTTCGAACGTCCTCCTCACCGGCGACGGGACGCCACTCCTGATCGACTTCGGCATCGCGCGCGACGCCGCGAGCACGTCCATGACGGGCGCGGGTCACTTCGTTGGGAGCCTCTTCTACTCCAGTCCGGAGCAGGTGAGCGGCGCGCCGTCCGAAATCGATCACCGCACGGACATCTACTCGCTCGGCGCGACGCTCTACGAACTGCTTGCGCTCCGTCCCTACATGCGGGTGAGCTCGACCCGCGAGCTCCTGTCGCGGATCCCGCTCGTCGAGCCTCCGCCGCTTCGAGGCGGGCCGTTCCCCGTCCCGAAGGTCCTCGAGACCGTCGTGCTCCACGCGATGGAGAAGGACCGCTCGCGGCGCTACGCGACCGCGCGCGACTTCGCCGGCGACCTCCGCCGCTTCGTCGACGGGGAGCCCGTGCTGGCTCGTCCGGTGGGGCCGATCACGCGCCTCACGCTCAAGGCGCGACGCCGTCCCGTGATGACGGCCGCGCTATTCCTTTTCTTTCTTCTCCTCGTCGTCGGTGCCTATGCCATCCGCCTCACGGGCCGTGAGGAACAGCGGCGGCGCGACGTCGCGGTGACGGAGCTGGTCGAGGAGGCGGGAGCGTACGCGAACTTCGGATACCCCGCCCACGCGATCAAGCTCCTCGACCGGGCCCTCTCGATCGATGCGGGTAACCTCGACGCCCTTCTGCACCGGGGCCTCGCGCACGCGGACATGTCCCGCTCCGACCGGAACGCCGCGAATGATCTCGCGGCGGTGATCTCGCGGGCTCCGGACACGTGGGCCGCTGCATTTCGCCTCGGCGACCTTGCGAAGCGACTCGGGGACGAGGGCCTGAGACGAACCGCCCTCGACGCCATCGGAGTCCGCCGGCCGACGAAGGCCATCGACTTCTACCTCGAGGCCCGCGCGAAGAGGGACACGGATCCGCGCGCGGCGCTCGAACTCGCGAGGCAAGCCGAGGAGCTGGACCCGCGAAACCTCGCCAACCTCCAACTGATTGCGTGGCTCTGCCACCGGACGGGCGACCGGACGCGGCTCTACGCCGCGACACGGGCCACCGTGGCGCTGAAGCCGCGCGCGTGGTGGGCCCTCTTCGATCTCGCCGTCGCCGAGTTCCAGAACGGCTGGCTCGAAGAGGCGGTCCGACACTACGGCGAGGCCGTGAAGAGCTGTCCGGGCGACGCGCACGAGGCGTACCAGGTCCGGCTCCGGCGGCAGTTCGCCGGGGCGCTCCTCGCGGTCCGCCGGTTCGACGAGGCCGAGCGGGAGGCGCGCACGGCCGTCGAGATCGACGAGCGGAGCTCCGAGGCCTGGGACACGCTCGGAGTCGTCCTCATGGCTCGCGGTCGAGCAGACGAGGCGAAGGCCTCCCTCGACGAAGCGCTCGGCCTCGACGAAGGAAACGCGCTCGCGCGCGCGCACCGCGCCCGGATCCTCATAGCGACGGACCCTTCCGCGGGCCTGCGCGAGTCGGAGAGGGCCGTCGCCTCGGAACGCTCGGGAGAGCGACAACTGGCCGAGCTGTGGGCTGTTCTCGGGGAAGCCCGGAAAGCCTGTGAAGACGCGGACGGCGCGCTTCAGGCGTTCCGCCGAGCCGTCGAGATCGAGCCGACCCACGCAACGGCGGTCTTGGGGACGCTCGACCTTCTCGTCGCGCGAGGCGACACGGCCGAGGCCGGTTCGGTCGCCGTCCGTGCGGTTTCTCATCCCGAGGCGCGATCGGACCTCTTGTGCCGCCTCGCCGGTTGGTTCCTCGACGCTCTTCGTGAGCCGGCGAGAGCTCTCGACTGCGCTCGCCGTGCGATCGAGCGCGAGCCGACCAGCGCGGAGGCGTTCATCGCGCTCGCTCGCGCGGCGCGCGCCGTGTCGGATCTCTCGGACGACCCCTCCACTATCGAGGCGGCGCGTCTTGAGCTCTCCCGGGCGGCGCCGCGCCTTTCCGACGACCCGGCTCTCCTCCGGCGGATGGACCGCGCCCTCGCGGATCTCGACGATCCGATACTCGCGGAGGCGGTCTTTCGCCGTGGTCTGGCGGAGAATCCCGACCGGGCCCTCCTTTGGGACCGGCTCGGCCGGCTCCTTCGCACCGAGTGTCGATTCGGCGACTCGACCGAAGCGTTCGAGGAAGCGTGCGAGAGGGAACCGGCGAATTACCGGAGGCACGGCTCTCTCGCGGACGCTTACTACATGGAAGGGCGCTTCGCCGACGCTCTCTCCGGGTACGAGCGAGCGCTCGCGATGGAGCCGCGCGAGACGCGGATCCGTGTCAACCGCGCCTGCGCGCTCCATCTCGTCGGCCGCCGAGACGAAGCGGTGGACGACCTCGAGAAGATCGTCGAGGCCGATCCCGGGCTCCTCCTCGCTCGCCTGACCCTCGGGTTCTTCCTCCTCGGGACGGACCCGGCGCGATCCCGCGATCTTCTCGAAGGTGCGGCGCGCAGTGCGCCCGCCGACGCCCGGCTCAAGGCCTACCTCTCGATGGCGTGCGAGGCTCTCGGGGACGCGGCCGGGGCATCGGCCCATCTCGCCGCAGCGTACGCCGCCGGGTTCCGGGCGCCGGATCCGGATGCAGTCGACGGACGAAGCGAAGATCCGCGCTGGCTCGCCCGGCTTCGCGGTGTGCTCACCACCCATCGTCCCGACAAGGTGGCGGCCTCCGCCGACGCGGCGCTCCTCTGCGCGAGCCGGCTCGGGAGCGTCCCTCCCGATCTCGCGCGCGCCGGAGACGCCGTCGACCTCGCCTCGAGTCTCGAGGGTCCACACGATCCGGAATCGCTCCGGCGCCTCGCGCGGGCCTGTCGCCAGCTCGGCCGGCGAGACGAAGCCCGTCGCCTCTGCGAGGAGGCGCTCCTCCGACCCGGCCTTCCGCGCGCGCTCCGAGGCGAGGTCGAAGCCATCCGGCGCTGGGCCGATCCCGCCGCGCGCTGACGACGCCGCGCCGGAGGATCTCCCGCGCGCCTCTCCGGGTCAGAACGCGATCGAGCAGTCGATGCCGGGGACATCTTCCTCGCAGACGAAATTGGCCGCACGCGGGCGCTCGTGGCCGAGGGCCGCTCGCGCCGCCGGCGAGAAACGGGTCAGGAGGATCGAGTGACCATCCGGATCGCACTGGGCGTCGTATCCCCTGTTCCGAAGCTCATCCTTCACCTTCTCGAGGATCTCCATCGCGATCTCGTTCACGAGCACGGGAACGGAGACCAGGTCGACGCACTCGGGCATGCCCGGTGGGCACGGATCGATCACTTTGAGCCGGAGGGTACCGCCCCCCGTCGCGACGCCGGTCGCGTGAAGAGCTGGCGCCCGGAGCGCGAACGACCACGGCCTCGTCGTTGAGTCTTCGCCGGCCTGACGCCCCGTCGCAGTGGGCTCGGCCGGCGGGAAGTCGCCCCGCGCCTCGAAGACGTCGAGCCGGCGGAGGCCGTGCGCGCCGCGAAACAAGAGGAAGTCGATCGCGTCGGCTCCGAACGCATCGGCGCCCATGGTCGCGCAATAGGCGATGTTCCCCGTCGGATTGTCGCGCCCGAGAGTCACTCCCGCGTCCGGCATCATGTCGCCGTCCAGGTCGGCGCACGACGCCGGGTCGAAGGCCGCCATCACCCACCAGTCGAACGCTCCCGGGCCGACGATCTCGGCAAGGTCCGCGAAGAAGAGCCCGATCGTCCGCGAATAGGGGATGCCGTCGGGGACCGCCGGGAAGAACACGGCCGGAAACGCCACGTCGTCGAGCAAGACGAGAGGTCTCGGGAGAGACCGCGGGTCCAGATCCTCTCCGAGAGGATTGGAGGCCGAGCGTGGAGAGCTCGGCTGGATCACGAGGTCGAACATCATTCCGCCCGGAAGGCCGCCCGGGGGCACCTTGAGTTGCAAGACGAAGCCGACGTCGAACGGATCCACGGCCGCGAGATTCCCGAGCTCCTCCAGCCGGAACTCGTAGTTCTCCGAAGGCCGGATCGTGATCGGCGAGGGACACTCCCTGAACGTCGACTGGAAGCACTCGAACGAGGCTGTCCAGCCGTCCTGGACCCGTGGAGGCGGCGGCAGGCACGCCGGCCCGCCGAGAGCCCCCGAACCACTCGAGCCGAGCGCCTCCGCGACGAGCCGCAAGCGCGCATCGTCACCCCGGATCCGCAGGACGTGCGGCCTCTCGCCCGGCGGTGCCGGCGGGAGAGCCATGAGCGAGACGGCTGCAAGCCCGAACAAGAGTCGCATGGGACGCTCCTTTTCCCCGCCCGCACATCCATTATCGGTCGCGGGGGTTGACCGGGGGAACCAACTGCCGGGGCGCGCGGAGCCCTCTCGGCTGCGCGCCCCGGCGCGGCGCCGCTTCTTCTGCGGGCCGGAAGGCCGGAAGACGCGTCAGGGAACCACGGCGCCGAAGAGATCTCGCGTGTCGCCGCGATCGTCGGACCAGACGGCAAACCACGAGCCCGCGGAGATGTCGTTGGCCACCGCCACCTGCCGCGCGTCCTCGGCGAAGAACCCCGAGACGTCGACGATCGGGGTGAGGTCTCCCTCGAACGCATCGACCATGCGGCGCCTGACGCGGTAGGTGTCGCCCGGCAGCTTGCCTTCCCAGACGACAAGGAAGTGATTCTCGGTCGGATCGAACGAAACGCGCGCGAGACGCTGCGCGGGGGGCCCGTCCGCGATGACGAAGTGCTCCTCGCAATCGTCCTCGACGGCTCCGGTGTCGGGATTGTCCAGGAGATCGCCGTCCGCCGACACGAACTGTCCCCGGATGTCGAGCCTCGAGCCGCCGGCGCGCTCGCGGTTGTCCGTGAACGTGATGAGGAACTTCCCGGCGTTGCCGTCGAAGGCGATGTCCGGAGCGCCGGTGATGTTCGGCGGATCGTCCACGCAAGCCACGGGGAACGCCGCCCCAACGGCGGGAGCCAGCTCGTCGGTGCCCATCACGCGCGCGAACACCGCGTTGGGCCGGTCCCGGGGCGGCGCCTTGGTCCCTTCGTCCCAGGCGATCATGAACCGATCCGCGTAGATGTTCGCGGCGACGACGGCTCGCCGCTCCTCTTCCGGACCGTTGTGGAAGAGCCAGACGGGGCCCACCGGACCGATGGGAGGCGGATCGACGTAGCGGCCGACGATGTCGCTTCCGTCGCCCCCCAGCGTGGCGTGCCAGACCACGAGAAAGCGGTTCGCGAGAGGATTCCACGCGACGTCGGGACGTCCGCCGGCCGGATCCACCGGACCGATGTCGAAGGCGCCGCCGATGAAGAAACCGCCGGTGTCGATGAAGCGGCCGCGGATCTCGCCCGAGGCCTTGTCGTCCCAGACGACGAGGTACAGGCAGTCGATCGAGTCCTTGGCGATCGCCGGCGTCGCTTGCCGGCCCGGCGGGTCGTCGACGACGAGAGGAAAGCCGAGAGCGGCGCCGGCCGTCGTGATCGCTCGGATGAAGATGTCGCCGCCATCGGCCCGGCGGTCTTCCCAGACGATGGCGTAGATGTCCGGGCAGGGATCGAAGGTCGTGACGTGGCCGGCGATGTCCGGGAAGACCTGCGTGCCGGGCAGGACGTCGATGACGGCCTCGCCTCGGGCGCGGGCTGCGGAGAGGCAGAGGCCGAAAAAGACACACAGGGCGAGACGGGAAGAGGAACTCGCGGCGGGGAGCGACATGGGGCACCTCCTTCGGAGTCGGTCGAAATCACTCGGGCGTGCCGCTCGAGCGCTCCGTTCGCGCTCGACGCGTCACGCTTTCCGAAGGAGTCAAATGACAAACGGGGCTCGAAAGGGCCGCGCGAGAAGGGTTCGCCCGAAGAAAGACCTTTGTTCTCCGCCGTCGGGCCCTGTCAGCGGCCCTCGGCGAACGATGCGGAGTGCACCTTCACCGCGCGGAAAAGGCGGCTCGTCCACGGGCCCATCGGCACGAAGACCGCGGAGACGCGCGGGACGCCCGCGGCGGCGCAGAGACCTTCGATGCGCGTCCGGACGGCGGCGGCGCAGCGGTCGTCGATCTCGACGTACGCGGAGGCGTGTCCCCGCAGGGCGTCCGCGAGCTTCTTTTCGGCGAGCCGCTTCCCGTCCCGGGAGATCCTTCCCTTCTCGTCCACGATCAAGACGAGGACGTCGCCGAGCGGCGGCAGCGCGGCCGGATCCGACGCCGCCGCGCGAAACACGTGCGCCCACAGGTCGATGACGTCGTTCACGGCCTCGCCGAAGCAGGTCCTGTAGACCTGCGCGAGCCTCTCCGCGTCGCGGGCTCCCTTCTCGGTGTAGAGCCGGGCGATCTCGTCGTAGTAGCCGTAGGCCCACCGCGCGTTCTCGACGTGCCACTCCCGGACGTCGTCGATCGCGTCGTGCCGCCCGTCGTACGCGAACGTAGAGCCCGAGAGGGCCTTCCCGACCTTTAGGTCGAGCTTGAGGCCGAGGATCTCGCCGTGCGATTCGAACCCCGTTCCCAACGCCTCGAAGAGAACGTGGTACCAGTTCTCGCTCCGGTCCTTGTCCGAGGTGTGGAGCGGCTGGTCGATGTCGGACACGTAGTGGCTCAAGGCTCCGAACCAGTACGCGACCTTTTCGCGCGGCGCGCCGTTCCGCATCATCGCGACGAGGGCGTCCGAGAGCTCGGCGACGCGGTCGGGCGCGCTCCGTGTGCCGTCGTCGACGTGATAGGTGTGATTCGGGGTGTCCATGAACTTCCGGTCGGGGTCGACCGAGCCGCGCATCACCTCGTCCCAGTGCGCCCGGAGGAAGGAAGCGAGTTCCGGCGGGCTGTGCTCGATCGCGTGCGCAACGAACGTCCGGTGGTCCTTCGTGTTCCAGGCGACGGCGGCCCGGGTCGAGAACACGAGAGAGAATGCGACGAGAAACAGGCTCGCGAATCGAATGCGCATGGCGGGTCCTCCGCCGGATCGGATGAACGACTCGCGACGCTACAGCCCTGACAGCCGGACGTCAAGGAGCCGCGAGCCGCGCCGGGCCTTCGCCACGTCGAGCCGCTCGGATCGCCACCGTCCACTCGGTGCCACGACCGCCGACGCTCGCGGTCACGGCCATAGTGTCGGACAGGGGGCTTCGAGACTCTTGCTCTCGAGGCCGCGATCGTCATGGCCGCGAGTCGTCTGGGCGTACCGATCGTGTTCCTCGCCGTGCTTCTACTGACGGTCGCGATGCTGATCGACGCCAGGATGAACGCGGAGAGGCTCGCGCCGATCTCCGCTGCGCTTCTGATCTCCCTCGCCCTGCTCCGAAGCGGACAGAAGAAGAGGGGATGGATCCGGAACGCAGCGCTCGTCGCGGTGGGCTCCCTCTCGAGCGGCGGATTCGCGCTCTTCGCGACATCCTTCGCCGAGCGACTCCTCGCGAACGACCGGCCGCCGGATCCCTCTCCGGGAGAGGGACTCGCGAGGACGATCATCGCGATCGGCGTCGGAATCGCGGTCGTGCCCATCGCGGCTGTGCTCATGGCGGCCGAGGTTTCCCGAGAAACCCGGAGCGCGAGCGAGACCGCGGAGAGAAGTTAGGGTCGGGAGCGGCCCGGTCGAAGCCGGGGCGGGCCCGCCGAGCGGTCACTTCCGGAACGTGCACGTCGCGAGCGCCTCGACGCGGCCGCTCGCGACGTCCTCCACCTCGAGCTCCATCGTGAGGTCGCAGCCCGCTGCGAGGGCGGGCGGCACCGCGACGCGGATCGATCGAACGGGGTTCTTGTTCGGCCCCACGGTCTTCAAGAACACGCGGGCGTCGTCGTGGCGCGTGCCGTCGCAGTCGACGAAGTTCACCGCGACGCGGATCGGCCTCGACTCGTTCGTCCGGTTCTCGAACGACGCGTCGACGAGGAGCCTCCCGTTCGAGTCCGGCGCGGAAGGGCACGCCGCTTCGAGCGAGAAGATCGGGAGCGGCACGTTCGCGGCCACGGAGAACTCCTGCGCGCTCGCGAGGTCGAAGCCGCGGACCCGGATCGACCACCGTCCGGAAACGGGCCGGTCGGCCACGGCCTGCTCGAGGTTGTTCAGGTGGTCGGCGAGTCGGCTGGCCGCCCGGATGTCGCCGGGCGCGATCGGATCGATGCCGGTCAGGCTCCCGTCGTACGGCTCGTGCGGCAACGGCGTCAGGGAGTACGGGAGGTGCGTCACAGAGAGCGGCGAGAAGAGCGTGAGGTCGAGGTCGTTTACGAGCTTGGGTACGGTGTTGTCCTCGGCCGGGTTCCCGGGTTCGTCGTCCCACGCGATCGTCACCTTGAGCGTTTCGAGGCCCGGGGGCACTTCGATCGCGAGCGTGCGCACGACCCCCGTCGCGGGAACCGAGAACGTCCGGAGCCGGCGCTCCCTCACGAGATCGACGGCGGCCTTCGCGTCGACGAGCCCGAACCCGGTCGAGAAGTCGGGGCCGAGGGGATACGTCACCGGCGCGCCGGTGTCCGGGCTCACTGCCGAGATCGAGCCTGCCAGGTCGCGCGCGGTCTCCGCGAGCACCGCCTTCACGGCCGCGGGCGGCATCGGCTCCGAGTCGATGTCGACGCCGTACGTCGACGCGTATTCCTTGAGGACGAGCGCCACCACTCCCGCCGCGCACGGCGTCGCCATCGACGTCCCGCAGGCGTGGCGGTACGCGCCGCCCGGCCAGTTCGTCGAGTAGATCCCGCCGATCGTCGAGCATCCCGGCGCGACGACGTCCGGCTTCATCCGGCCGTCGAACGTGGGTCCCATGGACGAAAAAGACGTCAGCGTGTCGTCGTTCGAGTTCGTCGCGCCGACCGAGATCGTGTTCTTCGCGGACGTGAAGACCGCGTAGTAGCCGACGAGCGGACCGTACTGGCGGAAGGTGCCGTTGTTCCCCGCCCCGAAGACGATCGTGATCGGGCGGCCGGGCGCGACCCCGAGATCGCCGCGAACGTAGGAGTCGAGGTCCATCGCACGCGCGTCGTAGCGCGACTCGACCGACTGCACCCACGAGTTCGTCGTGACGTCGCAGCCGAGGGCGTTGATCGCCTCGTCGTAGTCGGTCGCGGCCGTCGAGAGCGTGTACGCCGCGATGCCGGCCTCGGGCGCCATGCCGCGCCACTGGTACGGCGAGCCGCCGTTTGGCTGCGAGCGAAGGCCGCTCCCCGCCGCGATCCCGGCGCAGTGCGTGCCGTGCCAGGGGACCGTCTCGCCGAACGGAGGCCGAACGCGGATGATCCGCCCCGAGAAATCGAGATGCGCGTCGTCGACGCCCGTGTCGAAGACGGCGATCTGCACGCCGCGGCCGCTCCGGTCGTAGCTCGGCACCGGTCCGAGAACGAAGTTCTGCGCTTCGTCGACGCGCGTCGCGACGCGGGCGACGTCGTTCAGGAGGTCCATCGGGCGGTTGCCGGTCTCGATCCACATCACGACGGGGTCCGCCTCGATCTCCGGAACGCGCTCGAGGGGCGCGGCGAGGCTCACGTGCCGCGGGCCCTCCGCCCGGGCGTCCGCGTCGAAGCGAGAAAGCCGGGCGAGCGCCTCGGACAGCGCCACGTCGCGGAACGTGACGATTGAGAGCCGGAGGAGGCCGCCCGGCTCGACGGCCTCGGGAGGGATCGCGCCCGTCCGGAGCTCGCGCGACAGCCGGTCCCCGGGGGCGAATGGGAGCGCCGCGCGGATCGCGGGATGCTCGACCGCCGCGGGCGACGCGGCGCGCGCGAACCACCCCAGCTCGCGGATCGGCGAGAGGAGGGAGAGCCCGCGGGCGAGCATCTCCGCGCGTTCTCCCGACTCGAGGGGGCGCCCAAGCTGGACGAGGACCGGCGCCGGAGCGTGCTCGAGGGACGCACGGAGCGCGGGGTCGACGCCCTCCTTCGGAACGAAGGTCCGCGCGTCGAGCCGGATCGGCGGCGCCGGGCCCGGAGCCGGCGCGAGGTCCGAGCCGAGAAGACACCCGAGAAAGAGGACGAAGCTGCCGGTCATGGGTGGGCCTCCGAGCGGGAGACCCATTGGACCACGCTCCTCCCGCCCCGTCAGCCGGCGCGGTCCTCGTTTCCTCCCGTCAGGGCGAATCGGATCGGGAGATCGATCTCCCCCTCGATCCGCTCTCCGCCGCGGCGCGCGGGCTCGAACGCCCACCCGCGGACCGCGTCGAGCGCCGCGGCGTCGAGAATCTCGCAGCCGGTCGACTCGATGATCCACGCGCCGAGGCAGCGGCCGTCCTTCGAGACGCGAGCACGGACGACCGCGAGCCCCTCGAAGCCGCGGCGGCGCGCCGCGCTCGGGTACTCCGGAGGCCGGTTGACGGCGCCGAGCGGCGCGGGCGCGGTCGTGACCGAGGGAGAGGGGGCCGTCTCTACGGTCTCGGCCTCGGCGGGCGGCGGCGTCGCGACCTTCCAAGAGATCTCCCGGCCGAAGGGGACGACGGGAGTCGCCTCGGCGGCGGGATCAAAGGCGTCGAGAGGCTCGAGCGCGACGTCGTCCGGCGGTTCCGCGAGCTCGACGAGAGGCTCGATCTCGACGTCGTCCGGCGGCACGAACGCGGCGACCTCGGGCTCGAGGCGAGTGACTTGCGGCGGAAGGGCTTCGGCGAAGCGCGACTCGATCACGGGCTCGGGCGACGGCCGCCGTTCCGCGAGGATCGCGCCGAGCCCGAGCGACGCGACGACGACGGCGCCTCCGCCATGGAGGAGGAGCGAGGCGGCGAGGGAGAGCTCTCGAGCGCGCGGCGGCATGCGAACGGGTTTCGTGGCCCGGGACGGCCCCGCGGTTCAGCCGCCCCGGCCGCCTCCCCCTGCGCACTGGCCGCGGTGCCTGAGGGCGTGGTCGGCGAGAACGAGCGCCACCATCGCCTCAACCATCGGCACCGCGCGCGGGAGGACGCACGGGTCGTGGCGCCCTTCCGCGACGATCGTCCGGCGCCGTCCCTTCACGTCGGCCGTCCGCTGCGGCTTCATGATCGTGGCCGTGGGCTTGAACGCGACCCGGATCACGACGTCCTCTCCGTTCGAGATCCCGCCCTGGACGCCGCCCGAGCGGTTCGACTGCGTGCGCACGCGCCCGCCCTTCACGGTGAACGGGTCGTTGTGGCGCGAGCCGGTGAGGAACGTGCCCGCGAACCCCGACCCGATCTCGAACCCTTTCGTCGCCGGGAGCGACATGACCCCCTTCGCGAGGTCGGCCTCGAGCTTGTCGAAAACGGGGTCGCCGAGCCCGACCGGAACGCGCCGGGCGACGCACTCGACGACCCCTCCGACCGAGTCGCCCGCGTCGCGCATCGACTCCACGAGCGAGATCATCTTCATCGCGGCGCGATCGTCCGGGCAGCGCATGACGCTCGACTCGACCGCCTTGCGCGTGACGCGCGACGGGTCGATCCGGTCCGCGTCCACGTCGCGGACGCGCCGCACCCACGCGAGGATCTCGGTGCCGAAGTCGCGCGCGAGGAGTTTTCTCGCGATCGCTCCGGCGGCGACGCGGCCAATCGTTTCGCGCGCGCTCGCGCGGCCGCCGCCCTGCCAGTTCCGGATGCCGTACTTCGACTGGTAGGTGTAGTCCGCGTGCGACGGCCGGTAGAGGTCCTTGAACGACCGGTAGGCCTCGGGCCGCGCGTCCTTGTTGCCGACGAAAAGCGAGATCGGCGTGCCGAGAGTCTTCCCCTCGAAGACGCCCGAGAGGATCGTCACGCGGTCCTCCTCCGCACGCGGGGTCGTCACCCTGCTCTGGCCCGGGCGCCGGCGGTCGAGCTCCACCTGGATCTCTCGCTCCGAGACCTCGAGCCGCGGCGGGCACCCGTCGACGATCGCGCCGACGCCGCCGCCGTGCGACTCGCCCCAGGTCGTGACGCGGAAGGCGTGTCCGAACGTGTTGCCGTTTCCCATGTGCGTCAGCGCGCCGGCGGCGCGGCGTCCTCCCGTTTCAGATCGTCGAGGGTCACCGCCCGGGCGCCGAACCCCCCGGAGCGGACGGGCCAGAATGCGTAGCGCGCGTCGCGGAGGAAGACGACCGTGCGGCCCTTCGCGTCGCGCCCGATCTCCGCGCAGAGAAAGCGCGCGAAGCGCTCGATCGCGCGGCCCGACGGCGTCTCAAGCGCGGCGCGGACCCGGGCGTCGTCGAGGTTTCGCGGCACGGCGACCCATTCGCGGCGACCGTCCGCGAGCGCGGACACCGACGCACGGCGCATCTCCGTTTCGGTCTCGACGAGGACGTCCCACTCGACCGGATCCGCGGGCTGCGGGATCCGCGCGACCGAGAGCGCCGAAGGCCCGATCTCGGGCGCGACGCGCGCGGTCGCGACCTCGCGGAGCGCCAGGACGGCGAGCGCGTAGACGCCGGTGAGGGCAAGAGCGCCGAGCGGCGCCCGCCGGTCCTCGCGCAGCACGCCGAGGACGCGGCCGAGCGCAATGACCGCGCCGCCGGCGAGGAACGCGGGGAGGCGCCACCCCGGCGCCCGCCCGCTCAAGCCGATGATCGCGACGAAGACGAGAAAGAGCGACGCCAGCGCGACCGTCGTCCACCGGCCCTTGGGCGCGTGCCACGCGAGCGCGCCGCCGAAGAGGAGCCAGAGCCACGGATCCACGATGAAGAAGAGGTCCCCGTGGATCCGCCTCTCGGAGAACGGCAGGAGGAGCCGCACGCCGTACGTGTTGGTCCAGTCGAGCGCGAGGTGCGAGAGGAGCGCCAGCGCCGAGACGATCGCGAGGCAAAGAGGCCCCGGCGTCGGCACGTGGCGCTTCCGCGCGATGAAGTCGAGCCCGTACGCCAGCACGGCCGTCTGCACCGCGACTCCGAAGAACGAGTGCGTGATGCCGCGATGGTGGAGAAGGTACGAGTCCGAGTCGCCGAAGAAGCGCATGACGCCGTCGGCGTCGGGGAGATTGGCGCCGATGACGCACGCGGCGGTGGCCGCCGGCCCGTGACGGTCGAGCCCGGCGCGCGCCATCGCGAGGCCGAACAGCGTGTGAACGATGTTCTCCACGGGCGTCCGAGTCTACAAGGCCCGCTATACTCGGTCCTTCCTGACGCTGGCCGGCCGCAACCGAGATCGTTCGATTCCATGAAAGAGATCAAGGACGAAGTCATCCCGGTGGACGAGGCCAACCGCCGCCTCGGGAAGTCGTTCGGCGACGCCTTCTGGGAGTTCCTAGTGAAGCGGCTCAACTACAAGGAGTGCCGCTTCGACCGGAAGGCGCGGACGATCGTCATCCCGTCCTTCGTTCCGTTCGAGGAGCTTTTCGCCGAGATCTTGAAGGAGATGGAGTCGCGGCAGAACGACTTCCGCCCGTGCGGGGCGTGCGGCGAGTATCGCGACGCGGGCTCGGACCCGGGCATCTTCGGGGACCCCCGGCGCCTCGAGGGGTTCATCTGCGAGCCCTGCGCGCGAGAGATGAGCGCGTGGGACTTCTTCAACGACCATCTCTCGAAGGAATGACGACGCGACGATGAGCGCCGAGACGCCGGAGCGGGCCGCCGCGATCGTGCGCGCGTTCCTCGAGAAGGTGATCGCGTACGCCGACGCGCAGGTCGAGAAGAAGAAGGCGGCCGTCGCGGAATCGCCCGGCGATCCCTTGCCGAAGAAGAAGCTCGACGACTGGGACGCGTTCGCTCGGTTCACGCGGCACACCGTGGGCGAGATCGACGACGGGACGCTCGATTCGTGGTTCCAGGAGATCGTCCGGGGGAAGAGCTAACGCCGCCGCACGGCTGCGAGGACCGCTTCCGGGCTCGAGAGCGGCGAGCTGCACGCTCCGTTCGCGCACACGAACGCGGCCGGCGACCCGAGATCGGGAAGCGGCGTGTCCGGATTCGGGAGAGGTCCCTCCTCCGGGTCCCACCACTCGACGCGGCGCGACTCGGCGGGGATCCGGCCGGCGGCGCGAAAGAGCGCCCTCGCCCGCGGGTCGTCCTTCGCTCCGACGACGGTGACGTGCGGCGGGTCCTCTGAACGCTCGAGATCGGCGAGGAGGATCCCGGCCGCGAAGCCTCCCCGGCTTCGCGCGATCTCCGGCGTGGCGAGGTAGCGCATCGCGCGGCTCGAGAGCGCGCGGTGCTCCTCCGATCCCGTGTAACGCGCGAGGAGAGCGCCGAAACGGGCGACGCCCGCGTTTTCGTCGATCTGCGGGAGAGGCGCCACGACGTCCTTCGGCGAGGGGCGCGCCGTCGCGAACCCCGCCTCGCCGCCGACCGCGAACGTGTCTGCCACGAACCGAGCCGCGGCGGCGGCCGCGTCGAGCCAGCGCCGCTCGGCGGTGACCGCGTGGAGGGCGAGGAAGGCGCGCCCCATCGCGAGCGTGTCGCCGAGGTAGGGTCCGCCGGCGTCGGCGTCCCCGTGCCGGAAGCCGCCGCCAGGGAGCGCGCGGCGCGAAAGCGCCCACTCGGCCGCGCGCACGGCCATCGCGAGCGCCGCGTCGTCGCCCGAGGCCGCGACGTACGCCGCGAGCCCCCGGATCGCGAAGCCGTTCTCGCGCGCGTAGAGGCTCCGGTCCACGCGCGGCGTTCCGAGCGCGCGGCGCTCGCCGTCGCCGAGCGCGAAGTACCCGCCCGCGTGCTCGCCCGGGACGACGTCCGCGTCCTGGCTCGCGTAGAAGGCGCCCTCCGGCGAGAGGAGGAATCCGCGGAGGTATCGCACGATCTCGCGCGCGCCGGCGAGCGAGCCGTCGTCTCCCCATTGCGCGTGGGCGAGCGACATGGCGACGAGATCGCCCGCCTGCCGCGGCATGATCTTCTCGAAGTGCGGGTTCACCCAGACGCCGCCGTGCGAGTACTGATAGGCGCCGCCCCAGACCGGGTCGACGAGGTGCGCGCGCTCCTTCCCGATCGTGACGCGCGCCATGGCCTCTGCCTCGTGGTCCCCGCGAAACGCGAGCGCGAGGCAGAGCTCGATCGAGTCGCTCTCGAGGTACTTGTGGACGAAGCCGAAGCCGCCCTCGGCGGGGTCGTACGTCGCGAGGAACGACCGGAGCAGCTCGTCCCGGAGAGCGGGGCCGAGCGACGACGCATCGCCGAGCGCGACCTTTTTCTCGGGGACGGCCGAGGGGCCGGGCGTCGGGTCCTCGACGCACGCGCGGAGGAGCGCGGCCATCTCGCCGGGCGGGACGTATCCCCGCCGCTTCACGATCTCGTTTCCGCTCGCGTCGAACACGATCGTCGCGGGCCACCCGTAGTCCTCGTACCGGTTCGCCAGATCGGGACGAGCGTCCTGGTCGACCTTCACCGCGATGAAGTGCTCGTCGAGGAGCCGCCGCACGGCGAGGTCGGCGTACGTCGTTTCCTCCATGACGTGGCACCAGTGGCACCAGACCGCGCCGAGGTCGAGAAGGACGAGCTTTCCGCCCTCGGCGCGGGCTCGCTCGAAGGCGGCCGGCGACCACTCCACGAAGGCGACCTCGGGAGGAATGCCGCCGCGGTCCTCGGGCGCGCGGCAGCCTGGGAGTGCGAGCGCCGCGACGGCCAGGACGACGGCGCCGAGCCCGGCATCGTGACCTCGCATGGATCAACTCCTCACGCCGGCCGGCCGCAACCGAACTCAAACGCCGCGGCTCGCGCCCGCGTCAACGCACGGCGGCCGCGCTCGCGGGCTCGTAGGCCGCGATGTAGCCCTCGATCGCCGAGGCCGCGACCGTGAGCGGGGAAGCGAGGTACATCTGCCCGGGGCCCGAGCGGCCCGGGAAATTGCGGTTGATGGCCGAGACCGTGACCTCGTCGCCCCGCATCGACACACCCGGCCCCGCGTTGATGCAAGCGCCGCAGGACGGCTCGATCACCTCGGCGCCGACGGAGCGGAAGAGGTCCGCGTAGCCCTTCGACTCCGCGTACTTCTTCACTTCCTGCGAGCCGAACTGGATGTAGCACCGGACGCCCGGGGCGACCTTGCGGCCTTGCTTCGCGGCGTCCGCGAAGACGCGCGCGTACATGTCGACGTCTTCCTTCTTGCCGGCCGTGCACGAGCCGGCGTACGCGATGTCGATCTTGATGCGGCCGAATCGGGCCTCCGCCTCGCGAAGCGGGATGCCGTTCCCGGGGTCGCCCGGAAGCGCGATCATCGGCGAGAGCCGCGAAGCGTCGAACTCGATGACCTTCGCGTACTCGGCGTCCGGGTCCGAGGCGAGCCCCTCGCAGAGTCGCTCGGCCTCGGCGCGCTTCATTCCGCGCTCGGCGACGAGGAAGTCGGCCGTGGCCTCGTCCGGCGCCACGATGCCCGTGAAGGCGCCGACTTCGGCCGCCATGTTGGTCATCGTCGCCCGCTCGTCGATCGTGAGCGCGCGGACCGCGTCGCCCGCGTACTCGACGACCTTTCCGATCGCCTGCCCGCTCTTCACGTACTCGTGGCGCAGGATCTCGAGCATGAAGTCCTTGGCGGTGATGCCGGCCGGCTTCCGCCCCGTCACCTCGAACCTCACCATCTCGGGAACGCGGACGCGGACGTCCTTCGTGATCCAGGAGTTGAAGACGTCCGTGGTCCCGACGCCGAACGCGAGGCAGCCGATCGCGCCCGAGTGCGGCGTGTGCGAGTCGGAGCCGATGACGAGCTGGCCCGGAAGCGCGTAGTCCTGGAGGACCTTGCTGTGGCAGATCGCTTCCGAGCCGCTGCCGTCGGGCAGTTCGCCGTGGATGCGGATCCCCTGCTTCTCCCCGAACTCCTCCTGCTTGCGCTTGAGCTCGAGCGCGACGTCGAGAAGCCCCGCCTTCTTCCTCTCGGGCGTCATCGCCCGGTCGAGGAACGTGAGATGGTCGCGGAAGAAAAGGATGCTCCCGGGGTCGTTGACCGACTCGTCCTTCCCCACGAGGCTCTCGAAGAAGATCGCCGCCATCGGCGTCACGTACTCGTGGCTAAACCGGAGGTCGGTGCGCGCGAACCCGGCGTCGCCGGGCTTCACGTAAGGGACGCCGACCGCGCCTCTCGAGAGATCCGTCACGACGTGGCGCGCGAAGATCTTCTCCGCGATCGTCTGCGGGCGGCGCCCGGTCGTGATCGGAGGGAACGAGACCTTGCCCTGGAGCCGCGCGACGTTGAAATCGAAGAGCCCGCCGTGCTCTATGATGCGCGCGGTGATCGGGTCCTCGCCCGAAGTGAACGCCTCGAGCGGCAGCTCCTCGCCACGGCGGATCCGCTCGATGAGCGAGAAGTCGGTCGAGGTGAGGAGCCCCAGGTTCTGGCAGTTCTGCCGGTAGATCCGCTCGATGTTCTCGGCGATGACGATGCGGATGCCCGCGCACATCTCGGCGTAGGGCGACTGCTCGCGGCTCGAGCCTTTGCCGCGGCGCTTTCCCGAGACCGAGACCTCGAAGCCCCCCTTCCGGACGGATCCGCGCGTCACGGGGAACTCGCCGCCCGCCTTCAGTCCGAGGTACGGGAAGTCGCCGAGCGTCTCGTCGTAGTAGTAGCAGATGAACGCGGGCGTGATCTCGTCGGTCGAGATGTCGCTCCGGAGCGGGATCGACCCGTCCCATTCGAGGTCCTTCCCGTCGAGCTGATCGCGAAGGAGGCGCGGGTCCTCGGTCAAGTAGAGGATGCGCCCCGCGACCCTCACGGTCGCCTCGCGCTTCCGGATCTGGCGGGAGAGGAGACTTCGGATCATGCGGGCTCCGTCGGTTCCGTAAAAGAGCAGGAACCTACAGGATAGCCCTTACGGGCGAGTTCTCGAAGCGTCCTCCCGCGCGTCCGCGCGGCGCGCGCGGGAAAAGAGGAAACGACGAGGCCGCCGGGCGAACGTGCCGCCCGGCGGCCTCCGGGATGCCGATCGAGATCGGTTGCGGCCGGCCGGCGTCAGGTGAGCTTCGTCACGTTGGACGCACGAGGCCCTTTCTTGTCCTGCTGCACGTCGAATTCGACCTGCTGGCCCTCGGCGAGCGTGCGGAAGCCTTCGCCCTGGATGGCGGTGTGATGGACGAAGACGTCCTTCCCATCGTCGCCGGAAATGAAGCCGTAACCCTTCGCGTCGTCGAACCACTTCACGGTGCCTCTCGGCATGACTTTCTCCACGTAGTACGTCGGTACGTCCGGTCAAACTCGCGGGCTCGCCTCACACCGGACTCTTGCGGCGGCCCGAACGATCGATGCGCGTGCGGTATCGGCGCGAGCCCCCCGATGCCTTGAGCGCCAGGGTAGAATATCGAGCATCATCATGGCCGACTGCGACCAGGGGTATTTCTGCGAGGTGTGCCGGGAGTACGTCGACGTCGTCACCGAGTCCGACCTCTACCTCCGCTTCGTGATGGGTCTCGTCATGCCGGAGGATCTCATGCGGGCGGTCGAGCGACACGTCCGCTGCCGCCCCTCGCTCGCGCAATACGTCGTGGACCCGAACTTCGAGCCCGTCCTTGACCCCGATCCCGCAACCGACAAGAGGCGACAGCCCGAAGGCTCGGTCCGGGCCATGGAATCGCTCGTCACCCGGGCTTGGCGGCGGCTGCAAGAGCTTCCCGGGTCGGGGCTTTCGATCGCGGAATACCCCCTTCCCGAAGTCGACCCCTCCTGGCGGGACGCGTCCTTCGAAGGCGCCGATCCGACGCTCTGGCTCATGAAAAAGCTCGGGATCGTCAAGGTCCACGAGATTTGACGGGCTGGCCTTGGGCGGCGGGATCAAGTTCCGCTCTCCTCGGCGCCGATCATCGGTTCGTGCGGGTCAAGACGCCGATTCGGCTCACCTAGAGGAGTCGTTTCCATGCCGGATACCGTCCCGAAGGTCCTGGTCGTCGAGGACGACCGGATGAACTCGTACTTCTTCGAGCTGACGCTGCAGAAGAAAGGCCGGCTCGCCACGACCGCGACGGACGACGTCGAGGACATCCTGAGGCTTGCTCGGGCGAAAGAGGTCGATCTCATCCTGCTCGACGTGACGCTCACGAACAGCCGCTACCAGGGAAGGGACGTCGACGGCGTCGAGATCGCGAAGCTCCTGAAGAGCGATCCCGCGACGCGGTCGATTCCGATCCTTCTCGCGACCGCCCACGCGCTGAAGGGAGACCGAGAAAACCTCCTCAAGCTTTCGGGGGCCGAGGATTACGTCAGCAAGCCCATCACCGACGCGCAGCAGTTCGTGGACAAGGTGAAGTCGATGCTGCGGGCCGCCGGGAAGATCGAGCCGCCGCGCGGCTGAGTTTCGAATCCAACTCTCTTACTCATAAGCCTTTGCGGTCGGCGTAAGGGCCCGCCGAACGCTCGGGCTTGACCATCCCCCCCTTCCGCGCGCCGTTTTTTTTCGGCCGGCGCATCTCGCCCTAATCTCACTGGCGCCACGCGCTTAAGCCGCGGGCTCCCGCGCCACCCGAGAAGCCGTCGCGAACCTCCTTGACGGCACCATACCTTGAGGCTATCGTCTCCCGGGCTCAATAAATAGTGGTCCGATGGTGAGGGACCGCGGGAGCGATGGGGTCGGATCCAAGGGGTCGGCGAGAATGTCGTCTCCGGCATTCCGGAGCGTCGTCTGTTCGTATCATGTCAGGGAGCACGGCCGGCGCCGGACGTGGGGACGGTTGCGGCCGAAGGGCCGAGCGGGCATCTTGTTGAACAGGTCTTCTGGCCCGACTTCGCCCGGGTAATGACGGTCGGTCCGCTGGCGCGACCGCAGCGGGGATCAAAAAAGGGAGGGAGGGACGGGCTCATGATCATGAACGGGAGAACGGCGGTGAAGAAGCCTGTGACGGTGAAGGGCGCGTCGGGGCGCGCCAACGGCAAGGGGAAGGCGAAAAAAGGCCTCTCCTTCCCGCGCATCTTCACCCAGCCGGGGATCCACCCCTACGACGAGCTCGTCTGGGAGCGGCGCACGGCCTCGATCACGAACGACAAGGGCGAGACGATCTTCGAGCAGAAGGACGTCGAGGTCCCCGCCGGCTGGTCTCAGCTCGCCACGAACGTCGTCGTGAGCAAGTACTTCCACGGGCCGCTCGGGTCGAAGGAGCGCGAGACGAGCGTCCGGCAGATCATCGACCGGGTCGCGAAGACCGTCACGGGCTGGGGTTTCGCGCAGGGCTACTTCGCGACCGAAGACGACGCGCACACTTTCGAGGCCGAGCTGACTCACCTGCTCGTGAACCAGAAGGCCGCCTTCAACAGCCCCGTCTGGTTCAACATGGGCGTCGAGGCGAAGCCGCAGTGCTCGGCCTGCTTCATCAACTCGGTCCAGGACACGATGCAGGACATCCTCCGCCTCGCCCACACCGAAGGGATGCTCTTCAAGTACGGCTCCGGCACCGGCACGAACCTTTCCACCCTGCGATCGAGCCGCGAGAAGACCTCGACCGGCGGGACCGCCTCGGGCCCCGTCTCCTTCATGAAGGGCTACGACGCGTTCGCGGGCGTCATCAAGTCGGGCGGCAAGACTCGCCGCGCGGCGAAGATGGTGCTCCTGAACGACAGCCACCCCGACATCGTCGACTTCGTGCAGTGCAAGGCGAAGGAGGAGAAGAAGGCCTGGGCTCTCATCGAGGCCGGCTACGACGCCTCGTTCGGCGGCGAGGCGTACGAGTCCGTCTTCTTCCAGAACAGCAACAACTCGGTGCGCGTGTCGGACGATTTCCTCCGCGCCGTGGTGGACGACCGCGAGTGGCACACGCGCGCCGTGACCGACGGCCGCGTGATCGAGACCTTCCGCGCGCGAGACCTCATGGCGCGGATCGCCGAGTGCGCCCATCAATGCGGCGACCCCGGCCTCCAGTACGACTCGACGATCAACGAGTGGCACACCTGCCCGAACTCGGGGCGGATCAACGCGAGCAATCCGTGCAGCGAGTACGTCTTCCTCGACGACACGGCGTGCAACCTCTCGTCGCTGAACGTCATGAAGTTCCGGAACCCCGACGGATCGTTCGACGTCGAGTCGTATCGCGTGGCGATCCGGATCCTCATCACGGCGCAAGAGATCATCGTCGACAACGCGAGCTACCCGACCTCGAGGATCGCCGAGAACAGCCACCGGTTCCGTCCGCTGGGCCTCGGTTACGCGAACCTCGGCGTGCTCCTCATGTCGCGCGGCATCCCGTACGACAGCGCCGAGGGCCGCGCTCTCGCTGCGTGCCTCACCGCCGTCTTGACCGGCGAGGCGTACCGCCAGTCGGCGATGATCGCGCAGAACGCGACCGGCCCGTTCGAGGGCTTCGAGGCGAACCGAGAGCCGTTCCTCCGCGTCATGCGGAAGCACCGCGCAGCCGTCGACCGGATCGCCGCCGATCTCGCGCCGCACGACCTGCTCGAGGCGTCGCGCGAGTGCTGGGACGAAGCGATCCGCCTCGGCGAGGTCCACGGCTTCCGGAACGCGCAGGCGACCGTGCTGGCCCCGACCGGCACGATCGGCTTCATGATGGACTGCGACACGACCGGCATCGAGCCGGACATCGCCCTCGTCAAGTACAAGAAGCTCTCGGGCGGCGGAGTCTTGAAGATCGTGAATCGCACGGTGCCCGAGGCGCTCGCCGCGCTCGGCTACTCGCCCGAGGCGATTCGCGACATGGTCGCCTACGTCGACGAGAACGGAACGATCGAGGGCGCCCCGGGCCTCATCGAGGAGCACCTCCCCGTCTTCGACTGCGCGTTCAAGCCGGTGAACGGCGTCCGCTCCATCCATTACATGGGGCACGTGCGCATGATGTCCGCCGTCCAGCCGTTCCTCTCCGGTGCGATCTCGAAGACAGTCAACATGCCCGCCGAGTCCGCTCCCGAGGAGGTCGCCGCGCTCTACCTCGAGGGCTGGCGCCAGGGCCTCAAGGCGGTCGCGATCTACCGCGACGGCTGCAAGAAGGCGCAGCCGCTCAACACGTCGCTCAAGGACGGGAAGGGGAAAGGCGCCGAGAAGAAGCCGGCGGCCGACGGCCGGACGCTCGCGCGCCGGAGGCTTCCCGACGAGCGCACGTCGATCACGCACAAGTTCAGCATCTCCGGCCACGAGGGATACCTCACGGTCGGGATGTACGAGGACGGCAATCCGGGCGAGATCTTCGTCACCATGGCGAAGGAGGGCTCGGTCGTCTCCGGCCTCATGGACACGATCGCGACCATGACGTCGATCGCGCTCCAGTACGGCGTGCCGCTCGAGACGCTCGTGAAGAAGTTCAGCCACATGCGATTCGAGCCATCGGGCTTCACGAACAACACGCAGATCCCGATGGCGAAGTCGGTGATCGACTACATCTTCAGGTGGCTCGCGCTCAAGTTCCTCCCGGGTTCCGAGTCGGGCTCCGACGCTCTGGCCTCGGGCCCCGCGACGCCGGCTCTCGCCGCTCCGCCTCCCGGCGCCAAGGCGCCCGCGCCGGAGCCCGAGATCTCGGGCGGGGAGGACGCCGCCCGCGCCGCGCACGAGAAGCGCGTCGCAACCGAGGCGAGGGCGGGGATCGACGTCGTGGCGCTGCGCCGCAACCGCGCCTTCGTATCAGAAGCCGACGCGCCGACGTGCAACGATTGCGGATCGATCATGGTCCGCAATGGCAAGTGCTACCGGTGCTTCGACTGCGGCAACTCGAGCGGCTGCTCCTGAGTCGAGCCGCGCGGGACCCGGTCCGGCCTCCCCGCAGTGGGCGGGCCGGGTCCCCGACTCGGAAAGGTCAGGAGCGCGGCCACCCTTTCGAACGGCCTCCCGCCGGCTCACGGGCTCCCGCCGTTTCCTCCCGGCCCGACGAAGAGATCTGTGCGGACGTAGACATCGGCGACGCCGTTGTCGTCGGCGGGCCCGAGATTGCTCGCAAGGCTCCAGAAGGTCGCGTGCGAAGCATCGCGCGAGAGCGCGCAGCGGACTCCGGAGCCCGCGACGCCGCTCGCCGCGTTCCCGAGGATCCCGGCGCCGTTCCGGCTCACGGCGGCCGTCGTCCCGCCCTGAAGTCGGTGCGCGAACGCGTCGAACTCGCCGTTCCCGTCGCCGGCGACGATATTCGTCGCTGCGCTGTAGAACACGACGACCGATCCGTCCCCCGATAGCCAGGGGACTTCCGACTCGTCGTTCGCCTGCTCCCCCGACGTCGAAACGCTGGCCCGAACGATCGTCCCGCCGCTCCGGTCGCGCACGAACACGTCGGCGATCGAGCCGTTGTCGTCGGGCGTCACGAGATTCCGGGCGCGACTGACGAACGCCACGAATCGACCGGTTGAAGAGATGCTGGCGGAGAAGCAGGTGTCGTCAGCGGGCTCGCCGGCGCCGTCTGCGCTCACGAGGGACGTGACCCCGCCGAGGAGGTCCCGAGCGTAAATCTGCCACCCGTACACTCCGGGGATCATGTCGTATGAAGAACTCTCGAACGCGACCACGCGCCCGTTGCCGGAAATGGAGGGTCCGAACGCTCCGAGCGCGCTCTGGACCCCCGACGTCGTGACGTTGACGAGACGGGTGGTGCCGGCGGACAGGTCTCGAATGAAGCAGTCCCAGCCCGCAGCCCCGTCGCCGCCGGGAACGAGGTTGTCGGCGGTGCTCGCGAACACGACCAGATTCCCGTCGTCCGAAATCGCCTGCGCGTACGCGAGGCTGAGAGCATTGGCGGGCTGGCCGGCGTCGTTCGCGTCGACGAGCACGGTTCGGATCGACCCGGGCTCGTCGAAGAAGCCGTCGCCGTCCGCGTCCCGGTCGTGCCGGTACACGTGCGGCAGGAAGTCTGCGACGCCGACGACGAGGTTCGTGGCAATACTGCCGAACACGACGAACCGCCCGTTCGAAGAGAGGGCCGGCCGGAAGCAGCCGTGGTTCGCCGGCACGCCGGCGCTGCTCACGCTGACGTTCGCCTTCGCGCCCGTCATCCGGTTGTGAACGATGACGACCCCAGGGCCCGTCGAAAAGGTGGTGTACGCGACATACCGCTCGTCCGCGGAGATCACGGGATCGGATCCGCTGGTGGGAACGCCCGAAGAGTCGGTGCTGACGACATCCATGATCGCGTCGGGCACGACCTGCAAGATGACCGCATTCGTGATGCTGTACCTCGAGGCGCTCCGAGAGCCATCGTCCTGGATGATGCCCTGAATGGCGACGGTGATCGGGTTCTTGAGGCCCCGCGGGCGATTCACCACGGTCGAGGGCGCCGAAATCGAGGCCACGTTCGCCGGGCCGAAGGCGGCGACTCCGGTGTTGTTTGCGATCTTCTTCGGCTGCGGCGTCGCGCCCGGGTTGAACGGCGTCGGAAAGACCATCGCGCCCAGGTCCGACGGCTGTTCCGCGAGCGACCCGGCGTCGGGCGCGCGCGTCCAGAAGTAGAGGGCGAAGGCCGACGATGGCCGGCTCGAGGGCGAAGCGACGTCGACGACGAGCGGCTTCCTCGTTTCGACGACGACGACCCGGCTGGAGTCTCCGGCGCTGCCGTTCACGAGGAGCACGTTCTCCCGGTCGCCGAGCGCGACGTTCACGTGGCCGAAGCGCGCCGCGATGGCCGGATCGATGTAGCCGTAGGCACCGGCGAGAGTGCTCGAACCGTTCGAATTCGTCACGGTGACGTCTACCGTTCCGCTCCCGGCCGGGGTCCGGACCTGTACGCGGCCCGCGCTCACGCCGACCAGCGTGGCGCGCACGCCGCCGAATTCGACGACGGTGTCGGCCGCGTCCGTGAATCCCGCGCCGCGAAGGTTCACGAAATCGCCGCCAGTCTCGGAGCCTGATCCAGGAACGACCGAATCGAGAATCACGGAGCTCCCCGCGATCCGCAGGAAGCTCCCCGCGAGAGCCTCCCGGCGGCTCTCGAACCTCGCGTCTCCGGAGCGATAGAGGTAGCCGTAATCTCCGAAGAAATCGTCGTCGATCGTGAGACTCCACATGCCGTTCGAGTCGATCCCGTCGAAGGCGGAGAGCGGCTCCTCCGGCCGGAACGAGCCCGCGAAGGGCGGCGTGCCCGCGGAGATCGCGGCGGCGGCCTCGTCGTCGAACACGGTGTCGTTGAAGTCCTGAAATGCCGGAACGCTTCCGCGATTCGTGAAGAGGCGCACCTCGGTGCCGTCGGGCGAGCGAAGCGTCATCCGGAGGTCCTCGGTCCACGTGTGGACGAGATCGACGTGCACGTCGATGTCGGTCAGGAAGAACGGCCCGCCGGCCACGGTGAACCGGAAGACCGCCGGACCGTAGGTCGTGCCCGCTGCCGTGGGCACGCGACCGCCCGCGTCGACCCGGTAGTCCTGGCCGGAGCCTCCCGTCGCCGCGGCGAGGAGCATGATCTGTCCCGCCATCGCGACGATCCACGGTCGCGTTCTGCGGCGTCGAGCGCGGTCGCTCGCGATACCCATGGCCTTCTCCTCGATCTCCGTCCCTACCACTGCCACTGGAGATGGCCGCCCGGCACGGGGAATTCCGTGAAGACGTGAGCCGGCGGGTCCACGAGCGGCTGCCGCCGCGGCCGCGTGACCACTCCGTAGTTGCCGGCGATGCTCGTTGCCGGCCAAGCCCATTCGCTGCCGTCCGGCGACCAGGTGAGCCGCGTGTTCAGGTCGCCGCTGTCGAGGATTCCGACGTCCCATTCGAAGTCCGTGAACACGGGGTAATCGCTCACGAGGATTCGGTCCTCGCTCGGGTCAAGGCGCAGATTGGCGAGCATGCGTCCGTCGTGCGACCAGGCATGGTTCCAGAGCGAGGACGGGTTCGGTGGGTGCTCGATTCGCAAATCGTTCGTACTGCAATGCGGAAAGTCCATATCACCCTCGCCGAACGACACCGTCGTCTGATTGCAGCCGCCGTCATATCGGTGGTCCGCCGATGCATAGCGCAATCGGACGAGCCGATTGTCGGAGCGCGCCGCGAAGTCCAGGATGTCGCCCTCGTAGCGCTGGCGAATGGCGTTGTCCGGACGGCGAAGGCATTCCTGGATCGGTTGCCCCTCGACGTGCGGGGCCCAGGTTTCCACGGAGTCGGGAGTACCGCCGCCGCACGGATAGGCCACGTGCCTGAGAACTGGAAAGAGCAGATACTGCGATGGAAGGAACCGAGCCGCTCCCACGATTCCGAAGACGGCCACGGTGTCCGGCGAGGAAAGGCGCAGATCCGGCGTTCCGCCGCCCGCGGCGAAGTCGTACGTGTAGAGACGCGACTCGTTGACGATCGGCGGAAAGTCGTCCTCCCACGTGAAGGCGACATAGCGGCCGTCGTGCGAGAGCGCGAGCGAGTCGGCGGTGGCGTCGAACCCCGCGTCGAAGACACGGCGCAGCCCGAAGAATTCGGAGCGCTTCGTGGCGGCGTTCTGCCGGACTTCGGCGACGTACACGATGCCCGGATCCGTGAGTGTCGCGCCGAGGCGGAAGAGGATCTTGCTCGTCCCCGACCACTGCTGGTCGTTCATGACGAGACCGAGGTCCACCAAGAGCTGCCGCACGGCGGCGCCCACCTTGAGCGTGTTCCAGACGATGACGTTTCCCCGGCCGTCACGGGTCGTGACCGGATACGCCGATGCGATCAACCGGGCCTTGATCCGCGCGGGCGTGAGAGTGTTGTCGATCGAGCGGAGGAGGGCGGCGCTTCCCGCGACGAGGGGTGTCGCGAACGACGTGCCCGTAACGGTGTCGCGGCCGTAGACCTGACCGCCGATGAGGATGTTGTCGCAGGCCGTCTCCGGGACGGTATCGCGGAGCCGCGCAGCGAAGACTTCGACGCCGGGCGCCGCGACTTGGACGAGCGGATCGATCAGGCTGCCCGGCACTCGGCGGCCCCAGTGAGAAAACGTCGCGCGGTTGTCGTCGCGCGCCCAGCGCTCGTTCGGGCGGCACGGATCGAGCGGGTCGGGCGGCGCGGGGTCGAGGTCGGCTCCACCGATCGCGCCGACGGCGATGACGTTCGGCAGGAGCCCCAGTGATTCCCAGGTCGAGTTGCCGTGGTCGAGGACTCCGTTGCCGTTCGAGTCCTCGCCGCCGTCGAGCTGCCCGTTGAGGTTCAGGTCCTCGAACGCCACGATCTCGCCGCCGTTGTACGCACGGGGATCGTCGGCAGCGTTGGCGACCGCCTGGCAGAGCAACACCTCGTTCCGGAACAGATTGAGCTGCCGCGCCACTTTCCGCAGCGCGATCCGCATGTAGTCGATCGGCTCCCGGGGATCGGCCGGGTCGTCGGTCGGATCGATGGCGTACTCCCCCACGCCGAAGCTGACGTTGAGTATCGCGGGGCGCTCCGCCGCCGGCGTCGTGATCGCAACCGAGTTGATGGTCGCCAGGAGGCCCGTCGTGAAGTCGTAGACTCCGATCGGACGCGGCGTGCTTTCGAACGCAATGTCGGTTCGATACACCTGGATCGTGTATGCGCCGCCGTTGACGCCGAGGAGACCGTTCATTCCGCGGTCGCCGCCCGGATTGCCGCCGATCGCGAGCCCGTTCCGCGCGCCGATCAGGCTCGTCACCGCCGTCCCGTGCCCCCAACCCAAGTGGATGTCACCGAGGTCGTACGCGGCCTCGGCGAGCGCGAGGGGCAGCTCGACCAAGCCGCCCGTGATCCGGACCTCCGCCCATTCTGCAGGAACGACTTTTCGGAGCGCGACGCCGGAGAACTCCTCGTGGTTCTGGTTGCAGCCGGAGTCCATCACCGCGACCCTGACGGCATGGAGCCTCGGAACGAACCGCCGGATGAGGTGCCACGCCGCCGGCGCCTGGATGCGGTCCCAGGCCCAGGCGTCCTCCCGTCCGTCGAGCGCCTTCATGTCCGTCGGATCCGTCCCGTCCGTGAACCGATACCGGCGGACGACGTCGGAGTCCGCGAAGGCCACCTGCCGAGTCTGGACCGCGATGTCCGGACCCACCTCCACCACCGCGCCGTCGGACTGAATCCGATCCATGATCCGCTCCAGTTCATCGAGATCCGCGGGAGGCGGATCGAGGGCGATCACGTAGGAGTTCGACGGAGCGATGAAACCGGCGACGCGGCCGCCGATCCGCGCCGCGATGCGCACGGCATCGGGGAAACCGAGAAAGTCCTCGAGGTCCACGATGAGGCGGCTCCGGTGGAGCAGCAGGCTTCCCTTCGCGATGAGCCCATCGCTCTCGACCGGAAGCACGAACGGCATGACGATGGTCAATGGATCGCGCGTCGTCGCCGTGCGGGCGTTCTCGACCGCCCTTCCGCGGCGCAAAGGATCCATCGCGGCGAGGTCCGTCGCGGAGGGAACGCCCGTCACGACTTCGACCGGACCGGGCTCGGCACCGAGGGGGACGCGGACGACGATCTCTTCGGGTCCATGCTCCTCGATCCAGGTCGTGATCACACCTCCGGCGAACCGCACGGCGGCGTGATCTCGCCTTCCGAGGTTCTTGCCGCGGATCCGGATCTTGCTGCCGATGCCGGCGATCGTCGGCTCGAAGTCGTCGATGGACGGGTTCCCCTCCGAGGGCCGGCCAGGAAGCCCCGCCGGCCCATCCGCGCCCTGCGCCGACGGATCGCCGGGTTCGAGACCACCGTTGGGCGGGGCTTGCGGCGCCGCGCCGCCGGCAGGCGCCGCGGTTTCGACGCCGTCTCGCTCCGGCATCGACACCGTCACGCGGGTCAGGACGCCCGACGCCGAACTGACATGGGCCGAGGCGGAGTCGAGATTCCGCGGCCCGGATCGCGCGACGAGAGTGAGGCCAACGACGATCAGGCTCGCCGTCCCAGCGACGCCGAAGCCGATGAGCGTTGCACGCATGGCGTAACTCCCGAGGGGATCGACCGAGGTCTCGAGCTTCGCCTGCTCTAGAGGCGCGACCGGCGGGAAACTGTCCGCCGGAGGGGGCGTCGACAGGGATTTCGACGGCGCGCGGAGACAGAGTGTCCTCCGTCGGAAGCACACGCGTACATTGGGGTGTTCCCTTTGCCGGCTAGGACCTGTCGGTCCCCCTCCGGGAGCTGGCTCGCCGGGTCACACCCGCTATCGCCCGCAGCCGCTCGGGGGAAATGCCGGGATCGGCGGTTCCGCTCGCGTCCGAACCGGGGAAGGAGCGGCGATGCGGCTGTTTCCCCGGCGAGCGGCGAGGGCGCCGTCGGCGGCGCGGATCGATCGGGCGAGACCCTACTCCGGGCGGAGCGAGCGGAGGAGGTGGCGCACTTCCTCGCGGAATTCCCGGCGCGAGAGGTGGCGCTTGTTCACGTAGCGCGTGAGCCCGAGCTTCAGCTTCTCGCGCTCGTCGGGGCCGAGGTCGAGCGCGGTCACGACGAGCGACGGCATCTGCCGGTTGGCGTGCTTCAAGCGGTCGACGAAGCCGAACCCGTCCGTTCCCCCCATGACGACGTCCATGATGACGACGTCCGGCTGGCGCGTTTCGACGACCTCGAGGGCTTCGCGCACGCTGAAGGCCTGGAGGATCTCGATCCGCTCGCCGCGGAGGAAGGACTTGAGGAGCGCGACGAAGTCCTCGTCGTCGTCCACGATGAGGACCGTCTCCGGCTCGGCGCGCCCCAGGTGGTGCTTCAGGCTTTGCACGAGCCTCTCCGCGCCGAACGGCTTCTGGAGGTAGTCGACGGCGCCCAGCGCGAACCCCCGCTTGGGGTCGGCGACGACCGAGAAGACGAAGACGGGAATCGCGGCGGTTTCGGGATCCGCCTTGAGTCGCTCGAGAATCTCGAAGCCGTCGACGTCGGGCAGCTTGATGTCGAGGAGGATGGCCGCGGGCCGGCACTTCTTCGCGAGGACGAGCGCTTCCTTCCCGCGGTCGACGGAGGCGAGGTCGAAGCCTTCCGACCAAAGCGCGTGTCCGACGAGCCGGTGCGCCTCGGCGTCGTCGTCGACGAGAAGGACGAGCGGGCGGCGCAGGTGCCTCTGGCCCGGATGCGCCCGCGGTGCGGTCCGCGCCGGCGCGCCCAAGGCCTTCGAGTCGAAATGGGCGCAGACCCTTTCGAACAGGACGGCGGGGTCGAACGGTTTCGTGACGACCTCCGTGCACCCCGCCTCGCGGGCCTTCTCGAGCTCGTCGTCCAGCGCCCGCGCGGTGAAGGCCCAGATCTCCATGTCCTTCGTGTCGGGATCGGACTTGAGAGTCCGAGTGGCGGCGATGCCGTCCATCACCGGCATCATCATGTCCATCAGCACGAGATCGGGACGCTCGGCCCGCGCGAGCTCGATCGCCTGGAGGCCGTTCTCCGCGGAGAGGATGTCGAACCGCTTCCTGAGCTTCACGGAAACGAGGAGCCGCACCTCCGGCCGGTCGTCGACGATGAGGATTCTCGGCCTCCGGCCGGGCTCGGCGGCGGGGAGAGGCTTGGGCGTCCCGGGCAAGGGCGTCGCCGGAGCGGGCACCGGCTCCGGCGCGTCCGCCCTTCGCCCGTCCGCCGGCGGGGCGGCGCTCGCCTTCGGGAGCGAGAACGTGAAGCGGCTCCCGCGCCCGACCTCGCTCTCGCACCGCACGGTCCCGCCCACCAGCTCGACGATCTCCTTCACGATGGCGAGGCCGAGGCCCGTGCCCGGCGTCCCCCGGGCCCGCCGCTCGTTCGCGCGGAAGAACCGCTGGAAGAGATTCGGCAGCTTCTCCTCGGGAATGCCGATCCCCGTGTCGGCGACGGCGACGTGGACGAAGTCGCCCTCGGCGCGCGCGGACAGAGTGACGGTGCCGCCGGCGGGCGTGAACTTGATCGCGTTGTTGACGAGGTTGAAGAGGACCTGGTTCAGCTTCTGGCGGTCCGCGTGAACGGGAGGCAGCGGCTCCTCCGGCAGATCGACGCGGCACTCGATGTGCTTCGCGTCGAAGAGCGTCGAGAGATTGACGGCGGCCTCCCTCACGACGTCGTCGACCGGCACCGACTCGAGCTCGAGGACGACGTGCCCCGCGTCGAGCCTCGAGAGGTCGAGGAGGTTGTTGATGATGCCGAGAAGGTGCTGCGCCTGGGTGACGATGCGCCCCGTGCACTCCTTCTGCTCGGAATTGAGCGCGCCGAGGTCCTCGTCGTGGAAGAGCTCGGCGAACCCGACGATCGCCGTGAGCGGGGTCCTGAGCTCGTGGCACACGTTGGCGAGGAAGTCGGTCTTCACCTTTTCGATCTCGCGCTCGCGCGAGACGTCTCGGAAGACCGCGCAGACGGCGCCGGTTCCCTCTCGCGGGCCCGTGACCGTCACCTGGTAATGGACCTCGCCGTCGGGGTCGCCTCCGTCCTTCGGGTGCGGCGAGAAGTCGGCGGACGCGACCCGGCGCTCGTCCTTTCGCGCCTCCTCGATCCGCTCGCGGAAGTCGACGCCGGGCGCGAGCTCGTCGAGGCTGAGGGGGCCCTTCTCCTCGTCGAGGCGCCGGCCGAGAAGCGTTTCGGCGTGAGCGTTCATGTACGTCACGCGGAGGCCCGAGTCCGCGACGACCACGGCGTCCGGCACGCTGTCGAGGATCTCCGCGAGCCGCCCCCGGTCCGCGCGCTCCGCAGAGAGGGCGCGCTCGGCGCCGGCGCGGAGCCCGATCGCGACGGCGGCTGCGACCCAGTCCGCCGCGAGGGCGAGGAGGCCGAGCTCGTCCTCCGGAGGGGTAAGGGGCTCGCCCTCGCGCTCGATCACGACCGCCCCGATCGGGGACCCGTCGACGACGATCGGCGCGGCCATCGCCGAGCGGCTTTCCGGCCAGAGCCGCGCGCGGCGGCCGTCCGGCTCCGCGCGCCCCGCCGCGCCGTCCGCGTCGGCGTCGGTCACCGCGCGCCGGAGCGCGATCGCCGCCCCCGCGACGCCGCTCGAGAGCCCGACCGCCGTTCCCGGGGGCGGGCCCCCCGGCCCGTCCCCGCTCGCGCCCCGGACGACGAGCGCGTTTCCTTCGCGGAGGAGGATCGCGACCCGCCGCCCGGAGCGTCCCGCCCCGCGAACGAGATCGGCGAGCGCGGGCACGAGATCGGCCGCGGGCCGCTCGCCGGCGGCCCGGCGCGCGATCTCTCCCGAAAGCTCGAGCGCCCGGGTCCGCTCGCGCTCCGTCTCCGCCCGCCGGCGGGCGCGGAGCCGGGCGGCGAGCTCGAGCGAGATCGCGTCCGAGATTGCCACGTCGTCGGCCGAGAACGGTTCGTCGGCCTCCGACGCGAGGTGCAGGATGCCCGCGATGCGGCCGTCGAGAACGATCGGGCACGCCATCTCGGAGAGCGGCGGGCGCGTCGCCCACGTCGCGCGACCCGTCCTCCGCGCCGCCCGGACGCACTCCGGGACCGGTCCGGCAGCTCCGCCGCCGGCGGTCGCCCGGAGAACGAGTTCGCTGCCGCCGCCGCTGCCGCCGCTGCTGCCGCCGCTCTGGGTCGCGGACTCGAAGATCGAGACCGACGTGAAGCCGAACGCCGCGCGGACGGCTTCGAGCTCCGTTTCGAGCGGCCTCTCGCCGCCGTCCGCAAGGGCCGCGGGGCGAACGATCTCCGAGAGCCTCGCGAGCGAGCCCCGCTCGCGGAGCGGCCGCGACGGGGCGAACGCGCCGAGCGCGAGGTGCGCGGTGAATCCGAGGAGCGCGGCGCGGGCCACCGCCGAATCGAGGCCGAGCCCGAAGAACGGCAGGACGAACGCCGCCCCGGAGAGGGCGAGGAGAATCGCCGCGAGGATCGCGCGCGAGCGTCGAGCCCGGGAATTGTGCCGCCCGCGCCTCGCGTCGGGCTTGACGATGAGGACGGCGCAGCCGGCCGACAGGCAAAGGGCGACGCCGAGCGCCGAGAGCGGAAGCCCGAGCCGCGGCGCCGCCGCCTCGAGGAGCCCCAATGCCGACGCGCCCGCCACGATCGCGGCGGGGCGGACGGCGGAAACGCGGGGATTCGCGAGGTGACGGAGCGCTCTTTCGACGCGCTCACGACCGCCTCGATCGCTTCGAACGCGCGATGCCACGGGAGTTCGGTCGACCTCCGGGCCGTGTCCGGAGTTAGTGCCGGGTGAACGGGGCCCGCGGGGGATATCGACAGGGACCCGGGCGGCTCTGAAACGAAAAGGGGGGAGGAATCACCCTCTCGGCCGCCGAAGAGGCGGTCCGAAGGACGAGCCTCGGCGCGGCCTGGACCGGCGGGCCGTCCCGTCAGCCGTCGTCGAAAGACTCGTCGTCGACCGTGTCGTCCGACTCCTCCACCTCGATCGCGCCACCGGAGTCAGGCCCGCCCCCCCCGCCCGCGATGCCGGCGGGGTCGAGCCGGCGGGCCGCGTAGACGGCCTGGCGCTGCGCGTCCGATAGCGGCGCGACCGCAAGGCCGGCGGCCGCACCGTCGCGTACGGTCGCGTCCGCGTCCCCGAGAGCCGACGTGAGAACGTCGACCGCGGCGGTCGGGAGGCTCCCGGTCGCCGCGCCGATCTCGCCGACGGAGCGCGCCGCGGCGCCGCGCGCGGCGGGCGACGAAGAGGCCGAGTCGGCGGCGATCGCGACGAGGGCGTCGAGCGCGGCCCCGTTCCCGAGGCGTCCGAGCGCGACGATGGCGGGGACCTTCACCGGATCCGGGTGGACGAGGGCGCGGAGCAGCGCCTCGGCGGCGTTCGGCGGGAAGGCGTAGCCCGAGCCCGGAGCCGCGAGGTTCGCGAGCCGCTCGGCGGCCGCGGTCGCGAGATCCATGGCCCATTTCCGGTGCGGGTTCTCGTCGGAGCCGAGGACGGACTCGACGGCGGGCAAGAACTCCTCAGGAACGAGCGGCAGCGAGACGTAGCCCGCGGCCTTTTGGCCGAAATAGTTCTGGTCGTCGGTCGACCGGCCCTCGGGCGACAGGATGACGCGCGGAGTCTTCTCCGTGCGGTGGTCGCGCGCGAGACCCGCGAGGACCTGGTCCGTCGTCATTCCCCCGGAGAGGTTGCTCCGGATCACGACGAGGTCGATGACGGGGCTCGTCATGGCGCGCTCGAGGCCGCGGAGGCCCGATTCCGCCCAGGTCACGAAGTAATTGCGGTCCCGGAGCGCTTTCACGACCTCGTTCCGGGACGTCTCCACGTCGTCGATGACGAGGAGCTGGCGCCGGATCGTCTCGGACGCAGCGTCGAGGAGCGCCGGCACGACCTGGTCCTTGTTCGTGAACTCGCCCTGCGGGTCGATTGCGGCCACCGCGAGGGCGGCGCTGGCGCGCACGCTCAAGTCCGAGTTCTTGAGCGCCTCCGTGAGGCTCGAATCGCCGGGGAACTCCGACGGCTTCTCGACCGCTCCGAGCGCCATCGAGATCGCATTGGCGACGTCGGTGTCGCCGTCGGCGATCGCGGCCTGCTGCGCGGCGTAGAGAGTCCGGCAGCCGGCGGACTTCGCGATGGCGAGGACCGGCGCGGCCCACCGTCCCGCGGCCTGCGCGAGCTCGTCGCCCGACGCTCCGCCTTCCTCGCCGCCGCCCGCCGAGCCGGCGTGAGTGACGAGAGCCTGCGCGACGAGCGCGCGCACGAGCAGGGTCGAGGCCTCGCCGCTCGCGGGATCGAGCGCGAGAGCGTTCGCCGCGGCGTCCTCGGCCATGAGGTACGGGACGAGAGCCGGAGGGGCCTCGACCGGGACGGCGGTCGCCGCCGCGGCATCCCACTTCCAGAAGACGCCGCTTCCGGCCGATTCCCGGAGCGCGTACGGATCGAGGCGATAGTAGGCGCTCCCGAGAGCGACGAAGTCGCCGGCCGCCGACCGGCCGGAGGCCCCGCCGCACCGGGCGAGAGCCGACTCGAGCGTCGTCCTGAGGGCCGGTCCGGGATTCGCCTCGAGAGAGCGCTTCAGTCCCGGCACCGCGCGGGAGTCCCCGATGTTGCCGAGGACGACCGCGAGATTCTGAAGGAGGAACTCGTCCTTCGAGGAGAGGAGCTGGACGAGCGGCGTCACGACCGTGAGCCCCATGTTGGAGAGCGCGTGGATCGAGTTCACGAGATGGTCGCCGGCGCGCGGGTTCGCGAGCACGGGCTTGAAGTGCGGCACGGCGAAGGCTCCGTGCTCGCTCCCGAGGCGGTAAGCCGCGGCCTGTCGCACCTTGAAGTCGTCGCTCGCGAGGTCGTCGACGAGCTTCCGGATGGCCTGTGGGTCGTTCCTCCTCGCCTTCGACTCGACCCGGGCGCGCCGCAGGAACTCCTTCGCCGTGATCTCGTGGTCGCCGCCCTTGGCGAGGAGCCGCGCCCAGAAGTCGTACCCGGCGGCTTCGCGCATCGCGAGCGCCTCACCCTGGCTCGGATCCGAGGCCAGGATCTCCTTCAGCCTCTTCAGCCCTTCCTCGTCCTTTCCGGCCCGGTAGCTCGACACCCCCTCCACGAAGGAAGCGAGGCCGGCGTCAGCGGCCGACTCGTCCTGTGCGAGCGCCGGGCGTCGCGCCGGAACGACGACGGAGCCGAACGCGGCGAGACCGACGACGGCGGCGAGAATCCGGCGCGAAACCGTGCGGCGTGAGGACATGGAGACGTCCCTCCGGAAGGACGGCGCTCGAGGGGGCGCGGTGGGGAGCCCCGGGCGCCGGACGCGCGAACCCTTTTTTCGTCGTCCACGCGTCTTGGGACGCCGTGGACGCCCGGGCGGAAAGGCCCGGAAGCGGCGCGATTCTGTCCCGGCGGCCGGGGAGCGTCAAGATCAAAAAAGGCGCGCCGAAACCCCGGTTCCGGCGCGTTTCCCGTCAATCGGGAGCCTTGGCCGCCGCCGCGCCCGTTCGCCTTTCGATCGCTGCGAGGAACGCCGCGACGAGGCGGGGGTCGAATCGCCGGCCCGCGTCGGCCCGGATCGCCTCGAACGCGGCGAGCGGCTGTCGCGCGGGGCGGTACGGACGGTCCGTGGTCATCGCGTCGAAGGTGTCGGCGAGCGCGATGATCCGCGCGAAGAGAGGGATCGCCTCGCCGGCGAGGCGGTCCGGATACCCGGTGCCGTCGAAGTTCTCGTGGTGGTGCCGGATCCCCGGAATCGCGCCCGCGAGCCCCGGGATCTTCTCGAGGAGGCGCGCCCCGACGACCGGATGCCGGCGCACGAGGACGAACTCCTCGTCGGTGAGCTTGTCGGTCGAGTGGAGGATCTTGTCCGGCATGCCGATCTTCCCGATGTCGTGGAAGACGGCGGCGTAGTAGAGATCCCTCCGCGCCGCGGTGTCGAGGCCGATCTCGCGCGCGAGCAGGAGAGCCCCCCGGGCGACGCGCTCGCTGTGGCCGCGCGTGTACGTGTCCTTCGCCTCGAGCGCCTCGACGAGGGTCCACGTCGTGCTGAGGAAGAGCTCGTTCAGCTCGCGGTAGAGGCGCTGCGTTTCGAGCGCCGAGGAGAGCTTCGCCGCGAGCGCGGCGAGAAGGCGGAGGTCCTCTTCCTCGAATCGGCGCTCGGAAACGGTCGCGACGACCTGGAGGACGCCCAGCGCGCGGTCGCGGCCGCGGAGGGGCGCCGCGACGAACGACCGGATGCGCGACACGATGACGCTCTCGCTCGCGGCGACGCGGACGTCCTCCAGGGCGTCCCGCACGAGGAGCGCCTCCTCGCTGTTGAGGACGAGGTCGATGACGGTCTGGCTGACGCGCGGCTCGGACCCGTCCGGGAAGGCCGCGGCGAGGCGCGGCTCCGATTCCGAGCGCTCCGCGGCCTTCGCGTCCGCTTCGACGAGGTGAACCGACCCTCGCGACGTGCGGAGCGACTCGACGGCGAGGGCGAGGAAATCGCGGCAGAGCGCTTCGCGCGACCGGCCCGTGGAGGCGATCGCGTCGGCGCGGTAGAGCGCGGCGAGGGCGCGGTGCGAGCGGAGCAGCTCTTCGGGATCGTACCGGCGGTAGCCTTCCGGGAGCCCGGCGATCTCGGGGGAGCCGTGGAGCGTCCGGCGAAAGGCTCCCGAGTCCGAGGCGGGGCGATCCGGCCCGTTCTCGTCGGAGAGGAGGATCACGGTGCCGCCCATCTGGACGATGTCGCCGGCGCGGATTTCGGCGGCGGACGTCCGAACCCCGTTCACGTCGGTGCCGTTCGTGCTCCCCTGGTCGACGATCCGGAGGAGACCCTCCTGGGTGACGTCGACCTGCGCCTGGAAGCGCGAGACGAGGGCGTCGCGGAGGACGAGGTCGTTCTTGGCGTCGCGGCCGATCCGCACGGGAAAGCGGCGGAGCGGGACGATCGTTCCCTGATCGGGTCCCGTGACGACTGTGAGCTGCTTCATGGCCATCGCCTCGGGAGTCCGGCGCGTTTGAGTCGCGGCCGTTTCGCGCGCGCGCCGGGCCCCGGGTCTCGACTCCTCCCGCCGTCCCGATTCTAATCGGCCCCCCCGCCTCGAGGCGAGCGCCGAGCCGCCCCCAAGCGAACTGGGACGACGAGTGACCATCCCGATGCACGGAACGCAGACGCGGACGCCGCGGCGATCTTCCGCGCGGGCCGCGCCGCCGGCGGTTCTTCTCATTCTGACGGCGTGGCTCGCGGGCTGCGCCGCAACGGGAGGAGGAGCCCCCGGGGAGCCGCCGGCCCCCCCCGTCGGGCTCAAGGCCGCGGTCGTCCGGTTCGACGCGGTGGCGCTCTCCTGGGAGCCCCCGGACGGCGCCTCGCCGGGCCGCGGCTACCGCGTTTGGCGCGACGGCGAGCCGATCGCGCGGACGACGGCGCCGCGGTGCCTCGATCTCGGGCTCCCGCTCACGAGCGAGACGGCGCACGCCTACGCGGTCTCCTCTATCGGCGACGGCGGCGCCGAGTCGGCGCCCTGCGAGCCGGTCACGACCTCGACTTCGCTCCCGCGGGAGGTTCTTCCCTCGCCCATAATCGACGACCGCCCCGACGCCGTCCGCCTCTACTGGAGGGCTCTCGAGGTGGCGTGGGCGTCCGTGCGCGTTTCGGGGGACCGCGCGCGCGGGGCGGGCCTCGCCTGCTTCGACGCGGGCGGCGGCGCCGTCCGCCAGAGGGACGCCTTCCTCGCGGCCGCCTCCGCCCGCCACGCGATACCGCTCCTTCCGGTCGCCGAGACGCTCGACGCCTTCTACTCGCGGCAGTCAACCGACGGCGCCATCCCCGACGCGCTCGGCGGGGAGGCCGACGCCGGCTCGCCGCCCGAATCCGCCGGCGCGCTCGCGCGCGCGGAGTGGCTCCTCTTCCGCGCGACCGGAGACGCGCGCCGGCTCGAGGCCGTGCGCGGGCGGCTCGAGCGGCACTTCGCTTCCGTGAAGAGGCGGTTCCGCCGCGACGACGGTCTCTACGGCCCGGGACCCGAGCCCCTCAGCCCGGCGCTCGAGCGCGCGGCGGCGTCGGTCGCGCTCGCCTCGGGACAAGCGATCGCCGCGGACGCGCTCTCCCGCATGGCGGCGATCGCTGGAGACGACGACGGCCGCGCGCGGTGGTCCGCCGAGTGGCGCGAGCTCGGCCGCGCGATCGACGAAAAGCACTTCGACGCGCGCGACCAGATCTACTACGACCTCGGCCCGGACGGCTCGTTCCGGCGCGTGAAGTCGATCGACTCGTTCGCGCCGCTCGCGGCCGGGATCCCCGACCGCACGCGCGCGGCGGCGCTCGTCTATCACCTCGGCGATCCCGCCCAGTTCCGCCGCGCGCATCTCTTTCCGAGCCTCGGAGCCTCCGATCCGCGCTTCCGGCCGGAAGGCGCCCGAGGCCGCGGCGACGTTCCGGCCGCCGAGAACGCGATGATCGCGGCGGCGCTTCTCGAGTACGGCTTCGACGATCTGGCCCTCCGGGCGACCGAGTCCGGCATCGCGAACTCCGGGGCGGTGCTCGACGAAACGGGGAGGCTCTTCGACGCGTACGCCCCCGACTCGGCGGCGAAGGCGGCGGACGCGCGCGCGGCGGCGCTTGCTTTCGCGCCGATCGCGGGACTCCTCGAGTGCATGATCGGGATCGAGCCCGACGCCGCGCGCGGCGCGGTCGCGTTCCGCGTGCGATCGACGTCGCGCCACGGCGTCGAGCGGATCCGCGTCGGCCCCCGAACCGTGTCGCTCGTCTGCGCGGCGAGGGAGAGCGAGGACGATCCGTGCGACGTCACGGTCGAGACCGACGGCCCGATCGCTCTCTTCCTTTCGACGCCGTGGGCGGACTTCCCGATCCCGCGCGTCGAGACCGGCCGACGGACCTTCCGGCTCATGCGGCCCCCGACCGGTTCCCCGTAACTCGCTGGTTTCCGAGTTCTTAGAGCCATAAGACAGAGCTGGTGTGAAACTTGCAGCTGTCGGCCCCCGGCTCCGTTGATCCGAGAATCGTGAACTGCTATGTTCTGCGGCTTTGTCCCGGCCCCTGCTCGAAGTGCGCCCGCGGCCCGCTCATGCGAGCGTCCTCGACCCGTTCACGGCGTCCGCGTCTCGACCACCACGGCGTCTGCGACCCATTCATACTGACGGAGGCTTCCTGTCGATGGACAAGAAGAAGCTCGCCCACGCCCAGAGCCTCGTGGGCGGCCGGTTCAAGCTCTGCGTGCTCCTGCAAAAACGGGTTCACGAGCTGGTGAAAGGGGCACCGAAGCTGGTCGACGAGAACTCGAGGAACTTGATCGACATCGCCCTCGAGGAAGTCATCCAGAACAAGATTTCGCTCGCGCAGGAAGATTACGTTCCGGAGGAAGCGCCCGAGACCGAGGCCGTGTCGGGGCGCGACGACGACGAGCCGCAGTTCGAGCGTCGGGCACCGGCCCGGGAGAGGATCGCCGCGCCGTCGGCGACCCTTTCCTGAGGCGCGCCCACCCGCGCCCGGGGCCGTTCGCCCCACCGCGCCCGACGCGACAGGAGCCGGCCACGGCCGGCTCCGGTGGCCAGACGGAAGACGTCGCCGGACCCAACGAACTGCGGACTGCCGCGTAGCACACTCGGCATCGCGTAGCGTCCGCGACGCGGTCACACCATTCGTCGCGATCGCCACCGGAGGATTCCGACTCATGATCCCAAGAGAGTGGGCCGCTCGCGCGGCGGCGATGCTCGTGCTCACAGCGGCCGCCGCCGCGGTCACGGTCTCCGGTCCCGCGTCGAGCGCGCAGTCGAAGTCGAGCGACTCGCCCGCATCCGTCACCCCGCGCCGGTTCTCGAAGTTCTTCGTCGACGCCACGAAGAAAGTGCGTCCCGCGGTCGTCAGCATCGACGTCGTGAAGCGGATCGAGCAGACGGTCGTGGACCCGTTCGGCGGCCTCTTCGGCCCCCGGCGCCCGCGGACGCAGACGTTCGAGCAGCGGGGATTCGGCTCGGGAGTCATCGTCACCCCGGACGGCTACGTCCTCACGAACAACCACGTCGCCGGCGGCGCCGCGGAGATCGTGGTAAAGCTGATCGACGGCCGGAGGCTCAAGGGCCAGGTCGTCGGGAGCGATCCGCTGACCGACCTCGCCGTCGTGAAGGTCCCGGGCGAGGGCCTCCCGTCCGCGCCGCTCGGCAGCTCCGCCGACCTCGAAGTCGGCGAGTGGGTGATCGCGATCGGCAGCCCGTTTCAGCTCGACTCGACCGTCACGGCCGGAATCGTGAGCGCGACCGGGCGGGCGAACGTCGGGCTCTCGCAGTACGAGGACTTCATCCAGACGGACGCTGCGATCAACCCGGGGAACTCGGGCGGGCCCCTCATCAATCTCGAGGGCGAAATCGTCGGCGTCAACTCGGCCATTCTCGGAGGCGTGCAGCGGGCGAACCTCGGCATCGGCTTCGCGATCCCGATCGACATGGCGAAGTTCGTGATGAAGCAGATCATCGACAACGGGCGCGTCGTCCGCGGCTATCTCGGGATCGATCCCGAAAACCTCACGCCCGAAGTCGCGGGCCGCTTCTCGGTCAAGGAAGGGAGCGGCATCCTCGTCTCGCGCGTCGGCGACAGGACGCCGGCGGCCGAGGCCGGGCTCAAGAGCAACGACGTCATCCTGTCGTTCAACGGGCAGGCCGTCGCCGACTCGGACAAGTTCCGCCTGCTCGTCGCCGAGACTCAGCCCGGATCGCGCGTCCCGATCGAGTACGTCCGCGACGGCGAGCGCCTCCGCGCCACCGTCGAGATCGTGCCGCGCCCCGACCTCGTCGCGGCGATCCAGGTCGAGATCGGCCGCCTCGGCCTCGTCGCCGTCGACCTCGAGGCGAGCCTCGCGCGGGATCTCCGCATCGACGAGTCGTCGGGCGGCGCGGTCGTCGTCTCGGTGGCCTCGCGCGGCGTCGCGGCTTCGGCGGGTCTCCGGCGAGGCGACGTCATCCTCGAGGTCGGGAGGCGGCCGATCTCCGGCGCCGCCGAGCTCGAGAGCCTCCTCGGGCGCTACCGGAGCGGCGCGACGACCGTCCTCCTCGTCGTGCGGGGCGATGAGTCGAGCTACGTCACGATCCGGCTCCCGTGACGCCGGGCTAGCCCGGCCCCCGCGCCGTCGCTAAAACGCGACGCTACGGGATCCGCGCTCATGACGACACGAACGGCCGCCGCTGCTCTTTTCGCCCTTCTCCTCGCGAGTCCGGGCACCGCTCTTCTCGCCTTGGAGGGCCCGCGGCTCAGAGCGCCGTCGGGCGTCGCCTTCACGGGCGACGGCCGCCTCGTCGTGGCCGACACCGGGAACGACCGTCTCGTCGTCTACGACTCGAGCCTTCACTTCCTCTCGGTCGCGGGCGGAACGGGCGGAGAGCCCGGCCTTTTCCGCGCGCCCCGCGGGCTCGCCTCGGACGGCGCGGGGCGGATCTACGTCTGCGACTCCGGCAACTCCCGCGTGCAGGTCCTCGACGCCGCGCTCCGACCCGCGGCGATCGTCGGAGGGAAGGACCCGTCGGGCGGCTCTCTCGTCTCTCCCGCCGCAATCGCGATCGACCCGGACGGGCGGCTCTTCGTCGCCGACGCGGGAGCCGGGAGGGTCGTGGTCTTCGGCCCGGACGGCTCCTTCGCCGGCGCCATCGCGGGCCCCGCCGACGCGCCGCTCTCTTCCCCGTCGGGGCTCGCGTACGAGAGCCGGACGCGATCGCTCTTCGTCGCGAACTCCGGACGGGGCCGCGTCGACGTCTTCACGGTCGGGCCCGAGCCGGCCGGCGCCGCCCATCGCGGGCTCGCCGCAGGGACGATTCCGGGGGTCGAACGCTGCCCGGACGTCGCGATCCTCTCGGGCGGGCTCATCGCGGCGCTCGACGCCGCGGGAGAAGTCAAGACCTACGACGACTCGCGCCTCGGCCCGGGCGGGGCGCCGATCGCGTCCTTCGCGGGCGGGTCGCTCGGCCGCCTCCGCGAGCCGCGAGCGATCGCCGCCGGCCCGCGCGGCGAGCTTGCGATCGCGGACAGCGGCAACCACCGCGTCGTGATCGTCCGGTCCGACTTCGCGACGCCGAGGCGGCCGAGCGTCACGCGCATCGACGAGACCGCGGCCACGATCGAGTGGCGGAGCGAGGAGCCGAGCCCGAGCGTCGTCTTCCTGCGGAGGAGCGACCGGCCGGAAGACCCCGACGCGGAGCCGCCTGACTGGGACGGCGCCCTCGCGTTCGAGGGAGCGGGCGGCGGCCCGGTCCGGAACCACGTGGTGCGCGCGTCGGGGCTCGAGCCGGGCACGCGCTATTACTACCGGGTGACGAGCCCGGAGGCGACCGTCCTTCCCGGGAAGGGCGTGTCGGGCGAGTACGCGCTCGTGACGCGCGCGCCTCGGAAAAAGGCGTCCGTCCTGTCGCTTCCGGTCGACGTCGTCCTCTACTCGCACGCGTTCGAGCCGGCGGACGGCGTCGCGCCGCCGCCGCCGCTCGACGGGAGCGCCGTCGCGGCGATCCGGCGGGAGATCGACGAGGCATGCCGCTTCGTCTGGATCAACACGGGCTTCAAGGTCTTCGTCGACGTCGACTTCCGCGTCGTCGAGCGCACGCCGGCCGATCCGTCGGGCTTTCCGTCCGACCCGCTCGCGGATTCTCCGGGAACGCGGCCCGGGGTCGCCGGGGTCGTCTCGATCGTCGCGCGGCAGGTCTACCGTCCGGAGAAAAAGTCGTGGGAGCTCGCGCCCTCGGGCGGCGAGACGTCGCCCGTTCGCTGGCCGCGTCCGGCGTCGAGCCGCTTTCTCGCCGGGAGCGACGTCGCGTGGCTCTTCGCGCACGAGTTCCACCACCAGCTCGACTCGTTCCTCGACGCAGCGGGCTTCCCCGAATTCCCGCACAACCACTTCTCGCCGTCGGAGGGGAACGCCGGCCGGCACGGCGACCACTGGGACGGGAACGCCGCGCTTCTCCGGAAGTGGCCCGCCGCGAGGTGGCTCGCGATCCCGTTCGGCCGCGTGCTTTTGGTCTCCGACGCGGACGGCGACGGCGTTCCCGACGACGAGCCCACGCTCCCGCTCGACGAGACGCGGCTCGGGAGCGATCCGGCGAGAGCGGACACCGACGGAGACGGGCTTTCGGACCTGAAGGAAGCGATGACGACGATCGGAGTGCGCTCGCTCCTCACGGCACGCCTGAACCGGACGCCGGATCTCCCCTCGCCGTCGCCCCGGAACCCCGACGCCGACGGAGACGGGATCCCCGACGGCGACGATCCCGAGCCTCTCTACGCCGTGCCCGACGGGATCCCGCACCGGAGCGCGATCGTCGACGGCCGGCGGGACGGGCGCGAGTGGAGCCCGTACTTCCGGGCGCGGAGCGGCGACTTCGAGGCGGAGATCGCGGCGCAGTGGGACGGCCGGAACCTCTACTTCGCGTTCGTCTTCGCGAAGGCGCCCGCCGAGTTCGCGATCGACTTCGACTTCGGCGACGACGGCTGGTACGTCGGGCGCGACAACGTCTCGCTCGGCCTGTCGTTCGGAGACGACGGGCTCGCGGCCGTCACCGATGCTTTCGTGAACGACGCGTCTCTCCCCGGCTCGTGGCCGTTCCAGAACCGCGACCTCTTCGACCCGTCGCGGATCGAGATCGCGACCGGGAAGACGGACGAGGGTCTCGTCCTCGTCGAGATCGCGATCCCGCGAATGCCCGAGTGCGGCTTGACTCTCGTTCCGGGAGCGACCCACGCGGTCGCGCCGAGCTTCCGCCCGGACGCGGGCGGCGACTGGGTGCCGGCGTTCGAGCCCTACCGGCTGGTGCCGTTCCGGCTCTCGGCCGGCGGGTTCTGAGCGCCGGTCCCCCCGCGCAGCCGGGCGATGACCTCCGGCCGCGCGCGCAGGCGGACGCGCGTCCCCGCCTCGTCGTACGTCTCGGCAAGCACGCGGCACGCCGCGTGGATCTCCGCGACGCGGCCGTGATCCCGAAACGGGACGACCACGACGTCCTCGACCATGTCGCGCTCGTAGAACTGGACGATGCGCTCGCGGAGGAGCGCGACGTCGTCCGTGCTCATGGCCGAAAGCTGGACCGCGTCCGGGTGCTTCTCGAGAAGCTCCGCTCGGCGGGCCGCGTCCACGCGGTCGATCTTGTTGAGGAGGAGGAGCGAAGGGGTTTCTCCGGCGCCGATCTCTGCGAGGACGTCCCGCGTCACGCGGAGCTGCGCCTCGTAGGCCGGATCCGCCGCGTCGACGACGTGGAGGAGGAGGCTCGCCTCGCGCGCCTCGTCGAGCGTCGAGCGGAACGACGCGACGAGGTCGTGCGGCAGCGAGCGGATGAACCCGACCGTGTCGCTCACGAGGATGCGCGGGTGCGTCGCCGGGACGATCGCTCGCACGGTCGTGTCGAGGGTCGCGAAGAGCTTGTCCGCGACGAGGATCTCGCTCCCGGTGAGAGCGCGCATGAGCGACGACTTGCCCGCGTTCGTGTAGCCGACGAGCGCCACCGTTTCGTGGGCCGACCGGCGCTGCCGCCGCGTGCCCGCGTCGCGCGCGATCGATTCCAGCTCGCGCGTGAGCTCCGCGACGCGGTCGCGGTTCTTCCGCCGATCGAGCTGCATCGCGGACTCGCCCGCGCCCTTCCCCCCGATGCCGCCGCCCTGCCGGTCGGCGCCGCCCGTCTCGCGCATCCGAGGCGCCAGGTACTTGAGGCGCGCGATCTCGACCTGTAGGCGGGCCTCGCGGCTCCGCGCATGCCGCTCGAAGATCGCCAGGATGACGGCCGTGCGGTCGAGCACTTCGGCCGAGGTCGCGCGCTCGAGGTTTCGCGTGCGCTGCGGGTTCAAGTCGTGGTCGAGGAGGACGACGGTCGCGCGCTCGGCGTCGCTCGGCCGCGCGGGCGAATCCGCCGCGGGCGCGTCCTCGTCCTCGCCGTCGGCGTCCTTTTCGTCGTCGTCGCGCCTCTTCGCGCGGGCCGGCACGCCGTCCGGGACGACGCCGGTCCCTCCGGTGAGCGCGGCGATCTCCTTCAGTTTCCCCGCCCCCACGGCCGCGGCCGCGGCGAGCGAGTCGCGCTTCTGGGTCACGCGCGCGACGACGTCGAGTCCGAGAGTCGTCGCGAGGCGCTCCATCTCGTCGAGAGAGGACGCGTGGTCCGCGTCCGAGACCTGGGGAAGCTGAACGCCGACGAGAACGGCGCGAGGACAGGCGGGAATCGTCATGGTTTTTCCGGTGAGAGCGAGGCGCGAGTGTACGATCGTGCGGGGCTATCCGCCTTCGGCCGCGACGAGATCGTCGACGCAGGCGCCGGGCGGCTCCGCGTCGTCGAGACGGTCGAGATAGCCGGGCGGCAAGGAGACGACCTGCGTCCCCGAGTGCTTGCCGCGCTTCGCGCGCATCCCCGCCGGAGGGAACGGCACCAAGGGATCGAGCAATCCCAGGATCGACTCGATCTCGGCGTACGTCGTGATCCGCATGAGGCGGTCGCGGACCGCGGCCGAGGAGGGGAAGGCCTTCGTGTACCAGGCGCCCCACTTCCGCATCTGCTGCATCCCGGAGACCTCGCCGAAGTGGTCGCAGAGGGCGCGCGCGTGGCGGAGAGCGATCGCGGCGATCTCGCCGAGGAGCGGCGGGTCCAAGGGCTCCCGCCCCGCAAGCACGTCCGCGAGGTCCCGGAAGAGCCACGGCCGGCCGAGGCATCCGCGGCCGACGACGACGCCGTCGCACCCGGTCGCGCGCATCATGCGGAGCGCGTCGAACGCCTCCCACACGTCCCCGTTCCCGAGGACCGGGATCGTCGTGACGCGCGCCTTCAAGTCGGCGATCGCCTCCCAGCGCGCCTCGCCGTCGTAGAGCTGCGCCGCCGTCCGAGCGTGGAGAGAGACCGCCGCGCAGCCCTCGCTCTCGGCGATCTCGCCCGACGAGGCGTACGTGAGGAGGTCGTCGCTCACTCCCATGCGGAACTTGATCGTGACCGGAACGCTTCCAGCGCCCCTGACCGCGCCGCGGACGAGCGCCGCCATGAGCTTCGGCTTCAAGGGGATCGCGGCGCCGCCGCCCGCCGAGGTGACCTTTCTCACCGGGCAGCCGAAGTTGAGGTCGATGTGGTCGACCCGCGCCTCGCCGACGACGACGCGCGCGGCTTCCTCGATGTCCTCGGGCCGCGAGCCGTAGAGCTGGATCGAGCGCGGCGTCTCGCCGGGCCCGAATTGCGCGAGGAGGAGCGTCTTCCGGTTGCCGACGAGGATCCCCCGCGCGGTGATCATCTCGGTCACGAAGAGCCCGGCGCCGAACTCGCGGCAGATGGCGCGGAAGGGGTAGTTCGTCACCCCCGCCATGGGTGCGAGGACGACCGGCGGATCGACCGGGATCGGACCGATCCGAAGCGGCCGGAACTCGCCCGCCGCGGCCGGAGGGACGTCTCGATTCAACTCGCTCACGTATTTCGGATCCATAAGAGCCAGGCCATCTTAGCGAGAAAGAGGCCCTCGCGCCCTCCGGCCGCGCTCCGCTTCTCTTCACGGCGTTCTATCCTCTCGTGCGCGCCGTCCGTATGAGATCCGTCGGACATTCCACCTGACAATCGGGAGAAACCACTCATGAAGACGCGGCCGTTGTCCGTCATCGCCGTCGCGCTCGCGACGCTCGCTCTCGCGGCGCTCCCCGGCGTCGCCCAGGAGAAAAAGGGAGACTCGGCGGAGAAGTTCCAGAATCTCTTCGAGAAGATGGACAGGAACGGGGACGGGAAGCTCGACTTCAAGGAGATCCGCTCCTCCGGCCAGTTCGAGAAGGACACGTTCGACAAGTTCGACGCGAACCACGACGGCGCCTTGACGCCCGACGAGTTCAAGGCGGGGTTCAAGGCCCATCCCGACAAGACTCCGGCCGACTGGAAGAGCCTCCTCGAAGCGAAGCACGAGCAGCGCGACGAGCTCTCGGACTCCGAGCTCAAGGCCGCGTTCGACCGCCTCGACTCCGACCACGACGGCAAGGTCTCCTGGAAGGAGGCCGAGCGGGCGGAGACGAAGCGCGACACGTTCGACAGGTACGATCTCGACGCCGACGGCTCCGTCACGCTCGCGGAATTCGAGGAGCAGTACGTCGCCGAGCAGCAGAAGAAGGGCCGCGCGGTGGCGAAGCACATCGCGGAGAAGATCCGGACGGCGCGCCAGGCCGACTTCGACTTCGCCCTCTCCGAGAAGGCGATGGCGGCGCTCGACAAGGACAAGGACGGCTTCGTCGCGTACGACGAGATCGCGACGCGCGTCCCCGCCCGCCGCAAGAACGCCACGACCTGGATCGCGCCGACCTTCGAGCAGTCCGACCTGAACCACGACAAGAAGCTCGACACGGCCGAATGGTCCGCGTTCCAGAAGTCGATCAAGGGCTGGATCGAGACCGGCGACTCGAGCCTCCGCGACAAGGCGAAGGCCCACGCGGAAAAGGCAAAGGAGAAGGGCCGGCCGTAGAAAAGTCGTCTCGACGCGGCGCCTCACCGCGGCCCGCCCCGGGTCGTCCTCCGGGGCGGGCCGTTTCGCCACGGCGACGCGGCGGAAAGGACCGCGCCATGATCGCCTGCTCCCATGCGCTCTTCGCCAGCGAGGACGTGCCTCGGCTCCTCCGCTTCGTCGAGGAGGCCTTCGGGCTTTTGCCGCGGTTCCGGAACGACGAGTTCGGGGAGTTCGTCCTCCCGTCCGGATTCCGGTTCGCGTTCTTCCGACCGGCGGGCGCCGCGGCGCAGCACTTCTCGTCGGCTTCGGACCGGCGGGGCATGGCGCTCGGCGTCACCGTCGCCGACGTCGACGCGGCCTACGCCCGGATCGCGCCCCGGCTCGCGGCCCTCGGCGCCTCCGCGAGCGGCCCGCCGAAGGAGCACCCGTGGGGGGAGAAGAGCTTTCTCCTCGTGGATCCGGACGGGAACCGCTGGGAGGTGGCCCAGTCGCCGTCGCCGTCGGGGATGCTCGTCGACCTCTGACGCACCGGCGCGGGCGAGCGCTCACTCACTCGCTCACTCACTCACTCCGCGCGGAGCGCGTCGACCGGCGGGAGGCTCGCGGCCCGGATCGCGGGCACGACGCCGGCGGCGAGCCCGATCGCGACGGCCGATCCTTCCGCGACGAGCGCGTGGAGCGCTTCCGGCCGCACCGGGAGCGCCGGCACGAGCGCTCCCGCGAGAAGCGCGAGCCCGTGTCCCGCGGCGAGCCCGCCGAGCCCTCCGAGCCCGGCGAGCGCCGCCGCCTCGCCGAGGAAGATCGCGACGATCGAGCGCCGCGTCGCGCCGAGCGCCTTCAAGAGCCCGATCTCGCGCGTCCGCTCGCGCACGGCGATCGTCATGATGGTGAGGATCCCGACGCCTCCCACGACGAGCGAGATCCCCCCGAGCGCGCCCACGGCGAACGTCACGATCGAGAGCACCGAGGCAAGGACCTCGAGCATCGCCGCCTGCGACGTGATCGTGAAGTCCTCGCGCCCGTGGCGCTCCACGAGGAGGCGGTGGACGTCCGCTTCGATCGCGTCCGTTCGCGAGCCCTCCGGCGCGAGGACGTCGACCTCCATCACGCCTTCGCGGTCGAACATCTCGAGAGCGCGCGCGACCGGCACGAAGACCGCGTCGTCGAGGTCGAATCCGAGAAACTGGCCCTTCTCGCGGAGGGCGCCCACCACCCGGAAGCGGTATCCGCCCACGCGGATGGTCGCGCCGAGCGGGTCCTCGCCGGGCTCGAGGAGTTCCCGGAGCGCGGTGTGGCCGAGGACGGCGAGCGGGCGCGCGGTCGCCGCGTCCTCGCGAGGGAGAAAACTCCCCGATCCCGTCTCGAAGCGCCAGATCTCCGGCATGTCGGGGCCGACGCCGTAGACCGAGACGCGGCGCCGACGCGCGCCCCACTCGACCTCCGCGTTCCCCATCACGACCGGCATCGCGGCCACGACTCCCGGGAGCCGGGCGATCGCCGCCGCGTCCTCGACCGTCAAGGGCCGCACCGTGCCGATGATGGCGGGCGAGAATCCGAGCGTCTCGGTCTTTCCCGGCGTGACCATGACGACGTTCGTGCCGAACTGCGTGAACTCGGCGAGGACGAATCGCCGGAGTCCCGCGCCGAGCGCGGTGAGGATGACAACGGTGGCGATTCCGACCGCGATGCCGAGCGCGGTGAGGCCCGTGCGCTGGTGCTGCGAAGAGAGCGCGCCGAGCGAGAAGCGGAAAGCGTCCCCGATGCGCATGGGCGGTCCCTCAGCGGCGGGAGAGGGCGAGAACGGGATCGAGGCGCGCGGCGCGGCGCGCCGGCCCGATGCCGAACGCGATGCCGGTCGAGACCGCCGTCGCGACGGCGGCGATCGCCGCCCACGCCGGGACGCCCGGAACGAGCGCGGGATAGAGGCGGGAGCCGGCGACGGTCAGCGCCTCTCCGAGAAGAAGCCCGACGACGGATCCCGCGGCCGCGAGGAGCCTCGCCTCCGCGAGGAAGAGCGAGCGGATCGCGGCCGGCGTCGCGCCGAGCGCCTTCAAGAGCCCGATCTCCTCCCGCCGCTGCGACACGGCCACGACCATGACGTTCATGACGAGGATCCCCGCGACGAGGAGGCTCACGCCCGCGATGCCGCCGAGCGCGAGGGTCAGCGCCCGGAAGATCCGGTCGAAGGTCGCGAGGACCGAGTCCTGCGTGATCACGGTGACGTCCTCCTCGCCCTCGTGCCGCTCCGCGACGACGCGCTTCACCTCCTCCTCGACCCGCGGGACGTCCGCGCGCCCGCGCGCCTCGACGAGCACGCGGAAGAGGCCCGGCGCGTCGAAGAGGGCCTGCGCCGAGGCGACCGGCACGAGCGCGACGTCGTCCATGTCGAAGCCGAGCGAGCGTCCCTCCGGGGCGAGGATCCCCGACACTCGGAACCTCCGGTCCCCGATCCGAACCCACTCGCCGACCGCGGGCGCGGGGCCCAAGACCTCCGCGGCGATCTTCGATCCGAGGACCGCGACGGGCGCCGCCAGCCACCGCTCGTCCCGGGGCAACGCCTCGCCGGCGTCGAGCGCCATGCGCCGCACCTCGAAGAACTCGGGCGTCGTCCCGAGGACCGTCGCCTCGCGCTCGCGCGAGCCGAAGGCGACCGGCGCGCTGCCGATCACGAGGGGTGCGACGCTCGTCACGCCCGGGATTCTCCTCAAAGCGCGAGCGTCGTCGAGCGTCAGGTCCCGAGGCGTCTCGCCGAGGATGGGCGGGATGCCGCCCGACGTCTCGGCGCGGCCGGGGAGGACGATGACGAGGTGCGAGCCGAGCGACACGAACTCGCCCGCGACGTAGGCGCGGGCGGCGTCGCCGAGCCACGTGAGGACGGTCACACCGGCGACGCCGATCGCGACCGCGGCGAGGATCAGGGACGAGCGGACGCGGTTGCGCGCGAGGCTCGCGCCCGCGAAGCGGACGGCGTCCGCCCACCTCACGGCCGTCGCTCCTCGGTCGGGGCAATCCCCTGAAGGCCGCCCGGCGCGTCCGAGACGATGCGCCCGTCCTCCATGCGGATCCTCCGGCGGGCGCGGCGCCCGAGCGTGGGATCGTGCGTCACGAGGACCACCGTGATGCCGTCCGCGTGAAGGCGCTCGAGCACCGCGACGACGTCGGCACCGGACGCGCGGTCGAGGTTGCCGGTCGGCTCGTCGGCTAGGACGACCGAGGGGCGCGTCACCGTCGCGCGCGCGATCGCGACCCGCTGGCGCTGCCCGCCCGAGAGCTGGTCGGGACGGTGGGCGCCTCGGTCCTCGAGCCCGAACGTCGCGAGCAGGCCCTTCACGCGCTCGCGCCGCTCCGAGCGAGGCACGCCCGCGAGCACGAGCGGGAGCTCGATGTTCTCCTCCGCCGTGAGGCGCGGCACGAGCTGGAAGAACTGGAACACGAACCCGATCTTTTCGCGGCGGACGCGCGCCTGCTCCTCGTCGCCGAGCGACGTCACGTCCCGCCCGTCCAGGCGATACGTCCCCTCGGTCGGGCGATCGAGGAGCCCGATCACGTTGAGGAGCGTCGACTTGCCGGAGCCCGACGGCCCCATGACCGAGACGTACTCGCCGGAGGAGACCTCGAGGTCGACGCCGTCGAGAGCGCGCACCGGCTGTCCCCCCACGACGTACGTCCGCCGCACTCCGGAAAGCTCGATCACGGCCCCTTCCCGTCGCTCGAGACCTCGACCACGGCCCCCGGGGTCACGCCTTCAGCGCCCGGCGAGATCACGACGCGGTCCCCTTCCGAGAGCCCCGACTTCACCTCGACGTATTGCCAGTTGCCGAGGCCCCTCTCGATCCGGCGCTCCTCGACGACGTTCGTCCCGGCCGGGACGACGTAGACGCGGTTTCCCGCGACGACGGCCTGCGCCGGGACGCGGAGCGCCGACTCCGCGGATTCGAGGACGATCTCGACGTTCGCGCTGTAGCCCGGGAGGAGCGCCGGGGCGCTCTCCGCCTCGAAGTCGACCTCGACGTCGACCGTCCGCGCCTGCTTCTCGCGGTCGAGGACGTACGGAGCGATGCGGCGGACGACGCCCTTCCACTCGAGCCCGCGATGGGCGTCGAGCGTGATGCGCGCGGGAAGGCCGGGCTTCACGTCCGGCGCGTCCACCTCGTCGATCGGGGCGGTGACGAACGGCGCGGAATCGTCGATCAGGTCGACGGCGGGCGGCGTCGGAATCCCGGGCGGCGACGGCATCACGTACTCGCCGAGCTCCGCGTTCACCTCCGCGACGACGCCCGCGAACGGCGCGCGGAGGAAGGTCTTCTCGAACGCCGCCTCCATGGTCGCGATGCGCGCCTCGGCGACCGACAGGTCGGCCTCCGCCGCCGCGAGCGCCGCTTCCGCGACGTCGGCACCGCTCACCGCGCGGTCGACGACGTCCTCGGAAGCCACTCCTTCCCGCCGCAGCCGCTGCTGCCGCTCGGCGTCGCGCCGCGCGTGCGCCGCGCGGACCTTCGCCTCCGTGAGCGCGGCGCCGGCGCGCTCGGCCTGGGCCCGCGCGAGGCGGACCTCCGCCGCCGCGTCCTCGTTCCAGATCTCGAGCAAGACGTCCCCGGCCTCGACCCGCGAGCCCTCCCGCACGGTGAGGCGCGAGACGCGCCCGCCGACGACCGGAGCGAGCTTCGCGCGCCGCCTGACGTCGACGGTCCCGACGCGCGTGTTCGCGACCGTCCTCTCGACGAGGCCGCGCGTGGCCGTCCGGGCCACGATCCGCGCCGGCGCCGGCGCGAGCGCGACGCGCCAGATCGCGTAGACGGCGAGCGCCGCGGCGGCCGCCACGGCGAGGAACCGGAGAGTTTTCTTCACGTGCGGGGGCGAAGCCCGAAAGGGGAGGAGAGGGGGAGGAGCGAGCCCCTACCTCGGCTCGAATCCCGGGACGTCCGTGAGGAGGACGGCGGCGATCCCCTCCGCGCCGTCGCCCGCGTCCCGCACCTCGAGAACCGCGTCGTCGCCGGCGATGAGGGTCACCGCTCCCGCCTTCTCCCAGGCGAGCTCGGGTCCGGAGGACGCGTCCCCTCCCGCGTGCGTCGGCGGAAGCTCGGTCGTCCCGACGCGAACGCCGACGCTCCTCGACCCGCCCGCTCCGCCGCGGAGGGCGCGGGTCCAGACGACGTACGTTCCGGGTGCCCCCGCGCGGAGCCGCCGCACGAGCCGGTGCCGAGCAGCCGCGCCGATCTCTCCGGACGACCGGCACGCGGCGCCCCGTGCCGCTTCCGCGTCGCTCGACGCATCCCACGCCCCGCAGAGGCTCTTCGCCTCGACGACAGTCGTCCCGGACGCGACGACGATCGGGGCGTTGTCGAACCCCGGAACTCCAAAGTCGAAGAAGCCGCCGGCGATCCGGTAGTCGAACCCGGGCGGCGGCGCTTTCCCGTCGAGAAACTTCGAGAGCGCGCGCCAGCCCTCAGGGTCCGCCTTCATCCGCCGCGACGCGGCCGTGTCCTCGTCCGCGCGGTCGAGCCGGGCGCCCGGCAAGAACGCTCCGAACGGCCCGATCGCGCGCTCGGAATGGCGGCCACCGGCGTTGAAACCGGCGTACTTCCACTGGCCCCAGGCGCTGTGGATGCGCGTGCGGGCGCGCCGCTGGATGAGCTTGTCGCCGCTCGATAGGTAGAGCGCGAGCTCGAGCGCGCCGCGAAGCCGCTGGGAGTGGGAGACGCCGATGTGGCCGAGCGCCTGGAGATCGAGGATGGCGAAGCGGAGCGGGCCCGCGGCGTCCGGGTTCGCCTCGATCAGGTCGTACGCCGCGTTGTGCGCCTCGCCCGCCCCGTCGCCGATCGCGTCGCTCGCCCCGCTAGGGCCGGTGCGGCCTTTGGTGTCGATCGCCCCGCGATCGCCCTTCGCGTCGAGCCCGACGAGGATGAACTCCGCGATGCTCATCGCGTCGTCGTCGAGCGTCGGCGTGAAGATCCACTCGAGCGTCGAGTGCCAGGGATCGGCGTCGCGCCACGCGAACCCGCGGCCCTCGCCCGAGTTCGTCAGCCCCGCGTTGGCCTCGGGCCAATAATCCGTGACGCGGGCGCCGAAATGGTAGGCGGCGACGAGCGAGATGGCCTTCGAGGCCCGCGAGATCGAGTCGAAGAGCTTCTTCCCGTTCTCCGCGCCGAATCGCTCGACGAACCGACGCTCGAAGACGGCGTCGGGGGTCCCGGGATCGTGGGCGAGGCGGCCGAAGAGAGAGCGGCCGTACCACATCCGCTCGAACCGGTATCTCCAGGTCACGTGCGCCTTCTCGGAGGGATCGACCGCGGTGTCGGGGCCGGGATCGAAGAGGCTCGATCCGACGAGCACGCCCGCGGCCGGTCCGTTCTCGAGCGAGCCAGAGATCGCGGCTCGGATCGTCCCGGGATCGCCCGACGGAACGACGGCGACGTCGTCGTTCCGGAGGTTCCAGATCGGACGGAACCGCGCTCCGTTTCGCCCGAACCATCCCGGGTCGAAGAAGTGCGGGCGCGGCGACGCGAGCGCGTGGTCGCCGTTGAAGTGGACGAGGACGAACGCTTCGACCGGCGCCGCGGCCGCCGCGAGCGCGGAGTCGAGCGAGGCCGGATCGAAGCCCCGGTCTCCGACGAGGAGGGCGACGTCCTTCCGGCCCGACTCCGCGACCGCCCGGAGAAGGCCGTCGCGGAGGACCGAAGCGGGCTTCGGGTCGGACGGCCGCACCGCGTCGACCGCGACGCCGACGCCGCGCAGGCCGTCCATCGCGAGCGCCGCGCCGGCCGAGACGCGGAGCGCGGCCGGTTCGGGAAGCGTCGTCGCGACGAGGACCGGCGCGATCCCGCGCGCGTGGGCATGGGTGAACGCGGCATCGAGCACGCGTCTCGCCGGCTCGAAGGCGAGCGCTGCGAACGGGTCGGGGGCGAAGATCGCGATCGAGTCGAACCGGTCGCGCGCGAGCGCGTCGAGGAGCCCTTCCCAGAACGCGGGATCGAGCACCCACTCCTCGTCGGGGCGGGGTGGAGCGGGCCCGAGCGGCACGTCGACGCGGAACGCGCGGATCGCGTGCGCCGCGCGCGCGCCTCCGGGCTCGAACGAGGCCGGGTCGGCGCCGGCCGCGAGCGCCTCGGCGAGGTCGAGCACGCCGTACATCGCGCCGGCCGCGTCGCCGCCCGCGACCGCGATCCGGAGGCGATTGCCGTCGCGCGCGGGCCGCGTCTCGTACGACTCGGGCCCGACCGACGGGTCGATCGCGATCTCGATCTCGAGGGGCGACGACTCGGCGGGCGTGCGGCCGGTCTTCCGGAGCGCGGCGGTGAGCTCCTTCTCCGCGAACGCGACGAGGGGCGAGCGCAAGTCCGAGCGGATCGCGAACGTGCTCGGGGAGTCGTCCCCGGCGAGGGCAAGGCAGAGGGCGATCGTGGGAATGGTGAGCATGATGCCCTTAGGATATCGGCAGCCCCGCCGCAATTCCCGGTTTTCGGCCGGGGACCGAGCGCCTTCAGCCCGGGGCGGCCGCGGGCGAGGCGGCGACGAGCGCGCGTCCCCACGCGTCGAGAGCCGGCAAGCTCGCGATCAGCTCGACGCCCGCGACCGCGGGCGCGCCGCCGCCCCCGGCGATGACGGAGACACGGCGTGGCAGCTTCTCGCGCACTCGGCGGAGCTGGCCGGCAGTCCGCGCCCCCTTGTTCGCCACCGAGACGCTGATCGCCACGGCGCGCGCGTCGATGTCCTTCGCGAGGAGCGCGAGCTGCCCGACCGGCACGTTCGTCCCGAGGTAGAGCGACCGGCAGCCCGCTATCGAGAGGACGAGCGCGGCCATCTGGAGGCCGATCCCGTGCGACTCGCCCGGCAGCGTGGCGTAAACGACGAGAGGGCCTGCGGCGCGCTCCTCGTACGGGCGGCGAACGGCCCGCAGGAGATCGAGGATCTTTTCCGACGCGAAGTGCTCGTGGCGGATGTCGAGGCGACCCGACTCCCACGCGTCCCCCATCGCGCGGAGGAGCGGTCCGAGCGTCCGCTCGAGGAAGTCGGCCGGGGTCGAGCGCGACCATTCGTCGACGAGGCGGCGCTCGATCTGCGCGGCGTCGTAGACGGCCACGGCGTCGATGAGCGCCGCGGTCGATTCCGCCGCCCACGACGCGGGCGGCTCGGACCGGCGGCGCGGCGCGCGTGACGGAGGGAGCGCGCCGAGGAGCGTCAGGACGACGCTCTCGCTCGCCGGAACCACTTCGCCGGCGCGAAGGCCGCGGGCGAGGGCATCCGCGATGCGGCGGAGGCGCGGCACGCTCGAGAGCGGATAGACGCGGTGCCCCGAGGGCTTTCGCTCGGGCACCGGGAAGCCGTATCGGTGCTCCCAGGTCCGGAGCGTCTCGACCGGAATCCCGGTCGCGCGGGAGAGCGCTCCGATCGACAGCTTCCCCTCGTCCTCCGGCTCGGACGACGGCCCTCGGGCTCGCAACGTCATTCCCTCCCTCTCAAAGGGCGCCCGCTCCGGCCCCGCTTAAAGCGTGCCGGAGCGGGCGGGGGAACTAACGAATGGGATCGCTCGATCTACTCGGGGAGCAAGATGGCGTCGATCACGTGGATCACTCCATTTGACACCACCTGGTCGGGCGCGACCACATGGGCGCCGTTGACGCGCACGCCTTCGTCGGTCGAGAACTCGAGGCGGCCGCCCTGCAGCGTCGTGGCCGACTCCATGCCGGCGACGTCCTTCGCCAGAACCTTTCCCGACACGACGTGGAACAAGAGAACGGACTTGAGCTTCTCCGGGTCGGCGACGAGCGCTTCGAGCGCGCCGGCCGGGAGCTTCTCGAACGCGGCGTCCGTTGGCGCGAAGATCGTGAACGGTCCATCGCCCTTCAGCGTCTGGGCGAGTCCCGCGGCCTTGACGGCCGTGACGAGCGTCGTGAACTTGCCGGCCCGGACGGCGAAGTCGACGGCGTCGAGCGGGAGAATGACCGAGTCGACGACATGGATGATCCCGTTCGAGGCCTCGATGTCCGCCTTCGTCACGGTCGCGTCGTTGACGCGGACGCCCTTGGTCGTGTCGAAGAAGAGGTAAGCGCCGCCCGCAGTTTTCGCAGTCGAGAGCTTCATGACGTCGGAGGCGGCGGCGCGTCCGGGCACGACGTGGTAGAGGAGGATCTGCGTCAGCTTCGCCTTGTTCTCCGGCTGGACGAGCTTCTCGACGGTGCCCTTCGGGAGCTTCGCGAACGCCGCGTCGGTGGGCGCGAAGACCGTGAACGGTCCGTTGCCCTTCAGGGTGTCGGCGAGGCCCGCGGCCTGGATCGCCGTGGCGAGCGTCCGGAAGTTCCCCGCCGAGACGGCGGTGTCGATGATGTCCTTCTTTTCGCCTGCGCGGGCGGGCGCGGCGACGGCCAGCGCGGCGGCGGCGAGTGCGACGAGGGCGGAACGGACGGGTGCATTCATGTCGGAACGGTTTCCTTTCTCTGAACGAGGATTGTTGGCTGGGGTTGCGGTGTTCGGACGGGCGGCGCCGTAGAGGCGGATTCCGACGGCGGCGGCGCAGAGGAGCGTCACGACGGATCCGAACACGAAGATGGCGACGTCATTCATGGCGGGCCTCCTTCGCCCAGGCCGCCGTCGCGAAGATCCCCAGCGCGAGGATCGACGGCACCCAGAGGCCGACGAAGAGGCCCTCCTCCTTCGACGCGAAGAACCAGAGGTAGACCGACAGGAGGAACGAGATCCCGGCGGCTCCGAGGAAGAGGGATCTGACGACGCGGGTGGTGTTCATGTCTCTCACCTCTTTCGGGCCCGACTCTAGCGCGCCAGTGAGATCTTGTCAAGTTTTTGAATAGTTTCTGAATCATATCGGCCCGTGACGTCTCGGCGCGGCCGTGGCGGATTCGGGGATTCGAGAAAAAGAAAAGGGCGCGGCGGGCCGCCTCCGGAAACGGTCGTCCGGGTGTGCGGCCCGCCGTGCCGAAATGGCAATCGACGGAACGTCTCGCCGATCAGCGCGGAAGGACGAGCCGCCGCACCTCCTCTTCCTTCGGGAACGCGCCCATGTCGAGCGAGCCTCTCTCGCGAAGCGCGTCGTAAAGCGCGGGCGAGTACTCAACGTCGTCGCGGCGGAACGAGAAGCGCGCGGTTCCGCGGCCCGCGGATTCGCCGAAGCGCGCGAGCGTGCTCTCGCGGCCGACGTCGAGGCGCCGGAGCGCCCCGAGGAGCGCGGCGCCGGCCGCGTCGTCGTCGTTCATCTTCCGGAGCGAGCGGATCGCGCCCGCGGCGGCCGCCGACGTGACGGGGAACGAGATCTCGAGACCCGACGACGAGAGCCTTCCCCACGAGCCGCCGCTCCCGGCGCGCTCGACCATGAGGGCCTTCGATCGGTCGTCGAGGAACTCGGCGTCGTCCCCGAGATCGCCGTCGGCGTCGGCTTCGAGCACGGCCTTGTTGACGAAGGCGTCGATCGCGTGGAAGAGGAGCTTCGCCTCCTTCACGCGCACGAGCTGGTAGCCCGAGAGGCGCCCGTCGGAGTCGAGGAACGCGCCGACCTGGGCCACCGAGAAATTGCCGAGCACCCGGCGGCCGAGGGGAGAGGAGACATCGCAGTCCTCCCTGTCGAGGTCGAAGTGGAGCGGCCAGTCGACGATCATGAACTGGCGCCGGCCCGCCAGGATCCGCTCGGCGGCCGCGACCGCCTTCCCGACCGCCTCTTCGGAGTCGTCGTGCGCCGTCACGCCCTTATAGATGAAGAGGAGATCCAGCCTGTCGGCCGCCGAATCGAGGCGCGCGAGGATCTCCTGCTCGGGAAACTCGATGTCGCAGCCCGCCGCGAGCGCGACGAGCGCCGCGGCCAGCGCGGGGAAGAGAATTCGTCTCATGTGGTGCGTCCTCCTGTCGGTCGATGAGTGCCATCCGAGAGTGAGAGCGGAATCCCCCGCCCGACCGAACGGTGTAAAACGGTGCCAGGCACCGATGTCTACACCCACCGTGGACGCGCTACTCAGGAGGTCGCATGGCGGCGATCGGGACGCGATCGACGCGCTCGCCCTGCGCGTCTTGCCCTTCGTCCGCGAGCGCGTGCACGCGCGGCTGGGGGAGAAGCTCCGCGCGAAGGCCGAGACGGGCGACTACGTGCAAGAAGCGCTCGTCCGCGTCCTCGAGTACGGGCCCCGCTTCCTTGTCGCCGACGAGACGCGCCTCCGCGCGCTCCTGGCGCGCATCGTCGAGAACGTGATCCGCGACGGGCACGACCGGCTCGTCGCGCGCCGCCGCGACCCCGCGCGGGAAAAACCGCTCGCGCGCGATTCGATTCTCGCGCTCGATCCTCCCCTCGAAGCGCCGACCCGCCCCAGCGTCGCCGCCGCGCGCGGCGAGGAGGACGCGTGGATCCCGCTGGCGATGGGCCTTCTCGAAGCCGCGGACCGCGAAGTGCTCTACGCCCGCGAGTGGGACGGACGCGCCTTCGCCGACGTGGGCGCCGCTCTCGGCGTCACCGAGGACGCCGCGCGCATGCGGCACGGCCGCGCGATAGCGCGCCTCGCGAAGATCGTTCGGCTCCTGCGCGCCGGGCGCATGGACGAGGTCCTCCGTGAGGACGGCGCGTGAGCGTCGAGGACCGCGTGGCGGAAGTTCTCGCCCGCATCGAGCGCGATCCGAAAGCCGACGTCGCGGCTCTCCTCGCGGCGCTCCCTCCCGAGGAGCGCGACGCCTGCCGCGAGGCGCTCGCGACTCGCGAGGCGCTCTCCCGCTTCGCCCGGAGCGAGCGCGCGGAGTTTTCGGACGACGACGCGCCGCCGCGCATCCCCGGTTTCCTCGTCGAGTCGCGGATCGGCCGCGGCGGCCTCGGCACGGTGTGGGCCGCGTGGGACCAATCGCTCCACCGCCGCGTCGCGCTGAAGGTCCTCCGCCGCGAGACCGGATCGCGCGAGCGCGAGCGCGAGCGCGAAGGAATCCTCGACGAGGCGCGGAAGGCCGCGGCGCTCCGCCACCCCGGCATCGTGACCGTCCACCAGATCGCCGAGGGCGAGGGCGGGGCGGCCGCGATCGTGATGGAGATCGTCGAGGGCCAGCCCCTCGACCGCGCCGCGGCCGCGCTCGATTTCAGGGCGAAGGCGCGCCTTCTCGAGTCGGTCGCGCGCGCGCTTTCCGCCGCCCACGCCCACGGAATCGTCCACCGCGACTTGAAGCCCGAAAACGTCCTCGTCACCGCCGCGCTCGAGCCCAAGGTGCTCGACTTCGGCCTCGCGATCCGCGCGGGCGGAGCCGCGGTGGGCGCCGCGTCGTCCGATCGGGGCCGCTTCGTGGGGACGCCGCTCTGGGCGTCGCCCGAGCAGGCGGCGATGTCGGGCGACGTCGGGCCGGCCTCCGACGTGTTCTCGTTCGGCGCGGTGATGTTCGCGGTCCTGACCGGGCGCCCGCCGTTCGACGGGCGGACGCCGACCGAGGTCCTCGGCAAGATCCGCTCCGCCGAGCCGCCATTCCCGCGGACTCTTTCGCCGAAGTTCCCGGAGGACCTCCAGGCGATCTGCCTCGCGTGCCTCGCGCGCGAGCCGAAGGACCGCCCGTCGGCGCTCGACGTCGCCGACGACCTCGCGCGCGCGATCGCGGGCGAGCCCGCCCGCCTCCGCCCCGCGCTTTACCGCGATCTCCTCCGCCGCCGCGCGGCCGAGCACGTGCGCGACGTCCGCGACTGGGAAGGGCAGGGCATCGTCTCGCCCGCCGAGGCCGACCGCCTCGCCGTCGTCTACCGCCGGATCCTCGCCGACGAAGACCACTGGATCTTCGACGCGCGCCGCCTCTCCCTGCCGCAGGTGGCGCTCTACACCGGCACGTGGATGGTCGTCGTGGCGACGCTCCTCCTCGTCTGGTTCGCGCGCGACGATCTCGCGCCGTGGGGCCGCGTCGTCCTTCCGCTCGGCTCCTGCGCGATCCTTCTCGCGCTGGGCGCGGTCGCGCGCGCGCGCCGCGAGATCGTCGGCACGGCGTCGTTCGTCACCGGGCTCGTCCTCGCCGCCGCGCCGGCCGCGGTCTCGCTCTTCTCCGAAACGGGACTCCTCGCGTTGCGCCCCGAGGGCGTCGAGCAGATCCTCCCCGCGCCCTACACGAACGAGCAGGTGTTTGCCGCGCTCTCGATCTCGCTCGCGCTCTCGCTCGGCGCGCTCGCGCTCCTCCGCATGACGGCCTTCGCCTGGTCGACCGCGTCGCTCCTCGCGGCCGCGTGGATCGCGTTCCTCGTGACTCGCGGATGGATCGAGCTCGAGCCGCAGGAGGCGGCGCTCCGCCTCCTTCCGCTGGTCGCGCTCGTCGTGCCGGCGCTCGCGTTCGAGAGCCGCGGCCGCGTCCGCTGGGCGATCCCCTTTCACGTCATCGCGCTCGTCGCGCTCGTCCTCCTGCCCGACGTGATGGCGCAGGAGGGCTGGCCGCTTCGCGAGCTGTTCGGACTCGACCGCGCGGCGCTTCCCGACGACCGGGGCACGGCCTACGCCCTCGCCGGAAACGGCCTCGTCTTCCTCGGTGCGATGCTCCTCTGCGAGCGATCGACGAGCCTCGACCTCCGGCGCGCCGCGAGGATGCTCGAGTTCCTGGTGCCGATGCACGTCGTGGGCGCGCTCTACGCCGTCGCCGCGGACGAGGCGCGATGGGGCGACCTGGCCGCGCTCCTCGGCGCGGTCGCGCTCCTCCTCGCGCTCGGGCCCCGCCGGAGCCGCCACCGCTTCCTCTTGGGCGGGCTTTCCGGAGTGGCGCTCGCGAGCCACGTCCTCCTCGAGCGCTACGGCGTCCCGCCGGTGCCGTTCGGCCTCGGCCTCGGCCTTGCCGGCCTCGCGATCGCGGGCGTCACGTTCGCGATCCTCACGCGGCGCCGCTAGCCCGCATTATTCACGAGGTCAGCGGCCGAAGAGAGCAGAACGGCCACGAACCGCAACGCCGAGGCAAAGCGAGCGGACCTGCGAGTGGCATTGCGAGCTTCTGGTCGAGGGATCGGCGCCGAGACCGAGGAGAGCCGACGAAGTCGACCAATTGGTCGGCGAGGAGGCGCAGCGCCCGCGGCCACTCTTCGACGGTCGAGATCGGCGCCGAGACCCGGCCAGAACCGCTCGGCTTCGTGAATAATGCGGGCTAGTACCCCCGCTCGAGCGACACGACCGAAAGGAGCGGCTCGTGCCGCGCGAACCGCCTTAGGTTCTCGCGATAGAGCATGAAGAGGCGCTCCTCCTGCATGTCGGAAGCGGCCGAGCTGTGCGGCGTCACGACGACGTTCGGCATCGTCCAGAGCGGGTGGCCGTCCGGGAGCGGCTCGGGGTCGGTCACGTCGAGCGCGGCGCCCGCGAGATTCCCCGCCTTCAGCGCCTCGACCAGCGCCTGGGTGTCGGTCGTCTTCCCGCGTCCGACGTTCGCGTAGATTGCGCCTTTTTTCATCGCGCCGATCATCGCGGCGTCGAAGAGGCCCTCGGTCTCCTTCGTGAGCGGCAGGCAGTTCACCACGACGTCGGCCTCCGCCACGAACGCCTTCGTGTCCTCGGAGGTGCTGAGCTTGAAGACGTAGTCCGGCCGCTCCGCCGGCCGCGAGCGCGTCGCGATCACGGTCATGCCGAAGCCGTGAAGGCGCTTCGCGACCTCGGTGCCGATCCCGCCCAGCCCGGCGACGAACGCGGTCTTGCCCAAGAGCTCCGTCGCGTTGTTCGACCGGCCGCGCCGGATCGTGCTCCACGGGCGCTCCCCCGACTGCGCGGGGATCGACTCTCGGAGGCCGCGCGTCACCGCGAGGATCGACGCGACGACGTGGTCGGCGATCTCGGGGCCGTAGAGGCGCTGCGCGTTCGTGAGGACGATCCCGGACGACTTGAGCTCGGGAATGTCCACGTAGCGGTCGACGCCGGCCGAGCCGATCTGCACCCAGCGCAGCTTCTTTCCCATTCCCGCGACGAGGATGTCGCGGCTCAGCATCCCGATGACGGCGTCGGCGTCCGCGACCTCCTTCACCGCCTCGGCGGGATTCGCCACGGGGACGAGATTCAGGAGCGGCGCCACCGCGCGGAGGCGCGCGAGCTTCTCCTTCGGGTAATTGGGGACGAGCACTTTCCGCCGGTCGAGGACGTCCGGCTTCTCGCCCGGGGGCGGCGGGCCGGGCTTCAGCTCGAGGTCGCGGACGAGCTCCGCCGGCGGAACTCGCCCGGTGACCTCGTCGAAGATGCGCGCGACGGCCGCCGTCTGGTCCTTTGCGTTGTGCCCGGTCCACTCGCGGTACCATGCCATCTCGAGCGACTCGCGAATCTCAACGAGCGGCTTCTCCTCGTCGACGCCCTTCGAGACGTGCGCGCGGAGCTCCGTCAAGTAGCGGCGCTGGGTCGCGAGGAGGTCGCCCTTCCCGAGCGGGCCGTGCCCGGGCGCGATCGTCTCGGGGCGGAGCCCCTCGAGCCACGTCAGGACGCGCACCCAGTTCGCCGAGTCGCCGTCGCCCATGTAGTTGAAGGCGCCGTTCACGCAGACGTCTCCCGTGAAGAGGACTCTCTCCTTCGGCAGCCAGGCGACCGCGTCGCCGGGCGTGTGCGCGTGGCCGACGCCGATCAATTCGACCCGCATCTTCCCGTCGTCGAAGACGAGCCCCTTCTCGAACGCGATGGTCGCGTCCTTCCAGCGCGCGCCCTCCATCAGCCGCCGCGAGAGGTCGCTCTTGGACGTCCGCTCGCGCTCGAAGCGGTCGGGGTTGATCTCGCGCATGTCGCGCACGGCGAGCGTCTGCGCGACGCCCGTCGCGCCGGCGTCGATGAAGACGCCGTTCCCGTACGCGTGGTCGCCGTGATAGTGCGTGTCGAAGACGAACCGGATCGGCTTTTCCGTCGTCTTACGCACTTCTTCGATCACGCTCCTCGCGGTGAGAGGGAAGCCGGCGTCGATCACGAGGACGTAGTCCTCGAAGACGACCCAGCCGACGTTCGAGCCCAGGAACTCGGGGTCGGTCGGCGTCTGCATGAAGTAGACGCCGTCCGCGAGCCGCGTCACGGGCCCGGCCGAGCGCGGCGCGTGGTGGGCCGCGGCGGGGAGCGCGAAGGCAAGCCAGCACACCAAGGCGAATCGCTTCATCGGGAGTTCCTCTCGGTCCGCGCGACTCTATCGCACCGAGCGAGGCGCTACAATCGCGCGCATGAACGAGCCGCGGGCCTCCGCACCATGAGACGCGCGCCGCGATTCCGCTTCCGCGACGCGCTCTTCCTCGCGATCGCCGCGATCCTCGCGATCCAGTCGTGCATCTTCATCCGCCAGAACAACGCGATCATCGACGCGCTCGAGCGCGGAGGCCTTCGAGGCGCTCCCGCCGGAGACAAGCCGCCGCCCGCGCCGCCGCGCGCGGCGAAGGCCGACTCGGCCGCAGGCCGCCTCCGGGAGATGATGGCGCGCGCGGCCCATTTCGAGCCCGCGATCGGCGCGTACGGCGGCACGTTCACCTACGCCGTCACGAGCGGCCCCAAGACCTTCAACCTCCCGCTCAACCGAGAGTCCTCCACGTCCGACATCCTGCGTCCGGTCTTCGACCTCCTCTTCATGGTGGACGGCCGCACCGGCGAGCCCGAGCCGTGGATGGCGGAGTCGTACGCGTTCTCGCACGACAAGCGGCACCTCACCGTGAAGCTCCGCGACGGCCTCGAGTGGTCCGACGGAGAGCCCATCACCGCGGACGACTTCGTCTTCACGTTCGAGCGCCTCTACTACAACCCGGACATCGACCTCGGAGCGGGCGAGCACTACTACTTCTTCTTGCCCGAGCCCGAGACCGGCGCCGTCCGCCGCGAGAAGATGACGTTCGAGAAGCTCGACCGCTTGACCGTGCGGATCGCGCTGCCGGGCCCGCGCGCGACGATCCTCTTCGATCTCCTCTCGCCGATCTACCCGAAGCACGTCCTCGAGCGCTTCGTGGACGAGGGGCTCTTCAACGAGGCGTGGGCCGTCAACTCCGACCCGAAGGAGATCGTGGGCTCGGGCGCCTTTCTCCTCGACCGGTACGTGCCCGGCGAGCGCGTCGTCCTGAAGCGGAACCCGCGCTACTGGCGGCGCGACGCCGAAGGCCACCGGCTCCCGTATCTCGATTCGCTCGTCTTCGAGGTCGTCCCGAGCCACGGCACGCGTCTCCTCAAGTTCAAGAGCGGCGAGATCGACTTCCTCGAGATGCAGGGGAGCGACTTCGCGGAGCTGGCGCCTCTCCAGAAAGAGAAGCGCTTCGAGATCCACCGGATGGGGCCGGACCTCTCGATCTCGATGCTCGCCTTCAACCAGAGCGAAGGCGTCAACCCCGAGACCGGGAAGCCCTGGGTCGCGCCGCACCGGCTCGCGTGGTTCCGGACGCGCGACTTCCGCCGCGCGATCGCGCACGCGATCGACAAGGACGGCATCATCCGGAACCTCTTCAACGGGTTCGCCTATCCGCTCCACGGCCCGATCTGCCCGGCGGAGACCTTTTTCTACGATCCGGACGTCCCGCGCTACGACTACGACCTCGAGCGCGCGCGAGCGCTCCTCGACTCGATCGGGCTCATGGACCGCGACGGCGACGGCTGGCGCGAAGACGCCTTGGGCCACCCGGTCGACTTCACCGCGTCGACCTACGTCGACGCGCCGCGGGGCCGCGAGATCCTCGAGTACCTGAGAGAGGACCTCGAGCGGATCGGCGTCCGCATGCGCGTCAAGACGCTGGAGTACAACTCGAGCATCGACGTCCAGACGCGGACGCGCGACTGGGAGCTCTTCTACTCGCGCTGGCTCGCGGGCTGGGACCCGACGTCGCTCAAGGGCCTTTGGCGCTCGAACGAGCCGTTCCACGTCTGGGACATCGGGAACCCGAGCCCGCCCGCGTGGCAGAAGCGCGTGGACGAGATCCTGAAGCTCGCCGAGGAGGAGTTCGACCGGGACGAGCGGAAGCGCCTCTACTCCGAGTTCCAGAAGATCGCGGCCGAGGAATTGCCGGTCGTCCACGTCGTCGTGCCCGAGAAGCTCTGGGCGATCGCGAGCCGCTTCGGAGAGAACTTCTCGCCGTCCGTCCACCTCGACCCGCGCTGGTGGTGGCGGATGGACGAACTGTTCGAGCGCGCGCCGCGCTGACACGATCCCATGCGCCGCTTCGTCCTCCGCCGCCTCCTCGTCGCCCTCCCCGGCGTCTTCCTCGTCGTCTTCGTCGTCTTCGTCCTCAATCGCTTCTTCGCGGCCGACTTCTTCACGCGGTTCGAAGTGAACCCGCAGGTGAGCCGCGAGATCCTCGAACGGCAGCGGCGCGACGCGGGGCTCGACCGGCCGGTCCTCGTCCAGTACCTCTACTGGCTCCGCGGGGTCCTTTTCGACGTTCGGTTCGAGTCGCCGCGGCGCCCGATCCTCGCGCGGCCGCTCGCCGTGGCCGCCCGCGCCGAGGTCCCGGTCCTTCCCGGCGACCGCCACGACGGGATCGAGGTCCTGATCCGGAACGACGGCGCGTCGGAAACGGAAGTCGAGATCGCCTGCGGCGCCGCGACCGCGCGCGCGCGCGTCGGCCCCGGCGCCACGGCGACGCGAAAGCTCCCGCTCGACGGCGCGGCGACGCTCTCGGTGTCGGCGCCCTTCGGCTCCGCCGTCGTCCTCGCGGACGCCCGCCTCGTGGAGAAGGGCCTCGGCTTCTCGGTCGGCTGGCCGAACCTCGGCGTCTCGTTCGAGTACCAGCTTCCCGTCACGACCGTCCTCGGCCCCGCGCTCCTCCGCTCGTTCCTCCTCATCGCGGCGGCGTTCCTCTTTACTTGGCTCGTGGCGATCCCGATCGGGATCTATTGCGCAATCCACCCGAATGGAATCGGCGACCGCGTCTTCTCGTTCATCGCAGTGATCGGGATGGCCGTGCCGCCGTTCTTCTTCGCGATCCTCTTGCTCTGGGCGGTATCGATGATCGGCGATCTCTTGCCGATCGGCGGGCTCACGAGCGCGGGCTTCGACGCGATGAGCTTCCCCGGGAAGCTCCTCGACGTCCTGAAGCACCTCGCGGTCCCGGTCCTCGTCATCGGCCTCGAGGGCACCGCAGCGCTCCAGCGCATCATGCGCGGGAGCCTCCTCGACGAATTGAAGGCGCAGTACGTCGTCACGGCGCGCGCCAAGGGGCTCTCCGAGCGCCGCGTCGCCTACGTGCACGCGCTCCGAAACGCGGTGAACCCGCTCGTCTCGCACATGGGGACGATCTTCCCCGCGTTCGTCGGCGGCTCGGCGCTGGTCGAGATGATCTGCGCGTACCCCGGGATGGGCGGCGTCCTCCTCAAGGCGATCCGCGACAACGACCTCTACGTGGTCCTCGGCGCGAACCTCCTCGCGGGGCTCCTCCTCGTCGGGGGGACGCTCCTCTCGGACATCCTTCTCCGCGCGGTCGACCCGCGGGTGGAGGCCGCGTGAGGACCGGCCGCCGCCTTATTCCGCGACTCCGGCGGAACCGCCTCGCGGTCGCGAGCTTCTTCGTCCTCGCCTTCCTCTATCTCCTGACGCTGGTCGGCGGTTTCGTCGCGCCCTACGACGCGAAGACGTACGATCGGAGCCGCGCGTGGCACCCGCCGACGAAGCTCCGCTTCTTCGACGAGATGGGTCGATTTCGTCTCCGCCCCTTCTTCTACCCGACGACCGGCGACCTCGATCCCGAGACGGGCGAGACCGAGTGGGCCGAGGACCGGACCCGGAAGGTCGACGTCACGCTCTTCGCGCGCGGCGACCGGCACGACCTCTTCTTCCTTTTCGAGACCGACGTCCACTTCTTCGGCACCGCTCCGGGCGAGCCCATGCTCTATCTCCTGGGCTCGGACCGCTCGGGGCGCGACGTCTTCTCGCGGCTCGTCTCCGGCGCCCGCGTGTCGCTCTCGATCGGTCTCCTCTCGGTCGCCATCACGCTCGCGATCGGACTCCTTCTCGGCGGAATCTCGGGCTACTACGGCGGAAAGGTCGATCTCCTCGTGCAGCGCCTCTGCGAGATGGTGCTGATGCTGCCGGCCTTCTACATCCTCATCTCGCTCTCGGGCTCGATCCCCTCCGACTGGCCGCCGGAGGCGACGTACTTCTCGATCGCCCTTCTTCTCTCGTTCGTCGGCTGGGGCGGCTTTGCGCGCGTCGTCCGAGGCATCGTGCTCTCGGTCTCGCAGCGCGACTCCGTCGAGGCCGCGCGAGCGCTCGGAATGAGGGACCTCCGCGTCATCGTCCGGCACGTGCTCCCCGCGACGATGTCGTACGTCATCGTCTCGGCGACGCTCCGCATTCCGGGGACGATCCTCGCCGAGTCGGCGCTCTCGGCCCTGAACCTCGGGATCCGGGAGCCGGCCGCGTCGTGGGGGAACATGCTCGCCGACGCGACCTCGGACGTCCTCTCGATCCGCCGCCACCCGTGGACGCTCGTCTCCGGCGCCGCGATCTTCGTCACCGTTCTTGCCTTCAACTGGCTCGGCGACGGTCTCCGCGACGCCCTCGACCCGAAGGCCGAAAGCGCCCGCCGCTCCTGATCGCCCCGGGGGCGTTACGGAATCACCCTGCACGCACTGGGGCAGGCGGCGTTCCGCCGACTTCGGACGGATTGGCCTAACCGCCGTAGAAAGCTCGTGTTGCGGCCGCAGGCGAAAAAGGCCGACCCGATGGCACGAATCTCGCCATCGAAGAGGCGACGAACACGCATCCGCCCGCTCGGAGGTGACCGACATGAGATCGCTCGACGACTCGCGCCCTGCCGCGTCGCTCTACGACTCCGTCAGTCGCGTCCTCATCCAGTTCTCGCGCACGCTCTCGAACCTCAAGGTCGATCCCGAGGGCGAGTCGCCGATCCCCGCGTCGGCCTTCCTCGACAGGATCGCCGATCTCAGGGACCGGTGCGCGGACCTCGTCGCCGCCGCGACCGCCGCGGGGCACGTGGTGCCCGGGCGGGACCTCGTCCAGAGCTTCGATCAGACGCTCGACACGCTCTCGACCCTCGTCGCCGGGACGGGCGAGGCGGAGAGCGACGTCCGGGCGACCATGGACCGGTGCCGCGCCCAGGTCACGGAGCTCCTGGCGAAGCTCGGACGCGTCCGGGACGCGCTCGCCGACGCCACGCCGGCTATCCCCGGGAGCGACGAGGGCTCGCGCCTCGTCGCGCCGGTCCGCCTCCGGCTCGCGCTCGCGCACGACCTCCGCTGGCTCGACTGCGCGCACCCCGATCGAACGCTCGTGCCGAAGGGCGCGCCGCTCCCGCACTCCGAGATCCTCGTCGACCGGCGCCCGGGCCGAGACCGCACGTTCCGCTTCGCCTGCGGGCCGGTCCAGGGGTCGCTTGCGGGCGAGATCCGCCTTCGCCACGCGCAGATCCTGGTCGCGCTCCACGTCGACTGGCTCGGCTTCCTGACGCTCGAGGCCGCGCCGACCGACGATCCGGACAGAAAACCCGCCTTCGCCGGCCCCGTCGCCCTCCCGATCGACTTCCAGGTTCGCATCTGACGGCGGGCTCCGGCCGAAGAGACATCCCCTCCCTGTCACGAGGGCCGGGAGTCTCGCGAAGAGACTCCCGGCCCATCGTGTTTCATCAGGACGGAAGCGGCTCGGCGATCAATCGATCTCGACGATCACCGAGTTCGTGATGCTCGCCGGGTCGGTCGCGGCCGAAGCCGCGTCGATGATGAACCCGAAGATCGTCACGGTGATGACCTTGTCCACTCCTCCCGGCTTGTTGACGAGGTCCGACGGAGCCGGACTGCTGGGCCTGTTCGGCACGCCGAGCAGCGCGTTGCGGCCGATGTTGTTGAACCTGTAGGCCGGCTGCGGCGACCCGAGGCTCAAGGGCGTCGGGAAGCACCCGAGACCGAGGTCGTGCCCCGCGCGCGCCTGCTGCGTCACCGTAGCGTCGGTCGGCACCCTGCGCGCGTAGATGTACGCGCAGAAGCGCGCGAAGCCGGTGAGCTTCGACGGCGGCAGCGCCATGGAGATCCTGAGCGGCGAGTTGCGCGCCACGTGCACGATGCGGTCCGGCTCGCCGCCCGCCGATCCGTTCACGAAGAGGACGTTCGCGATCGGCCCGGCTCCGGCGTTGACGTTGCCGCGGCGGCAGAGGATCCCGGCGCCGAGGTAGCGGAACCCGTCGACGAGGAGCCCCTCGCCGTCGAGCGTCGTGACCGAGACGTCCGCGAGTCCCGTGCCCGGCGGCGTCGTGCAGGTGATCGTCGAGTCGTTGACGAGAACGACGTTCGACGCGTCCACGCCGTCGAACTCGACGTCGACCTCTAGGTCGCGCGCCTCGAAGAACGAGCCCATGATGGTCACGTCGGTGCCGCCCGCCTCGGGGCCGAAGGCCGGCGAGACGGAGAGCACGACGGGAACGGGGTTGTACGTGAACGCGTCCGCGAGCGTCGAGCTCCCCTGATCGTTCGTCACCACGACGTCGACCGTGCCCGTTCCCGCGGGCGTGCGGCAGACGATCGTGTTGTCGTCGATCACGAGGACGTCCGTCGCCGGGGATCCGCCGAACGTGACGCCGACCGGGCCGCCGACCGAGAAGCGGTAGCCGGCGAGGAAAACGCCCGTGCCGCCCGCCGCCGGTCCCTTGTTCGGGTGGACCGAGAGGAGCGTCGGGCCGGTCGTGTCGAGGAAGGACGAGAAGTCGGGGTTCCTGTCCTCGCCGTCGAGGCCGGGGAAGTCGGCGATCGTCGCCGGGGTCGTCCACTCGCCGGTCTCGGGGATGTAGCCCGCCCAGTAGATCTCGCTCGGGGCGATGAGCCCGCCGTCGCCCCACCAGACCGCCACGAACCTCCCGCGGACGGGGGCCGACACCGGCCGGAGGTCGTTCGCGCTCGTGTTCTGCGCAAGCGCCTCGGGGGTGTAGAAGCCGGCGGCGTCGGTCGAGAACTCGAGGAGGCCGTCGAACGCGTAGAGCGAAAGGACGTTTCCGGCCGGATCGGTCGAGACCGACGGCGAATGGGCGCGGACGGTGGCGAGGAACGGATCGGCGAAGATCGTCACGTCCGGGGTCCAGAGGACGCCGTCGTAGCTCGAGCCGACGACGCCCGGCGAGGCGGCGCCGTCGCCGCTCCATACGAGACGAACGCTCCCGTCGGAATCGGCCGCGAGCCCGATCTGCGACGACGGGTCGCCGGGCACGTCGAAGTCCTGCTCCAGGATCACGGGAACGGGGAGGGGGTCGGTCCAGTCGAGCCCGAACCACTCCGAGTAGAAGATCCGGGGGTTTCCCATCCCGTCGTCGTCGCTCCACGCCGCGACGGCGCGCTGCGCCGTGATCGAGGACGCGACCGAGGCGCGGTTCGAGAAGACGATCTCGGGGATCGCCGCCGCCCCGCCGAAGCCGGTCGTGCCGACGAGCCCGCCGAACGTCCAGACGCCGCCCGAGAACGTGGCGTAGCCGATGCGCGTCCCGCCCGCGTCCTCGCGGACCCAGACGGCGATCGCCTTGCCGTCGGCCCCGAACGCGATCGCCGGATCGCGGTCGTCGCCCGAGAGCGCCGCGAGCGGCGCCGCCGCGGTCCAGCCGGTCGGCTCGGACGGGTCGTACGACGCGTAATAGATGTCGCGCTCGAGGTCCATGTCGCCCGTGTCGTGCTCCCAGACGGCGATCGCGCCGCCGAGAGGGTTCATCGCGACGGAAGGGTTCTCGTCGTCGCCCGCGAGCGAGGCGACCGGGGAGACCTGAGGCCCCGGCAACGCCTGCCACTCGAGCGTCGCGAACGAGTTCGTGCCGAGGACGGAATAGAAGACGTCCCAGTCGCCGGTCATGCCGTCGCGATGCTGCCAGACCGCGATGGCGTCGTCCGTGAGTCGTCCGAAGGAGCGAACGACGGGCGTGGGCGGCAAGACCACCGAGACGACGAGCGCCGCCCCGGCCAGCGCCAGTGCGATTCGGGTGATTCTGCCCGGTCGCACGGCGCGGATTCGACTAGCGAATTCCATGATGAAATGAACCTCCGGCGTGGGTGGGATGGGTCGTGAAGCGTGAACTCGAGGCGGCGTTCGCGGCCGGGCTCGGGCCAGAAGAAAAAAGCGCCGAACCGCGTCACCGGATCCAGATATCCCCGACTTGCGACGGCTGAGATTAGACGCTGGCGGCGATCGGCTTGTCAATCGGGCCTCGAGACTCCCGGTCGATCCGAACGCGGCGCTACACTGTGCGCGATTGTCTCCCCCACACCCCCCCACCCGGCTTGCCGCGATCGGCCTCGTCCTCGCGGCGGCGCTCGTCCCGTACGTCCGGACGCTCGGCCACGGCTTCGTCCTGGACGACGAGCGGCTCCTGCGCTCGATCCCGGAAATCCGTAGCCTGCAATCGGTTCCGGCCGTCTTGGGACTCGACGGCCGGCTCCCCCAACCCCGGGCGCTCAGGACCGTGAGCTTCGCGATCGACCACGCCGCGGCGGGGGGGTTCGACCCGGCCTATTTCCACGCCTCGAACCTCGTCCTCCACGCCCTGGCGGCGATCGCCGTTTTCGCCCTCGCGAGGAAACTCCTCGCTCCGCTCGAGGCACTCCTCGCGGCCCTCGTCTTCGCGGTTCACCCGGTTCAAACGGAAGCGGTCGCGTTCGTCGCGGCGCGGAAGGACCTTCTCGCCGCCCTCTTCTCGACGCTCGCGTTCCTCGCGTTCCTCCGCCACCGCGAGCGGCAGACCGCCGGGCGCGCGGCCGCGGTCTTCGGCCTCTTCGCGCTCGCCGTCCTCGGAAAGGAGGTCGCCGTCGTCCTCCCCGCGCTCTTTCTCGCGCACGACGCGATCGCCCGGCGGGAAGGAGTCTCCGGCGCCCTTCGGACGCGGTGGCGGTTCTACGCGCCGTTCGCGGCCCTGGCGCTCGCCGCGGCCGCCGTCGCCGTGGCGTTTCACGAGATTTCGTCCTTCGCCGCGTCGCTCCGCTTCCCGGGAGGGAGCCTCGCCCGCACGTGGCTCACCGTGCCGGCGGTCCTCTCGAAGTACGCGGCGCTGCTCTTCTTCCCTTTCGGGCTCTCGGCGGATTACTCCTACGACGCGTTCCCGCTCGTCTCGCGCGCCCTCGACGCGCGGTTCCTCGTTCCGCTCGCGGTCGTCGCCGCGCTCGCCGTTCTCGCGGCGTGGCTCGCTCGGCGCGCGCCGGCCGCCTCGTTCGGGATGGCGTGGGCCCTCGTCGCGGTCCTCCCGGTGAGCCAGATCCTGCCGCATCACGAAATCGTCGCGGAGCACTACCTCTATCTACCGTCGATCGGGGCCGCGCTCGCGGCCGGCTGCGGCCTCGGCGCCGCGGTCCGCCGGGTGGGGCCCGCGGGCGCTCGCCTCGCGGCGACGATCCTCGTTCTCTTCGCCGCCGCGTCCGCGCTCCGCGTCCGGGCCTGGGCCGACGAGGAGACGCTCCTTCGGAGCGCCGTCGCACGCTTCCCCCGCTGCGCTCGCGCCCGGGCCGGTCTCGGAGAGGAATGCCTGAAGAAGGGGCTCGCCGAGGAAGGAGTGCTCAACCTCGAAGCGGCAAGCGCGATCGGCGCCGGCCCGACCCCCGAGGAAAGCCGCGGTTTCGTCGCCGCGGAGAACCGGCTCGCGCTCCTCGCGGTCGAGCGCTGGCGCGACGAGGGCTCGCCCCCAAGATCGGAGGACCTCGAGCGGGCGTTCGGCGGGTTCGGCGCCGCGATCGCGGCGTCGCCGGACGAGCCCGGGCCGCGAGCGAACCTCCTGCACCTCGCCGTTCTCGCCCGCCGGCCGGAGGCGGCGGTCGCGGCCGCCCGGGGAGCGCCGGCCGGCGCGCCGCTCGGCGCCGAGGCGGCGCGCGGAATCGCCGCGATCGGCGCGCTTCCCGGCGACGCCGCGCTCGCCTCCGAGGCGGCGGCGCTGCTCTCGCTCGCCGTCGCCTCCCGAACGCTCTCGGGCGCCGACCGGACGACGGCGCTCCGCCTCGTCGAGTCGTGGCTCGAGTCCCACGGCGACCTCCCCGCGTGGGTCGCGTTCTCGCGGTGGCGCGGCCTCGCGGTCAAGGAGACGCAGCGGCGGATCCGCGGCCGCATCGCGCGCGTGCCGCCGCACTTGCCGCCGAGCGTCGACGCGCTCCGGTCCCTGCCGCCGGTCGACGCGGGATCGGCCCCGGCCGACCCGCCCCTCGACGGACCCGCGGTCGAGGCGCACGTCGCGCACCTCTCCCGCGCCGTCCTCGCGATGGTGCAGCGGGGCCCGCGCGGCGTGCGCCCGGCCGCGGACTTCGCCGCGGCGGCTAACGTCGTGCGCCGCTCGATGCGCGCGTGGCTCGGCGAGCCGCTCCCGTCCGACCGGGATCTCTGACGATCAACGCACCCGGAGATACACGACGTTCGTCACGCTCACGCCCGGGCCCGACGAGCCCGGGTCGACGATGAAGCCCTGGAGCGTGAGGTCGACCTCCCGGCCGAATCCCTGCGGGAGGTGGAGCACCATCGACGGCGCCGGATCGGTCTCGATTGCGGGGAAGCCGAGCTTCCGCATTCGCGGAGGGAAGAAGTTGTTCGCGATCGTCACCGCCTGCGGCGAGCCGCCCGAGAGCGGCGTCCGGAACGCCATGGGGCCGAGGTCGAACGGCTGCTCGACCGGCAGCGCCCCCATCTCGCTTCCGGGAAGCGCGAAGAGCACGTAGCGGCACGGCTCGGTCGCGGCCGGAGGCGCGTCGACGAAGATCGTCGTGGGAGCCCAGTGCTCCACGGCGACGTGCCCGCGCGCATCGCCGGCCTTGTCGTTCACGTACAGGACGTTCGCGGGCGATCCGAAGCGCGTGTTGACGTTTCCGCGGCGCCAGACGTTCGGGAAGCTCGAGTCGAGGAACGGGTTCGAGCCGGCGTCGATCTCGTCGACGTTCGTGTACCCGTCGCCGTCGAAGTCGGCGTCCGACTTCGCGACGTTCGCGAGCTGGAACCCCGAGAGGTCGCCCCGCGTGCGGGGCGTCTGGTTCGTCGGGTAGACGCCGATGACGCGCCGCTCGTCGGGGTCGATCCGGGTGACGGAGCGGCCGCCTTCGTTCGCCACCCAGACGTACCCGTCGCCGTCGACGCCAACGCCGCCGGGCGAGGTGCCGACGCGGACGTAGCCGATCATGTTCCCGTCCGGAGCGAGCGCCGTCACCGTTTCCGTGTACGGATTCGCGACCCACACGCGCTGGCGGGCGTCGATCGCCATTCCGGCGACGCCCAGGCCGTAGATCGGGTACTTGCCGAGGAACCGTCCCGTGGCCGAGTAGCAGTAGACGAACTGCGTCGAGCAGAGCGCGCTCACCCAGCAGTTGCCCTGGCGGTCGACGATGAGGTCGACGGGGCAGCCGCCGCCGGCGACGGAGAGGATCACGTCGGCGTCGCGCGAGAGCTTGTAGACGAGGTTCTGGCTCGTGTCGGCGACCCACACGTTGCCACCCGGATCGGCGGCAATGCCGCTCGGGTAGTCGAGGGCCGTGCACGTGCGGAGGATCTCCCCGGACGGAGAGAGCTTGTAGACGAGACGCCCCGAAGCGCCGGTCGACACCCAGATGAAGCCTTCCGAGTCGACGGCGACGCCGTACGGGCTGCCGCCCACCCTCACGGTCATGATCGGCTCGCCCTCCGGCGAGACCTTCCAGACGAGACCGTTGCCCGCCGTGATCCAGGCGTTGCCGTCGAGATCGACGGCGATGCCGACCGCGCTGAGCGCCGACACGAGGAGGTCTTCGCGCCGCCCGTCGAGGTCGAACCGGACGATGCCGCCCGGCAGGGCCGTCGAGACCCAGACCTTGTTTCTCAAGCCGGCGTCCGCGCGCGGCGCGAGGGACCCGGGAAGAAGGGAGAGGAGGACGGGGAGGAGAAGTGCGAGCGCGGGGATGAGGGGCGTTCGGCACATGGCGGACTCCCTTTCCGCCACGCTCCGCGGCTCGTCGTGGAAGGGGCTCGCCTCGGAGGCGGCCCGCTCTCAGGATCGGGTCGTCGGGATCGGGGCGGAGTCACCGGGAATCGGCCCGCGGTGCGGCGCCGCCGCGCTCGACCCCAGCGAGCGCACGTCCGCCGTCCGGGAGCCTCGGCTGCGGGCATCGAAGGCGGCAGATCGCCGCGCGAACGCGCGACCCGCGCCGGATCGGAAGCGTCTCGTTCCGGTCGCGGCGCCGCGTCGTCGTCTCGCGCTCCTCCGGCACATCCGGTGGACCTCCGAGCCTCGGCGGCCTATCGGAAGGAGACGGGGAGGAAGATGAGCGAAATCCGGGAGTCGGGCGAAACTGCCGCCGGGGCGGGCGGTTAGAAGAGCCCGAAAACTCCGACGGACGACCCGGTCACGTGGCGCGCGCGGGCCGAGCAGAAAAAGAGAACAGCCTCGGCGACGTCCTGCGGCGTCGGCCCCGGCTCGCGCCGCGCGTCGGCGCCGCGCTCGGCGAGGAGGACCGCCTCTTCGAGCGAGAGGTGCGGCACGGGCCCCGGCCGCACGTCGTTGAACGTGATGCCGTGCCGGAGCTCCGTCCGCGCGAGGCCGGGCGTCATCAGAGCGCGCGCCTCCTTGGCCCAGACGTGGTCGAGCGCCATCCCCTGCCAGTCTCGCGGCGGGAAGAGGCCGATGTTGACGAACCGGCCGAATCCGCGCCGCCGCATTCCGGGGAGCGCCGCGCGGGCGAGGAGGAACGGCCCGAGGACCTCGGTCTCGAAGACCGAACGCGCGCGCTCGGGGTCGATCGCGGCGAGATCCTCGACGCGGAACTCTCCGCCCGCGTTGTTGACGACGACGTCGACGCGGCCGAGCTCGCGCTCTGCGAGCGCGACCATCGACTCGACCTCTTCCGGCGAGCGCGTGTCGGCCTTGGCGAGGAGGGCGCGCCGCCCCTTCCCGCGCAGGTGAGCGAGGACGGCCTGGCCGGGCCCAGGATCGTCGCGGCCGGTGCCGTAGTTGAGGACGACGTCGGCCCCCTCGCGCGCGAGCGTCAGCGCGACGCTCCGCCCGATGCCGCCGCCCGTGCTCCCGGTGACGATCGCGACCTTGCCCGCCAGATCCTGAGCCATGCGCCCTCCGAGTTCGAGAGGGCGCGATTATAGTCGCGCTCGCCGCGAGGTGGTCACTGCACCTCTATCTTCGCCGGCGCGAAGAGGACGGCGAGCGGCGGGATCGCCGCGGCCCGGTCGATGACCGCGCCCGTCACCCAGAACGTCTTTCCGGCGTCCGAGGCCTCGAGGCGGATCTCGGGCAGGGCCGACGCGCCCGAGCCGTCGAGCGCGCCGCGGAAGAAGGCGTACTTCGCCGTCTCGCGGCGCGACTCGCGGAAGCGCGCGTCTTTCGTAGCGGGCGCGATCCGGTTCGCGTCCACGGGGATCCCCGGCGCCGTCGCTTCGGTCGCGACGAGGACGTAGCGCTTCCCGGCGAGCCCGGGCGCGCGCACGGTCAGTCGGACGACGTCGGTCGATCCCGGAGTCGAGTCGCTCGGCGTGAGCGAGGCCACGTCGCCCCTCGTGACCACGGTCACGTCGTCCACGTTCCATCCTCCGAAAGTGACGCCCGAGTCGGACATGAGCTCGAATCGGATCGCGTTCGACGCGCGGTTCGCGGCGACGCCCGAGATGTCGATCTCGTGGAGATTCCAGGCCGTGTCGAGGTGGTTCGACGAGCCGCTGCCCACGGCGTTCCGCCAGACCTGCGTCCCGTTCACCCTGATGCGCGCCGCGTCGTAGAAGCCGTCCTCGACCGTGAGCCAGCGGCGGTAGCGGAGCGAGACGGTCGACCGCCCGGCGGTCGAGAACGGCGGCGACTCGAGCCAGTTGTTGACGTGGTTGCTGTAGTCGCCGTTGAACCCCGGCGGAGCGAGGTCGTTTCCGTAGACGTTCTGGCCCGAGAACGCGGAGAGCGGGTCGTTCCGGTTCGCCCCCGACTGGTTCGGCCGGCCGATCTGCCAGTCGTCCTGCACCGCGACCATTCCGTGCGTCCATCCCGCCCCGCCGCCCTCGAAGTCGTCGGAGAAGATCGGCACGAGGAAGACCGTGCCGTACGAGTGGAGCGCCGCGGGAGCGCCCGCGGGGCTCGTCTCGACGCGGCCGAGCGAATCGGTAGCGCGCACGAAATACTCGACGGTCGAGCCGTACGGCTGGGCCGGGATCTCGACGCCCCACTCGTTCGGGCCGCCGCCCGGAGCCATCGCCGCCGCGTGGAGGTTCCCGTCCTCGGAGTTTCGGTAGACGAGCTCCACCGTGGCCACGCCCGCGGTCGCGATGACCTTGGCCGAGAGCGTCCGGCGCGCCGAGTTCGACGTCGCGTCCGCGACCGGCTCGTGCGCCACCGCGAGCCCGTCGAACGGCACGGCGAGCGTCGCGACGACGGCGGCGGCGAGCCGCCCGAACTCGCGAGCGAAGTCCGGCCGGATGAACGACTGGACCATCTCGTCGTTCGCCGTGTGGATGAACGGCGAGTAGTTGGTCACATGCTCGAAAGTGAACGCGGCCGGGTAACCGCGAGAAGTGAACGACTGGTGGTCGCTCGTTCCCCCCGACAGCGTCCCCGTCCGGAGTCCCGTCGAGGCCTCGATGTCGCCGCTCGCCTTGTAATCGCCGAAGATCCGGACGACGAAATCGTTGAGATCGGGGTCGGTGTTGTTCGTCACGATGAAGATGTCGCGCGGGTCGCCCGGACGGACGTAGCCCACCATGTCGAGCTGCAGCATGCCGACGACCTCGACGCCGCTCGGCGGCAGCGTCACGACGTACGCCTGGCTCCCGACGAGTCCCGCTTCCTCCTTCGCCCACGCCGCGAACCGGATCGTGTTCTCGAACGGGTACTGCGCGAGGACGCGCGCGATCTCGAGCACGGTCGCCGAGCCGGAGGCGTCGTCGTCCGCGCCCGGCGCGCGGAGGCCGGGGCCTCCGCGGTTGATCGAGTCGTAGTGCCCGCCGAGGACGACGACCTTCTCCGGGTGGATGAGGCCCGGCAACTCCGCGATGACGTTGTCGTGGCTCGCGTCGAAGTCGTGCGTCGTCACGACGAGCCCCGGGATCGACTCGTAGCGGGCGACGAGATAGTCCTGCGCGTCGAATCCGCCGGATTCGTTGTGGCGACGCGAGAAGTACGACTGGAGGTCGGTCACGGTGCCGACGATGTTCGTCTGGTCGATCGCCTGCACCATCGGCCGGACGACGGGATCGGCGGCGAGATCGGGCCGCTCGACCCGCCCGGGAAGCGGCGACCGGCGGACGACGGGCTGAAGCGGATGAAAGAAGACCTTCACGAGATCGTCGCAGCGGTGGCCGGTCGCCTCCTGCGCCGCGGTCACGGCGGCGGTCGCGTCGTTCTCCTCGGCGCGGAAGACGAACGTCTCGCCTTCGAGGAGGAGCCCCTCGACCGTGGGCGGGATGCGCCTCAGCGCCGCCTCCGAGACCCTGTGCAGGACGTAGTAATCGTCTTTCGAGCGCGGATCGCCGTCGAGCACCGCGACGCGGCGGCCTTCCGCCCGGAGCGACTCGACCGCCTCGTCGGACGCGACCGCGAGGACGAAGCTCCCGTCGTCGAAGACGGGGACGGCGCCGTCTCCCTCGGGAAGCCACTTCGCGGGCGCGCCGTCGCGGAAGACGGCGACGAGCGACTCGCGGACGTCGGCGGGCGCCGAGGCGAGGGCCGAGAGGACGAGAGGGACGAGCAGTCGGCGCATGGGATCTCCGCGGGGGCGAGGAGACCCAGGGGAAAGGGCGCCCTCATTATAATCGGGCGCATGGCCGTCCTGGAAACGCCGCTTCCGGACTACGCGAGGGCGTACGACGAGTGGCTCGCGCGGAAGGGCGCCGACCTCGCCGCCGCCCGTTGGTCGCGGGCATTCGCCGGCTACCCCTACGCGGTCAACCGGACGGCGCCGCTCGCGCGGCTCTCGACCCCGCTCGAAGAGGCCCGGATCGGGCTCGTCTCGACGGGCGGCGTCCATCTCGCGGCGGAGGCTCCATTCGACGCCTTGCGGCCGGAGGGCGACTGGTCTCTCCGCGAGATCCCGATCGACGCGCAGCCGTCCGGCCTCCGCATCTCGCACCGGAGCTACGACACGGCGTGGGCCGACAAAGACATGAACGTCGTCCTGCCGCTCGACCGGATGAACGAATTCGCCGAGGAAGGCGAGACGGGCCCGTTCGTCGCCGCGGTGTCTCTCATGGGCTCGATCACGAAGGTCCACGCGCTGGTGGAGGAGACGCTGCCCGCGGTCGTCGCCGCGTTGAAGCGGGCGGGAGCCGACGCGGCGCTCCTCGTCCCGCTCTGACCCCTCTGCCATCAAACCGCGGGTCTCGCGGCGAGGGCGCTCGAGGAGGCGGGCATCGCGGCCGTCACGCTCGCGAACCGGCGAGACCGCATCGAGTGGCCGCGGCCGCCGCGCGTGGTCTTCAGGAAGACTCCGATGGGCGCGACCGTGGGCGAGCCGGGCCGCGTCGACCGCCAGCGCGAGACGATCCGCGCGGCGCTCTCTCTCCTCGAGACCGCACGCGAGCCGTTCACTCTCACCGAGGTGAAGACGCGCTGGAGGCGATGACGCCCATGACATCGAGCGACAAGCGACGGCCACTCCTCCTTCTCCCCGCCCGCCCTGCGTCGATGCTCCTCGTGATCGACTTCCAGGAGAAGCTCGTTCCGCTCACCGCCGATCACGCCGCGGTCGAGACGAACATCCGGCGGCTCTTGAAGCTCGCCTCGATCTTCGAGATGCCGGCTCTCGTGACCGAGCAGTACGTGAAGGGGCTGGGGCAAACGACCGCGCCCGTCCGCGAGGCGGCCGAGGGGCGCGACACGATGGAGAAGATGGAGTTCTCGTGCTTTCGCGACGAGGCGATGAAGGAGCGCATCCTCTCGTTCTCGCGGCCGCACGCGATCCTCTCCGGCATCGAGACGCACGTCTGCGTCCTGCAGACGGCGCTCGATCTCCTCGAGGGCGGCTACCGCGTTTACGTGCCAGCGGACGCGGTGACGTCACGCTCGCCCGAGAACCGGCGCGTGGGCCTTCGCCTCATGGAGCGCGCCGGCGCGTCGATCGTCACGACCGAGACGATCGTCTTCTCGTTCCTCGAACGGTGCGGAACGCCCGAGTTCAAGGCGATGCTCGCCGAGGTGCGCTGACTTTGCCGTCGTCGAGCGAGCCCTCGATCCTCGCGCGGACGAGGGTCGTTCTCGTGTCGGTGAAGCAAGCGGGGAACCTGGGCTCGGTCGCGCGCGTGACGAAGAACATGGGGCTCTCGCACCTCGTCCTCGTCGCGCCGCGAGCGTCGGCCGGCGACAAGACGGCGCGCGAGATGGCGTACGACGCGCACGACGTCCTCCTCGGCGCGAAGGCCGTCCTTACGTTCGACGAGGCGGTCGCGGGCGCCGCGCTCACGATCGGGACCGCGGGCCGGACGACGCGGTGGGAAAAGAGCTTTCTCGATCCGCTCGCGGCCGCGCGGCTCGCGCTCTCGACGGCGGGCGAAGGAGAGATCGCGCTCGTCTTCGGCCCGGAGGACCAGGGCCTCCCGCTCGAGATCTTGGACGCGTGCGACTGGGTCGCGTCGATCCCGACCTCGGCCGAGAAGCAGTCGATGAACCTCTCGCACGCGGTGGCGATCGTCGCGTACGCACTCCGCCACGCGGCGCTCGAGTCGCCGCCCCCGCCCGCGGCGCCGCCGGAGGACGTCTCGGCGCTCCTCGCCCGGATCGAGCGCGCCCTTTCCGCGGCCGGCTTCCTGAAGCCGAACGACCCGCGCCGCATGATGCTGAAGCTCGCCAGAATCGCCGAGCGCGCGCGCTTGAGCCCGAGCGACGTCCGCTCGCTGCACGCGATCCTCGAGCACTTCGAGTAGCGGGCCCCGGACGAACCGCGCGAGCGCGGCGACACGGGGCCGTGTGCCTCATTGAAAACGCCGCCCCGCCATCGGGGTCGTTCCCCGACCGCGGGGCGGCTCTTCGCGATTCGCGCGCGAGGCTCACGGCCCCCGCTGCGCCGGTCCCGCTCCTCAACTCCGTTCTGCGCTCCCGGGCGGTCCCCGATGGACCGGCCCGGCTCCGGCAGGCGGCGACCTCGCGACCCGGAACCCGTTGTTGTCGTTGCGGTTGGAAGGCGCGTTCCTGTTGCGGTGCTCGAGGACGTCGGTCAGAGCGCTCTCGATTCGGCTGCCCAGTCCGTATCGCAGGTTTCGCGGGAACTTCGAGATGGTGGCGATCGTCCACCGGACGATGTCCGACGCGAGGATGACCGCCACCGGCTCGGCCGCGCGAGAGTGGCTCGGGCCCGCGCCCGGCTTCCCGATCTCCGGCACTGCGCCCGGGTTTTCGAGGTCGCGCTGCGGCTCATCGGGCTCGATCACGCTTGCTCATCCCCCCGCGGAAGGAAGAAGAATGGAAGAGGAAAAAGAGTAAAGCGAATCTCAAGGAGTCCTCGCGACCCGGAACCCGAAGTAGACGTTGCGGATGGAAAGCGCGAGCCTGCGGCGGTAAGACGACCGACAGAACCCCGGTAAGTCGATCCACGAGCCGCCGCGCAGGACGCGCCACTCTCCCTGTGCGGGCCCGGTCGGATCGACGGCACCGACGTTGGAAAACCGACCGTACTCCTTCTCTCCGTACCGGTCGCTGCACCACTCCCAGACGTTGCCGATCATGTCGTGGAGACCGAAGCCGTTCGCGCGGAACCGGCCGACGTCCGAAGTGACAGGGAAGCCATCGTCATCGCCAGACCAGTTCGCGTTGGCCGGGCCGCTCCCAACGTCGCCGTCCCAAGGATAGCGCGTCGAGGTGCCGGCGCGGCACGCATACTCCCACTCGGCCTCCGTCGGAAGGCGGAGGCCGAAGCGATCGCAGAACGCCTTCGCTTCCATCCACGAGACGTTCACGACAGGTTGGTTCGCGCCGTTGAGGGACGATCCGAGACTCCCGCTGTCGTGGTCCTTCTCGAACCGCCGGTACTCCTCGTTCGTGACCTCGTACTTGCCGAGATAGAACGGCCGGGTGATCTCGACGGAGTGCGCGGGCTTCTCGTCGTTGCCGGCTTCGGCGTCGCCGTCGCTCGCTCCCCGCCGGTACGTGCCCGCAGGGATGAGGACCATCGCGATCCCAGTTTCTCGGTGGATGATCTCCTTCGGGAGCTTCGTCAGCGGGTCGTGGTCCGTGCCGGGCCTCGCATCCGCCCACTCGAGCGTGACGTGTCCGAGCTTGACCACGTGGCGCCGCTCGATCGCGGGAGATCGATTCCCGACGGCGTCCACCGCCTCCACGCGAATGACGACCGTGCCTTCGGTCACGTCGAGCGACGCGGTCCAGCGCCCCTTGTCTAGCTCGGCGGGCTTTCCGTTCACGGTCACGGATGCCGAGGCGGCGCTCTGCACGGTTCCCGACACCTCGACGACGCGGGCCGTCAGCTCCGCTCCTTCCGCCGGGACCGTCACCGCGACGACGGGCAGCGCCGTCACCACGAGCACGCTTCGCCGGACCGTGACGACGACGCCGTGGCTCTCCTCGGCCTCGACGACGATCTCGAGCGGGCCGTCGGGGATGCCGCTGATCTCGGAGTCGAACCGCTCCCCGGCGAGGAGAGCGGGCTTTCCGTTGACGCGGATCTCCCTGACCGACGCAGAGCGGCACGTGCCGCTCACGATCACCCGCGCGACATTGAAGACGGAGTCGGGCTCGGGCCGCGTCACCTCGAAGCCCGCCGCGAGTTCCTTCTCGACGGCGGCGACCGCGGCGGCGCGGAGGTCGCGGGCGAGACCGGTGTCGGCGGTCGCGAGCGACCGGTCCGCCGCTCCCAGCGCGTCCGCGGAGCGGCCCTCCTCGAGAAGCACCTCGCCCCGCCTCCGGAAACAGAGCGCCAGCAGGTCTCGCGCTGCGACGAGGCTCGGGTCGAGCGCCAGAGCCCGCTCGAGATCGGCGATCGCGTCCTCGAGGCCCTCGCGACTCCGGGACTTCTCGGTCGCCGCGACCAAGAGTGCGCGTGCCGCGAGTGACGGCTCAGGCTTGGCCGCAGGTACGGCTCCCCCCTCCTCGGCGGGAGGCGCGCTGATGATCACCGGACTCTCCGCGGCGCCGTCGGACCCGACATCCGCGTTCTCCGAGTCCGGCGTCGCCCGCGCGGCGTCACCGGTGAGGTGTGAGGCTGCATCGCCACTTCCAGCGCCGGTAAGAAGCCCGCTCCAGAACCCGCCGAGAACGAGCGCGACGACCGCAATTGCACCGAGCCCCGCGACGAGCGGCCTCCTTCGCGACCGCGGGCCGGATGGGCTCGAAACTTCCGCGGGCGTCGCGCTCCCGCTCTCGACCGCGAGCGTCTTCCGGATCCGCGCGAGCGTCCCCGGCGGCGGCGGCGACACCATCGTGCAGCGGATCGTGCCGGCTCCGGTGTCGGGATCGTCGAGAGCGCCCTTCTCGCTTCGGGAGGGAACGAGGTCCTCGATCGCCCGCACGAGCGGCTCCGCGCTCGCGAACCGTCTCTCGGGCCGTTTCTCGACGCAGCGGCCGATCACTTCCGCGATCTTCGGCGCGAGCCCGGGCACGCGGTCGCGCACGTCGGGGAAGTCTTCCTCGCAGACCCGGCGCCTCACGTCGCCGAACGGCCCCGCCGCGATCGCTTCCTCGCCCGTGAGCAAGAAGTAGAGCGTCACGCCGATCGCGTAGACGTCGCCCGCGGGCCCGACGCGGCTCGCGTCGTGCCATTGCTCCGGAGGCATGTACTGCGGCGTGCCCCAGACCGCGCCCGTCGCCGTCATGCGCTCGGCGGCCTCGGCCGCCTTGGCGAGCCCGAGGTCCGCGAGCTTCACCTCGCCCGTCTTCGAGACGAGGATGTTGTCGGGCTTCACGTCTCTGTGCACGATGCCCGCGGCGTGCGCGGCGGCGAGCCCGCGCGCCGCGCCGAGCGCGATCGTGAGCGCCTCCTCGACACGGAGCGCGCCCTTCCGCTTCACGCGCTCCCGCGCGGTCTCCCCCTCGACGAACTCCATGATGAGGAAGTGGAGCCCGTTCTTCTCGTCCACGTCGAAAACGCGAACGAGGTTCGGCGCGTTGATGCGCGCGGCCACCTTGGCCTCGCGGTGGAAGCGATCGACGAACCGCTCGTCCTCGTCGGCGAGGCTCCGCTTCAGGCACTTGACCGCGACGTCGATGTCGAGCTTGGCGTGCCGGCCGCGGTAGACGGTCCCCATGCCTCCCTTGCCCAGCCGCAAGTAGAGAACGCACGGGTCGAGAACCTTGAAGCCGTCCATCTCCGGCACGTCGCGAAGCTGGGGGTCGTCGCGAACCTCGGCGGTGCTCATCCGAACGGCTCCTCCTCGTAGAGCGCGGCGTGTCGCTCTCGAGAACCCCGTCGTGGCAAGGGTTCGCTTCCTCCGCCGCGCGCGATTCTACGGGCCGAGACGTGAGCCGCAAGCGGTCGGCCCAGCCAGGCGGCCGGTGGGTTCGCGGCTCATTTTGGCAGGGAAAATGAATTAGGGTCTTGACAGGGCTAAATATTAGTGTATAGTTTGGGCATTCTGGCGCCAGCGTGAAAGGGGGTTTCAGTCATGTCCACAGCCTCGAATCGCCCGTTCTTGACCGTGCCGCTCACGAAGGGACTTTCGGCCCAACAGGTGCGGAAAGGGATCGCCCGGGGCAGCCGCCTGACGGACGTCGGCAAGCGAACGCTCGCCTTCTTCCTCCATGAAATGCAGGCGCGGGGGCTCCATGCTCAGACGGGCCACGTGTCGGCCGCGCACTACGCCGAGCGGGTCCATGGACTGAAGCCCCGCACGGCACGGCACTACGCCGCGATCGGCGAGGCGCTCGATCAGTTGCCGCGCATCGACGGCGCGTTCCGCGAAGGCCGGCTTCAGTGGTCGCGGTTGAAGGCGCTGGTCCCCATTGCGACGCCCGAGACGGAGGCCGAGTGGCTGGAGAAAGCGCTCGCGATGACCTGCGCGGAACTCGAGCGCGCCGTGGCGGGCATGAAGAAGGGAGAGAGACCGCGCTCCGACAGGCTCGCCATCCCGAAGGTGCGATACACGGTCACGGCGAAGCTCGACGGTCTCGCGTTCGCGCGGTGGGAGCTGGCGAAGGAGCGGCTTTCGAGCGAGGCCGGGGAAACGGTGACCGACGCGGACCTCCTGCGCCACCTTTCGGGGCTCGTCCTCGACGGCGGGGCCGGGCTCCCGGAGGGAGGCTCTGGCGCGACGGTCGTCGTGAACCGCTGCGCGGACTGCCGCGCCGCGCAGGTCGCGACGGCGGACGGGCCGATCGCGATCGAGCCCTCGGACGCGCTGGCGCTCGAGTGCGACAACCGCGCCGCCTCGCTCCGCGTGCGCGTCCTCGACCGGGACGGCCGGCGGTGCGTTCACTGCGCCTCGCCCTTCGAGCTTCATGCTCATCACGTCCAGCCTCGAGAGGCAGGCGGTCCCGGCACCGAAGAGAATCTCGTCACGCTCTGCCGGCGGTGCCACGGACTCGTCCATGACGGGTGCCTCTCCATCACGGGGACGGCGCCGCACGGTCTCGCCATGACCGACAAGGACGGAAACCCGGTCGCGCCGCGGACGGCCCCGGGCACGGAGGGGATCGAGATCCGCGCGAAGTCGCCGCGCGGTCCACGTGGACCGCGCCCGAATCACGAAGTCGTTGATCTGCAACGACTTCCGAATCCGGCGTCCCCGGAGTTCCTCGCGAGCCACTCGCATCTCTTCGACTTCTCGAGAGTGGACGAGGGCGGCGAGGTCACGTTCACGCCGGGAGTGCGGCGACCCACCCCGCCCGTGCGCGCGCCGCTCGCGCCGCCGCCCCCTGACCGGCCGCGCGGCTTCGAGGACTTCATCGGCCAGAGCCGCGCGAAGGACACGCTCCGGCCGTCGATCGAGGACGCGCGGCGGCGCGGCGCCCCGCTCGCTCCCGTTCTCCTCTCGGGCTCGCCCGGCCTCGGGAAGACGGCGCTCGCCTACGCGATCGCGGGCGAGATGGGCGAGGCGCCGCGGCTCCTGAACGGCGCCCATCTCAAGGACGAAGGGAAGACGCTCGCGTCGCTCCTCGCGATGGCGGACGGCGACGTCGTTTTCATCGACGAGATCCACGCGCTGCCGCGCGCCGTCATGGTGAGCCTCTTCGAAGTGCTCCAGGACCGGCGGTTGACGATCACCGTCCGGTCGGGCGTCGAATCGCGCCAGATCGCGTTCGAGCTGCCGAAGATCACGATTCTCGCCGCCACGAGCGAGCCCGAGGAGATGGTTCGCGCGCTCGAGTCGCGATTCTCCTTCCGGCTTAGGCTCGAGCCCTATTCTCCGGAGGAGCTGGCCGCCATCATCAAGAAGGCCATTCCGACGATGGCCGACGACGCGGCGCTCGTCGTCGGGCGGGCGTCTCGGGAAGTGCCGCGCGAGGCCATTTATCTCGGCGAGCGCGTCGCGAGCGCGGCCGGTCGTACTCCGCTCGACGCCAGCCGGACGCGCGCGATCCTCGGGAGCTTCCGCATCGACGAGAACGGGCTCGACGAGGGCGACTGGAAGATCCTCGAGGCGCTCCGCGAGTCGAAGCGCCCGATGTCGCTCCGGACGCTCGCGGCGCGGACGGCGATCGCGGAGGCGACGATCCTCGAGCGGCACGAGCCTTTCCTCATCCGCCGGAAGCTCCTGGACGTGACGCCGCTCGGCCGGGTGGCGGGGTAGGCCGGAGCTCGGAATCCCCGTTTTTCGGGCTCTCCTGACCATAAACGACGCGGTCGGGAGACCCTTCCTTGCGGCCGTTTCGGCCTTTGGATCGCGCCAGGACCTTCCTGCCGCTCCCGGCTGCCGAAGGCGATTCTGCCCCTTCCCC